>OCZT010001894.1_pt1 | contig 21689 bp, 19 predicted proteins | sample 1539031 | NCBI WGS metagenome assembly OCZT01 (sample SAMEA3539308, study PRJEB22396) | soil metagenome | biome: tundra; feature: field; material: soil | place: USA | collected 2010-05 | depth 0.15 m | reverse complement strand
ACGGTCTTGCCGCCCGCGGGTGACGCAGTTGAACCTCAAGGGGGAGGTGTGGCTAGCCTCGCCCCGCGCGACTCGCAGCTCGCCGACCGCCTCTGCAGCCGAGCGATCCATGGTGGGGGTCACGTGGAGGTAGCGGTCGGCCGTCACGTTGATGGTCGAATGCCCAAGGCGCTCGCTTACGCGCTTGTCGGAGACCATCCGATCGCGCCCCCTGGACGGACCACCCTGCAATCATGTGGGAGGGCTCTTCAGTCGAGTTCGGGCCGGTGACCGGCGTGTGGTCACTCTAGGTCGTGTCGGACGGATCGACGAGTACCCAGCCACCGGAGTAGGGAACGTGGTTCAGTTGGATGCGCTTGTATCCGCTCGACGCGAAGCAGTAACGCATCTGTTGGTGCGGGCCCAGCTTCGGCGCGCCTGCCGGGAGGCTTAGAGAGTACGTTGCGTCATCCTCGTTGTCGATGTCGACGCAGCCGTGAACGCCGATGCGCACGATACTGGGCTGAAACACGTCGTTTGAGACCACGGTTGCAGGCTGGGGGTTCAGCTTGCTTGCCAACGCCAGGTAACTGCTCGTTGTCCAAGGGTGATTACCGAAAAAGATCACCGCGGCCGCGAGCAGAGCTGCTCCCTTGGCGAGGAAGGGGTAGGGTGACTCTGTGCGCCAGCTGGCAACTGCACGACGCTACCGCAGTAGGGGGTGGATAGGAGGTCCCTCCCGGACGCATTCGCGAACGCTGGCCTTGGGCAGGGCTTGCTTCCTGAATTGAACGAGCTACGCGCTGGGGCGCCAGTGTTGTAAAGTAAGCTATTGTCCTACAGAACATGGAGGTGCTCAGGCAATGCGGTCGTCCACGAGCCAGACCGCGACCGTCTCACTCCCTGCTGAGATGCTCGAAGCGGTCGACGAGGCAGCCCGGGCCCTGAGTGCTACACGCAGCGAGCTCGTTCGCGCCGCACTCCGCGACTTCTTGCGGCAGATCGCCCGTGACGAGGCCTTGCTAACGAGGGCTCGGACGAGGACACCGCAGATGACCGAGGAAGAACTGGCCAGCACGACGCTTGCCTCGCGGCGGGCGCGGCGGCGAGCTCAGACGGTCGCGCGGTAGGGCATGCCGGGGCCACGGGGGGTACTCGACACCAACCTCATCGCCACCGGCCTGGTATCGACTCGTGGTCCGGGCAGCGCGCTCATTACTGCAGCGCGGATCGGCCGCTTCGAGCTGGTTGTGAGCGGGTACCTCATCGACGAAGTCCGCGACACGCTGCTCGAGGACTTCCATCGCGACCCTCAGGAAGCTGATGAGCTCATCGCGTTGGTCCAGCGGATTTCAGAACATGTGGAGCCAGCAGACGTTCGACGTCTCAGCCGTGATGCCGACGACGACCCAATCCTCGCCCTGGCGCTGGAGTCTGGTGCTGTATTCCTTGCCACCTACGATCACGACCTCATGCGCGTCGGGTCCGTAGGCAATTGCGGGGTGATCCATCCTTCGACCGCCCTTCAACTGGTTTCCTCGGGAGCAGCCGAGGCTCTCGTCGAAGGCATCCCAGGCGTCTCCAAGGAGGACAGGACTGGGTGGCGTCACGAGGACTTCGGCCTGCCACTGGTCGCAGCCCTGCAGTTCCTTGAGTGGATGCACCAACTCCCCGCGAACGCCGGAGCCGGAGCGGAGCTGACGACGCGGGATAGCTGGCCGAACTGGGTCCAGGCGGCCTCAGATGGGACGCTGACACGGTGGATAGAGGCCGGCTGGGGCTGGTCGACGAAGGTGCGCTATCCGGCGGACGGGATGGCTTACATCTTCTGCCCCGCAAGTCATCCCGACCAGACCGAGCCGGTGCTCATCGAGGGACCAACGGCAATGCGCCTGGAGGTCATCACCCTGTTCGATGAGGACGGTCAGTGGAAGGTACATGCACTCGGCGCAATGGTCCCGCCCGCGGACGTGGGCCGTATCGCGTACTCCTGGTGACCTCCGCACGCGTGTCTACCGCCTCCCCCACGACTCCGCCGTTTTGTGATCAGCGTTGACGCCCGCGTGATCAGCGTGGATTCCCGTGTGATCAGCGTGGATCCCCGTGGAAGTTGGGGGCAAGTAGTCGTTTAGAGGCCGTTTTCGGCCCCTCCTGAATACAGAATTGGAGCGGTACCTTGCCAAGGTAAGGGTCGCGAGTTCGAGCCTCGTCTCCTGTCGTCTCCTTTTGTCCTCCCAGAGGCTTCCCTGAGTCCGTGGAGCTCCGGTGGGATAGGTGCGAATCGTTGGGCATTTTTCCAGAGCTGACGGCGCTTCGTGGTCACGCGTCCGTACTCGCGGGCTCGAACCCGTCTGCGGCTTCAGCCTGGCCCTGGGGAACCCATCTGCTACACCATCTGCTACACCCGGGCCACTTTAGGCGGATGCCAAAACCGGAAATCGTTGATAAACAAGGTGCCGAGGGCCGGAATCGAACCGGCGACACCAGGTTTTTCAGACCTGTGCTCTTCCGACTGAGCTACCTCGGCGCGAGCGCGTAGTGTAACGAGCGCATTCCGCCTCGGCCGCGCCAGGGGGTGCGCGGAGCGGCTCATACAATCGAGAGATGAGCAGGGTCATCCAGGTGCGCATCCGCGGGCTCGACGCGGGTGACCGCGACGCCCTCCAGGCGCGCTTCTCCGAGCTCGTGGCCGGCCGGGAATGGCGCGACGGCACCCCCTGGCTCGCCGACGAGCGGTCGCCGGACCTCCTCCCCCAGCTGTTCTTCGACCAGGCGCTCACCGAGGCTGCTGCCACGGCCGGGTCCGCCCCCCTCTCGGCGGCGACCTTGGTGCGAATCGCCGGCGACGAGGCCGATGCTCTGGCACTGATCTTCATCGTCCGCGACCTCTCCGAGCGCTTCGAGATCGACGCGGAGCTCAACGATCCTGACAACCCGATCCGCAAGCTGCGCAGCGTGGTCCTGCGCAATGGCAGGCTGGCCAACGGTGCCGCGCTGGAGAGCCGCCTGGTTCGTCGCGCCATCTACCGACGCATGCACGACGGCTCACGGATGGAGATGATTCCGCCCCGCGGCCGGGGCTCCGCGTTCGGTCATCCCATCGGCGATGACGCTGAGCGGAGCTGGAGCTTCGTCGTGCACGACATCCGCATCGTCGAGCCGACCTTCCTCGATGCCGAGGCCGAGGCGATGCGCATCTTCCGGGGGTTCCGTGCGCTCCCGCCTGACGAGCGGACCGCCGGCAGCCGATGAGGGCTGTGGTGCAGCGCGCCGCACCGGCAGCGCCCGGTGGACTGGGTCAGGCGCTGCGGCGCGCCCGCAGCGCCACGAGCTGCTCGGTCTCGCCGCCGGTACCGGCGTAGCGGAACAGCTCGGGGGGGCGCCCCCCGGTGCCCGCGGGAGAGCGGAAGCGCGGCACCCGCGCCCGCAGGGTGGCCACCTCTCGGTCCGCGACCGGGCGGAGCAACCCGCCGTCGCGGAGCTCCTGGATGCGGCGGCGGAACGTACGGTCGCTCCCCTCGGGGCCGCCGTGCAGCGCCACGTGGAGGCGGAGGAGGTCGTCGCCGGTGAAGACGTCGCCGAGGAGCGACGCCGCTCCGCCGACCTGGCGGGCGTCCTGCCGGAGCCGCTCGGTGGCCTGCCGGAGCGCTGCCGCATCACGCGCCTCGAGACGGAGGCTTTTGGCCGCCGCCCAAGCACCGGACCCGTCGAGCGCGCCGAGCGACGCGGTCGCGTAGTACCAGGCGGTCACGGTGCGACCGCCCCGGCCGGGATCGTCGTCGATGGCCACGAGGTGGAGCCGATCGGTGCGCCCACCGCGGCGCGGGGCCAGTTCAACGCCCGCTTCCGCCCCCACCCGTGCGGCGGCTTCGGCGAACCTCTCGCGAGCCCCCAGCTCACCCCTGGGAAGCGTCCGCCGGACGGTCAGCACCTGCAGGGCGCGGCTCGGGGAAACGCCCGGATCGGCGTCGAAGCCGAAAACGGCCACCCCAACTGCGATCGCGGCCTGTGCTCCCCGTGCCATTCGAACCGACCTCCTTGTTTGTGCTGATGATGGCACAAACTAGGGTTTTGGTGTCGATGAGACGGCGCGTCTGGCGCGTTCCGGCCTCGCCGCGATCTCGCCTGACGCCCGGACGCGGCGCCGGCGCGACCGAGCCGGCCACCCGGATGGTAGCCGCCCATGCCGCCCCGGGCCGCCGCGACGTTGACCGCGACCGTTCGGTCAGCGGCTGCCCGCGGGCTGGCGCACCTCCGTGGAGGACAGCTCGGGCACGTCGGCGCGCCGGTTGGGCACCGACCCGGTGACCGCCCGCGTCGTCGTGGCCCGGTGGCCGGCGTTGCCGAGGTTGTCGAGGCGGCGCCTGTCCTCGGCGGTGAGCTCCTGGCCGGGCAGCGGCTCGAGCGTGCGCACCGCATCGACCAACACCTCGATGGCGTCGGCGATGGGACGGCCGAGGTCGTCGTCGATGAGCAGCAGGTGCCAGACCATCCGCTCCTGGATGACCCTGTCGCAGTGCGCGAGCGCCTCCGAGAGGTTGGCGACGATGTCGTCGCGCTCCCACTGCTCGATCGTCTGCCAGCGGTCCGCAGCCTGCTGATAGTCGTTGCGGCGCGGCAGCACGGCGCGGGTGAGGCGACCGGTGAGCACCGGCCCCACCTCGGGGGCCCCGGACGGCTCCGCCTCGGCGAGACCGCCGCGCAGCGACGGCTCGTACGTGAGGTGGGGATCGTCGTTGTCGTCGACGTAGTAGGCCATCTGCCCGTCACGCTGGTTGGTGTTGACCGGCACGCCCTCGGCCGGGTGGTTGGCCGTCAGCTGCAGGTAGTTGGGACCGACGCGGTAGCGCTGCGTGTCCGAGTACGAGAACGTGCGCCCGACCAGCATCTTGTCGTCGGAGAACTCCAGGCCGTCGACCAGCACGCCGGTGCCGAAGGCGATCTGCTCGTTCTCGGTGAAGTTGTCGACGAGCGTGCGATCGAGCACCATGCGCCCGACCGGCCGCAGCGGGAACTGGTCCTCGGGCCACACCTTGGTGTCATCGAGCGGGTCGAAGTCCAGCTCGGCGTGCTCGTCATCGCTGATCACCTGCACGAGCAGCTCCCATTGCGGGTGGTCGCCGCGCTCGATGGCGTCGCGCAGGTCGAGCGTTGCGCTGCCCAGCTCCTTGGCCTGCACGAAGCCGGCCTGGGCCGCGGTCAGCGACGTCACCTCCTGCCGCGGGTGCCAGTGGTACTTGACGAGCACGCCCTCGCCGGCCGCGTTGACCATCCGGTAGGTGTTGACCCCGAACCCCTGCTGGTGGCGGTAGGAGTACGGGATCCCGCGCGGGCTGAACACGAACATCACCATGTGCATCGCCTCGGGCGTGGCCGCGATGAAGTCGAAGACGCGGTTGGGGTCCTGGCGGAAGAAGCTGACCGGGTCGGGCTTCTGCGAGTGGATCAGGTCGGGAAACTTGATCGCGTCGCGGATGAAGAACACCGGCAGGTTGTTGCCGACGAGGTCCCAGTTGCCGTCCTCGGTGCGGAACTTGACGGCGAACCCGCGCGGGTCGCGGGCCACCTCGGAGGAGTCGCGCCCGCCCGCCACCGTCGAGAAGCGGATGCTGACCGGGGTGCGCTTGCCCTTCTCCTGGAACAGCTTTGCCCGCGTGTACTTCGACGCCGGCTCGTCACCGATGCGACCGTAGGCCTCGAAGAACCCGTGCGCCACGGTGCCGCGCGCGTGGACGACGCGCTCGGGAATGCGCTCGCGGTCGAAGTGGCTGACCTTCTCGAGGAACTGGTAGTTCTCCAGCGTGGCCGGGCCGCGCGCCCCGATGGTGCGCTGGCTCTGGTTGTTGGAGACGGGATGTCCCTGGCGCGTTGTCAGCGTTCGGCGGCCCTTGCTCACGGCGCTCTCCTCGATGGTCCTTGCGTGCTCACGACCATTCTCGGCCTCGGAGAGCGCATCGGCAAGCGAAGCACAGCCACGCCATACCGCCCGAACGCGTTGATCGCGTCGGTCGCGCGCGGAGCCGGTGGCGCGACCCGCCCCGTCAGGTCGAGTAGCGCTTGGAGCGCAGGCCCATGCGGTGCAGCTGGTAGCGGGCCACCACCCACACCGTCTTGAGCCCGTAGATCGCCGACACCCGGAAGTTGACCGACGAGGCCGCGGCGAAGTACCGCGTGGTCACCGGCACCTCGGCGATCCTGAACTTGAAGTGAGCCGCCTGGGTGAGGATCTGCGTGTCGAAGACGAAGTCGTTGGAGTTGCGCAGGAAGGGCACGGTCTCGAGGAAGCGCCGGCTGTAAGCGCGGTAGCCGGTGTGGTACTCGGAGAGCCCCAGCCCGAGCACGGCGTTCTCGCACCTGGTGAGGAACCGGTTGCTGACCCACTTCCACCACGGCATCCCGCCGGCGCGCGCGCCCCCCGTGGTGAGGAACCGCGAGCCGAGCACGACGTCGCACTCGCCGCTCTCGATGGCGGCAACCATCTCGTGGAGGATGGCGGGGTCGTACTGGCCATCGGGGTGGAGCATGACGATGATGTCGGCCCCCTCCCCCAGCGCCGCCATGTAGCACGTCTTCTGGTTGGCGCCGTACCCGGCGTTATGGGGATGGGCGATGACCACCAGGTCCAGGGACTCGGCGAGCCTGACCGTGTCGTCGTGGCTGCCGTCGTCGACCAGCACGATCCGATCGGCGATGCCGGGCGGGATCTGACTGAGCGTCGACTCCAGCGTCCGCGCGGCGTTGTACGCGGGCATGACGATGACCGTCCGAGGGAGGTCGCTGTTGGCCGTCCCCTTCCCTCGAACATCGATGCTCCGCTCGGCGGTTCGCTGCACACTGGTACCCGCGACGTGGCCGGCATCTCACGGGCCGGCGAATTCTGAGCCTTCCGCCGCGGAATCCTACCGGATTGCACGCGCCGCGCCCGTGATCCGGGCTCAGCCGGCGGCGCGCATCCGCACCGATCCGACCCACGAGCGCAGCGCCGCCGGCCGCCAGCCGCTCTGGATCAGCAGCGCTCCCACCGCGGCGGGATAGAGGAGCAACAGGCCGATCCAGAGGCCGTCGGCGCGGCCCGGCCAGAGCATCGCCACCAGCGAGAGGAACGCGGCGGCGCGCGCCCACGGCTGCGGCGCCCGCAGGGTGAGCAGCGCCAGCGGCATGACGTACACGAGGTAGTGCGGCCACACCGTCGCGGTGAAGATGGGCACCGCCGCCAGCGCGAGGCACATGGCGGCGACGGCGTCGACGCGGCGGTCGATGGTCACGCGCAGCCACGCCGCGACAAAGCAGAGTCGCGCCCCCCAGACGACCGCGATGCCGCCCAGCCCGCGCGGCACACCCACCGAGAGCGCCCCGTAACGCGGCAGCGCGCCGCCCCCCAGCCACGTCTGCACCACGCTGGCCAGCGACATGTTGGTGGGGTCGTGCATCACGTAGCCGAGCATGTACGGCGCCACCGACGTCGCCCAGTACACCGCCGTGCTCACCCCGAGGATGGGCACGAAGACGAGGTTGGCGGCGACGACCGTGGTCAGCGCGAGCACGGTCACGCGCGGCCGCCGCAGCAGCAGGGGCACGAGCAGCACCAGCACCGCGGTGGGCTTGAGTGCCAGCGCCAGCCCCATGAGGAGGCCGGAGCCGAGCCGCGGGAAGCTGCGCATCGACAACACCATGAGCAGCAGCACCACGCCGTTGAGCTGGGCCGAGACGACCTCCCACTGCACCGGCTGGCTCAGCGCGACGAGGAAGAGCGCGATCCCGAGCGTCAGCCGGTCCAGCCCGATCCGCCGGCCGACCAGGACCAGTGCCGTGAACAGGGCGGCGGTGTCGATGGTCATCCACACGGCGGTGGCCGGGTTGAGCCCGGCGAGGCGGGTGAGCGGCACCAGCAGGAGAAACGGCAGCATGCCCGACGGCGGCACCAGGAAGGCCCGCTGCGGGCCCGGGCTCATCACCTGGAGGTGGGCGGCGTCGTAGATGTGTCCGGGGTGGCTGAAGAGGTCGGAGGCGGCGCCCAGGTAGATGTAGCCGTCGGCCCAGTCCCGCGGACCGCGCGGGAGGCCCATGACCGCGTGGAGCAGCACACCGCCGACCGCGCCGGCGGCGCACACCCAGGCGGCGACGGTCACCACGGTGCGCAGGCGCGACGGCAGTGCGGCCCCCACGCGGCGGCGACGTTCCTCCGGCTCTCGGGCCACGGCCACCCGGACAGTGTAGGGGCGGCCGCGCGGTGCGAGGACCCGCCAGGGTCGGCGACTCAAGGCGGCCTCGTGGCCGGTTCGTGACCCGCGACCACGTCAATCGCACCCAGACTGCTGGCGTGACCTCGACGTCTCTTCGGATTCGAGGCGAGGCGCCGGCACGCCGGCGCCCCAGTGCCGCGGCACTGCTGTGGGCTGCCTACGGCGTGATGGGCCTCCTCATCGCCGCCTACGCGGCGTCCCTGCTGCTCCGCGGCGACGGCCAATCCTGGCCCGTGGTCGACGGCTGGCTGGTCGACGCCTTCGAACTCCTCGCCGGCGTGATGTGCCTGGGCCGCGGCCTCCGCCGCCGGCCGGGGCGCGGGATCCCACTGGTCCTCGGTGCCGGGATGGTGTCGTGGGCGACCGGCGACCTGCTCAACACCATCCAGTCGCTGGGCGGAGCGGCGCCTCCCGCGCCCTCGCTGTCCGATGTCTTCTTCCTCGGGTTCTTCCCGCTGACCTACGTGGCGGTGGTGCTGCTGCTGCGCCGGGACATCAAGAGGCTGCTCCCCGGGACGTGGCTCGACGGGCTCATCGCCGGCCTCGGCGCCGCGGCCGTCTGCGCGGCCTTCGCGTTCCACGCCATCCTGCACTCGGTCGGCGGCAATGTCCTTGCCGTGGCGGCGAACCTGGCCTACCCGATCGGCGACGTGCTGCTGCTCGCGCTGGTCGTCGGTGGCACGGCGATCCTCCCGGGCAGGCCCAGGCCCCAATGGCTCCTGCTCGCCACGGCGTGCGCCGTCAACGCCGCCGGCGACACCTTCAACCTGTTCCAGTCGTCGGTGGGTGCGTCGCGGGCCGGCTCGATCATCAATGCCATCGCCTGGCCGGTGTCGCTGCTGCTCATCTCGATGTCGGTCTGGCTGCGCCCCGGCCGCCGCAACCTGCTCGCACCTCACAAAGCGCCGGGGTTTCTGCTGCCCGGCCTCGGCGCCGCCTCCGGCCTCGGCATCCTCCTCTTCGACACAATCAGGCAGGTGGACCAGGTCGCGCTGGCGCTGGCAGCCGCGACGCTGGTCACGGTCGGGGTCCGGTTCACCCTCTCGGTCCGGGGCCTGCGGGCCATCACCGAGGAGCGCCACCGCCAGGCGGTCACCGACGACCTGACCGGCCTCGGCAACCGTCGCCAGCTCTTCGACCTGCTCAACGCGTTCTTCACCGACCACGCCGACCCGCACACTCACGGGCGCCACCTCGCGTTCCTGTTCATCGACCTCAACCATTTCAAGGAGGTCAACGACTCCTTCGGCCACTCCGCCGGGGACGAGCTGCTCAGGCAGCTGGGCCCGCGGCTGACCCGCCTGCTGCGCGCTTCGGACCTGCTCGTCCGGATCGGCGGCGACGAACTCGGCGCGGTGCTCATGGACACGGACCCGCGCGACGCCTCCGCGATCGCCCACCGGCTCGCCGCCGAGCTCGAGGAGCCCTTCGTCCTCGACGGGGTCAGCGTGCGCATCAGCGCCAGCATCGGCATGGCCATCGCCCCCATCGACGCGACCGACAGCGCCGGCGTGATGCGCTGCGCCGACGTGGCCATGTACCGCGCCAAGCTGGGCGGGTCGTCGTTCGAGGCCTACCAGCGCGACATCGACGACGACGGCAACCGCATGCGCCTCGTCGAGGAGCTGCGCGAGGCCGTGGACGAAGGTCACCTGGTGCTCCACTACCAAACCCAGCTGGACCTGGGCACCGGGGAGGTGTCAGCCGTCGAGGCCCTGCTCCGCTGGCCCCATCCCCGCCTCGGCATGGTCCCGCCCCTGGACTTCCTGCCCCTCGCCGAGGAGGCCGGCCTGATGAGGCCGTTGACCGCCCTGGTGCTGCACCGGGCGCTGGCCCAGTCCAGCGAGTGGTGGGACTCGGGACGCGGCCTCCCGGTCTCCATCAACGTGTCGGCGAGCAACCTCCTCGACCCGGATTTCGTCGACGACGTCCGCAATGCGCTCGCCCGCCACCGCCTGCCCGCGTCGGCGCTGACACTGGAGATCACCGAGACCACGATCATCGGCGACTTCACCCGCGCCAGGGACGTGATCACGGCCCTGCGCAGGATCGGCGTCGGGGTGGCCATCGACGACTTCGGCGCCGGCTTCACCTCGCTCGCCCATCTCGCCGGGCTCGAGGTCAACGAGCTCAAGCTCGACTGCACCCTGGTCAGCGTGCTGGCCACCGGGAGCGCGCGTGAGTTGGCCCTCGTCCAGGCCACCGTCGAGCTCGGTCACGCGCTCGGCCTGCGCGTCGTCGCCGAGGGCGTGGAGGACCGGGCCACCCTCGGCCTGCTCGCCGGCTTCGGCTGCGACCTCGCCCAGGGCTGCTTCATTGGCCGCCCCGTGCCCGCCGGCGAGCTGACGCTCCACCCCGACTTCGCTCGCACCGGCACGGCCGATGCCACACTCGCCTCCTGAGCAGTTCGCGGACCTTGGGGGAGCGCGTGGGCGGGTCGGTGTGTGGGCGGGGCAGGATTCGAACCCGCGGCCCTCTCGGTGTAAGCGAGACGCTCTGACCAGCTGAGCTACCCGCCCGCCGCTCGAACTGTAGCGCCGATCAGTGCCCCGGAGGTGCGGGCAGTGCCTGAGCCTCATCAGCGCTGAGCGACGTGTGCAGGTGGTCGGCGGCGATGACTCCGATGCGGTCGGCGAGCACCTCCACGTCGCCCGTGAGCATCCCGCGGTGCAGGGCCACCCCGCGGAAGATGTCGGCGCCCTCGTCGCCGAGCACGCGCGCGACGGTGCCCAGCTCCGCGCCGTCGCGGTCGAGCACGCGGTGGCCGGGCTTGATCACTCGCCAGGCGAGCGTCTCCTCGGCGCTGTGGTCGCCTTGGGTCTCCTCGGCCATGTGGTCACCTCCAGGGGTCGTTGGCGGGGGCGGCGGTGCGGGAGCGAGCGGCGGGGGTGGGTGAACGCCGGCCGCCCCACCGTGCGCCGGCTCCAACCGCGTCAGCGTACCGTCAGCGCGGGAAACGATGACCAGGTCGGCCATGCCCAGGAACATGCCGTGGCCGACGACCCCGGGGATGGCGTCGAGCCGCGCCGCGAGCCCCTCGGGGTCGGCGATGGGTGGGAACTCGCCGTCGGCAATGAGGTTGCCGTTGTCGCTGCGCAGCGGCTCACCGGCGGCGTCGAGGCGCAGCGCGAAGGTGGCCCCGGTCTGGCTCAACAGCGCCATGGTGTGGAGCCAGCCGAAGCTGAGCAGCTCGACGGGGATGAACCCGGCGAGCTGGGGGCGCAGCTTGGTCTCGTCGGCGACGACCACGAAGCGCCGCGCCGCCGCCGCGACGATGCGCTCGCGAACCAGCGCGCCGCCGAGCCCCTTGACCAGGCGCAGGTCGGGGTCGATGGTGTCGGCGCCGTCGACGGCGAGGTCCACGCCGCGGGCGTCCAGCTCGAGCAGCGGGATGCAGTGGTGGGCGGCCAGCGTGGCGCTGGCCAGCGACGTCGCCACCGCGGTCACCTGCAGCCCCTGGGTGACCCGCACGCCGACTGCCTCGATGAACCAGCGCGCGGTCGTGCCGCTGCCGAGCCCCAGCGTCATGCCGTCCTCGACCAGGGCGGCGGCCGCCTCACCGGCAGAGCGTTTGGCGGCCTCCAAGTCCATCGCCGCCGCAGCCTAGCAGTCTGCGGACGCGCCGATCAGGCGATGCGGCGGCGCAGGTCGTCGTAGGCGAGGAGCCGGTCGGTGCCCTCGGGCTGGCGCATGAACGCCTCCTGGGCGCCGAAGATGGCCTCGATGAGCTCGGCCGGGTTGACCCCGGGACGGGCCACCACGCCGCGACGCCGCAGGGCGATGAGAACGCGACTGGGGACCGCTCCGCCGCGAAGGTTCACCTCCTCGAGCTGGACGAGCAGCCCGTCAAGTTCGCAGAGCACGTCGCGACGGTGCGAGCGCGATTCGTCCTCCTCCTCGGTCCAGCTCAGCTGATTGAGCACCCGGTTGCGGACGAAGGTGGCCATGGGTGGGTCCCTTGGGATGCGCGTCCGGCTCGGGGGGTGGAAGGACGTGGCGGGGATGGCCGAGCGGATGAGCGATCCTGGGCGGCATGGTAGCGGTATCCGCGCCGATTGAACAGGGGTTTGTGGGTTTGCAGGGGCTTGTTGGCGAGGATCTCGTCATTTCTTCACGAATCTTCAGAACTGTGTGAGTGTCGGCGCCACCTCGAATCCGGGCGGCGACCACGTTCAACCACGAATCAGCGTGGACCGGCGAGCGATGGCTCTCAGATTCACTCCGGGACCAGGCCGACGTCGAATTCCGCCTGGTACACGCCGTCAGCGGCCCGGCGCGGGGTGATCACCAGCTCGGGCTTGACCGCGCCGATCACGTCGTCATCCAGCCATGGATCCCCGGCCATGAACAGCATCGTGGTCAGCGGATCGTGACCCGCTGCGCTGATGCGCAGGTGAATGTGTCCTGGCCGGTTGTCATGCCGGCCCAGCGAGTTGAGGAGTGCATAGACGGGGCCGTTCATGCTGGCAATGCGGTACGGGCCGGGGATGACCGTTCTCACCCGGTAGCTCCCCTGGTCGTCGCAACGCACCACGCCGCGCAGGTTGCCCTGCGGTTGCTGCGGATCCTGATCGTCGTAGAGGCCGGCCTGGTTGGTCTGCCAGATGTCAACCAACGCTCCCGCTAGGGGCAGACCGGTCGAGACATCGGACACCCGGCCGCTGAGCGTCAGCGCGTCATCGCCCTGGTCAACCCGGGCGATGACGGCCGGCGTGTCCGAGACCTCGGCGCCGGCGCGGTACATCGGCCCAAGCACATTGCTCACCGTCCCGCCGTCGCCGTGCCAGGCGTGGGTCAGCTCATCGACGAGGATCGACGTCTGGGTGACGTCGGAGAGCAGCATGAATTCGTCCGCCTCGCCAACCCTGGTGAGGAACCCGATCACCGAGTGGAGCTCCGACTCCGTGATGGACAGCTCTCGCGCCAGGTCGTGGAGCGCCTCGACAGCACGTGCCATGCACGCCCGCAGCCGCATCTGTGCGCGAGCATCCGTTGTCAACACAGGGACCGTCCCAGGGCTGGCTGTCACGAGAGTTCTCCGATTTCGTACGTCACCTGGTACCTCCCCATCCCTGGTGTGCGGCCACGACACGATCACTCATTGGTGGGTGTCGCTGGGAGCCGCCGGAGGTCGCCCGGCACAAGCCGCGGCCAGCATCTCGCGCACGCCCGCGTCCTCCGCGAGTGGGTCGTCGCGCGAGGCTGCGAGAACGCGCTCGGCCGCGTCAGGGATGGCGGCCTCCGGGAGACCTATCTCGGCAAGCGACCGGGGGAGGCCGAGCTGCTCCAGCAGGGCGAACACGCGCCGCGCCGGATCCCCTCCGCCGAGGACGCCGGACAGGCGTTGGGCCACCTTCGCGCTGGACGCCGCGGCCAACGCCGTCGAGTGGGCAAGGAGCACGGCGTGGGTCTCGGCGTGTGGCAGGTTCCATCCTCCGCCGAGGACATGACACGTCCGATGGTGAAGCCCGCTGCCTGCCTGCGCGATCGACAGCCCGGCCAGGCAAGCACCCAGAAGGTTTCCGGCATGTCCGTCGATGTCGTCGGGATCGGCGACCACTCGCGGCAGGCCCTCCATCAGCTGGTGTACGCCGAGCTCCGCGAGGGCTGCCGTGATGGGACTGGTGGCGGGCAGCCACAGCGCCTCCAGGCAGTGGGCGAGCGCATTCATGCCCGACGCCGCAGCCAGCCGAGGGGGCATGCCGCCGTAAAGATCGGGGTCGTAGACGACCGCAACCGGCAGAGCCCGATCGTCGCGGGCGGTGATCTTCCGACCGTTCTCAGTACGTCCCCATACAGCGGTCATCTCCGAGCCGGCGTAGGTGGTGGGAATCGCAATCAGCGGGAGCGAGCACGCCACCGCCACGGCCTTGCCCAGCCCGGTCGCCGAACCCCCGCCGAGCGTGACCAGGATGTCGGCGCCGCACTCGCGAGCGCGTGCCACGGCCAGTTCCGCGCTGGCGGCGGGCAGGTGCTGCGCAGCACCCTCGATGACCGCGACCGCCCGCTCGGCCAGCTGCCGGCGAAGACGGCCGAGCGCCTCCGCAGCCGACGCGCCGCCGCCGATCACCAGTGCCCGACAGCCTCCGGCGCGTTCCACCTCCCCACCCACTGCGTCGAGGGCCCCTCGGCGCAACGTGACCCGCGAGGCAGAGGCCAGCCAGGTGAACGCGAGGCTCATGACGTCAGATGGTCCCACCATGAGCGTTGCGGATGTACCGGACCGGCATGTCCACATCCACGGTCAGGTCACGTGTCATCCGCTACCCCGCGCGCTCTCCACTCCGGCGCCGACGCCGCGTCATCGCGACGAGGAACCCGCCGACCACCATCAGCAGCCCGCCCCCCCACGCCACGGCCGCTCCGGCGCTCGGAACCGGCGGCGTCGTCGTGACGGCCGACACCTTGCTGAAACACCCGCTGGTCTGCTTGGTCACGTAGTTCAGTGTGGGCAGGGCGGCGTTGCCCGCGACGCTGCTCTTCGGGTTGCCTGCGAACGTGAAGAGGACGCAGCCATCGGTGTCGACAACCGCCGAGGTGAAGTCGAGCAGGCTGCGATCGGTCCCGGTGCCCGGAACTGTGGTGCCGCAGAGGGTGCCCGAGGTGCAGATGTCCCCGTAGTGGTAGGTGTTGTCCAGTGTACCCGGGGTGGCGAGCATGTCGGTGAACTGGAAGGTCGGGTTGGCGTCAAGCAGGTTGCTGGTCAAGGCGGTGGTGTACGTCCACCTGTCGGTGGGGTCGTTCGGATCGGTCTTGCCGTTGGTGGTTCTGTAGTAGCCGATGGCGAGTTCGCCGGGGAGCGGCCCGGCAGCGGCGGCGGGGAGGACGTGCGAGCCGATGTCGGTGGTGAGTTGGTACGGAGCACTCCAGGTCACACCGTGGTCGGTCGACTTGAAGAGGAACACGTCGGCCGTCTTCGCGAACGGCGTGGTGCCGATGAATCCGGCGGCGACCGCATAGAGGTTGCCACCGGAGTCGATGACAAGGTCGTTGAAGATGTCGCCGAACTGGACGGTGTTGGCGCCCTTCAGTTGGCCGTCGTAGATGGCGTGGTCCGTGAAGCTGGTGCAGTGGTCGTGCGACACCGCCATGTAGGCCTGGCTGAAGGTGCCGGAGACAATGCCCTGGCCGAAGGCGGTGAGATTCTGGCTCTGTGTCGTGGTGGTGAAGAGTACGTAGAGATTGCCGGCCGAGTCGACGACGGGCTTGGACACCAGCGTGCCGCCGCTGATGTCGGTCGGGACGTTCTGCAGGATGGTTGGATCGCTGACGATGGGCCCGCACGGGGTCACGAACTGATCTGCCCCACCGTTGGCCGTCGTCCAGGCTCGCGGCAGAGCAGACACGAATTCGTGGTCGGTGATGTACGCCCGACCACCCGCGTCAGCAGTCAGCCACTGGCGGTCGGACGACGGTGTGGTCGCTCCCAACGCTGTCCCCATGCAGTGCAATGGATCGGGGACTGGCCCGGCGGCGTTGAACGTCGCGCCATGGTCGGTGCTGGTACAGACCGTCGAGTGGGTGGCGGCGAGGTCGGCGATGTAGATCTGGTTGGCGTACTGGCTGCCGTCATTGGGCGTGAACGCGATGTCCTCGTCCCCGCCCCCGGTGGCCCCGCCGAGCTTGGTGGGAGTCGCCGGCCACGTGGCGCTGTCGTTGTTGGAGAGCCAGTAGTCGCCTTGGCCTCCGGGCACGCCCTGCGGGCCTCCGACCAGGACATGGCCGAACGGGTCCAGCCCGATGCTCGGCTCCCCGCCGGTCCCGCCCTGCAGAGCGGTCGGCGCCTTGAACCCGATGGACCCGGCCGCCTGAACGGACGTGGCGCCGACCAGAGTCGGCAGGCCGATCAGGGCGACGAACAGATAGGCCTTCCGACTGAGCATCATCCTCTCCCAGAGCGTTGCGGACGGATCCCGCACGTCACCGACGTTGTAGCACCCGCGGGCCTGGCCCTGCGGACGTGGGCCGTCCAGCGCGGTCTCGATCACGTGGCGCGCTAGAGTTGAGTGGCGGCGGAGACCAGGAGAGCGTTGTGGGCTTCTATATCGTCGGCAGTGAGCCTGGTGATGACGACAACACCCGTTGGCACCCGACGGGACTGCGAATCTTCACGAATCGCGACCCCAACGAAGTCAGTCGCATACTGGATCTCGAGCCCACGCAGGTGAAGAAGGTCCCCAGGGGGCGCGGCTGGGAGTCCGTTTGGCTCTGGGAGACCGGCGTCGATGACACGGAGTCCTTCGACCGCCACGTCGAAGAATTCATGACCACGTTCCAGCCCCGGGCAACCCGTGTGCGCGAGTTGGCCAGCACCTGTCGGGTCGAACTGCGCGCGGGGTACGCTGCAGCACATGGCCAGGGAGGCATCACGCTCGCGCCAGACCTGGTCGTGCTACTCGCAGAGATGGGCGCTGGGATATGCCTCGACCTGTATCCGCCCACGCCTGACCACCCCATGGACCTGAATGCCGATCTCATGTCGCCAACCTGAGCGGCGATTGCGCTGAGCCTCAGGCCGCCGTCGGTGTTGCCGCAGACACCACCGCCGGCGACGATGCCAGGCTGAGCACACTCTCCCCAGCCGGCCGCAGCTCCCGCCCGATGACGCGCGCAAACGCCGCCGCAAACCGGCCACCCGTCTCCTCCACCGTCGGCAGCTGCGTCACTCCAAGCGACGCCAGCGAACAAACACCGGCGTCGCTGATCCCACACGGGATCACCTGCGCGAACCACTCCAAATCGGTGCACACATTGAGCGCAGCCCCATGCGTGGTCACGCCCGAAGCCAGCTTCACCCCAATCGCCGCGAGCTTTTCCCGCCCCACCCATATCCCGGTGTACGGCGGCCGCCGCTCCGCAACCACGCCGTGAAGCGCCACAGTCGCGATCAGCGCCTCCTCGAGCGCCCGCAGATGCGCCAGCACATCCCCCAGCCCCGGCTGACCGGCCAGCGGGAACACCCCGGCAATCCCCAGGATCGGGTACGCCACCAGCTGCCCCGGCCCATGAAAGGTCACCGACCCGCCGCGGTCCACCTCCACGTACTCCGCGCCGAGCGACACAAGCCGCTCAACACCAAACGGCAGGTGCTCCATCGACCCCGTCCGCCCCATGGTGTACGCCGGCGGATGCTCCACCAGCAGCAGCGTGTCAGGGATCTCGCCAAGGGCCCGCGCGGCCGCCAATCGGCGCTGCACCGCCCAGGCGTCGCCGTACGCCATCCGCCCGAGCCACACATGCTCAAGCACGGGCATCGCTCAGACCGCGCTCGCCGCCACCGCCTGCTCATGCGCGTGGTACGAACTGCGCACCAGCGGCCCGCTCTCGACGTGGCTGAACCCCAGCGCCAGCCCGAACGCCTTCAACTCCGCGAACTCCTCAGGCGTCCAGAACCGCACCAGCGGGTGATGCTTGAGCGACGGCCGCAGGTACTGCCCGATGGTCACGATCTCCACGTCGTGGGCGCGCAGGTCCACCAGCAGCTGCCGCACCTCGTGCATCTCCTCGCCGAGGCCCAGCATGAGCCCGCTCTTCGTCCGGCTGCGCGGCTCCATCCGCTTGGCCTCCTGGAGCAGCGTCAGGCTCTGCAGGTAGCCGGCCTTGGGCCGCACCCGCGCGTACAGCCGCGCGATCGTCTCGAGGTTGTGGTTGAAGATCTCCGGCGCCGTCGCCATCACCACCCGCAGCGACGAGAGGCTGCCGTTGAAGTCCGGCGTGAGCACCTCGATCGTGGTGCCAGGCGACTGGCGGCGGATCTCACGGATCGTCTCCGCGAACAGCTCGGCGCCGAAGTCGGGCAGGTCGTCGCGGTCGACCGACGTGACCACCGCATGGGCCAATCCCATCCGCGCCACCGCCTCCCCCACCCGGCGCGGCTCGTCCGCGTCGATGTCGCCACCGCGCTTGCCGCTGGTCACCGCGCAGAAGGCGCATGCACGGGTGCACACCTCGCCGAGGATCATGAACGTCGCCGTTCCGTGGCCCCAGCACTCGGCGATGTTGGGGCAGCGCGCCTCCTCGCACACCGTCACCAGGTCGAGGCCGCGCATCAGCGACTTGACCTGCGAATACCCCTCCCCGGCCGGCAGCTTGACGGTCAGCCACTCCGGCCGCCGCTCGACGCCCTCGGGAAGAAGCCGCTGGTGCATGGGACGCGTGTCCACGGGCCGGCTCGCGCGCGGCGTCGGCGTCAGGGGGATGTCGCGCATGCCGGGATCAACTCTACAACGCACCCATCACACCGCGGCCCACGAGCTGCCGGGGCGCTGGCGGCCTCCCGTTCTTGCGCTCGTGGCCGGCTGCGCCACAATCCCGGGCGATGACCTCATCGGTGCCCCTCCCCCGCAACGAGCCCGCCCTTCAGTACCACCCCGGCTCTCCCGAGCGCGCCGCCATCCGCGCCGCCCTGGACGAGCTCACCACAGCCGCTCCCCACGCCCTCCCCATGACCATCGCGGGCGGGCAGGTGCACGGCGCCGGGGCCGCCTTCATGGTCACCGCCCCACACCGTCACGAGCTGGTCCTCGGCACCGGCCACGAGGCCACCGCCGCCGAGGTCGCAGCGGCCGTGGACGCCGCTCTGGCGGCCCGCGCCGAATGGGCCGACGCCCCCTTTACGGCCCGCGCCGCCGTCTTCCTGCGCGCCGCCGACCTCCTCGCCGGGCCCTGGCGGGCGCGGATCAACGCGGCCACCATGCTCGGCCAGAGCAAGACGGTGGTCCAGGCGGAGATCGACGCCGCCTGCGAGCTGATCGACTTCTGGCGCTCCAACGTCCACTTCGCCGCCCACCTCGCCGACGACCAGCCCCACTCCCCTCCCGGCGCCTGGAACCGCCTCGAGATGCGCCCGCTCGAGGGCTTCGTGGTGGCGATCACCCCGTTCAATTTCACCTCGATCGCCGGCAACCTCCCCACCGCCCCGGCGCTGCTCGGCAACACGGTGGTCTGGAAGCCGTCGACCACCCAGCAGCTCTCCGCATCGCTGCTCATGGACCTGCTCACCGAGGCGGGCCTGCCCCCCGGCGTCATCAACCTGGTCACCGGTCGCGGCGAGGCGGTCTCCGAGGTCGCCCTTCCCCATCGCGACCTCGCCGGCGTCCACTTCACCGGCTCGACGGCCACCTTCCACCACCTCTGGTCGCGGATCAGCGACAGCATCGACGGCTACCGCACCTACCCCCGCCTGGTCGGCGAGACCGGCGGCAAGGACTTCGTCGTCGCGCATGCCTCCGCGTCCCCGGAGGCGCTGCTGACGGGACTGCTCCGCGGGGCCTTCGAGTACCAGGGCCAGAAGTGCTCGGCGGCGTCGCGCGCCTACGTGCCCCGCGGCCTCTGGGAGGAGCTGCGCGGCCCGCTCGCCGAGGCCACGGAGTCGCTGCGCATGGGCGACCCGACGGACCTGCGCAACTTCATGGGGGCGGTCATCGACGAGCGCGCTTTCCGCCGCCACGAGGCAGTCATGGCCGCAGCGCGGAGCGACGACACCATCCGCCTCGTCGCCGGCGGCGAGTGCGACGGCACCGTCGGCTGGTTCGTGCGTCCCACCATCTTCGAGACCGACAACCCCCACCACGAGCTGATGGAGCGCGAGCTCTTCGGCCCCATCCTCACGGTGCATCCGTACGATGAGACCGACTGGGAGACGCTGCTGCACACCGTCGACGCCACCTCGCCGTACGGGCTCACCGGCGCCGTCTTCGCCACCGACCGCGCCGCCATCGACACCGCAGCACACGTGCTGCGCAACGCGGCGGGCAACTTCTACATCAACGACAAGCCGACCGGCGCCGTGGTCGGCCAGCAACCCTTCGGCGGCAGCCGCGCCAGTGGCACCAACGACAAGGCCGGGTCGGCGGTCAACCTGCTGCGCTGGGTGTCGCCGCGGGTGATCAAGGAGACGTTCGTCCCCCCGACCGACTGGCGGTATCCCCACCAACTCCCCGACTGATCCGCCTCCGAGACGACTGTCATGAGAGCGACAGGAATCGGCCCGTAGGGTGCTGGTGGGGGCCGGGCATCCCCGCCTGGTGCCTGGTCCCCTCCATCCACCCCCTGCTGTTCTCGAGGACCGCCCCGAACCCATGACCATGCACACGCCGCCGGACCCGGACCCACTGGGCTTCGACGCCCCCGCCGGGCCTCCGCCGCCGCCGGCGCCGGCCTGGCAGCCGCAGCCGCAGCCGTCGCCGCGGCGCGGTCGCCGCCTGGGTGTCGTCGCGGGCGCCGTGGTGGTGCTCGCCGCGGTCGCGGCAGGCGGCGGTGCGCTGGGTGCGGTGATCGCCACGCGCAATACCGGCTCGCCCGCCTCGCCGAGCCCCTCCGTCGACAGCCAGGTCCTTCCCGCCGTGGCCCAGGGCGCGGCCGCCGCGGTCTCCGCGAAGCTGAGCCCGAGCGTCGGCACCATCGTGGTCAGCAACGCCGGCGGCACCGCGCTGGGCAGCGGTTTCGTGATCAGCAACACCGGCACCACGTCGTACCTGATCACCAACAACCACGTCGTCTCCGGCGCCACCACCGTCTTGCTGATCATGCCCACCGATCGCACCTACACGGCGACGGTCGTCGGCACCGACAGCTTCGACGACCTCGCGGTCATCTCCGTCACCGACGGGCATCTCCCGATGGCGACGCTCGCGGACTCCACCAAGCTCGTCACCGGCCAGGCGGTGATCGCCATCGGCAGCCCGCTGGGCAACGTCGGCAGCGTCACCACCGGCGTGATCAGCGCGCTGCACCGCACCATCCAGGCAGGTGACTCCGCGAGCGGCAGTCAGGAGACGCTCCAGGACGTGCTCCAGACCGACGCCTCCATCAACCCCGGCAACAGCGGCGGACCGCTCGCCGACGCCGCCGGTCGCGTCGTCGGCGTCAACGTCGCCGCCTCCAACCAGGCGACCAGCATCGGTTTCAGCATCCCCAGCAACATCGCCCAGCGGGTCGCCACCGCGCTCATCAACCACCAGCCGATCCGCATCCCCTACATGGGGCTGGGCTACAGCGACCCGGTGCAGGCCGCCGAGAACGGCCAGCCGTACACGCAGCCGGGCCTGCTCATCACCACCGTGCAGGCGGGCAGCCCCGCGGCCACGGCGGGACTCAAGCAGGGCGACGTGATCACCAGCATCGACGGCGCCACCATGACCAACGGCTCGACGCTCGGCGGCCTCATCCAGTCGCACGCGGTCGGTGACACGCTGACCATCGTGGTCATGCGCGGCACCCAGTCGGTGACCGTGCACCTCACCCTCGGCACCCGGCCCACCACCACCGGCTGACCTCCCCGCGCTCTCTCCCCCCTGGAAGGCCCCGGCATCGCGCCGGGGTCTTCTCTGTGTGTGGCGCGCGCAGGCTAGGCTTGGCGCAGCAATGCGCGTGCGCGCAACCGGTGGACCAGCCGGATCGTCACCTGGCTACCCCGCCGCACCGTCCTCCGCCTGGCCGACGCCTCCCCCGACCACACCGCCACGG
>OCZT010001893.1_pt1 | contig 21694 bp, 18 predicted proteins | sample 1539031 | NCBI WGS metagenome assembly OCZT01 (sample SAMEA3539308, study PRJEB22396) | soil metagenome | biome: tundra; feature: field; material: soil | place: USA | collected 2010-05 | depth 0.15 m | reverse complement strand
AGAACATTCTTCCATTGCCCTCCGACAGACATCACCCTACAGGGTTGAGGGAAGGAGGAGGGGTTGGGTATCCCGCAAGTCGTTTTTGGGCAGCTGCGGCTTCGATTTCACTGTTGATCTCCGCTCCAACAAGAAGCATGAGGCCAGTGATATAGAACCAGGTGAGCAGAACGATCACCGCTCCGAGTGAACCATAGGTTACGGAGTAACTGTCAAAGAAATGCAGGTAGATTCGGAGCCCGAGAGAAGCAAGCACCCACCCGAGAATTCCGATTGTGCCTCCTGGCGTAAGCCAATGCCAGCAGCGAGCCTTCACATCCGGAGCCCAATAATAAATGACTGCGAATGACAAGGCGAGCAGGGCAGTTGCGATAGTCCAGCCAATAAGCCTGGCAAAGGACGCAGCGGCGATGGTCAGGAAGCGATTGTAGATGCTGTGATTGGCAACCGCTGCGATGAAGTCTCCGCCCAACATTGCACTCAATATCAGGGTGACTATGACGGTGAGAATGATGGTGAGGCCGATGGCGTAGATGCGGGCTCTCAAGAAGGAGCGAGTGTCTTGAACCTTGTATACGGCGTTAAGGGCATCCTGAATAGCTGAGATGCCAACAGAGGCGGACCATATGGCTGCAATGAGTCCAAAGGTCAGCTTGCCAGAGGTGGCAGCGGCGGTAGTCTCGTTGAATGTTGCGAGGACCGTGCCAAGGGCAGACGTGGGAATGACCAATGCGAGATAATTCAGGAGCTTGTCGTAAAACTGGTCGGCTGATCGGGCGGCGAGGCCGAGGATTGAGCTGGCGCTAAAGAGAGTGGGGAAAAGCGCGAAGAGGAAGTAAAAGCCAAGTTCTGCCGCGCGGCCGAAGAGGCGATCCGTGAAAAGGGACTTCCATGTACGTTTCGCGACGATGCCCACGGGGACGCCCTGAAGATTCCACAGAGAGCGTAACGGCCAGCGCGAAACGAACTCCCAGATGAAATGCTGGCGAGCGTTGAAAGACTTCTCGGGAGTGTAACCGTCGTTGATGATAGCGCGCCTCGATTTGTCCTATTTGCACGCGGTCGCTCCGGTGTGATGAATGCGGATTGCTGCCGATAGGTCGCCCGAACGGGCAATTTCAGCCACGATGCGGAAGATGAGTTAGCGGCTGACGCGCATTCTGGCCGATGAGGGCCGGTTCCAGATTCCTGCAGAGAGCCAGAAAAAGTCACTGGCGGTCAGCGGCCCTCTTTGGCCCCCAAATAGACAAGGACGCCGCCTCCTACGATGGCTACGATGCCCAGGATAGGGGGAACTGGCAGCGTATGGTGTTCTGTTCTGTCGATTTGGATTGCGCCCAAATCTACGGCTTTCTTTTGACTCGTATAGGAGAATCCCCCGTAGATAAGCGCTGCAACCCCGGCAACGATCAGTAGTATTCCAGCGATCTTCATCATTGCTCCTGTTCTTTCAACTTAGGCATGGTGATGGCTTCCATCTTTGGCAGGAACCTGGCGACGATGCAGAAGTCGCTTTCAGTGGCTACTTGCCGGAATGTTTGGCTATCGCCCCGCGGAGGCCGGCGGTTTGGCACAGGCATCGTTTCTTGCGCCGGGAACTAACCCTCGGCGCACCACACTCGATCATGGGCTCAGATCTGTGCCATCCGCCGGCCTGGTTCTTGCACGGGCAACAGTCAATTGCGTTCAGCGGCGAGTACGACTGCGCGATGCTCGCGTCAAGCTTCTTCGCTCGTATCTTGCGGAGCAGTGACGTTGTCTTTGGCATCACGGGCCGCATCCTTCGCCTTGCCCCAGGTATTCTCAACTTTGCCCTTTACCTGTTGAGCGGCGCCCTTGACCTCGGTCCCAGTGTTGCCTGTCAACCCTCCGACATGGCGCTTGGCGCTTCCCACCACTTCGTCGATCTTGCCTTTCACTCTGTCCTTATCCATCATTCCACCTCCGTGGATTCAAAGCTTGAAGACTGTGCTGAGGCGCCGGAATGCTCCATAAGTGCCTCGATTCATGTTGAAGCCGGCCCTGCAGCCGTCAAATGGCGGGTCTGCAGCCCGCAACCGGCAGAATGAGCGAAACGTCTAACGCCACCACAAGCAGTGCGTGGATGGATCCTCCAATTCAAAGCTACGCACGACTCCCGGCAGCCCGCAGTATCAAAAGGACCACAAAATATATCCGAAGATGCCTTGGTTTTTCCCTTGCAGAATAGGAAAATCGCCGAATCCTATGGAATCAGCTTGGACTCTGCAAGACAGAATTCAGTGGAGTACCTACGATTCACGATCACCGTGGTTTCACAGGTCGCACAGCTTCATTGTAATGACAAATGTGACGGGATCTTTAAGCCGGGCCTTCAGAACCGGTTGCGGTTGCCGGACAGATCTGCTGTTTCTGCATCCTCCGAGAATCGAACCTGTATTTCCGGTCTGCCCCAGGTCCGGGGCGGAAACGAATGAAGAAAACGGGCCGGACGAGGCCACTTTGAGGTATATTGGCTCGTGACCGGGAAGGCAGGATGAAAATTCCCGATGAGGACTCAACGACAAGGAGATTATCGTGGCTAGTTTCTGTGCGAAATGTGGAGTTGCACTCTCCCCCAACGAGCAATTCTGCGGCTCATGCGGCGCCCCGGCGGCAGCGGGAACCGCGGTTGCGGCACCTCTTCCACCAGCCGCCGCGCCGGCAAGCTCCGGAAGCAGTGCGGTCAAGATCATCCTGATTATCGTCGCCATCTTCGTGGGGCTGGGCATTCTGGGAGCGGGAGCCTTCGGGTTCATGGTGTGGCGTGTTTCGCGGGCCATCCATGTGGATGGCGGCGGCCAGGTGACGCTGCAAACACCCGAAGGCAAAGTCACCGCCAATACGACGGAGACATTCACCGCATCCGATCTGGGCACGGACGTCTATCCCGGCGCCCAGAGCGGTCATGGGAGCATGCGCATGGACCTGCCCAGCGGTTCGATGGTGACGGGCGTATTCGTCACTTCGGACTCGAAGGAGCGGGTGCTCGATTATTACAAGAGCAAGTTTGGCAGCGCAGCCTCGGTTGTCGATACTCCCAACGGGGCTGTGATCACACTCCCCAAGAGCCAGCAGGAATCCGTGATGGTGACGATTACCGCCAATTCGTCGCAGTATGCGGGGAAGACGCAGCTCGCCATCGTGCATACGAAGACCAACAAGGCGTCCTAGAGCCGTTGTATTGCGGGGCGCGGTTGCGCTTTGGCAGCGCGGCCTGCGGCTGCGCGTCGCGGATGGGGCCGGTTCAGCCTTGCCGGTCCGGCATTCGGCTGGGGTGCCACGCTATACTGGCAGGGCGTTTTCCGTCCTCAGGTGCGTTGCATCCATGCGGAATCGCCCACCCCCGATCGGCTTGAGGTGAAGGAATTTTGGCTACGATAGAAGTTCCCCGCGACCTGGACGCAGTTCTCGACGCTGCCTGGGAGGCGGCGCGCGGCGTTCCGGGTTACCTGATGGAAAACGAGGCCCGGCTGCTGGGGACAATCGCGGCTTGCGCGCCGGCGAAGGGCGAAATCGTCGAGCTCGGCAGCTTCAAAGGCAAGTCCACCGTGATGCTGGCCAAGGTGGCCGCGCATTACGGCCTGGGGCGTATTGTGGCCATCGATCCGCACAACTCTCCCGAGCTGCTGGATCACCAGGCCGACCCGGCGGCCTCGTCCTTTCAGGATTTTCTTCGCAACATCGAGGCGGCGGGCGTGGCCGGGCAGGTGGAGGTCCATCGCGCCTATTCAAAGGATGTGTCGAGCGCGTGGAATCGCCCCATCCGGTTCTTGTGGATTGACGGCGACCACACCTACCAGGGCGCGAAGACGGACTTCGATGGCTTCTTCCCCCACGTGCTGCCGAATGGCATCGTGGCGCTGCACGACGCATTGAACGTGTTTTCCGGGCCCATCCGGGTGTTTGTGGAGGATATGCTCGGCAGCGACAGGTTTGGTGCGGCGGGATTTGTCCACTCCATTGCCTGGTCGCAGTTTCGGCCCGAGGACGGCGGGCAGTTTCATGCGCAGCGGGCCAGGCTGGAGCGTGTTGCCGCGCCGCTGATTCCGTTTGTGAAGGACGACCAAGAGCTGCACGGCCTCAAGAAGATCCGGTTCAAGTTGAAGCGTTCCCGCGTTCCGCGCGCGGCGGTGCGGCCCCAGGAGTGGGTTTCCCTGCTGGAACAAGCCTGAGTGCGACGGGCGGCTGAACACGCTGGGGAAAGAGGGCCGGTTTCCGAGAAGAATGCCCGAAAAGCATCCCTCAGGGGCTAAAGCCCGCGTTGATTTTGCAGGGTTTATGTACGGGCTAAAGCCCGTACCCTTCACCTGACGGAGTTATTCAGAAGTCGGTGAAGTCCCGTGTGAGGAGAGGCTCGCGTTGATCTCATCCCGGTTATTGAGTGTTGGCAGGTTCGGGCTTCTTGTTGGAGCCGGTTGTCTTTGTTTGCTGGCTGGCCGCGGCATCGCGCAGCAGGGCGCCGTGGATGCGCGGCCCAATTCACAGCCCAAGACAAGGCCCGATGCGCGGCTGGCGCTGGATACCGAGGCCGTCGCGCCGCTTCGCTTCATCGCCGCGCATGGCCGCCGGGCGCTGGTGGCCGGATACGCCGCCGGCGGCCTGGAGGTGTGGGCCTACCCGTTTCAGATTGTGAGCGGATACCGGGTCGAGTTCCGCTCCGCCGGCGCCACAACTCCCATCCGCGGGCAGGAGATTCTTCGCCGCGTCACTTACGAGCCGGACTCGGTGACACGCACCTACCTGGGACCGGACTTTATTGTCCGGGAGAAACTCTTCGTGCCGCTGGATGAGCCCGGCGCGATTCTGACCTACCAGGTCGAGAGCGGACATGCGGTCGAGATTGAAGTGCACGCGACGCCGGTGCTGGACCTGATGTGGCCGGGAGCGCTGGGCGGCCAGGGCGCCGAATGGAACGGCGCGCTCAAGGCGTTCGTGCTCTCAGAGCCCGCGGACGGATACAGCGCGGCGGTGGGTTCGCCGGATGTCGTGGCCCACGACGAGATCGCCAACCGCACGGCTGGCGGCGAGAACTCGGCCACGCTCGCCTTTACCCTGCGCCCGGACAGCTCCGGCGCGGCGCGCGTTTACTTCGCGCTGAATCCTCCCCATGCAGGCGACCCCGGCTTGCTGCTCCGGCAACTGGTTGGCGAGCGGCAGGCTCTGGAAGCGAAGGCCGCGGCGCATGTTCGCGAATTTGAAGACACTGCGATGCGCGTGGAGACGCCCGATCCCGAGGTCAACCGGGCGATTGCGTGGGCGGAGATTGCGCTGGACCAAGCGTGGGTCTGCAATCCCGATCTTGGCTGCGGGTACGTTGGCGGGTATGGGCCCTCGCGCGGCGCGCGGCGCCCGCAGTACGACTGGTTCTTCGCAGGCGATGGTCTGGTTGCCGCCGAAGCCGCCCTGGCCGCGAGCGACAACGCGCGCGTGCGCCAGGAACTGGAGTTCATCCTGCGCTACCGGGACCCGAAGACGGGCATGATCTGGCATGAACTCTCGCAGAGCGCGGGGCTGATCGACTGGGCCGGCAAGTTTCCCTACATGTTCGTCCACGTGGACATCAGTTTCCAGTTTCTCTCCACGCTTGAGCGCTACGTGACCGCGAGTGGAGACGTGAGCTTCGCGCGCGAGCACTGGCAGGCGATCGAGGCCGCCTATCGCTACTGCCGCTTGGGCGTAGACCCGGCCAGCGGCTTGCCGCGCATTCCCGCGGACAAGGAAGGCGGCGATGAGCAGGACCGCATGGCCGACGACCTCAGCCTTTCGACCAGTTGGGTGCAAGCCTCGAAGGCCTTTGCGCATCTGGCCGCGCTGACCGGCCACACGGCTCTGGCCGAGGAGGCTACACACGCCGGCGATCTGGCCCGGGCCGCGATTCCCAGCCGCTACTGGAACGCCGGGGAATCGTTCTGGGTTTCCGGCCACACTCCCTCGGGCAAAGCGGCGCAGGAGCGGCGCAGCGGTCCCGGCTCGGCGCTTGCCCTGCATCTGTTCAACCCGGAGCAGACCGGGAGCGTGCTCGACCAGCTTGCTTCGTCTTCGTTCCAAACCGATTGGGGAACCCGCGGAATAGGCGCTGGGTCGGCGGGCTACGATCCCGAGTCTTACGCCAAGGGCAGCGTGTGGGCGGTGGGGACGGCATCGCTTGCCGAAACCTTCTGGGCCGAGCATCGTCCCGCGACGGCGCTGGGGCTGTGGCGCGCTCTGGTTCCGTGGGCCTCGCTCGATTCCCTCGGCCACATGGACGAAGTGCTGGCCGGCAACTTCTACCGCGCGCAGACCGAGTCGGTGCCGGAGCAGACCTGGTCGTCCGCGGGCTTTCTGGATGCAACGATTCACGGGCTGCTCGGGCTAAGCGTTGACTCCATTACCGGCCGCATTTCATTTGCTCCGCACCTGCCGGCGGCGTGGAACAGCGTCTCGGTTGACCATGTGAAGCTGTCCAATGCATCGGTCGCTTTGGGGCTGCGGCGGACATCGAACAGGCTGACGCTCACGATCGACAACCTCGGCGCGCCCTTTCAATTTGAGTTCACTCCGGAGATTCCGCTCGGAGCCCAAATCGGCGCGGCAGAGCTGGACCATCGGCCCATCACCGTGGCGCTGGAAGCCCATCCGCAGGAGACCGACGCTCGCGTGTTGTTCGATGCTCCGCATGGACGAAGCGAGTTGCACATCGACTGGCATGGGGGCGTGCAAGTGATTGCGGAATCGCCCGCGCCGCTGGTGGGAATGGCGAGCAGCGGTGTGCGCATCGTCAATGTTCATCTGGAGGGCGATGTGTTGACCATCGAGGCGGATGTGCCACGGGACCGTGCGTCGCACATTCAGCTTCAGACCGAATGGGGAATCGTGAAGGCCGAGGGCGCGACGGCACAGCCGGCTGGCGATGGGCATTTCGAGCTGACCTTTGCCGCCAGCCCGGATGCCGCGCCCTCCGAACCCTACCGCCGCGCCAAAGCCCAGGTGCAACTCAAGCCCTGACACCGGCAGGGCGATTCATTCCTGCCCTCCCTACCGGTAGATCTGCGGAATGAAGTTCTGTTCCTGGATGGGCGGGCGCACGTATTTGGTCTTGTCGAGCGGGGGCAAGACCAGCGTTTCCGGCGTCAGATCGCGATAGACGAACATCGACAGCAGATGCCGGATGACGTTCAGCCGGGCGCACCTCTTGTCTTCGGCATTGACGACAAACCACGGAGACTGCTTGGTATCGGTGACCGCGAACATCTCGTCCTTGGCGCGAGAATACTCCGCCCAATGCTTGCGCGATTCAAGGTCCATCGGGCTCAGCTTCCAGCGCTTGGTCACATTCTTCATGCGGTCCTGGAAGCGCCGTTCCTGCTCCTCATCGCTGACCGAAAACCAGTACTTGATGAGGCGAATCCCGGAACGCACCAGCATGCGCTCGAACTCCGGGCAGCTCTGCATGAACTCCAGGTACTGCGCCTCGGTGCAGAAGCCCATGACGCGCTCGACGCCGGCCCGGTTGTACCAACTGCGGTCGAACAGCACCATCTCTCCAGCCGCGGGCAAGTGGGCGACATATCTCTGGAAGTACCATTGCGACTGTTCGCGCTCAGTGGGCGTGCTGAGCGCCACCACCCGGCAGACACGGGGATTGAGCGATTCGGTGATGCGCTTGATGGCGCCGCCCTTGCCGGCTGCATCGCGGCCTTCAAACAGCACCACAACCCGCAGCTTTTCCTGGCGAATCCATTCCTGTAGCTTCACAAGTTCAACCTGGAGCCGGCGCAGTTCCTTTTCATAGTCGCAATCCTTGCCCAGCCGCAGTGTTTTTGCATTGGCCAGCACCGGCGCCGGCAGGTCCCCGCCCTGCTTGACGGCGACTGGAGGAGTTGCCTTCGGCTCCACAACCGGCTGTCCCTCTTTGCCCTTCTCTTTCATCTGTCTTCCTCCAACCCGGGCCGGGTTCCGCGCAGGAGCCCATCCAGGTTCCGGTTGGCTCTTGCGCAAGCCCGCAGTCTGACTTTGTTCCTATCGGCGCGGTTCGCCGTAGCGACAATGATAACCCTCTGAAATGGCGCGTGAAGAATTCGGAGTTGGGAAGCCAGGAGGAGACAGGAACAGGCGGCGCCTTCCCGTTCGAGGGCAGATGCCGCGGCTGGAAGCTGGACCTTCGCCCTACCTCGCCTTCCACTTCATCGAGAGGGCGGCAAGCTTTTCATCCATCGTGGGCTGGGGCTTGGAAGCCGGCTTTTCTTGCTTCGCCGCGTGCCGCGCCGGGGGCGCCGTCAACGCCTTGATGGAGAGCGCGATGCGCCTGGCTTTCACATCCACGCTGAGCACCTTCACCTTGACGATCTGGCCTGTCTTGACGGCTTCCGACGGCTCCTTGATGAAGCGGTTGGAGAGTTCGCTGATATGCACCAGGCCGTCCTGGTGGACGCCGATATCGACGAAGGCGCCGAACTTGGTCACATTGGTCACCACGCCTTCCAGCACCATGCCGGCCTCGACGTCGGTTATCTCGCGCACTGCTTCGTGAAAGGAGGGCGCGACAAACTTGTCGCGCGGGTCGCGGCCGGGCTTGCGCAACTCGGCGAGGATGTCGTTCACGGTGTAGGCGCCGGCAGAAAGCTGGCTGCGGTCAACCTGTTCGAGAAGTTGCGGCTGCTGGATGATCTCCTTCACTGAAGTCTTCAGCGAGACTGCAATCTGCTCGACGACCGGGTACGACTCGGGATGAACGGCGGTCCTATCCAGCGGGTTGTCGCCGTTGCGAATGCGCAGAAAGCCGGCCGCCTGCTCGAAGGTCTTCGGCCCAATACCGGGCACTTCCAACACTTGCGTCCGAGAGCGGAAGCTCCCCTTCTCGTTGCGAAAGCTCACGATGTTCAGGGCGGTGCGCTCGGTGATGCCGGCGACGAAACGCAGCAGCGTCCAGGAGGAGGTGTTCAGGTCCACGCCGACCTTGTTGACGCAGCTTTCGATCACCATCTCGAGCGACTCCTGAAGCTGGCGCTGATCTACATCGTGCTGGTACTGGCCCACGCCGATCGATTTCGGATCGACCTTCACGAGTTCCGACAGCGGGTCCTGTAAGCGGCGGGCAATCGAGATGGCGCCGCGCACGGTCAGGTCGAGATCGGGAAACTCCTGCCGGGCGACGGCGGAGGCCGAGTAGACGCTGGCGCCCGCTTCACTCACCGTCACTGAAAAGATCTCCTGGATGCCCTTCTCGCGCAGCAATTCGCGCACGAATGCATCGGTCTCGCGGGAAGCTGTGCCGTTGCCGATGGCGATGGCGCGCACGTTGTGCTTGCGCAGCAGCGCTTCGAGCTTGGGCGCGGCCTCGGCATTGCCGTGCTTCGATGTGTGCAGATAAATCACATCGTGCGCCAGCAGCTTGCCGGTCTCGTCGACCACCGCGATCTTGCAGCCGGTGCGCAGGCCCGGATCGATGCCCAGCACCGAGATCGGTCCGGCCGGCGGGGCAAGCAACAAATTATAGAGATTGTCGCGGAAAACCTTGATGGCTTCGGTGTCCGAACGCCGCTTCAATTCCAGGCGAATCTCTCCCTGAATGGATGAGTTCAGCAGGCGCTTCCACGCGTCGTCGATGGCCACCTCTAACTGGCGGGTCCAGTCGCCCTGCTGGCGCAGGACATGGCGATGGATGATCGCGACAGCCCGCTCCGCTTCGACTTCGATGAGGAAGTAGAGCACGTTCTCGCCTTCGCCGCGGCGAATGGCCAACATGCGATGCGAGGGAATCGTCTTCACCGGCTCGGTGTACTCGTAGTACATCTTGAACTTTTCCTGCTCGTCCACCGCATCGGTGACCTTGCGGCTGACGACGATGCCTTCGTCGAAGACCAGTTGGCGCAAGGCCTTGCGCAGATCGGCGTCTTCGCTGATCCACTCGGCAACAATGTGCCGCGCGCCTTCCAGGGCCTCCTCCACGGTGGCCACGCCCAGCTCCGCGTTGACGAAGCCGGCGGCAAACGTCTCCAGCGGTTCGGCGGCATTCTGTTGCGCCCACAGGTATTGCGCAAGCGGCTCAAGGCCCTTCTCGCGCGCGATGGTGGCCTTGGTGCGCCGCTTGGGCTTGTAGGGAAGATACAGGTCTTCGAGTTCGCTCTTGTCGAGCGTGGCTTCGATGCGCGCCTTGAGTTCATCGGTCAGCTTGCCCTGCTCGGCGATCGAGGCCAGGATGGTTTCGCGCCGGTCGGCAAGATCGCGGAAGTAGGCCAACTTCTCCTCGATCGAGCGAATCTGCACCTCATCCAGATTGCCGGTGGCCTCCTTGCGGTAGCGCGCGATGAAAGGCACGGTTCCGCCGTCGTCGAGCAGCTCGATCACAGCGACGAGCCCGCGCAAAGGGAGGTTCAGCGTTTGTGCGATGTGAAGAAGAATTGCGGGGGAGAGATTTCTTGTTTCCTTCATGGGCGGTCCTTGTTCATGGTACATGCCGCCGCCGAGGAAATTTGGCCGCCCGGAATTGTGCAAAACGCGCAGGGGCCAGGATGGTCCCTGATCGAGGTTTGTGGTTTCCCACCCTTGCGACAAAAAAGGCGAAACGCAGGTTGCCTTCGACTCCGCTGCGCTTCGCTCCTCATGAACGGGGCCGGTTGAGGGTCGTGCTATCCCACCCTTGCCGCAAAAAACAAAGGCGCGGCGAGGGTGGGGCACCCAGCATTTTTGCGTGAACCGGCTAGGCCGACTCGACCTTCAGCGTGATGCCCACATCGGAGATCTTCTCAACGGGCATCTCCACCTTCAATCCGGATTCGTCCTGCTTCCACTTCAGTTCGCCCTTGTGCCCGACCAGTTCCACGCTGCGAATCTTGCCGGGATTCTGCGGGCTGGCGAGACCAAGCGCCTTTACCACCGCTTCTTTCTCAGGCCAGCCCATCACGAAGGCGTAGAGCGTGTTGCCCTTGGTGGTGAAGCGGACATCCTCGGCAGTGAGGTCTTTCTGTTTGTCCTCGTTGAAGTTGCCGGCCTTGATTACAACCTTGGTGGAGGGGCCCTCTCCGTAAATCTTCCACGGGCGCGAGGCATAGATGCCTTCGCTGTTCACCGCCATCCACGCGGTGATGCCTTCCAGCACCTTGACCTCTTCGGGGTCCAGTTCGCCCGAGTTGGGCAGCGGGAAGTTGAGCAGCAGGTTGCCGTTCTTGCTGACGATGTCGGTGAGCAGGTCGACGACCTTCTTGGCCGTCTTGTATTTTTCGCCGCGATTGTAATGCCACTGGCCGATGCAGGTATCGGTCTGCCAGGGGTTCGCCGCGATGCCGTCGGCGACGCCGCGCTCGTGATCCAGCAGGCAGGTGCCGATGGCGCAGTCGGTGTCCTCTTTGCTGGTGTAGATCGCTTCGGTCCGGCCGCCGTGCAACTGCGCGCTCACGTTGTAGAGATGCGCGACCATCTTCAGCCCGTATTCCTCGAAGGGGAGGTGGCCGTCGGTGTAAAGCAGGTCGGGCTGATACTTGTCGATGAGGTCGGTCATGCGATCCAGGTAGTGACGCTTCCACGATTCGGGGATGCCATCGTCGTTCCAATCCAGCCTGTCGATGAAGCGGGCGCAATCGGCGTCGTGATAAAGGTCTGCAAACTGGGGGTCAACGCCGTCATAGGAGACGCCGGCCAGTGGCCCGGTCTTGTCGGCGCCGTGGCTCACGGCCCACCACTTGTAACTGATCCAAAGGTGCTCGCTGACTCCGAAGCGCAATCCGCGCTTGCGCGCCGCACTTTGCCACATGCCCACAACATCCTTCTTCGGGCCCATGTTCACCGCGTTCCAGCGGGTGAACTTCGAGTTCCAAAGGTCGAAGTTATCGTGGTGAACGCCCATGCTGACGAAGTACTTTGCGCCCGCTTTCTTGTACAGGCCCATCAGGTGTTCCGGGTCCCACTTGGCGGCATGCCAGTTATCGACAAGATCTTTGTAGCCGACCTTGGAGGGATGCCCGTAGTGTTCCACATGGTACTTGTATTGGTCCGATCCCTGCATGTACATGTTGCGGGCGTACCAATCCCCTGCCTCGACGGCTGATTGCGGCCCCCAGTGAGACCAGATGCCGAACTTGGCATCGCGGAACCAATCGGGAATCCGGTAGCCGTGCAGAGACGATCGGGTTCCCAGGAAGTTCGCGCCCTGAGCCTGGCCGGTTGCGAATCGAGAAAGAGCCAGGGCGGAACAAGCGCCGCCCATCCATTGGAGTAACTCACGCCGGTTCAATGCCATTCGAGTGTCTTCCTTTCGCGGTTTTGTTTTCGTCAGGGGGCAAGGGCCGCGCTCACGATGATTGCGCCAGGTTTGTCCGGCCTATCTCGAGTCCGCAGCCCGTATCGCCTTGCGGAGCTTCTCTTCCGCCTCGGAGTTCCAGTAACCACAGTCGAGTTCGAAGAACACGGAGGTGTAGGGAATCGTCAGATTCGTCTTGACGATCAGGATGCGGAAGACCTGTGCGGCTTGGTCGAGCCGGGCAATGATCTGCTCATGAGGAATCTGCCTGACGCTCGCGCCATCGAGCAAGGCTTCGAGGTGGCGCCGGTATTCCGCGATGCCCGGCGCGTCGTTCTCTTCGACAAAGCCAAGCTCCAGGTCTGTGTAGACGTTGGCGCGGATGTGATTGCAGGCGGCGATCGCGTTCAGAACCTTGCGAACAACGTGGATCTGGTCCGCGCCGGCGACGATGGTTTCGATTCCGGGCTTGGATTGGGCCGGATAGGCCGAGTCGGCAACCACGATCCAGTTGCGATGGCCATAGAGCGGCAAACATGTGCTGAGTTGGCGCTCCCAATCGGAAGCCGCGGAAGATATCGAGCCGGTCATCTTTGTCATTCCTCTTCGCCGGCAAAATACGGCGGCGAATTCTCGACGGCCCGCCGCATCGCGCCATGTTATCACTCTAAACCAGCTCTTCATCCTGGCAGACGGCAACCTTGCCGCATTTTCCGGAGGCCATCAGCGCATAGGCTTCGCTGGCGCGGTCGAGTGGGAATCTGTGGGTGATGATGTCGGCCGGATGAAGGTTCCAGCGGACCAGCCTCTCCACCAGTTCTTCCATCAGCCAAGTGGAGGTGACCCACGATCCGAACACTGTCTTTTGATCGTGAATCATGTCGGGGGACGGATTGATCTCGACCGTTCCGCCTTCGCCGAGCAAGACGATCCTACCCCACTTGCGGGTGGCGCGGATGGCCGTGGCCCGTGCGGCATGGTGCGCCGAACAGTCGACCGCGCGCTCGACGCCGAAGCCGCCGGTCAGCGCCCTCACCTGGGCCACATTGTCCGGACCCGAGGCCAGAACCGCATCGCAAAGGCCCATATCGAGGGCGATCTTCATGCGCTCGGGCACCACATCGATGCCGATGATCTTGTTGGCGCCGAGTTTGCGGCAGAGCGCGCCGGTGGCCAAGCCGACCGGCCCCAGGCCAGTGATGAGTACGGCGTGATTGCCGTCGATGCCGATCTTTCCCAGGCCCTCGTAGACGGTGCCGAATCCGCAGGCGACCTGCGCGCCATCGGCAAAGGAGAGCTCATCGGGCAGAGCGATGAGGTCCTTTTCTTCGGCAATCATGTACTCGGCCATTCCGCCGTCGCGCTGCCAGCCGTAAGCGCGGCGATACTTCTCGCTGGTGCAGGAGATCATGTAGCCGCGCCGGCAATCGTTGCAGACTCCGCAGCCGGAGATGTGGTACACGATCACGCGATCGCCGGTTTTGAAGCGGCGGCAGCCCTCGCCGGCGGCGACGATCTGGCCGCACGGCTCGTGGCCGGCAATCACTCCCTGGTAGCCTTCGGGGCCTTTCCCGAGGTGCTCGTGATAGATGCATCGAATATCGGAACCACAGATGGTCGAGGCCTTGACCCGCAACAGAACCTCTCCATGGCCCGGAGACGGCACCGGCACGGTGCGCATCTCGACGGTCGAGTCTCCGGGCAGAAACGCCGCGGTCATCGTTTCTTTCATCTCTCTCGTCTCCCGTCTTTCCTATCTGGTTGAGTCGCCGCCGCGCACTTAGGGAACCTCTGAACAATTCCTTGGTGTGAAGCCGGCATTCCTTCGGGGGCTAAAGCCCCCAACCAATTCTTCCCATTTGGTGGCGCGGCTAAAGCCGCGCCCTTTCAAGGCGCATACACGCCCGTTTGTGCGAAGCGCACATTCACGCCGGCGTGATCTCTCCGGTCACGTCCCAGAGATCTTCCCAGGTCTGCCCATCCTTCCACAGGAAGACCTGGCCCTTGATGAGGCGGCAGTTGCGGTCGATGGTGGCAATCTCCCGCATCTCTTCATCGGTGAGCGGATCGCCGGCAGCGGCCTCCAGATTGGCGCGGTAGTTGTTCACCGAGAACGGAATCGGCGTCTGCCCGCGCTGAACGGCCCACTTGATGCAGACCACCGCGGGGTGAACGCCGTGCCGCTGAGCAATCTTCACGATGACCGGGTCCTCGGTGGGCGCGGTGTCCTCCGGGGTGCGGTCGCGCTCCGGGCGGCCCGGCGAGCCGATGGGGCAATAGCCGATGGGCTGGATGCCGTTGTCGACGACAAACTTGAACAACTCCGGCTGCTGGAAATGCGGGTGCAGTTCCATCTCGTTGACCGCGGGCTTGATGCGGGCGTCGCCGAGAACCAGCTTCAGCTTGGGGATGGTCATGTTGGAGGTGCCGATGTGGCGCACCAGGCCCATGTCCACCAGCTCTTCCATCTTGCGCCAGGTCTTCATGTAGTTCTGGTGAATGTAAGGCCTGGCGTCGGCGCTGCGGGAGGTGACATCGCAGCCCGGCGGATGGAAGTTCGGGAAAGGCCAGTGCACGAGGTAGAGGTCGAGGTAGCCGAGGCGAAGGTCGGCGAGCGACTTGCGGCAGGATGGAATCACATCGTCCTCGCCGTGCTTGTCGTTCCACAGCTTGGAGGTGACCCAGAGTTCCTTGCGCCTGACTCCGCCGCGCTGAATTGCCTCGAACGAAGCGCCCACGGCGCCTTCATTTCCATACACCGAGGCGCAATCGAAGTGCCGGTAGCCGACTGCGGCCGCGCCCTTGACGGCCTCGGCAACCTGGTTCGGCGTCACGTGATCGGACCCGAAGGTTCCCAACCCGACAGCGGGCATGGTGGCCCCGGTCGACAGCCTTCTTTGCGGAATGGCGGCTGGATCGACGGACCCCAACTCGCTTGTCTTGCTCATTCTTGCTCCTGACCGATGCGAAAGTTAGCGATAACTTCACCCTCCGCAGCATACTCATGCCGCCGCATGGTGTCAATGCCGGAAGCCCCCGACATGCGGCCCTCGGCGCCCTGCGTAAACCGCCGGAGCCGCCCGAGGGAAGCGGGGGCGCCGGGACTGCGGAGGGCGAAAACTATTTGCAGAGCGATGCCCAAACGAAGCCCAGCAGAAACTCCGATTCCTCACCCGGCAGCCCATCGCCTTGTCCAAGCAGCCTTCTTTGAATCGTCCCCCTGGTCATATCGGCGATGATCCATGCGGTCTTTTCGGGGGGTACGCAGCGAATCTCGCCCCGTTGGGATGCATCTTCGATGGCCGCGGCCAGCCGGAGCACAGGCTCGCGCAGCCAATCGTGGTACTGGCTGCGCGTCAGAGCGAGGCCCCCGGATTCGCGGTCCATGATGCGGAAGAAATCCTTCCTTGCCTCCGCGCTTTCCAGCCGGGCCAGGGTGAACGCCCCGATCTTGTCTTTCAGGCCGGCGGCCGCATCGATCCGCTCCAGCGTGTCCTTCTTCAGAGCCATCATGTCGCGATCCAGAACAGCCTTGTAGATCTCCGTCTTGGATCGAAAGTGGAGATAGACGGTTCCTTTTGCGATTCTCGCCTCTTTGGCAATCTCATCGATGATCCCGCGCGCAAATCCGCGGCGCGCGAAGACCGATCGGGCGGCATCGACAATCTCCCCGCGGCGAAAGTCCGACACCACCTGGCGCTTGGTCTTGATAGGGCTCCGTGCCATGCGTCTCCGCAGTTCCGCCCGCGATTGCGGGCCGCTTATGACTGCCGAGTATACTAAACTGACCATGCGGTCAGTTCAAAGGAAAGCACGCACGCCGATCCCGGCGCCGCTGTTCAAGCCGCGGAATTGGACCGCCGGATGAGCGCGCTGAGCAACTCGCGGCAGAATGCGGAGACGGACGAGAGCAAGTGGAAGCCGGCGGCGAATCCGTGGACGATCGCCGCGGCCGTGATGCTGGCGACCTTCATGGTGGTGCTCGACTCCTCTGTCGCCAACGTCGCCTTGCCGCATATCGCGGGCAACCTCTCGGCTTCGACCGATGAGGCGACCTGGGTTCTGACCAGTTACCTGGTCTCGAATGCCATCATGCTGCCCGCCGCCGGATGGATCTCGCGGCGCATCGGGCGCAAACGCCTGCTGATTGTCTCCATCCTGATCTTTACGGCGGCTTCGCTGCTCTGCGGCATGGCGTTGAGCATGCCAATGCTGATCGTGGCCCGTATTTTGCAAGGCGTGGGCGGCGGCGGCATGCAGCCGCTGGCCCAGGCCATCCTGCTGGAGAGCTTCCCCCCCAGCAAGCACGGCACGGCCATGGCCGTGTTCGGCGTCGGAATTGTGGTCGCTCCGGTGATCGGCCCAACCCTGGGCGGATGGATCACCGACAGCTACTCCTGGCGCTGGATCTTCTACATCAATCTTCCCGTGGGCTTGCTGGCCCTGTTCATGGTGAACCTGTTCATCGAAGATCCTCCTTATCTGCGCAAGGCTTTTCGAGGGGCCATTGACTATCTGGGTTTCGGCATAATGGCCATCTGGCTGGGCACTTTGCAGTTGGTGCTGGACAAGGGGCAGGAGGCGGACTGGTTCGCGGCTGGATGGATACGCTGGACCGCCGCGGTGTCCGCGATCGCCCTGCTTAGCTTTATCATGCGGGAGTTTACGAGTCGAGAACCCATTGTGCAATTGCGGATACTCGGCAACCGCAATTTTCTGGTAGGGACGGTAATTACTTGCCTCTACGGTTTTGTCCTCTATGGCGTCACGGCCATATTGCCGTTGTTTCTACAGACACTGATGGGCTATTCGGCGATGGAAAGCGGCCTGACTGTAACTCCGCGCGGCATGGGTTCGTTGCTCTCCATGATTGTGGTGGGAATCCTGGTCAACTACATCGATGGCCGCATCTTGTTGGCCTGCGGCTTCGCGATCTTCGGCTACTCGAGTTTGTTGTTGAGCCACATCAATTTCGCGATCTCGATGGGCTCGGTGGCCTGGCCGAACTTCATCAACGGCTTCGCCGGCGGCTTCGTCTTCGTTCCTCTAACCACCATGGCCATGGGTCTGCTGCGCAAGCAGGAGATCGGCAATGCGGCCGGGATATACAACCTGATGCGGAACATCGGAGGCAGTATCGGCATCGCCAGCGTCACCACCCTTCTGGTGCGCGGCGCGCAGACCCATCAGAACTACCTGGCGGCCAACGTTTCGGCGGGAAATCCAACCGCGATGGCTCTGCTCCAGGGCTTACAGGCAAAGTTCAGCCTGGGGGGGGCCAGCGCCTACAGCGCGCATCAAGAGGCCATGGGAGCCCTCTACCGGAGCGTTCAGCAGCAGGCATCTCTGCTTGCATATGCCGATAACTTCCGCTTGCTGGGGTTTCTCTCGCTGCTGTGCGTACCGCTGGTCCTGCTTTTCCAGCCGGTAAAAAAGCATTAGCTCTCGGCGCGGACCAGCAGGCAGGTGATATTGTCCTGGCCGCCGGCTTTTTTGGCGGCGTTGACCAGGCGAGCGCAAAGGCCGTCGAGGGGCAGATCGAGCCCGAGCAGGGATTCAATCAGCGGGTCGGAGAGCTCGCGGGTCAGGCCGTCGGAGCAGAGCAGGAATAGGTCGCCGGGCTCGGCTTCCAGTTCGAACAGATCCGGCGTGACACAGCTCTGGGTGCCCAATGCACGGGTGATGACGTTGCGCAGCGGGGAACGCAGGGCTTCGGCGGGGGTCATGCGGCCGATACGGACCTGCTCTTCGACCAGCGAGTGGTCCAGGGTGATCTGTTCCAGTCCGCTCTGGTCCGGGCGGCGATCGCGCAGCCGGTAACAGCGGCTGTCGCCCACGTTGAACACCAGGACGCGACGCTCCCCGGTCAGCAGGCCCACCAGCGTGGTTCCCATGCCGCTGAGCTGCGGGTTGCGCTGGGCGCGGAAATAGATGGCCTCATTGGCGGCGCAGATGGCCTGTTCGACCACCTCTTTTGGCGCCTGCTCAAGCGGCGCAGCCTCGTCGCCGGCACGGCTGGTGAGCAGGCGCAGCACCTCGTCGACGGCCAGGGAACTGGCGATCTCCCCGGCCGCGGCACCGCCCATGCCGTCACAGACAACATAGACTCCGTGCTCGACGGAGAACCCGAACGCATCTTCGTTGGAAGGGCGCTTGCGGCCGCGGTCGGAAAGCGCGGCCGCCGCATAGTGAACAACAGCCGTGGACAAGAGAACTCTCCCGCAGCCCAGTTTACACGGGTTTGCCATCGCCGGGCACCGGTAAGGTTCCCCGGTCAGCGGTCGGGCGAGTTACGGCGTTACCAGGGATACTGCGTCCTGTTCATTCCCGTGCAGGGTCGCCGCTCGCTCCACCCCAACGACCAAGACCTATCGTTGGGGACCCCGCCCTGGTGGTCGCGTCGACTTCAGAGTTGTGGCTTAGGGATACATCTTCCCTGGTAACGCTTTCGCGGCGGGGGCCGGGAGGGAGGGAGGGGCGGGCAGTTCGAAGACCTGGATAGCGCCGCCATTGAGCACGGCCACCCGCCGCCCGGAGGGGGAGATGGCCACATTTCCACCCGCATCGAGGACCGGACTGGCCGCGGCCTCAAGCGCCACCTTGCCGTCAGCCGCGTCAAGCACCTCTACCAGTTGGCCCTTGATGTCTTCCCGATTGAGGGGCGAGTGGGCGTTGACGGGGTGGGACACGGCCAGGACCTCGCGCGCCAGCCGCGAGCCGTCGGGCGACCTGACCAGCAGCGGCCAAATCGCCTCATCCGAAGTCCGAGCCTCCCATAGGCGGCGGCCATCGGTCCCCATGGCCACCAATTTGCCCGCTCCGGAGGGAGTACAGGCGGTCACCAGCACCTCCCGCTGCGAGACAAAGTCGAAGGCGGGCGAGCAGGCTGAGTCCACACGCCCCAGAACCGTGCTTCCGCCACTGAAATAGTTCAGATTTACCAGCCATTGCACACCGTTGGCGCGCAGGCTTTCCAGGTAGCCCTCGGAGTTGATGGGCAGATGCACGGTGGAGCGGGCGCGGCTGACCAGCATCACCTTTCCGGAGTCCCGGCGCAGGATGCGCACCGCCAGGTCGGCCGGACCGGCCGGCTTTTGCCCGTCCACCGTGATTCCGGCGACGGCTGCGGCCGGGCTGGGCACTTCGCCTGGCTTCTGCTCCGCCGCGGCGGGCTCGCGCGAGTCGGTGACCAGGAACTGTTGCGCAGGGTCCATCTCCAGCCAGAGCAGCGGCCCCGGAAAGCGCAGGTAGGGCTTCAACTCGAGCGTGGCGTCGCCCAGTTCGAGATTGTCCCGGTCGCGCAGCAGGAAGCGGCCGTCCTTGAGCATCCACAGGTAGCGGGCCCGGTCGTGAACCGTCCACAGGGCCTCGGCCTCGATCGCTCCGGCCGGAAGCGCCAGCACCACGGCGCGAATCTGGCGCTCGTCGCCGGCATCGCTCTCCCCGGCCTCGCGGCGGATCAGCCCCGGCACGCGAAAGGTGAACAGCAGCCGGTTTTCATCGAGAAAGTCCAGCGAAACCAAGCTGCTGCGCTGGCCCAGGTAGATGGGCCCCGGAGCCGAGAATCCCAGCGCCTCGACGGAAACCGTGAACGCGGGGGGCTGAGAGGGCTTGTCGGGGAGTCGGTCGGGCAGCGTGCGCTCCCTGGCGACGCGGGACGGTTTCGGCGCATCCGTTGCATCCGGCACATCGGGCAACTGCGCCATCCTGCCCTGGGTCAGGGCGCCGGAGACCGCGCACAGCGCCGCACCGGCCACCGCCGCCAGACCCAGGCCCGCGCACAACCCCAACCTTGCCCCCAACAGCCGCATTGCCATCGATATTCATTCTCGCCGATGGGGCCGGTTCTGGGCAGTGATACTTCGATCCGGCGCCTGTGCGACAGTAAAAGAGGGATGGCAAACACAACCACAATGGGCCAGCGGCTCATGTTTCTGGGCTACGGGGCCTGCCTGGTGGCCGGGTGCCTGTGGGGCACGGGCTTCTACTTCGGCCGGCTGGCGCTGAACGAGATGAGCGTCGAGCACATGGTGCTCTACCGCTTCCTGTTTGCCTCGCTGGGCATGTTGCCGGTGGCGGTGGTGCATCGCAGCCGGTTCCGGCTCACCGGCGGCGAGGCGCGCCTGCTGCTTGTCTCCGCGGCCCTGGGCGTGCCCGTCCAGTTTCTGCTTCAGTTTCATGGGCTGGCCCGCACCACGGTGAGCCACGCTTCGCTGATGGTGGGCGCCATGCCGGTGCTGCTGGCCGCCGCGGCCGCGCTGTTTGCCGGCGAGCGGCTCGACCGGCTTGGCTGGCTGGCCCTCTCGGGTTCCACGGTGGGCGCTGCGCTCATCGTTCTGGGCGGCAGCCGGGGCCCGGCCGTGCACGGAGAGCCCACGCTGACCGGCGACCTGATGGTGGTAGCCTCGCTGGTCACCTCGCTGGCCTGGATTCTGCTCAGCAAGAAGCTGATGCAGACCCACAGCCCGCCGGTAGTGACGGCCTACACCATTCTTTCCGGAACCGCGATGCTGGCCGTCTGGGTGCTGGGCCCCTGGTTAATCAGTTTGCCGCTGATTCCGCTGACCCATGCCCATGTCCAGCCGCCGCCGTTGGCCCACGTCAGCCCCACGGCCTGGATGGCGCTGGCCATCAGCGGCCTGCTATGTACGGCCACCACCACGCTCCTGTGGAACTGGGGCATCCACCATGTGCCCGCCTCGCGCGCCGGGGTTTTCCTGAACATCGAGCCGGCGCTCGGCTCCTGGCTGGGCGTAAAGCTGCTCGGCGAGCACCTGGGCCCCTACGCCTGGGTGGGCGGCGGCATCATCCTGGCGGCGGCCGTGACCCTGACCACACTGGGCCACCATCCGGGATCTGCCGCGGAGCCGGACATCCTCCTGGAATAGCCGGGCGTCGCGGACCTCGCGCAAAACCTTGGTCACCTGAGGCGGGCAGATTACCGGTAACCCTCGGCAAAGGGGGGGCCGATACCTCCATCAGTAATGAATGGAGGCTCATGTGACCCTTCTAACCTGGAACCACGCCTGCACGGTCGGCGTCCGAGCGCTGGACGACCAGCACGGCATCCTGATGGATACGATGAACGAGCTTCGCCTGGCGCTGGTGCGCGGCGCGGGCCGGGAGCAGGTAAGCGAGGTGCTGGACCGGCTGATCGAGTTTACGCGCATGCACTTCTCCAGCGAGGAGCAACTGCTGGAGCAGCACGGCTTTCCCGCCCTGCAAGCGCACCGCGCCGAGCATCAGCGCCTGCTGGCGCAGATCCTGCAATCGGCCCATCGGGCGCAACACGGCGAAGAGGTGCAGATGCGCCCACTGCTCGCTTTCCTGCGCGACTGGTACGTCGCGCACATCGAGGGCCTGGACCGGCAGTATGGCCCGTGGCTGAATGAGCGGGGCGTCTACTAATACTACAGTTGTAGATCGCCGATTCCGGAGGGAGCCGGGGGCTTCAGCCCC
>OCZT010001892.1_pt1 | contig 21696 bp, 17 predicted proteins | sample 1539031 | NCBI WGS metagenome assembly OCZT01 (sample SAMEA3539308, study PRJEB22396) | soil metagenome | biome: tundra; feature: field; material: soil | place: USA | collected 2010-05 | depth 0.15 m | reverse complement strand
TGGTGCAGATGTTGGAGGTGGCCTTCTCGCGGCGGATGTGCTGCTCGCGCGTGGAGAGGGTGAGGCAGAAGCCTCGGTAACCATTGCTGTCGGTTGTCTGGCCGACGAGACGGCCGGGCATCTGGCGAAGGAACTGCTCTTTGCACGCGATAACGCCGCAGAAGGGGCCGCCGTAACTAAGAGCCACGCCGAAAGATTGCGCTTCCATGCTGACGATGTCCGCTTCGACCGGTGGGCGAACAACACCGAGAGAGATGGCCTCGGCAATGGAGACGATGAGGAGAGCGCCCCGGGCGTGGGCGATTGCGGCAATGGCGGGAATGTCTTCAATGACGCCGAAGAAGTTCGGGCTTTGCACGAGCACGGCGGCTGTTTCTTCTGTTACTGCTGTGGCCAGGGCAGACAGATCGATGCGGCCGGTTTCTCGGTCGTAGCCGATGACGGTTGAGGGAACGCCGGAGTGCTGCGCGTAGGTGGCCATGACCTCGCGGTACTCGGGATGGACCGAGGCGGCAACGACGGACTTATCCCGGCCGGTGACGCGCATGGCCATTCGAATGGCCTCGGCCGCACCCGTTGATCCGTCATACATGCTGGCGTTGGCCACGTCCATGCCGGTAAGTTCGGCGATCATGGTTTGAAACTCGAAGATAGCCTGTAGCGTGCCCTGAGTTATCTCGGCCTGGTAGGGCGTGTAACTGGTGAGAAACTCGCCGCGCTGCACCAGTGAGTCGATGATAAGAGGCCGGTAATGACGATAGGCTCCCGCGCCAAGGAAGCTGGCAAAGCCGGTGGAGTTTTTGGCTCCAGCGGCGCGGAAGTAATCGACGATCTCGCTCTCGGCATGCTGCCGGGGTACGTTGAGGTCTCGGTCCAGGCGATACTCGGCGGGGATCACAGCGAACAGTTCGTTGATGGATTTGACGCCAATTTCGGCGAGCATCTGTTCGCGCTCAGAAGGCGATTTGGGCAAATAACGCATGTAAGGTCCCTCCGGGACCACCTATCAGGGAAGAGGTCCAGAGCCAAGTTCTGTGGTCTCCCACCCTTGCGATAGAAGGAAATCGCAAGGATGGGGCACGGTGCTTTTTGAGATCACAGGGAGCAAAAACCCGAAAGACCTTCAGCCCCTTTTCCCTATTCGCAGATCTCTCAACTTCCTGTCTCTTCTGAAACAAACGCCTCATAGGCTGCGGCGTCCATGAGCTTTTCATAGTCGGCCGGATCGGCTAGCTCCACCTTGATGATCCAGGTGTCGTGGGGGTTCTCGTTGATCTTGTCGGGCGCGTTCTTCAGTTCCTCGTTGACTGCGGAGACGGTGCCGGTGACGGGCGAGAAGAGGTCGCTGACTGCCTTTACGCTTTCAACCGAACCGAAAGTGGCATTGGCGGTGACTGGATCGCCGACTTTGGGCGCGTCTACGTAAACGATGTCGCCGAGGGAGTTCTGCGCGTAGTCGGTGATGCCGATGGTTCCGATTTTGCCCTCGAGCGAAATCCACTCATGCTCGCGGGTGTAGCGATAGTTTGCCGGGTAGGCCATGACGGGGTCCTTTCCTTCAAAAAAGCGAAACCATAGTGTACGACGAAAGGCAGGGGAGAAGACAGGGATCAGGGGTCAGGGATCAGGGATCAGAAAAACGAGACGAAGGAAGCCGCTATTTGGGTCCGAAGCCTGGGTAGGGTTCGAGGGGGGTGAGCACTACGATTTCGAGCATTCCGGCCTGGTAGATGGGAAGGCTGGCGATGGCGTCACTGACCTCGGCTTCGCTTTCTGCCTCCCAGAGGATGGCCGCGCCGGGTGTGTTGCCCCGCTTCCAGATCTGACGTAGAAGGCCGGAGGCGTAGAGTTCTTTGGCCCTCTGGGCCTCGCGGGCGGCTAGTTCCGGGGTGAAGGCTTCGGGCCGAAAAGCCTCAGTGCGGCGGCGAGAGACGGAGAGGAACTGCATGGGGAGATTGTAGACGGAGGGCACCGGGTTGGAGAATCGCCTTCGATCGAAGGACGTGGACCCTCGCTTCCGAGTCTGGCAAGCGACGGGCGTGGCGACAAGCGCCAAGTTTGGGTGTCGGGTTGTCAGGATACGGTTGACACGGAATATTTCAATCCTCAATAATGCGCCGAGATGCGGCAAAAAAGGCATTTCAAGTCCCCGATCACAAAAAACTAAGGAGGCAAAATGGATTCGCGTGCGGACAAAATCTCAGTCGAGCGTTATCTCACCTATCTTGATAAGGAGATGACCATCATGGGTATTCTCTCCGGATTTTGCGCCGCGGCCCTCGGTCTTTCAATCAAGCTGCTTACCAGCAAGAACGTCGCGATGAGCCAGGATCTCTTGCACTCGAGCCAGCTTTCGCTTTTCATGGCTCATCTGATGGTCCTCTTTGCCGCGCTCTCCTTTTATGGCCAACGGTCGCTTTTGGCTTGGTACTACGGACAAATCTCTCTCGAAGACTCTGGGTATGACACGGGCACGCGGCTTTACACCTGGTTGCAAGACGCTGATGGGTGGGACACCTGGATCAGATACCAGCGCGGATTCTGGCTGCTTTCCGGCGCGTTCTGCGAGTCAGTCATAGCGGGTCTCAGAATACGCACTCAATGGCCGGGCCCAATAACCGATGATTTTGAAGTTTGGGGTGGAAGCATCGTTGCTATCATCCTTCTGGTTGTAATCATTGTCCAGAAGATCATCCTGGGAAAATGGTCCCATTCAGAGAACCCCTATCGCGAGTTTCGCAAGGCTGCATTGTCGGTTCTCATACAGGGACGCTGAAACCTCGCCTTTGGTCTACTCCACCGGGTTCGCATTGCGGCAGGAGTCAAGCAGACGATCGGCTCGGCGAACTACGCCGGTCTGGTCGGTGCAGTAGAGGTTGACCCCCGTCTCATCGGGCTGCAGAGGGGTTGCCCACACGTCAAAGGCCGGCAAGCCGATTTGCGGGACGCAGTGGACGCTGAATGAATAGCCGTCCTTATGTCCTGTACTCATCCCCTGCTCAACGAGTCCAGGAGCCTCCGCCAGTTCTGCGATGGTGCAGGCGTAGTGATTCTTACTGGTATTGAATGCCACTTCAGCGGAATACAAGGCGTGCAGGTGGGCAACCGCGGCGGTTTCATCGGCGGATACTCTCATGTTCGCCTGCCGGCCCCGGCAGGCCGTCAGAAACTGCGTGAGCACAAAGAGGAGAGCTGTCAGGATCAGGTATTTGGTTCGCATCTCTTGTTCCTCGCCGGTCTTCCCACCCTAGCCACAAAAACAAGGACGTGGCGAGGGTGGGGCACCCATGAAATTAAGTCAGCCTGAAAGCCCAATGCGTTCAGGTTATTTGTCGAAGAACTTGCCATGGCCTCCGTTGGCCCAGGGATCGTAGTGGAGGGCGAAGTTGGCGCGGTTCTGCACCGAGGGGTGGCCGTAGGTCCAGAACTCGATGAATGGGCTGGGGGTTGGATCTTCCAGCCAGGCTTCGCCGAGGGCGTTGAAGCTGGCTACGGCGGTTTTTTGGGGGTCGGCGACCAGGCCGTGGATGGCTTCCTGCCCGTAGACATCGGCTTCATGTTCAAAGTGGCGGCTGAAGGCGCTGCTGATGGGCTGCATGAAGAAGCTGGCAATGGAAATGGCGAACATCAGCACGATGAATCCGGTGCGGCTGGCCAGCGACTCGGCATGCCACCGGGCTCCGAAGCGGCGCACCATCCACTTGGCAAATGCGGCGCAACCCCAGTAAAGGAAGAAGAGGAAGAAGGCCGAGCCGGCAAGCATTTTGGGCATATGGTTGAGGACGTAGTGGCCGCTCTCATGGCCGAAGATGAAGAGCACATCGTCGTTGGGGACACGGTCGGCCGTGGTATCCCACACCACCACTCGCTTGGTGGCGCCCATGCCGCTGACATAGGCATTGAGGCCGTTGGACTTGAGGCTGGCCTTCATCAGGAACATGCGCTCGGGGGGAATGTTGGTTCCAGTGCGGGCTACGACCTTCTCGAGATCAGTGACCAAGGCGGCATTGTTCTTGGTGAGCGGTTCGTACTTGTTGAAGATGGGTTCGAGCAGCGGCGATATGAAAATGCTCAGCACCAGCAAGGGCAGCGTAACCACCCAAAGGCCGAGCCAGAAACGGCGCGGCCAGCGCTTGACGATCCAGTTGAAGAGCAGCAGAATCGGCGCGCCAAGCAAAACGCCAAGTCCAAGCGCCTTGCCTTGATCGCCCGCCCAACTGGCCCAGCTTTGGACACTGATGCCGTAGCTGAGTTCCACGTGCTGGCCGTACAAGTCAAGCGGCAGACTGGCCAGGGAGGTAACGATGAAGAAGATGGCAAAAAAGAGGAGGCCTGAGAGCCAGCGCCATTTGACCACACGCTCGGCCCAGGCGGCCGTCGAGGAGAAGAAGTGGGTGGCCAGCAGGATCAAGAGCACCAGCAGGCCCCACGCGGTGCCAACAAAACCCATGATGTGGCGGATGCGGCTGAGGGCGATGGCCTTGGCGAGCTTCTCAGGCGGCAATGAATAGGCTTGCTGCGGCGCGGCAGGGGCGGCAGGGGTCGCAGTGGCGGCAGGTTGCGGGGCGGCGGCAGGTTGCGGGTTAGTGGACTGGCCGGCGCAGAAACGCGGCGCAAGACCGGCCACCAGCAAGCTGAGGCATAGCGCCAGCAGCGAACGGCGTACAAATGTCATGAGATTTTTCCTCGCCAGTAGCCTACTCTGAGACAATCGGGATTACAAATGGAATTTCCCGCGCTCTATTACCTTATGCAAGATGTTTCCTCGCGCTCAGTGCGACGGTTTGTTTCCGGTCTGGTCTTGAGGTGTTGCGCATCCGCTGTCTTTATCATGCTGGCCTTTGCGCTGCCCACGGTCGCCTGTGCCGAGAACCCCGTGCTCCTCGACGCCATGACCACCGAGTTGAATCGAGCCTTCACCTCGCTCGGCAGGCAGGGCTCCGGCACTAATGACTCTGAAAAGCAGTTGCCGCCATACTTTCTCAGTTACTCGGTGAGTGATGCCAGCTTTGTGTCGGTTCGGGCGCAGTATGGCGCGCTGGTTGACAGCTCTCAAAACCGCGTCCGCGTGGCTGACGTGCAGGTGCGCCTGGGCGACCCGAAACTGGACAACACACACGGGACCCATCGCGGCTCGGCCGTCAACAGCCTGCAACTGCCGCTCACAGACGACCGCAATGCCCTTGCGCGGACTTTGTGGTTGGCCACCAACACCGGTTACGGCACTGCGCTGGACAACTACCTGCGCGTGAAGACCGAAGCTGAAGTGCGCGCCAAGGAAGAAGACACGTCGCCCGACTTTAGCCAGGAGGCGCCTCAGGTTCACATCGGTACGCCGGCTCCGCCCATCGTGGTGGACCGCGCGGCTTGGGAGCGCAGGGTGCGGGATCTATCGAAGATTTTTCGCGAGTACCCTGACGTCTACCAGAACGTGGTGATGTTGACGGTACAAAATGAGACCGACTACTTTGCCTCGTCCGAGGGCTCGCGCGTGGTGGCGCCGCATCTGCAGGCGCGGCTGGTAGTTTTTGCGGTAACTCGCGCCGAAGACGGGATGGACATGTTTCGCGATCAGACCTTCGAGGCTGAGACCATCGATGGCCTGCCCGCGCAGCCGGAGTTGGAAGCGGCGATACGCGACCGGGCCAAAGGTCTCGAGGCGTTGCGCAATGCTCCGGTGACCGAGCCCTTTGATGGGCCTGTGATTCTCTCGGGCCGGGCCGCCGCGGTCTTCTTCCACGAGGTGCTGGGCCATCGGCTCGAAGGCCAACGCCAGCGCGGCGACGAGGAAGGCCAGACCTTCACCAAGGATGTGGGCAAGGAGGTCCTGCCCACTTTCCTCTCTGTAGCCGACGACCCCACGCTGACATCTTTCGACAAGACGTGGCTCAGCGGCAACTATGAATATGATGACGAGGGCGAGAAGGCGCGCCGCGTAGACCTGATCCAGAACGGCGTGCTGAAGACCTTCCTCATGTCGCGCCTGCCGATCGCAAGCTTCTCAGCCTCCAACGGCCACGGCCGCGCGCAGACCGGCCGCATGCCAACCGGGCGCCAGGGCAACCTGGTTGTCACTTCGACAAAGACCGAATCTGAGGCCACGCTGAAGAAGCAACTGATCGAAGAGGCCAAGAAGCAGGGCAAGGCCTATGGCCTTTACTTCGAGGACATCTCATCTGGCTTTGCGGTGACTCAGCGCAGTTCGCCGCAGGCATTTCAGGTGATTCCGCTGGTGGTTTGGCGCGTGTATGTGGACGGCCGGCCGGACGAGCTGGTGCGCGGAGTAAGCATCGTAGGCACGCCGCTGGCGGCGATGAAGCGCATCGTGGCCACCGGCGACCAGAGCGAAGTGTTCAACGGCGAGTGCGGCGCTGAGTCGGGCACGGTGCCTGTGAGCGCAGTGGCGCCGGCCATGCTGATGAGCGAAATGGAAACCCAGCGCCAACCGCAGGGCACGGCGAGGCCGCCCATTCTGCCTATTCCCGGCAGTGACGCGGTAACACCCGCACCGGCAAAAAAGGAGGCGCAATGAATTCGATATGTCTGATCGCGAAGACCGCTACGACCGCGTTGGTGGCTGTTTGCCTTTGCGCGCCTTCATTCAGCGCCGCCCAACAAACCCGCGCCGATGCCGAAAAGGACCCCGTCCTGAAGGCCATGCTTGCCGAGCTTGACCGTAGTAAAAGCGAACTTCAGTTGAAGGGTTTCGAGAAGCCGTTCTTCATCCAGTACCGCATTGAAGATATCGACGACTTTTCGACAAAGGGCGAGTTCGGGGCCACTTCAGGCACAGAGCGTACCCACCAGCGAGTGGCGCGCGTAACCGTTCGAGTGGGCGACTACAAGACCGACAGTTCAGGCGGTCGCGGCGACGGCTCGCTGCAACTGGCGGCTCTTGATGACGATCCCATCGCGATACGGTCGGCGCTTTGGACGGCAACCGACACCGCATACAAAAGCGCTCTCTCGGCCTTTGCGCAAAAACAGGCGGCGCTCAAGCAGGTGCAAACGCCGCCGCAGGCTGACGACTTCAGCAAGGAAGCCCCGGTTGTCGCATTGCAAGAGCCTCTCCATCTGGTGCTGGACGAAGCCTCGTGGGCTGACAGGGCGGCGCACGATTCCGGTCTCTACCACACCGCCGCCAGCGTCAAGGAAGGCCAGCGCGAGGTGCAGTTCTCGTGGGGCGGGTTTGCGGCGCGCGTTACAACCACCTGGCTGGTGACCAGCGAGGGAGCCATTGTTCGCAAATCGGCGGCTTACTACCAGGAAGTTCTCGGGGTGGGAACCCAGGCGTCCGACGGCATGAAGCTTGAGCGCTCCTATTCCACCACCGGAGCCTCACTCGCGGATTTGGACACGCCGGTCCAGTTTGAGCAGCACGCGCTGGAGATCATTGCCTCGCTGACCGACCTGCGCAAGGCCCCCGTGGTGGATGAGGAGTACCACGGACCGGTGTTGTTCAGCTCCGATTCTGGTGTGGACACGATGAAATCACTGCTGGCCACCGGTGTGGCAGCCACCCGGCCCAAGATGGGGACTGAAGCGCGCACCAACGGCCCATTTGCCTCCAGTTTCCACGCGCGCGTGATGCCCGAGTTCTTCGATGTGGTGGACGATCCAAGTTTGAAGACCTTCAACGGCAAGGGCCTGCTGGGCGCATACAGCGTGGACGACGAAGGCGTGCGCGCCCAGGCTGTGAAACTGATCTCCGACGGAAAACTGGAAAACTACCTGATCGGCCGCGAACCAGTACGCGACTTTCCGCAATCGAACGGCCATGGCCGCGCAGCAGTAACGGGAGCGCCACGGCCGGTGATCGGCGTGCTTCGCGTGACCTCGCGTGAGGGGTTGACGGACGAAGAACTGAACCGCAAGCTTCTCCAACTTGCGAAAGACCGCGGCCTCAAGAGCGTCTACTACGTCGCCACCATGGGCGGAGAGCTTACGCCCAGGCTGCTGTATCGCGTGAGTCCGGACGGCAGACGCGAACTGGTGCGCGGCGCCGTTCTCGACGATCTGGACCAGAGGACCCTGCGCTCCGGCGTGGTTGCGGCAGGCAAGGACCTGTTTGTTTCCAACTTAACGCTCGACGGGTTGTCTGAGACGGTGCTTGCCCCGGCGTTGCTGTTCGATGACGTGACTATCCGCCGCGCCAACGAAAAGAACGACAAGCTGCCCTTCTATCCGCCGCCGGAATAGAGGACTGCGGCAGGCCCCGGTTTTCCTTCCCCTTCGGGGCCGAATATCTCCGTACCTCATGCTCTTGCGGTGACCCTACAAAGCAAAATCCCGCGCCGCCAAAGACGGAAACGAGTTAAGCTGTTGTGGATCCCTTGGACCAGAATGGAATTATCGGTTTCATCCCCAAACTGGAGGCAAAAACAATGTTCAAATCCATCGCTGTCGTCATCGGCAGCTACCTGCTGTCGATTGTCCTGGTCATGGCTTCGGACCCGTTGCTCTCGCTTCTGTTCCCGGGCGATTTCGTCAAAGGGCGAATCCCCTCAAACACCTCGTTATGTGCGAGCACGGCGTTCTTTGTGGTGATCTCCATCCTTTGCGCCTGGCTTTGCGCCCGCTTTGCTCCGAGCCGTGGGGGGCGCCATGTGCTTTGGTTCTTTATCCTCGGCGAAGTCATGGGTATCGCCGCCATCATTCCCAACTGGAGCAAGGGCTGGCCGCATTGGTACTGGTTGTCCTGGCTGCTCACCTGGCCGGTAAGTTGCTGCATCGGCCTGCTGGTGGCCGGGCGTCGAACCGATTCGCTCTCAGCCGGAGTTCCGGCCTGAACTCCATGGCCGGCGCGTAGTGTCCCAGGAAGCAATCAATCCAGACGGGTGAGGAATGCCTCGCCCTCGACCGGGCGCAGGTGTCGGGCGATGTACTCGGCCTGTTCCCGGTTGTCGCCCTCGGGGCGGATGCGGACCCAGAAGCTGTCCACGCCCGGAAACTCGATGACGTTCGCCTCGGGATACATACTGAGTAGGCGCTCCTTCAACCGCCTGGCCTTTACCTCGCTCTTGAAAGCGCCAATCTGCACACACCAGCGGCCACCAATCGAAATGGATTTGGGGGTCTGGTACACGTCCACCCGTACGGGCACGATGCCGGCCCGGTAAACCCCCGTGGCCTTGGCAGCCGCGATCGTCAGGTCCACAATCCTGCCTTCCACAAACGGCCCGCGATCGGTTACGCGCATGGTGCCGGCCTGGCCGGTATTCAGATTGGTGACCACGATCAGCGATCCCATGGGCAGTGTGCGGTGCGCGGCCGTCATGGCGCGGTCGTCAAAGACCTGTCCGTTGGCGGCCTTACGCCCTTTGTAGGGGGCGGTATACCAGGTGGCCAGCCCCTGCTGGCGCAGGATTGGCTTGTGGGTAGCCACAAAATCCAGGTCTTCATCCGACACGCCGCCCGGAGGTACCGGGGTAACCGGAATACGTGCCGGAGGCAACACTGCCGGCGGCGGCGGAAAGGCGTCAGCCTGCGCGGGATAGCTGGCTGCCGGCGGAAGTGCCTGAGGCGGCGGCAATTGGGCTTCCTGGCGGTGATGGCAGCCGGATGCGGCCGCCAACGCCAGAGCCAACCCCAGCCAAGCGGCCATTCGCCCGGCAGCGCACCTCAGACTAAAAGAAGCCATCAGGGGCGCGGTCCTCGGGGATTTTCAAAGCGGTCGGCCATCTCGCGCAGCTTGTCGGCTATGGTTCGCATGGCGGAGATGGATTCCTTGCGGACCTGCGGAATTACGGCATCGTTGATATACGCAATGGTGTGGCGCAACTCCATCTCGATCAGTTCGACTGCCTCTTCGATGCGACGGCCTACTCCGCCTACGCCTTGCCCTGGTGGTGGGTATGTACTCAAAGTCGGTAACCTCGCGCAAGTAACATTTAATAGGTAACCTTATCCCAGTCTGCGGGTGGCGGCCCGATGCGTCAACGGTCCAAGACCCGGATGTATCGCATTGATCAACAAAGAGATCCCTCTATAAGGTCTCATTAACTGTGCCCGGGGTCTGCTGGTGTTGACCTTTCAACGAAGTTTTCCGTCAGACCTAGGTAGAAAGTCTTCCCGGCGGTTTCTTCGACCCCGAGGATGATCGACGAACAGGGAAGCGGCGGTTTCACCGCTTGAGAAAGCGCATCCAAACATCCAATAAGCCGGAGCCTCAACCATTTGACGACCCGTTTGTTGCAGAGTCACCCGAACGACTTGAGCGGAGACCGAATCACTGCCGGCGGAAGCAGACTTCTCCGGGTGCGGGTCTTTCCTTTTGCGGGGTTGTGGCTGATTTTGGCGGCGCTTCTTTTGTCAGCGAAGCTGGCCGGCGCCGCGCAGGCGGAGAACCCGAAGCCTGAGCCGATTGTGCCGGATGCTCCCCAACCTGTGGCGCCAGTGAATCCGGCGACAAAACCGGCAACGCCCTGCCTGATCAAACGCAGCGCCAAGCCGCCGGCTGAGCAGGCACCCAGCCCCGGCGGCGCGACCCCTGATACGAGCGTCCAGCAGGGCACAGAGCCAGTCCAGAGCCCGTGCGTGCAGATTCCGGGCATCGACTGGTTTGCCCGCTTTCTCAACGGTCCCGAGGTAAAGCCGCTTACGCCCGCGGAGAAGGCCCGGCTGGCGGCGCGCAACGTGGTGGATCCCTTCAACGCAATCACGATTCTCGGCACCGCCGCCATCTCGGTCGGCGCCGACTCTCACTCCGCTTACGGCCCAGGGATGACCGGCTTTGGAAAGTATGTGGGAGTGAGCTACGCCCAGGACGTAACCGGCGAGTTCTTCGGCACCTTTCTGATCCCTTCAATTGTCCACCAGGACCCGCACTACCATCGCATGCCGAACGCTTCGTACCCGCGCAGGATTACCCATGCCATCACTCAAGTCTTCTGGACCCAGGGCGACAACGGCAAAGGAATGGTGAACTACGCAAACCTGGTGGGCTACGTCATCGACGATGAGATCAGTAATCTTTATGTGCCGGGCCGCGAGACCGATTTTTCGGCCAGCGCGTCGCGGTATGGGATCGGGCTGGCGACGGCCCCGGTCGAAAATTTCGTTATCGAATTTCTGCCCGACGTGGCGCGCCGCATTCACATCCGCGTGGTGCTCATTCAGCGGATTATCAACCGGGTTGCGAAGACTGGCGGACCAGGATCGTCGTAGGCTGGCCCGACATTTCTGGTTTCAAACAGGCCGGATGAGCGGCAAAGTGCAGAGGAGGAGCCCCAAAAGCATCCCTCAGGGGCTAAAGCCCGCGTTGATTTTGAAGCACTTGCGGCACGACTGAAGTCGTGCCCTTTCAAAGCCCGACTTTCACCACGGGCTGCCAGGCAGCTCTCTTGATGGTGTAGATGGTTCATTCCCTCGGGGGCTAAATACTACAGTTGCAGATGGTTCCGCACAGCGCAAAAAAGACCAAGACCCGGGCCTAAAGGCCGCTCAAATTGGCATTCTTTCCGGGGGGTGAAACCCCCGCTCCCTCCGGTATCGACGATCTACTTTTGAGCGGCGGCGCGTTCGTGGTTTAGAGCCAGGAGGCGGGCGAGGATCTCTTCTTTTCCAAGGTTTGGGGGCCAGCCGTATGCGGCGAAGACAGCCTCGTCGAGGGTGCGGTGGGCGTTGGCAAGCCAATCGGGGCGGGCGTTGTAGAGGTTGGTGAGGGTGCGGTTCTTCAACTCGTTGGGGTCGATTTTCGGGGGATTGAGCCAGTTATCGCGGAGGCGGACGAGTTCGCGGGCGGCTTCGGCAATGGCCTTTACGCGGGGATCGTCTTCTTCGGAGGGCTCGGTTCCCGGCGGCCAGGGGAAGGGGAAGGTGTCGAAATACGAGGTCGGCGTGTATCGGAAGCCGCTCTCCACTTCGCGAAGTTGAGTACCCTGCGCCCGCGCCCAAATTTCGTGCAGACTTGAATGCAATACTCCGAAAAAGTAATCGTCCTGGCGGGCGAAAACGAACGTTGCAGAATCGGCTAAGGTTTCCGGGGGCAGCCAACAAAACAGTCTGTGCTTTGATACGCGTGGTGTAATGATGAAGCGGCTAATCCCTGTGAGCGCCTGCCGCATCTCTGGGCGCGGTCTTCCGTGTATCCACCAAGGGCGGTCACCCAAATCTCGGTTTGTTGGTTTTCGCTTTGGGAAGACGTGTTTACGCACATATTCAAACGGCAATTCATACAAGGCCGCTTCTTCTTGTGACATGTTTAGACCAAAATCGACAATGAACATCTCGCGAGGTCTGCCTGTGAGGTCCAGGGCGTTTACCCAGGGCTTCACAACGTCGGAGTTTGGGCGCCCGTTGGGTTTTGAGGAGCACGCAGCATCTTCCGGGCCACGTCGAAGCAGATATCGAACGGACCGACTTTGGTTGGTCCCATGAAACAGAGTCCGGCGTTCTCGGGGAGGGCCTCCGCGGACGTTATGTCTGACTCGCTCGTTAAATCGGCATGGATGATGGGGACAGCTTGCCCGTCAAGAATGATCTCCTCTTCTACTCGCGCACCAAAGCCGATCATGGAAACATGAACGACAGCACCTGGCAGAAGCCATTTTCGATCTGTCCATGCCCAGAAAATGGGAGTCGTTTCCAAGATGTGTTCTAGGACCTTTCGGTTCGCTCCGCCTCGAATTGCCTGAGTCGCCAGGAGACCAACGCGCTTGGCGGGGTCCGATTCCAATTCCACGCGCGCCTTCTCAAACCAGTAGCAAACCAGGTCTGACTCGCCTTTCACGCGACCGTCGTAGAGCGCCAAAAGATCATCGACGTACGTGTCGCCAAGTTCGCGGCGCAGCAGCTTGCCACCCAAAAACGGCGGATTGCCGATGATGAAGTCTGCTTTGGGCCATTGGGGCTCGAAGGGTTTCCCTTCGGAGTCATAGCGGAGGATGGCGTCGCCGTGTTCGATGTTGTCGAGCTTTTCGAGGATCGGTTCGCGGTCTTCGAGGACGCCGTGCTCGTGTTTCCACTGGAGGAAGCCTATCCAGACGACGATGGAGGCGAGCTCGTGGGCGTAGAACTCGGTTTCGATGCCGAAGAGTTGCGACGGCGAAACCATTTTGGAGAGGACGAGCGAAATGCCCTGTTCGGCGGCGAAGTTGCGAACCTCAAGCCAGAGGTCGAGCAATTTGCGCAGGGCGAGGTAGAGAAAGTTTCCGGAGCCGCAGGCGGGGTCGAGGACGCGAACCGCGGTCAGTTCATCGATCCATGCGCCGAGCAGTTTTTCAGAGGGCCGGTCGACGCGGAGGCGGGCCTGTTTGCTGTCACGCGCGGCCTCCTCTGCCCGCTCAATTTCGAGAGCTTCAAGGATTCGCTGCCTGGCCGCTTGCCAGCGCTGTTGAAGGGGACGTACGAGCACCGGCTCGATGAGGGTGAGGATGTCTGCTTCGCTGGTGTAGTGGGCGCCGATGAGAGAGCGGCGGGCGGGGTCGAGGGAGCGCTCGAAGAGGGTGCCGAAGATGGCGGGAGCGATGTGGGACCAGTCAAAGTTTTTCGAGACTTCGTAGAGGATGCCGAGGTCGCCCTCGTCAAGCTGGATGACGGAAGCGGAGTTGAAGAGCCCGCCATTGAAGTACTTGATAGAGTGCTCGCCGAAGACACCATCCTTTTCGCTCATGGCCTCGAAGAGGATGGTGAGCTTGCGGAGGAACTTGCGGGGCCGGAAGCGGTCATCGCTTGTGGCCATGTTGCGGAAGACGTGGTCGGGGAGCAGCCCGACGGAGTCCGCAAAAAGGCAGAAGAGGAGGCGCATGAGGAAGTGGGCGACATCTTCACGGGAAGCGCCGAGGTTGCGGTTTTCAAGTTCGAGGCGCTCAGCAAGGCGGCTGAAGAGGCGTGCTGCCTCGTTGGTAACCTGGGCGTCAGTGTGCTCGGGGCGCAGGACGTTGTAGTCACCGAAGAGGGCGCGGAGGACTTCAAGCGGAGGGAGCGGGCAGGCGGCGGTGATCTGGTTGCGGTTTAGCTCGTCGAGGGAGAAAGCGTAGACGCGCTTGGCGGTGGCGGTGAAGTTGGTGTGGACTTCGAAGTTGTCCAGATCGCAAACTACGAGAAGGGGCGGATTGCCGAGTTCTTCGCGGTAGTCGTTGAGTTGGGCATAGGCCTTCTTGAGGTCCTTATGCGGTCCCTTGTACTCCCATGCGAATTGGTCGCGGAGCCAGACGTCGGCGAAGCCTTTTCCGCCGCGGGCCTTTCCGACGTACTTTTCGAAGGCGTAGTTCTCACCTGCGGAGTCGGCGGCGGCGGGGTGGGGCTGGCCGAGAAGTTCGCAAAGGTCGAGGAAGTGGGATTGCGAGCCAGCGTTTTCAGTCTGGGCGAAGGCCTTCCAGCGATGGACAAAGTCAGCGAGGGCGAGGGGCATGGGAGTCAGGGGTAGTTTACAGCGGGGGGTTTGGAGTCTGACCAGAAATGCGCCGTGGTTTGCGGTCCCCCAAGCCATTCCCCCCGCTCGATTTACCGTTCGCTGGCTGATTTCGCCATTCACTGCATTGCCATTGGGTTGACCGGACCCCCCGGCTACCCTTAGGACTGGATTTCCAGCCCTCCGGATTTTCTGCCTGTACGGGGCAAGAGGCTGAGCCGGGCAAGCCATCACGGCCCGCAACCAATTTATTGAGGAGACCGCACTTTATGCCAAAAGCTATCAAGTACGCCGAGAAGGCCGCGACCTATGTGGCCAAGGCAGCGTGGGTGGTTTACGAGCGGCTTAACCGCATCAGCCCGAACCCATCTTTCACGCCCAAGTGGAGCGACAAGCCCCTGTTGAAGAGCTGGCAGAAGGAGAAGCCGCCTCTCGGCTGGCCGCGGACCACGGATTCACTGTGTCCGACGTGCATTCCTGAGATCCGGAAGCAGATTCTGGACGGCAAGCTGCCGCAGGATGTGCTGCTGAATGAGAAAGTGGGCGAGATCAAGGCCCAGATCATCGAGCGCGACGGCCAAATCCTGATGGTGAAGGACTGCCCCAAGCATGGGCACTTTGAAGACGTGATGGCCATCGACACCGCCTTCTTCAAGCATCTGGAAGAGAGCTTCCCGGGCCGCGACATCCGCGCCCACAACGACGAGAAGCTGCACAACCACGGCACCAGCACGATGACCCACGGACGCGGGTCGGTTCTGACCATCGACATGACCAACCGCTGCAACATGATGTGCGATCCGTGCTTCATGGATGCCAACCAGGTTGGCTTCGTGCACGAGCTTACGTGGGAAGACATCAAGACCGTCCTCGACAACTCGGCCACGCTGAAGCCGCGGCGGCAGATGAGCGTGCAATTCTCAGGCGGTGAGCCGACATTGTCGCCTTACTTCCTTGACGCCATCGCCTACGCCCGCAAGATCGGCTACAACAGCGTGCAGGCCGCGTCGAATGGAATTGAGTTCGCCAAGAGCAAGGAGCTTTGCAGGGCCTCTGCCGAAGCGGGGTTGCGGTATGTGTATCTCCAGTTTGACGGGATTGGGAACGCCGCCAACTCGCACCGCAAGGTGGGCAACCTGTTTGACGTAAAGTTGCAGGCCATTGCCAACCTGCACGAAGCGGGCGTGGAAATCGTTCCGGTCACCACCATTATCAACGGCATCAACAACGAGCAGGTGGGGCGCATCATCCAGTTCGCCCTGGACAACCCGAAGACCATCAGCTTCCTCAGCTTCCAGCCGGTGAGCTTTACGGGCCGCGACGAGGACATCAGCGACGAGCGGCGTATCGCCCAGCGCTACACGCTTTCGCACATGGCCCACGACGTGAAGAAGCAGACGGGGCTTGGCGAGCCGGAGCGGGACTGGTTCCCCATCAGCTTTATGAGCACCTTCTCCGATTGGGCCGACCTGATTCACGGGCCTGCGGCGGAGTGGGGCCAGTTGAGCTGCGGGTGTCATCCGAACTGCGGCATCGGCATGGCGCTGATGATCGACAAGGAAACCAAGGAAGCCGTTCCCGTGACGGCCTTCCTCAACATGAACATTGTGGCCAAGGACCTGGCCAAGGTGAACGACGCGTCCCGCGGGAGGTTTCTCTCGGTTCTCGGCCTCGCCTTGTCGCTGATGCGCAACTACGATCCCTTCCAGTCGCCCACCCACTTCAAGATCAGCGACATGATGAAGAAGATGGACAAGACCTTCAACGCCACCGGGAAGGACTACGGAAGCGTCAAAGGCGATCGCACCATCGAGGATATTGAGCGGCGCCGCAAGGATCGCTGGAACTTCCTGTTCATCGCAGGCATGTGGTTCCAGGACCTGTTCAATTACGACTTCCGGCGCACCGAGCAGTGCATTATTCCCTACGCCACGCAGGAAGGCGAAATCAGCTTCTGCGCGTACAACACGGGCATCGGCTGGAGAAACATCATCGAGAAGATGCACATGACGGCGACTCTGACCAAGTGGTACGAGGAGCACGGGCGGCATGAGATTTTTGCGGGCGGCAAGAAAGTGGGCATGGGCGACGTAGGCCACAAGCTGACCTTGAACATGGAACACGTAAACTCCGAAGCCAACCACACCCTCGACGAGTTAGGCATCGCCAAGAATGCCCGCGAAGAAAAGATTCGCGCGCGCGACGTGAAGCACAACCCGGATGCAGAAAACGCCCGCATGGCCAAGCTCTATCGCGAGCACGTGTTAGGCGAGAAGCCGATCGAAGGCCTGGTAAGCCTGGACAAGATAGCCCCCGCCAAGCCGGCCAAGGAGAAGGAAAGCGACTTGGTAGCCGGCGACTAGTCTCTCAACCGAACTAAGCTGCAAGAGGAGAAGGGCCGTTCCCGATGGGAACGGCCCTTCTATTTTTTTGGATTGAAACTACAATTGCGGGCTTCGAGAGTCGCGACTTATTTCTGTGACGCTTCTAATTACGGCTGTGCATTTACCCAGCCAGAGGGGGTGTGGTAACCACCTAACTAGTTACTCTCGATGTTATTCCCATTTAGGGGAAGCGATAATGCGGGAACCAAATTGACGTAAGGGGACCAAGAATTAGCACGGGAACGGGATAACTTCCAAGGGAACTTTGTGCTAGAAGTAAGTCACCAAATCGTGAAAATGTCAGGCTTGCCGTTCGAATTCGCACAAGGGGCGCTTTGCCTCGTTGGCGTTTGTTTTGCAGGGTGTGGAGGGTCCGCCAGTTTTATCCGGCCGGCAGATCAGAAGAGTCCGCTGATTAGCTGGGCAGCCCCTGCGCAGATCCCTTACGGCACGGCGCTGAGCGCGACCCAGCTAGACGCGGCCGCAAACGTCCCTGGCGCCTTTGCATACAAGCCATCCTTGGGCACAAAGCTCTCCGCGGGTTTACAAACTCTTTCAGTCACCTTTACTCCGACCGACACGACGAGCTACACAACTGCTACCGCCAGCGTGACACTGACGGTTAACCAAGCGGCGCCGTTGCTGAGTTGGCCTGATCCCGCACCAATCACTTATGGCACGAATTTGAGTGCCGCCCAATTGAGTGCGACAGCGAATGTCCCTGGAACCTTCGCATATAGCCCATCGCCGGGCACTATGCTCTCCGCCGGTCCACACACCCTCTTCGCCGCCTTTACTCCGACCGATGCCACAGACTACGCAACCGCAAATGCCACGGTGGCTCTGAGCGTCAATCAGGCGGCGCCTCTGCTCAATTGGGCTGCTCCTGCATCCATCAGTTACGGAACGGCGCTGAGTTCGAACCAACTGAACGCGACCGCGAATGTCCCGGGGACCTTTACATACGAGCCATCGCTGGGGACGAAGCTTTCCGCCGGTTCGCACGAGCTTTCTGTCACGTTCACGCCAACCGACACCGCGGACTACGCCACTGCAAATGCCACAGTGAATCTGACCGTCCACCAGGCGGCGCCGGCGCCCAACTGGACTGCTCCTGCGCCGATCAGTTACGGCACGCTGCTCAGCGCAACGCAACTCAGCGCAACCGCGAATGTTCCTGGAGCCTTTGCATACGTGCCCTCTCTGGGCACGACGCTCTCCGCCGGCTCGCATACTCTCTCTGTCACCTTCACGCCAACCGATACCGCGGTCAACACCACTGCCACCGCCAGTGTGACTCTGACCGTCAATCAAGCGGTCCCGGTGCTCAGTTGGGCTGCTCCTGCGCCGATCAGTTACGGCACGCTGCTCAGCCCAACGCAACTCAGCGCAACTGCGAATGTCCCTGGAGCCTTTGCATATAGCCCATCGTCGGGCACTATGCTCTCCTCCGGTTCGCACACCCTTTCTGTTACCTTCATGCCAACCGATACCGCGGACAACGCCACTGCCACCGCCAGTGTGACTCTGACCGTCAATCCAGCGGTTCCGGTTCTGAGTTGGGCTGCCCTGCGCCGATCACTTACGGCACGGCACTGAGCGCGGCTCAACTGGGTGCAACCGCGAATGTCCCTGGCGCCTTCGCCTATAGCCCTTCTGTCAGTTCCGTGCTCTCTGCTGGTTCGCACACTCTCTCTGTCACCTTCACTCCAACCGACGCCACAAACTACACCACTACAACCGGCACGGTGACCCTGACCGTGAATCAAGCGGTCCCGGTTCTGAGTTGGGCTGCCCCTGCGCCGATCACTTACGGTACTGCGCTCAGCGCCACCCAACTAGACGCGGCCGCGAATGTCCCTGGCGCCTTTGCCTACAGTCCTTCTGCCAGTTCCGTCCTCTCTGCTGGTTCGCACACCCTCTCTGTCACCTTTACTCCGACCGACGCTACGGACTACGCCACCGCAACCGCCAGTGTGACTCTGACCGTCAATCAAGCGGTCCCGGTTATGAGTTGGGCTGCTCCTGCGCCGATCACTTACGGCACGGCGCTCAGCGTCACCCAACTAAGTGCGAACGCGAATGTCCCTGGCGACTTTGCATACGTGCCCTCTCTGGGCACGATGCTCTCCTCCGGTTCGCACACCCTTTCTGTTACCTTCACTCCCACCGATACCGCGGACAACGCCACTGCCACCGCCAGTGTGACTCTGACCGTCAATCAAGCGGTCCCGGTTCTGAGTTGGGCTGCCCCTGCGCCGATCACTTACGGTACTGTGTTGAGTACGACCCAATTGAACGCAACCGCGAATGTCCCTGGCAGCTTTGCATATAGCCCATCTCCGGGCAGGATGCTCTTGGCCGGTTCGCAAACGCTTTCAGTCACCTTTACGCCGACCGAAGGCACAAACTACACCACTACAACCGGCACAGTGACCCTGACCGTGAATCAAGCGGTGCCGGTGCTCAGTTGGGCTGCCCCTGTGCCGATCACTTACGGCACGGCGCTCAGCTCCACCCAACTCAGCGCGACGGCGAATGTCCCGGGCGCCTTCCCCTACAGCCCTTCTGCCAGTTCCGTGCTCTCCGCCGGCTCGCACACCCTCTCTGTTACATTCACACCGACCGACACGACAAACTACGCCACTTCAACCGCCACGGCGACGCTCAGCGTAATTCAGGCGACGCCGCGAATCACGTGGGTACCCGAGTATGCAATCGCTGTTGGTGCAGCCCTGGGCCCGGGCCAACTCAATGCAACGGCCACGGTGCCGGCAGGTACAGCAGCGGTGGCCGGCAGTTTCGCCTATTCTCCCGGAACGGGGACAGTATTCAATTCACCTGGACCGCAGACGTTGTCTGTCACATTTACGCCATCGGATACTGAAGACTACACGACAGCCGAGGCCAGCCTCACCATGACTGTGTCCTCTTTCGGCGTGGCAGCCTGGGGCGATTCGCTCACAGTGGGGGATCTAGGCTCGATTGATCGAGGCAGTTACCCAAGGGATCTTCAAGAACTGATTGTTCTGCCCGTCGTGAACCTGGGCGTTAACGGGCAGACGTCCACCCAAATAGGTGTGCGTGAAGGCGAAATTCCAGTCAATGTGACCGTAACCGGCGGGACCATTCCGGCCTCGGGCGGCGTCCGCATCTCATTTCCAACCGGGTATGAGCCGGTTACCACGGGTGGACCTGCCAATGGAGTTACAGGCACGATCCTCGGAGTGCATGGCAGGGTCACGCTTGCATCCGGCACTTTTACATTTACGCCGACGACACCTGGGAGCGCGGTAAGTGCGCCAAGGACTCCACAGTTTGTTGCGGATACTCCCTACGCCGGCTATCTTCCCGTCTTCTGGGAGGGGAGGAACGACTACAAACAGCAATTACAAGTCCTGTCTGATTTGGCTGCCCAGGTTGCCGCGGTGCCCTCGGATCAAACTTATCTGGTTCTCTCAGTGATCAATGGGAACTATCCCACTGAATGGTTCGGCTGTATCTACTACAAGCAAATAATTGCCCTGAACAATCAACTGGCAAATATATATGGGTCGCATTATCTCGACATCCGGAAATTACTTGTTGACAGCTACGATTCGACACAAGCTACTGATGTCTCCGACTACAGTCACGATGACGTACCGACGTCGCTGCACTCAATCTATGGGAGCGGAACGCTCCACGATTCCATTGGCCCAACAGACGTGAAATTTACAGTCAACTTGACGAGCGGGAACTTGAACCTCCTTTCCATCTTGACCATCGACACCGGAGAAAATGCCGAAAACGTCCAGGTCACGGCGGTTTCAGGTTCTACCGTTACCGTAACGCGCAACTTCGGGGGACTCAATTCATCACACGCTGCCGGCGCGCCGGTGACGGAATCAGACGCCCTTCATCTGAATGTGAAGGGCGCTCAGATTGTTGCGAATGCTGTGGCGGGATTTCTGTCTCCGTATGAGGTCTCGGGGAAATAGCAGCCGCGGATCGACGGTGCAATTCGCGCTCGCGGGCTTATAATCCCGGAAACCCGTTTTTAGAATGGAGATTCCGTCTACGATGCTCTCCAGAAGGTCTTTTCTTTCCGCGCTAGCTAGCGTATTGGCGGCTGTAAAAGCTGGAGGCGCGAAGCCTCGAACTGCGCTAAGCAATGGAATCCTGCCGTCCACAACGGTTGACTCTGCCGCTCCCGGCAGGACGGTGATTGTCTATTCAGACGCGTCGCCCCAGATCCGGCTCGCGGCCAAGGAAATCCGCCGCTATGTCTTCCAGCGCACCGGCGAGTTGCTGCCAATCAGAGCCAGAGCTTCGGGAAGGTCCATCGCGCTCAGGGTGGACGCCTCGTTGGAGCCTCAGGAATACCGGCTCAAGACCCGCGGCGACACCCTGGCTATCTCCGGTGGATCGGCGGTTGCGGTGCTCTACGGCGCCTATGATTTTGTTGAGAAGCTGGGCGTCAGGTTTTATTTACATGGCGATGTGATTCCCGACGGCAAGATTCCTTTTGTATTGCCCAACCTCGACGAGACACACAAACCACTCTTCGCGCTGCGCGGAGTGAATCCCTGGGGCTCGCATCCGTTTGGTTTTGATGCCTGGGGAACGGATGACTATAAGGCTGTGTTCACGCAGCTCACGAAGCTGCGCATGAATTTCCTGGGCATACATTGCTATCCGGAAGGTCTTCCCTACGCGGAACCGACAGTCTGGCAGGGGCTGCCCGGCGACTTCGACAGCCAGGGCCGCGTGAAGTCAAGCTACGTGTCGCACTACTACAACACTCTCGTCAAAGGAAACTGGGGGCCGATACTACCGAAGAAGACCTCCGAATTCAGTTTTGGAGGGGCACAGCTATTTGAGCGCGACGACTGGGCGCCGCCGGTCATGGTGGGCCATTGCCCACGAGTGCGGCAATAAGTCGGGGGTCACGCGGCTTTCGGCCTGAATTGTGGGTAC
>OCZT010001891.1_pt1 | contig 21714 bp, 47 predicted proteins | sample 1539031 | NCBI WGS metagenome assembly OCZT01 (sample SAMEA3539308, study PRJEB22396) | soil metagenome | biome: tundra; feature: field; material: soil | place: USA | collected 2010-05 | depth 0.15 m | reverse complement strand
AATGGTCAAACTACTACTGTATGCTTGGTCGTAACCCTAAATGCCAACGAAGGCAACCTTGGAGTAGGAGTAACGTTCGTAGAGACTAGCCCGACTGTAACTAAGACCAGGATTGATTGTCCTGTGTGTAAATAATGCGAGCTACGAACTACCCAGACTTTGGCCGTCTTTATCCAGATAGGTCTTTAGAAGAAGAACTTGTTCTAATGCAAAAGCTCTTCTTCTTGGCCTTGCACGATGTTATATTCTTTGGCACATGGGATCAGGCAGAATCAGAGCGCCTAGGTAATGCCTATTGGGGTGAAGACGCCATACCGTGTTTGCTATGCAATGATACATTCTACTATGCTAGCGCTGATGCTGAGAACTTCGAAGAATCCGATATAGATATTATTATCGATCTATATAAGCGCTTTGCTTATGCTGGCGTTACGGCATGGATTGCAGCTAAGCGAGGAATAGAACCGCTGAGCGAGTTAAATAACGATGCCTATAAGCTAGCAGTCGAATATCTAAAGGCAGATGGAACCATATGATTAGCTTTGGTGAGCTAAGCAACGATCAGATCGTGCGCGCTAAAAACATCGCTGCCAGAAATTCAGTATCAGTCCATATGGTAATGAATATGCTAAATACTTATGTCAATAATAATAACCCTATTAACGAAGAACTTAGCAAACAAGAATTTAACTATCACGGATACAAACGATGAAGACTCTAATAGAATGCTTAGACTTTTTCGATCAATTGGGGAAGCCTCGCGTTCATCCAATTCTAATGGCAGACAGTTTTAACTATATGGCGATGATCGATGATACGTGCGTAGATTGGTTAATGCAAAGAGGTTTCGAAGTAACGCGAAAAACTGATGAATTAATTAAGCCTATGGCTACAGGTTTCGTAACTCTTACTAAGGGTGGAGAAGCTGGAATATCTCAAGCCTTTAAAGATCTACTTATAAAGATGCGGTTTAAAAAGGCATTTCCGAATGGGCTGAAGTAGGCTAAAGATTAACCAAAATATAACCTATAAAAATGATTCTAGTCATTGACTAGAGCGAAGCTCTATGCTATAGTTATATAGTTAAGCCCACACGATATGAAAGAAGGTAGTCAAATGCGTAAATTTTGCTCAGCCACACTAGATCCGGTAGACAACTTGTTGCTTAATATGGCAGATATGAATATCGATGAACTAACCGAATCAGAGCAGAATTTACTAGCAAAAGAGATTGGCGTTAACTGGCGCATTACGTTGGGGTATATTTAGTGGCTAGACACGACAGATTTATAGGACTAGCTCAGCGACTGGCTAATAAGAATGATTTTCCTCGTCTAGGCGCTAAGGCCCATATGTATAGTCAACCATTATACAGAATGGCTGCGGTAGTAGTGCAAGGTGCCCGCGTAGTAAGTATCGGAGTAAATAAATGGGGCGGCGGGGAGTCTAAGAACCGTATGTATGCCAACCGCGCAATTCACGGCGAATTAGATGCTATTCATGGTATTGATCCAGCGCTGCTGCGTGGGGCTACTATCTATATCTCTGGCTGGTCTAAAGGCAACAATCTTATTCTTAGCAAGCCGTGTGATTTGTGCCAGCGTCTAATTGAACAAGCTGGTATTAAAGAGATCGTATATCACGATCGCGATGGCAATGTAGTTCTAGAGAAAACGATTATGGCAGAGTCGGGGCAAAGGTCGAAAGCCTCAAGAGGATTACAATATGCTTAAAAATAATCGTTATAAAGTTCTAACATCTCCTTATAGCCCAATGTATTCATTTTGGTATGATGAATTTAAAGAGGAATTCAATAATAGTGATCTAAAAACTCAGCCAATTTTTAATCGAGATGGTTGGTATTACGATCGCATGACTAAACTTAGTTGGATTGAATTTAATGGCAAAGCTAAGCTAGATGATAATCCAAGCTATTTTATATATACATTAAAGCATGAGAGTCATAAAAGATTATCTAGCAAAGAACGCGATGCTATTAAAGTTCTAATGTCTTATAATAGGTGTCCGAAAGAATTAATAGAAGCAGATAGGATAGAATATGCCCACCTAGAAATAACTAGGACCAGGAGAGATATGAGCTTAAGCTTACTGCGATTTAGAAAGGAAAATGATGAGCATCACGATTTTGGAGGATAATAATCAGATCCTAACTATCAAGGACAATAAGACTGGTGAAGTTTATACTGAGTTAAAACATGAGTTTCTAACTAAGCTAACTGGTCGCGTTCATGAGAAACAGGTTGACGTATGGACTAAAGAAAATCCATATAAGCGAAAAGAGCCAGGGCCTATAGCAAAGAATAATGCGCCCATTAATACAAACTATCCAGAGCCCTTAGATTTTGCCCTATTCCTGGCATTGGCAATGCTAGCAGTAAGCATATTGGCTGTAGCCCTTGCTGTAGTTAAATAGAGAAGGAATAATAATGCATGATGAGAATACAGCCAAGCCATTAGCCGACCTATTAGCTAAATACTATATCCCCGAGGAGCTAAAAAAGATCGAGGCTAATATAGTCACTGATTATCCTAAACAAATTATCGTTATGCGTCAGTATTTTCCTGATGGCAAAGGCGGCACTAAAAAGCTTAGGATTGGGAAATACGTGGCTCAGGGTTGTCATGCTAGTCAGTTAGCCTTAAAAGAGGCTCGTTTATCAGATAGTCCAGCCTGTTGGGACTGGCTAAATCATTCATTCGCCAAGATTGTTTTATATGTCAAAACAGAGCAAGAATTACTAGATCTAGCTAAGGCCGTTAAGGCTGCTGGATTACCTTTTGGATTAGTTCAGGATTCAGGCAGAACTGAATTTGAAGGTATTCCGACCTATACGGCTCTGGGTATTGGGCCGAGTTATTCAAGCGAAATAGACCCTCTTACAAAACACTTACCTTTATTTTAGATATAAGGAGTTATAATAATGGAAGTTCTTAAAAAATCTAGTTCAACAGATCGGGTAGTAGTCTTTAAGGTAGTGCAATACGACGAAGTGTCACAAGAGCTATGCGGAGATGAGGCTAACTGTCTTAATTGTGGAAAGCTAATTCCATCATATTCTTTTGGGTTAGTTACTTTAGTAGAAGAAGGTCATAGCTGGTGTTATAAATGCGGCCTGGAACGCCTAGAAGATTTAGATGAAACTGACGATGGAGATCAAACTGAATTATATGAGTTCATGTTAGGCCTAGTCAATAAGGATGACTCTAGTGGATGCTGAACCGTATACTCTAGACTATTTTGTAGATTTCATTAAAAAGTTACCCGACCAAGAACAGATAGAACAGCGATCAGAAAATAAGCCGAATAATAACGATCAGGAATCTATGGAAATGCGTTGGGCCGAGGCGATGACTAATCTTTTTAGAATAGCTTATTTGTCTGTGGCCGACGTAAGCGAAGGATTAGATCATAGATTTCAACAGACTTTCGCCAGAGATAGATTACTGGCCGCTCTAGAATATATAAGGAATTATTAATAATGATAACGGATGAAGAAAAGCGCTTTTATTTTTGGGGATTACCTAATATTTTAGGTGATGTAATCCAAGACATTTTTATTGATTATTACCTGGATAGATCTGATGGGGTAGCAGATTTTGGAGAGTTCTTATATCAGGAGCTTAAAGATGATTTTGAAAGAGTAAGGAACCTAAAGAATAAAGAACAGTTAGTTAAGGATATGTACGTTAAGTTTAAAGGATTAAAATCCTTTAGTGATATAGATGGTCGTAGCGGCCCGATGCGTCGTAGGTGGGCACTAGAGAAACAAGCTAATGGTGGATTTAGCCAAATGGATCGCTGGAGACTTCATCCTGAAGAGCTAGAGGCATTTTTACGTCCAGCCATGGAGCAGATCGAGCGAGGAGAGGTAGTTACTGCCGAAGAAAGCCGCGCTAGAATACAAAAACTATTCTATAATAAGGAGTCAGAAATAGATGGATCTCAATAAGCTGAATGATGACCTAGAGAAATTATTTATGCTCGGAGGCAGGTTAGAAATGTCTGATAGGGAAGAAATAGTTAAAATAAATAATGAAAAGATGGCAATTATTGTAGAGACATTAACACAGGTCGGAGCGTTAAATACTATAATCAAATTAAATAGGTAGGATTATGATTAAAGCAAAACTGGTTAAAATTGAATCAACGCACAACAATCTAAGAACTAATGAGATCGTGGGGGAATTTTCTTATTCTCCAGAAGTAGGCCATGTCTTTAGATTTTATTCTAAGCCATTAGATCCTGATGCATCTATTAGGGTTATTACTACTAGCTCGGTTCAGTCTATAAATGGACAAGAATTTAAGACACGTAATTCTACTTATAGGTTGGAGGTAGACGAAATTAAAGAATAATGGTATAATATATTATAGGTCTCTGTAGCTCAACTGGATCAGAGCGTAGCTCTACGGAAGCTAAGGTTGTAGGTTCAAATCCTATCAGGGACGCCTTAAAGGAAACAATGATGAATAACATTAGAGAACGCTTGGTTCATGTAGATCAACATGACTTCACCAGACAGACATTTAGATGTGGTGGCAAGGGCGGTCAAAACGTCAATAAGGTAGAGACCGGAGTCCGGTATATTCATCGCGATTCTGGCTCAGTAGGCCAAGCCACAGATCACCGTACTCAAGGAGCAAATGATAAGCTAGCTTGGGAGCGGTGTATTTCTCATGTTAAATTTACTACTTGGCTAAGATTAGAATCGGCTAAAGAAGCCCGTAGGCTAGATGGCCTAAAAACACTAGAGGAAGAAGTGGACGAGTCTATGAACCCAGCTAATCTAAAGTATGAAATAAAGGTTAATGGTCGGTGGACTGAAATAAGCGGCACAGAGTTTGAATCTTTGACTGCAAAGGTGGCTTAATAATGATCCCTTTAAATGTTGGTGATAATAAAGCAGTAAGTTTGTTAGATAGCTTAGTTAACGTTAGCGGGACTACTTTTTTTAGTTCTAATACAGAGGTAGTTAGTGTAGCCAGTGGAACCATAACTGCCGTAGCTCCTGGCGTAGCTGTTTTATATGCTACTAATCCTGCCGATGGTACTGTTAAAAGCGTTAATATTATAGTATTAAGCGCATCTGATCTGTTAGCTAATAACTCTCATGATTATAAAATAGATCTAACCGTAATAGTGGTACCGCCTGGAACAGTATTGGGCACCTATACTGTGGGGTCCGAACCATTTAATCTAGCTATTGACGGATCTGGCTACGCTTGGGTAGCTAATCAAATTACCAACAATGTGACCAAGCTTTCCAGCACGGGCAGTGTAATTGGCACCTATGCGGTAGGGACTGGCCCTTTTGATATCGCTATTAACGGCAGCGGCAATGTCTGGGTTACTAATAGCGGAGATAACACAGTGACTGAGCTTTCCAGTACGGGTAGTGTTATCGGCACCTATGCTGTTGGAACGCAGCCGTATGGCATAGCTATTGATAGCGGCAGTAATTCATGGATAGTCAATTACGATTCCAACAATGTGACCAAGCTTTCCAGCACGGGCAGCGTAATTGGCACCTATGCGGTAGGGAGTTTTCCTAGAGGGATAGCCATTGATCTTATATCTGGTCATGTATGGACTACAAGTTGGGACTCAGCTAGTGTTGTTCAGCTTTCAAGCGCAGGTGCCAAGCTAGGAACTTATACAGTTGGAACAGAGCCTTGGGGATTAGCGGTTGATGGCTCTGGTAATGTTTGGGTGGCTAATTTTGGTTCAGACAATGTTACTAAGCTATCGAGTACCGGGAGCTTAGTTGGCACCTATGCAGTTGGTACAAACCCTGTTGATATAGCCATTGATAGCACTGGAAATATTTGGATTACTAATGAAACTTCTAATAACGTGACCGAGCTTTCTAGCACAGGCGTTACTATTGGTACTTATACCGTAGGATCGACACCACAAGGGATAGCTATTGACGGCGCGGGAAATGCCTGGGTAGCTAATAGCGGGAATAGTAGCATTTCTAAACTTTCTAGTTAATCTATTAATAACTGACAATGCTTAGGCTTGACCATTAGGAAAATATCTGCTATACTATATCAGTGGCTATAGCTACAGGCGGTATAGTAAATGATTGATCCTAGTATTCTGCATAACTCTTTTTTCTCTGGCGGTATAGCATTAGGCGCTTTAGGTGCTGCTGGAATGTGGCTAAGATCTGTATGGGGTAATACTCAGTCTTTTATATCTCGTAGATTTATTACCACCGTAGAGATAAGAGAAGATGATCCTAGCTTTGAATACGTAGAAAACTGGCTGCATACCCATCCCTACTCAGAGCGCAATAGAATGATCGGCGTCCGTACACTAGACGGCGATGATGCCCTAACAGCTAAAAAAAGGTTTATCCTGACTCCATCTCCTGGTGTTCATTTCTTTGTAAATGAAGGCAAGCTATTTTGGATTGATAAAAATCGTCAAAAAATGGAGAACGGCTTCGGTAAATATGGTAGCGAAAAAGCCTATAATGATACCCTTTATATTAAAATATTGTTTGCTGATAAAAAATATGTTTTTAATTTTTTAAATAATTGCTATGAACAATTTAAAAAAGAAAAAAAGTCAACAATTAATGTATATTACTACATGGATGGTTGGAATGTTTGCAACACTAAAGATATTAATGTTCCTAATTATCTAATAACTACAGAAGACCAGCGAAGCATAGTTACAGATTGTCAGCGGTTTATTAAGTCTAAAGAATGGTATGACAGTATGGGCATTCCTTGGCATAGGGGTTATCTGTTATATGGTGAGCCTGGATGTGGAAAGTCTGCCACGCTCATAGAAGTAGCCAAAGAGCTTAAGCATGATATATACTTCTTAAATCTATCAGATAGTAAAATGGATGATAATACTCTAATCGAAAGACTAGCATATATCGATTATGGGGCAATGATAGTAATTGAAGAAATCGATACTGTGTTCCTAGATCGTAAAGATAAATCAGATGACGATAAAGGTAGAAATTTATCTCTAGGTGGTCTATTAAATATATTAGATGGCATAGTAGCTAAAGATGGTCGTATGATATTTATGACTACCAATTACCCAGATAGGCTAGATACGGCCCTGACCCGTCCTGGACGCATAGATAAGCGTGTAGAGTTTACTTATGCTAACGAGGATCAGATCAGTAGAATGCTAGATAGATTTTTCCCAGATATAGACACTAGTGAAGCTCTAGTCAAGCTAGGAGCTAGCCCTATATCAATGGCTAGCTTGAGAGAGATTTGTATGGAATTCAAGGACGACTATAAAGGATTGTTAAGCAAGCTTGACTCTTAAAATGATTTTTGCTATACTTCTTGCAGAAAGCAGGTAATAGATATGATCCAGGCACAAGTACATCAAAAAGATCAGTTAATCATGGATAGGACTTATTACGAGCCAACATTAACGCTTGAGAAAGTTATGAGTCAATTAGAGCATTATTTAGTAAGCGAGCATATTAATGTAGCTGGCGAGTGCTTAATTAGGGTAAGATTCAGTAATCTATCTGTGGCCTAAAGCTATAAAATTAAGGCTGTTATTACCTATAATATCAACCTACGGTCGGCTAAAGCTCTACTGGTATTAACCGATAACCCCGAAACGTAGTAGATATATAAATATATCCGTAATAACAGCCTAATTAAGTCAATCGACGCATACCGAAACTAGGTGTGAGTTTACCGATCTAGTTATGCTTAAATATGGCATAAAATGACTAAATTTATATATAACATTACGTAATTAATACGTAATTTTATTACTCAAATAGACCGGGTAGGCATAATAGTACCAGTTGAGACTGGGTTGACAAATACGGTTTATAGCAGTATAATAGTAAATGGGTAGGATATTATGGATTCTAAGTCGATAACAGTAACGCCAGATACATATGTGATAATCAACTTTGATCATGGAAATTATGATGTGAGATCTCACGTCGTTAATGAAAATGATTTTAACAAATTATCTGAAATGAGAACCACGCTTAAAGCATTAGAGGTTTACCTAAGAGTTAGCGGCAATTTAGACATGGCTAAAGATATTAACGATCGGTTCTTTAGCGGCGAAGATGCGTATCTGCCGTGACTACTAGACATTATAAAAACTTTGGAGTGCAATGGTGGGCTAATCATCTAGCGTCGGTGCCGGATTTTCCTATTCCGAAATTTAGTCAGGCATTAATGAAAGAGCTAAAGAATGATATTTGCATAGTATCAACCGTCGCTAGTCCATCTGGGCCATTATTTAATGCATTATTCGAGATAGGATTAAATCCTAATAATTATTTTCATTATTTTCCCAACCAAGTTACTATGTGGCTAGTAGACGGAAAGGTAATAATCTATGACGAAAGTCAAGCATGTTTCGGCGGAAGAACGTTATTTAATATAAAGGATGGTAAAAATGGCGAATGATTGGAAAGCCCGCGCATTAGCTGCGGAAGCGAAATTATTAACTCAAGGAACAGAGCTAGAACATCAGTTATTGTTATCATTAGACGAGCTAGCTAACGGCATTAACGTACCAACTATGACTGTATATATAAGCAACACAATGCAAGCTGTGCCTATTTTCCATATTACTAAGATCACGGATATGATCAGAGAACGCTTTAAAGAAAAACACGACTTTAAGTTAGTAGATGAACTATTAGCTGAGATTAAGAAGCTTAAAGATAGCTTTAATATGCGAAACCTAGATCTATAGGCTGGAGCCGTAGGCCGATAGCATAGCTATTGACATTTTACGGATAAGTGTGCTATCCTTTAAAACCAAGCGTTTAAGAGGAGGCATGCGTGACCAGAGAAGAATTTTTGCCAGGATATGACAAACTATATGAAGCCTATCCTGAGTGGAGGATGTATCAGTTTAGAACCGATACGTGGTTTAGACTGTTTGAGCAATTTGATAAAGATCACTTTAATAGAAACGTAGACTTTTGGATCGCAACGGAGTCATATCATCCAGGCATGTTTGAGTTCTATCAGCTAGTATTAGGTAAGGATTTGAGAGGTAAGGTAGATGATGGAGAAAAAATTTAGCGAAGCCGTATCTAAAGCCCTAGGTGCAGATCCTGGCAATACATTTGCTCTAGGGTGCCAGAAGTTTTTATCAGAACGAGGCTACCTGTCAGATAAGCAGCTAGCGGCATTAGAAGCTATTAAGCCGACAGTATATTATACGCCAGACAAGCCCTATAATCTACTAGATGAAACTAGAGAAGATAGCATAAGTAATTATAAAGGGAGCAATCCTAAAGCATTAGGGCTGCTTATTCAAATTGCTAATGGATCTATTAGGATATCAGAAGATATGCTTGCAGAACATGAGCTAGAAGAATCGCTTTGGCAAGAGCATTATAATGCAGACGGTTACGATATGTATGATCTGGATTGGGACTAATGAAAAAGGCTGTGCTTATGTATTACCCTGCTGCTGTAAGTCAAAAGGTGGACGATAGATGGATAGTCTGGGATCTAAAAAGTGATGGATTTCTGCCATTAGGAGAAGCTAATACAGTTAGCGATGTTTGGGTTGATGCTCTAAATAGATGCCGGTTGCTTAATCCGTCAATGGACGACGAGGTTAGAGTAAGGATAGAATATCCCGAAGCCCATGTATGTTATGACGAGGGCACGGCTTGGATAGAAAGCAAGTTGAATTATAACAAAAGCTTTACTTTAGGATCTGGTTCAACCGCGCTAGAGGCATGGGCTGATGCTTATCAATCTATGATGGATAGCGGCTAGGACTACACTATAACTGATAGCCTGTGGCTATTGACTTTCATAATGACACATGCTACACTAGCATAGTAAACAATTTTAAGAAAGGATCTACAAATGTCAAATCAAATCTGCTGTATCTGTTGTAATCAAATGGCCATATCCAAGCATGGGCACGACTTCGTGATGTTAGAAAATTGCCTAAATGGATCATTTGTAGATGGCGGCGATGATTACTGTAGAGTTGGGGGCAGAGACTTATCCTTGATCGAAACTTGGAATAACGAGCTAGGACAATGGAATGAAAGTGATAATGAGCTAGTCAAGGGTATTAATGCGGGCGTTTATGACTTCCCTAAATATGACCGCGATGCTACCTTTCATAGTGGCAAGGGATATTATGTAGAAAAAGAAAAAGCGCAGGATCTATTAGAGCTAGCACTATTTAAGCATTTTAATCTTACGATTCCAGATAGCGCAACCAGTTCGACTAGTAAGGCTAAGCTATTATTTTATAAAGCATGGAATCATAACCATGATACCCAGCGAGATCCTAAACCTATTGAAGTTTACTTTACATTCATGGAATTCGTAGACCTAATTAAGGAATAGCATGGTGATAGTTTTTAAAGAAAGGCATAAAAATGAATAATGAAAAAGAGATTAAGGTAACAGAGCCTGATCTTATTGAGCCTAAGCCATGTTCTCACGATCAACGCATCAAGAAGATTTTAGCGGGCTGTGATTGGCGCGTGATCCCTACAGAGCATAGGTTATATGGAGCATATTAATATGATAATGCAGTCCGATATTTTGAATCGCAATGGTTGGAGTAAAACGCTAGTAAAAAAATTACTAGGAGAGCCAGATGCGAAAAAGAAAATGCAAGGACGCGCCAATCTATTATGTCTATATGAATTAAGTCGAGTGTTATTAGTAGAGTCATCTGTGGAATTTATTTCAGCGCAAGATTTATTGACAAAAAGACGAAAATCTGCCGAAAAAGCAGTAAAAACAAAGACAGATAAACTAATGTCTGAGGTAGAGCTTATGAATGTATTTATATCAAAGGTAGATACATCAAAGATGCAGTCTCTAGCAATAAAGTCATATAATGTAAGGAATTATCTTTCTGATAATCAAGCTACATTTAATTCAGATAAATCATTTTTGGATAGAATTTGTGTTAATTTTATTCGTCATTCATTAACACATTATGATGAAAATCTTGAGACATTGGCAAGGAAGACTGGAAAATCAGAAGCTATTGACATTATTAGAGATAAGATTTATAATGGAATTGCATTGGCTTATCCAAAATATACTACTGAATGCAATAGGCATAGAAATGAAAGATTACTGGAAGGATAAATAATGAGTCCTAGTAAAACCATAACTAATAATTTGTCCTGGGTAGCTATTACATTAGCATTATCAGGCTTAGCTACTGGAATAGTATTACTATCCTATATAAGCATAGGATTATGTGTAATTGCTCATTCAATTTTACTAGGAGCCAAACTAGGATGAGAAATGATATTTGGCCTATTAATGATCTGTCAGAAACATATGATCGGATTATGTTGGGCAATGCTACGTTCTTAGGCTTTCCTATTAGATTAAATGATTCTAATTACATCTCATATATGGATAAGCTTATTGTAGGACGCATGGATTCTAGTAGTAATCATTACTACTTTACAGCCAATGGCAGACTAGTAGAAGAATTTAAGGGTCCAGATGAATGCAAGAATCTAGATTCTGCCCTAAGATTTATATTAGGTAAGTCTAATGAAAGATTAGCTAAAGAAGAAGAAGATATGGATGAGGCATTAAATAAGATTAAGAAATTAGTCAATGAGGCCCTAAGGTCTGATGGATTACATCACAAGCAGTATTTCCTATTTAAAATAGCCGAATTAACGGAAGCAGACACATTTAAATTAGATAAAGGAGTGGCCCCATAATGAGAGATTCAGACGAGATCCTAAATGACCAGTTCACAGACAACGAGCTTCTAAATATAGAGGTACAGCTAGACAATAGAGATCTATTAGTAGAGATCCGAGATCTTTTAAAAAAGCAGGCCGCAGCAGCTAAGCCTAAGCCCAGCAAGCCAACAAAGTAAAGACATAGATATATGAGTATCTTTATGGAATTGGCATCTCTAAAAAGGCAAGAATACATAGAGCGTGTGGCTGTATTAAAAGACCATAACGCTAAATGGAAATCTATCTATAAGGAACTACATGATAGATGCGATCTAGAAACAGGTCACAGCTATAAGCTAATGTATAATGGCATGTTAGAAACATGGACACACAGATGCACAGGATGTGACAATGTTAAGTCTAATAAAAATGATTCTTAAGGGTAGGTAATAAAATGCAAACGTTTAGAGTAACGGTAGATCTATTGGATAGAGATCTTAGGGTAGTTCAGCAGGAAATTGTAGTCGTAGAGGCTCTAGATTGGAACAGGTCTAGGTCAGCAGCGACCATGAAACTACGCCGAGACAAGCCAGATCTACTAGTTAAGGCTCCTTATACGCAACCTACGCTAGTAGAAGAACTAGTAGATGGTAAATATGTAGAAATAGACGCGCCAATAAAAGTGGTAAAGAAAAAGGTTAGCAAGAAGTGAAGTTTAAGATAGAGGCTACTCCTAGCGGCGGGTTTTATCTATTGGCTAAGTCTTACGGATTGGGTATTCCATTGTGGATTAGAATTAGCTATTGGGGTCCAGTTGAAGGCGAAGAGCCAGATGACGAAGGGCCTTATACGGTAGATGATGCCAAAGTTATTTTTGGTAGCTTTATGCGATACGCCCTAATTGATGCGGAGCTAGAACAATGATCGCTACACATAATATAGGAGAAGTATCCAGAGAAGATCTAGAGCGTGTCTACCTAGCCGCTAGATCTTTGGTATGGGTTAACTATGTAAGCCAATATGCCAGTAGAGAAACAAAACGCATAGCTTGGGATAAATTAGTTACAGCTTTGGACGAATGGAGTTAGCATCGTGATTGCGGATTGCAATAAAGAGTTTAAAGCATTTATAAGGCATTGCTGGAAGCATGATAGACAGAAGCTATTTAATGAAGACTTTAGTCGATCTGCTATATTATATGATAACACTAAGATTAGCGATTTAATAGATCATGTTAGCCGTGTAACGGCTATGGGAGTTAAACCTACCCATTTAAACCTAAGATGGAGTCAAGCAGAACAGATGCTACCATATTTAAATATCTGGAGTAATTTAAAGCCTGAAACCATAGGCGTTAAAAAAGGTGAAATATTCATATGCTTTGGAAACATCGGCATATTATTAGGATTAAGAATAAAGGTATATAAGGATATTAAGCATGAATGTACATTGTATTAATTTCGTAAGCGAATATAACCACAGCGATGACTCTGAACTAAATGACAGAGAGATAGATTTCATTGAATCATTAGGTGTCGTAGAATTATGGTATTGGTATAAGCAAGGAGATTATGAAGGATCTGGCAATGCCTTGGCGTTAGGCGATAATGGCCTATATTATGTCGAGTCGTTATCTCATTGTTCGTGCTATGGACCTGTCGAGAATTTTCAGCTTACAGATCCATATCCCAGCTTAGAGGCTATACTTAATAGCGGTTCCGCTGATTATTTATCTAATATTATGCCTCTATTAAAGGCAGCGTCAGGGTCCGAAGGATTTAATGACCATGGTATTGACATCTAAAGTAAAATCATTTATACTATGAAAACAAGAAAGAGGTTATGTAAAAAATGGCTATTATTAATATCGCACCTTCTCCTAAGGCAATGAGAACTATGACTAAAACAGGAAAGCCTGCATTCTATTCTCTGGCAGAGTTGATTGATAACTCTATCGATGCGGCTCTACCTAATACGCCGGTAGATATTCATATTAACTATAACATAACCAAAAGCACTAAAAAGATTAAGCAGATCACTATTCAAGATAATGCTAGCGGAATGAAAGCAGACACGCTAGCTCTAGCTATGACTATTGGTAAGTCAACCAAGGATTTTAACGGTAAAACCATAGGAAAATATGGCATTGGTCTCAAGACAGCAGTGCAGTCATTAGGCGAGTTATTTAGTATTAAAACTACGACTAAAGAATCATTTTTTGTAAATGAAATCTCGATGAACTTTAACGAATTTGATGAGCAATCGGAATGGGAATGTGAGCTACATAGCAACAAGCCTAAGAAATTTGACCATGGTACACTGATTACAATAAGCGGCTGCAATGAACTAAATTCTGCTTTGTTTGCAAAAGATTTGTTGGAAAATATCTCAGAACACTTCAGTAGCTTTATCGAGGCCGGAATGGCTAATATTTATGTAAATGGAGTAGTTGTTAAACCTCATGCTGTTTCCTTAATCAAAGACAGTAAGCTAACCCTAGAACATCGAATTAACGAAAAGATTGTAACAGGATGGATTGGATTAAAAGTATCAACAAACGGAGATTATGGGCTAAATTTACTACGTAATGGACGTACTGTTATGAGCAATCAAAAGATCGGGTTTGAAGCTGATCCTATTTATAATCGGCTAGTAGGCGTAATTAACCTAGATGATTTTACAACAGATCATCACAAGACTACTTTTGTGCAGACGAACGATGATTGGGCCGATCTAGTTAAGGTTATTACAAAAGACATTCAGCCCGTACTAGAGCTAGCGCGAAAGCTAAGCGAGCAGGGCAAAAAGCGCGTCCCTAAGACGGTTAAGGGATTAGTTGACAATCTATTGTCTGCATTAGCAGATAAGATGAGACTAGATCCAGAGCTTATGGCATTACTGGGAGAAAATCCATTCGTAAATAATCTAAAACATGATAATACTCTAGTTATATTTGAAGCTAGGAATGGGGAGGCCAAGGCCAAGACGCGCTCTGATGAACCTAAGAGAGATCATAAGCCACGTACCCCTAAGGGTGTTAAGTTTGAATCTCATGAAGTGTCTAGTGGGGCGCAGTCATTCCGCAAACATTATACTGTGGATAATGGAGTTCTGATGGTCTATACTAATGTGGATTTCCCTGGATTTCCTACGCCAGACAGACAAGTGCCTTATATTGCTACAAATATAGTAGAATCAATAGCACATTATTATGTATCGCAAGATAGCATAGGCGATTCTATTGATTATAAGCGCTATGAACGTATTCTGGATAGGATGCAAAGAGCGGGAATAGAAATAGGAATATCTACTTAAAGTAGTCTAAGGTAAGGTTATGAAAGAAATCGTAGTAAATTCTAAGGTCCATGGGGCACATATCTTTTTCATAGATGACGAAGATTATGAATCAGTAGCAGGGTTGCCATGGTATCTATGTAATGGAAAACATACTTGGTATGCCTATAGGGATTTTCCTCGTATTAGAGGGAAGGGAGAAAAGAAAAAAGGCATAATGATGCATAGGCAAATTTTAAATATGGAACCAAACAATGGATTAATAGTAGATCATATTGATGGAGATGGTCATAATAATACTAGAATAAATATGAGAACATGTACAGTTACAGAAAATAATAGAAACCAAGTTCATACTATAGCTGGAACATCTAAATATAAAGGCGTGAATTGGAGTAAATATCATAAAAAATGGCATTCAGGTATTGTAGTTAATAAAAAAAATTTATATCTTGGTCGTTTTGATAATGAATTACAAGCGGCAGAGTTATACGATATAGCAGCAAGGCATTATTTTGGTGAGTTTTGTAGCTTAAATTTCCCAGAAAATGATTATGACCCATATATTCCTACCCTAAGAAAATCAGGAAAGGTTCAATAAATAAATGAAGTTACCGTGCGCCGAGATTAGTAAAGACTTTAAAACAAATCTGGATGAGTCAAAGTCTCTTAATTTTAGCTTAGGAGATCCTGCTGTAATTATTGATATCCTACGTAATCGTATGTATGAAACTAAGATTCAGTCTTTGGTTCAAGAGTATCTATGCAATGCCAGGGATGCCAATAGAGAGGTTGGGCAAACGCGATCGATTGAGGTTACATTTCCGAGCAAGCAAGATATGACTTTTTCGGTGAGAGACTGGGGGCTGGGCATCACGCCAGACCGAATGGAACAAGTTTTTGTAATATATGGGGCCTCTACAAAACGCGAAACCAACGCTATGACAGGAGGATGGGGCCTTGGCAGCAAGTCTGCTTGGTCGTATACTCCTTCGTTTACTATCGTTACTTATATAGATGGAGTGCAGCGTACTTATGTAGCACATATCGCTGCTACTAAAAGTGGCCGTGTGGATCTATTATCCGAGGTAGATACCGTTGAACCAAACGGCACTAAAATTAGCATAGCTATTAATTCGTCAGATCAAAGCGACTTTAGGAATGCTATTATTAGGGCCACTCTATTTTGGAACAATGAAGAATATCCTGTATTTCGTAATGCTGATACTTATGCTAACCAGCTACTAACGGACGCCAGAAAACAGGGCGTAATTAGATTTATGGGATCTAATTTGTCTGGAGCTAGTGTGGGTCAGTTTGTATATACCCGTGGCTATACTATTATTGCTATAGATGGGATACCTTATCCATTGCCTAATAGCTTTACTAGCACGGCTTTAGAGGAACTACGAAAAGAAGCGCCACATAATACTATGAATGTATTTATTCCAAATGGGTTAGTGCAAGTATCAGCTTCTATGGAAAAGATTGATGACTCTGATGTTAGCAAATCGGCCTTAAAGCAGATCTTCATAGCAGCATTAGCCGACTTTAGACGTAATAAAGAGCTATGGGAGGATAGTATATCAGATAGCGCTACTCTGCTAGCTGCTGTAGATAAATCAGCGGGCTTTAGCCTGACTAGCACCAAGACTATTGATTTAGTTAGCTTAAAGCAAGGTCATCCAAGCCTAGCTACTAGTCGCGTGGTAGATGATCTAGGAGAGCGTCTATTTCACGTAAAGCGCGTAACTTCAGATACCAGTAAGATCGATACCTTTAGAGTAAATGCCACTAATCGCTATTATCTTACTAGGGGCAGTGCGTTAACAGTAAGTGATATTAAAGACTGGATTTCATCGCAACCTAATATTAGCAACATCCATGTGATTACTATTTTAGGGCACAGAGAGATTAAAGAGACTTATACTCTGAAAGATGGCACCACTCGGATTAATAGCACATACAAGCGCAATAAAGAGCTAGTAGCAGATCTAGTGCCATTAGTAGAACGCTTGGGGTTTATCGATCTAGAACCACTAATTATTAAGCCAGGTAGCCCCAAACGAGAGACCATTAAGCGTTCGGGCAAAATCTATAAGACTATTCTTGGTAGATACAACAATGGCAATTTAGAAGAGCTAGTGGCTATAAGTTCATTGGAAGAAAAGCCTAAAAAGCCTTGGATTTATTTTGTTGGTAATAAGCACGATTATAACTATACTGAATTTAAGAATCACTTGGCAAGCTTCGTAGAACTTGGATGCGTAGGGTCTGGCTTTAGAGTTATTGAATCAAATAAAAAGCTAGTAGTAGATGATAAAAGGTTTATAGAGTATAGTCAATTCCTTAAGGATTGGAAGATTGAAGATAAACATATACTATCATTTGTAGCTAACAACAGTGTAAATACCTACCAATCTACTCGCGTAGATAGTTCTATTATGGGCAATCTATTGCATTTAAAAGATAAGAATAGTCCTCTGATTAAATTAGCTAAGAAATTATCAGATTTAAATTCGCATGCAATTTGCTATGATTTGAGATGCAAAATTCAGAATGATGATAGATTTAAGGCTGCGTTAGAAGGAATTAAGGAATTAAATGATTTTTTCTACGATAATGTACCTTTTTTAAAGATTAATATTAACGATAAAAAACATATACAAGAATATCTGGAGTGGGCACTTGACAGATGTATATCAAATGGTGTACAATTTGTCCTATCAGACTCTCTAACGAGTCTAATCTAAAGGAGTTTTTTACAATGGCAGTTACGTATTTAGTGGCTAAGAATGCAATTCACTTAAATCTAGACGGGAATCATTTTACATTACAGTCTAGCGATGTTAACTTCGCGGAAGTGCGACAGTTGATTAAAGACGCCAAGCTAGATGAGATCCTAGAAGTGCTTAATCGTAAAACGGTAGCGGTAGAAGAATATATCGAGGGCAGCGGCCTAGTGTTAGTTGGTGGCGTGTTACAAGATTTAAGTGGTGAGCAATTACCCAGTGTATTAAGTGATCGAGTACAAGAACTAAAAGCAGAAGGCTTTCCTGTATTATCGCTGGTTAACTTTTGGAATAACCTAAAACTTAATCCCAGTATGCGTTCACGCGAACAGCTATATGTATTCCTAGAGCAACATGGTCATCCACTAACTGAGGATGGTCACTTCGTAGCCTACCGTGGAGTATCGCCAACCTATAAGGACAAGCATACCGGAACGTTTGATAATAGCCCTGGATCTGTATGCGAAATGCAGCGTAGCGACGTAGATGACGATCCTAATTCGACATGCAGTAAGGGACTACACGTAGCAGCTTATGAATATGCTGCTAGCTTTAGTAGTGTAGTAGTGGAAGTAAAGGTAAATCCTCGTGACGTAGTAGCTGTGCCTACTGATTCTAATGGTCAAAAGATGCGTGTTTGTAGATTTGAAGTAGTTAGCAAGTGCGAGTCTAAGAATAAGACTACTGTATATAATCAAGACTACACAACAACCACTCCTTGGTTAGGATGGGATGATGATAATGACGAAGACGAAGACGAAGATCTTAAGCAAGAAGTATATGAGTGGGCTGAAGAATTTAAGGAGCGTTATCAGGATCGCTTAATGCTAGCTTCGCGTATAGAAGAAGAGATTAACGATGACTTATCCGTAGCTGAGATTCTAGAGATTCTTAATAATAATACCAAGGAATGGCTGTAATGGCTCGCCTTAACAAGCGCGTTACGGAAGTAACCGAAGATTTCGAAGTGGAAATGTGGAAGGCGTCACTATCTAAGAGGCCAGATGGAATGATTTTGTCGTTTAGTTACGGAGTAGGACAAGATGAGGTCTATCAGGATGATGAAGTAACTACGTTTTTAGATCTAATGCGTGAGGTAATAGCCTTCGCAGATGAATCAGAATCTCTAGCTATCCCTGTTACTGAACTACCTAAATTTAGATACCAGTTGCCATATACGGGAGGTATTCAAGGGACTACATCATTTAGTCAAGATAACCTAGCTAATAGATTATTTGTAGATGATATTACGTTTTTAGATCCCAGCCTACGTGGCTATGGATTGCCAGAAGCGGCTAGATTGACTCAGGGCATGACCGTAAATGATGATGAGGAGCTAGAGCCAGATCTACTTACGGAAGATCTTCTGACAGAAGATCTATTAATAGATACTAATCTATTTAAAGAGTTTTATACTTCACCCCGTACTGGTCAACGCTACTCCAGAGAACAGCTTTTAGAGCTATTATATAAGGTTAAACTTGGCAGCAATGGAGAGTGGCCTAAGCAAAAGACTGAAGAGGAGCCAAATGTATACGGTGGATGGGCAGAAAGATTTTGTAATCTAGCCAAGCAATTAGATCTGCCTAGCACTAAAACATATCGTAGTTTCTTCGGATCTGCTAATAATGCCCGCTCATTAGCGGAGGCACTAGCCCTGGACTCAGATCTAAAAGAATTAAATACTGCCCTACTAGATCTAGATATCAATCTAGACTGGAGTAATTAGGTGGACTGTCTAGTAGGGCGCACTATTACAGGAATATTGGTAGAGTCAGAGTATCAGGAATACATAACTATTGAGACAGATAAAGGGCCTTTTCATTTTGAGGGCGACGGCGATTGCTGTTCAGTGACCTATATCGCTGAAATTAAGAATCTACACTATGTATTATGTAGCGTAGTTACCGAAGTAGAAGAATTACCAATGACTGAAGGGGAAGGAACCCGCCAAGATGAAGATAAGATCTATGGATATAAGATTAGGGCTGCAAATGGAAAATTCTTCATGCTGGTCTTTAGAAATAGTAGCAACGGCTATTATAGTGGATCATTAAACCTAATAGATAATGTTCCTGATAATAAAAAGTGGACTAGAGTTTTAAAAGATTTCGAGGCAGATTAAATGAATAAAGCAGTAGGTGCACAATGGTTAGCAGATCTTAGATCTGGCAAATATAAACAAGCATATGAGGTTTTAGCTAAAAATGATTGCTACTGTTGTTTAGGTGTATTAGCAGATCAGTATCTTGAATCTCATAATTTAGGTTGGGATAGTTTTCTAGATCATCGCGATGAAGAAGGCGAAACATTGCCTTCATGTGTTGTAGAATGGGCTGGTCTAACATATGAGAACCCTAAGATCTTGGGTAGATATCTGTCAGAGTATAATGACGATACTCAACTTAACTTTTCAGAGATAGCTGACTTAATTGAAAAGCATTTATTGTAATGGAGCTAAACGGATCTGATTCTAGTATACTGTGGTTCTTAGCGCAATACCCTCATGCCGTATCAGAAGATCTATTAAATGCATTAACCCCTATGGCATCACATGTAGCTCAATATATATTAGATCCCTCTATGGAAGTGTCAGAAGAAGCAAAGTATGCGGCAGTATACTTTATCGAACAAGCACAGATCAAGAAATACGGCGAATAGGTCTTTACAAAACAGTCAAGGTATAGTAAAATATAAACATGCCAGACATTCCTGAAGACTATGTTACTAGCAAGTCAGCGGTCAATAGAGAAGATAGAGCCGAGCGCCTTAATCCATTGCTAGGATGCTCGATATGTCCTCCTAATCGCGGAGAGAACCGCAAGCAACATAAGAAACACCAACGCAGTGATAAAAAACAGCATACCATAGATCGAGCCAAAAGCAGACGCGCTAAAAATAAGGATAAGTAAAAATGATTTTAGAGTTACATAAATTTTATCAGTTAAGAAATGGCAGTAAAGCCGAAACGCTAGGATGGCTAAATGAATTATATAGAAAAAGCATATTTAGCAAAGTCACTAACGAAAATGGAGAAGAGCATATAGTCACTACGGATGAATATGGACGATTTTATGACGCCAGAATGGATTCAGATCATGACTTTATTGTAGAATGGCACGAACCATTAAGGGTGCAAATCAAAAAGTTTACTAATGTCTACTGTAGGGCTTCAGGGGCTATTGAAGTAGAAGGTTATTTTGATAGCGAAGCAATAGCTATGAATCATCACGGCACGGTTGGTAGTACATATATAGGCACAGTAGAATTAAATGGATCTAAGGAGTTCTAAATGCGAGATATCAGACCTGATGGTGCTGGTGGTTACGTGGAATTTACTCCAGTTGAAGGCCGAGATGGAGTTAAAGGTTTTATGATCAATCGAGTAACACCTATGCCAGATCGCGTAGTAGGCCCTAGCGAACAAAAGACTAAACTTAAGAAAATAACTAAAGCGTCCAGGAAAAGGAATAGATAATATTATGTTAATTAATATGAAGGATAATACTTCCTATAAGCTAAAGAATGGGCTTAGATATGAGTGTCTAAAGACAACCGGAGATGGAAATGTAGCAGGTTATTATACCGATACTAATGGAAAAACAGTATCATTAATACTTACCAATTATGGCACTTATTACAAGGGCGGCAAAGATACATACTACGATGTAGCAGATGAATGGCACGATCCTATTAAGGTTTCGGTTACTAAGTACATGAATGTATATCGCGATCCTAATGGAGATACTATCACACGGGGAATATATACTACCAAAGATGGCGCTCTGTCAGATACAACTAAGACTTACGGGCGGTATTTAGGCACGGTTACACTGACTGGCGAAGCGTGGATTTAATATGTTAAAGACGGGTAGATTAGTAGCACATTATGAGACTGGCTTAGAAGGCGTAATGCTTACTTTTCAGGATGACGACGACC
>OCZT010001890.1_pt1 | contig 21715 bp, 5 predicted proteins | sample 1539031 | NCBI WGS metagenome assembly OCZT01 (sample SAMEA3539308, study PRJEB22396) | soil metagenome | biome: tundra; feature: field; material: soil | place: USA | collected 2010-05 | depth 0.15 m | reverse complement strand
GAATGCCCGCGTAAAACGCCCCTGTCACCAGTTCGCCGGAGTCCTCCAGCGTCAACTCGGGCGCCAGCGTGAGCAGATACACCGTCCAAACCACCCCAAACGTGATCGCCAGCGCCAGCCAGTCCAGCTTCCGGAAAAGCGCAGGAACCGTCGCCGGCGCAGTCACCGGCAGCGGTTTTTGCGGCTTGCGGAGATCACGGTCCGTATTCTTTGGTTTCATCATACTCAGTTCTTGCTTAACAGACACCATACCCGGCCCGATTTGTGCAAAGCCAGACGAAATTGCGCTCTGTGAGCCCGCTGGGCGTATCTGCCCGGCACCGCCCAGACTGTGGTTTTCTGGCTGGCATGATGCTTTTCATCTTCGTCTCACCCTCTATAGGTCCACAAAACCTGTTACAGGAGTAACCAGCCGCCTCGGCCATTCCAGCCCCCGCGTGCGTGGTAGTCCCGGCAACGCCTACGCCCAGTCAATTCTTGCTCAAACCTTCAGGTAGATTGCCTTCAAATACTCGGCTTCCTTGAAAGTCGCCGCATGGTCCAGCGCATGACGCGTGGTCCGCAACTCCTTGAAGGTGCGGTCGGAGTTCGCGGCGGCCCGGCGGACGGTCTCAAAGAATTCTTCCGCGACCACGTGCGCCGAACACGAACAGGCCACCAGAATCCCACCTCGGGTAAGATGTTCGATGCCCGACGATGCCAAGCGCCCATAAGCGCGAATTGCACCAGACCGCTCATCTTCCCGCTTCGCCAGCGACGGCGGGTCCAGTATCACCAGGTCAAACCTGCGCCCCGCCTGTTGGTTGACCCACTCAAATGCGTCTGCCTGCACGAATTCGTGCCGGCACGAGGTCACGGAGGCATTTGCTGCGTTAAGGGCGACATTTCGCTTCCCGCTTTCCAAGGCATGCGCGCTGAGGTCGAGGTCGGTCACCGAGCGGGCTCCGCCGCGCGCCGCGTAGAGCGAAAAGCCGCCGGAGAAGCTAAACGCGTTCAAGACCTCGCGTCCGCGCGCCAGCGCTTCCACCTGGCGCCGGTTCTCACGCTGGTCGAGGAAGAACCCGGTCTTTTGCCCGCGCGCCACGTCCGCTTCAAAGCGCAAGCCCGTCTCCAGGAACGTAACCGGCCCATCCAGCGGCGGCCCGAGCAGGACCTGGCCGTCCGCCTTCCCACCTTGCTGCTGCGCAAGCTTCTGGATGTTGCGACTGAGCCGGAGGACGATCCGATCCGGACGCAAGCGCGTGGTAATCAGCCCGGTGATTTCCTCCAACCGCGGCAGCCAGGCAGCCGTGTAGAGCTTCAGCACGAGCGTCCGGTCATAACGATCCAGCACCAGCCCCGGCCAGCCATCACTCTCCCCGTTAATCCAACGGAACCCGTTAGTCTGGTCATCAAACAACCCCTGTCTGCCTTCCAGCGCCCGGTTGAGCCGCTCCACCCACCAATCGCGATCAATGGCCCGGGGCTTGCCCACGTGCAGCACCCGGACGCGAATAGGCGAGTCCGGCTCGAACAATCCGGTCGCGAGAAATCGGTCCTTGCGGTCGTAAATCACCGCCAGTTCGCCGACTTGCCCCGCCCGATTCTGTTCCCGAACACTGTCTGCAAACAGCCACGGATGCCCCGCCCGCAAGATTGACTCCGCCGTCGCCGTGACCCTCAACCTGAGCCGCGGCACTTTCGTCTGTTTATGTAAATCGTCGATTCCCATTCGAAGCCGTACCACGCAGGACGGCTAAGCCGTTAAAGCCCCAACTAACCACAGATGGACGCAGATGGACACAGATAAAGGGATTTTCGCCGTTTTCAGGCTAATAGCCCCGCCTCCAAACCCGGCGCCCGCATCATCACCAGCCTGCCCCGGGAACCCGCAAACAGCGCCGCCTGAACCGCCGCTAAGCCCTTTCGTCATAAGCAGCCCGAATCCATCCACCCGGTTCTCCCCACCACGGGGCGCTCTCCCACTGGTCTGGTACCACCCTGGACATACCCTGGTACCATAGAACCCCCGCAACATGCCCTTTTCGATCAGGCAGTCTTATTCAAGAGGGTTTGCGGGAGCCAGGCCTTTGCCGGCAACCGTGGGCCGGAATCGGATGAACCGCCCACCCGTCCCCACTGCTGCTTTCCGCCCTCTGGTCTCAGTTTTCCGCGCACCGATCACTGGCTACTGCTTACTGATCACCGACCTCTGACCTCTGGATTCCGCTTCTTACGCGTCATCGGCGGTGCTCCCGGACCCAATTTCCCAGGTTGTTAGCGCTATCGGTGTCTTTCCGGCCTGGCGCTTTGGCGGCGCGATTGCGCTGGAAAAGTTTTGCTAGCTTTCCCACAACCGTTTACAGTCCGGGTAGTGGCCTTCAGCGCAGTTTTTGACGGGGGGGGCTATGGCGAGCATAGGCAGCATAGGGGCCAGCCTTGGAGGGGATCTATGCTGCTTTTGTGTGCCCGCCGTTCAGGTCCGCGTCGTGTGCCAGTATGATTGCCGCATAATTCAAGAATCATGAAGCAGATCCTTCTTCAACCTGCATGCTGCCCCTCCCGGCCGTCCGCTCACGTCACCATTCCGCAGGTTCGGGGAGTGGCTGGATGCGTTAGATGCCTGGCGATTGTGGCGGCGGTCGCAATGCTCGGTGCCGCCGGCATAGCGGACGCCCAATTGCTACCCGGGTGGACCGACACCGACATCGGCTCGCCGTCCCAGGCAGGGTCAGCTTCGTATTCCGCGGGCATTTGGACGGTATCGGGCGGCGGGGCGGATATCTGGAACGCGGCGGACCAGTTCAATTTCTGCTATTCGAATTCGACTACCTATGCGGTCATCATCGCACAGGTCACGAGCGTGCAGAACACCGATCCAAGCTCCGGCTGGTCCAAAGCGGGCGTGATGTTTCGCGACGACACCACGGCCGGGGCGATGTTCGCGACGGTCGAGGCGACTCCCGGCAACGGCGTGAGCTTTCAGTGGCGAAACAGCACCGGGGGCGAGTGCGACTATTCGCAGGTGGGTGGGGTGAATGCGCCGGTGTGGGTGAAGTTGGTTCGCAACGGCAGTGATTTCGCCGGCTACTATAGTCCTGATGGCGCCGCCTGGACCCCGATTGGGCCGGACCAAACAATTCCCATGCTCAGCGCCGGGTTGGCCGGCCTGGCGGTGACGGCGCACAACGACTCGCTATTGAACACTTCCACCTTCAGCAACGTGACCGTTTCGAAGATACCGCCCCCTCCTTTCGGCGTTTTTCGTCAGCTTTGGACCAATCTCAATTCCAGTGTGGGCAACACGCTCGCCGCGCTGACCAACTCCACCTACAACCCCAATTGGCCCAATAACCCGGACGCACTCCACACAAAGGTTTATACTAACTTCGAAACCGAGGCGAACACGGGAATCAACTATTACGGGCAGCGGCTGCGGGCCTTCGTGGTCCCGCCTATCAGCGGCAACTACACCTTCTGGATTGCGAGCGACGACACCTCCGATCTTTTCGTCAGCACCGACGAAACTCCGGCTAGCGCGGCTCTCGCCGCCTATGTGAGTTCGTGGACCTCGTTTGAGGCTTGGAATACTTTGTCCGGCCAGCAATCCGCCCCGATCGCCTTGCAAGGAGGCTGCCGCTACTATGTCGAGGCGATCATGCAGCAGGGCAGCGGCGGCGATAACCTCTCGGTGGGCTGGCAATTGCCCAATGGCGTCCAGGAATTGCCGATGACGGCGGCCAGCGCGGCCGGCACGCTGCTAATCCCTTATGTGGGAACAAACAGCCCGGCGGGCATCTTTGTCCAACCGACGAACACGACCGTGATGGAAGGCCAAAACGCCGTCTTTGCGCTGCTGGTAACCAACCAGTCCTCCGTGACCTACCGGTGGCGTCTCAACGGCGCCAATCTGGCCGGGACCAATGCCACGAAACCGGCCTACACCGTCAGCAATGTGAGCCTGACGCTCAACAACGGCCAGGTCTATAGTTGCCTGGTCTCCAACTCGCTCGGCGCCATCACCAGCGCGCCGGCCCTGCTCACCGTTCTACCGGACACCGTGCCGCCGACCGTGGCGCGGGTTTTCAACTTCGGCACGACCAACGTTGAGGTGATCTTCTCCAAGACCGTCGAAGCGGCCAGCGCCACCAACCCGGCAAACTATGTATTCACCAACGGCGTGGCCGTCACCGGCGCGGCACTGGCTGCGGACAACGTCACGGTGACGCTGGCCACCGGGCCGCTGGCGTATGGCAGCAACTATTGGTTCGTCATCAACGGCGTGCGGGACCGGGCCTCAACGCCTAATACCATTGCTAGCAACACGCTGGCCGGTTTCGTCGCCGCACCCTATGTCAACCAAGACATCGGCAACTCACCCCTCGCTTCCGTCGTCACCCTCCTCAGCAACGGGGTGAGCGTAACGGCGGCCGGCAACGACGTCGGTGGCTGGCAGGACCAATTCAGCTTCAACTTCCAATTGCGCACGGGCAATTTCGACCTGAGCGTGAGCGTGACCGGCCTCAGCCCGTCCGATGTGTGGGCCAAGGCCGGGTTGATGGCGCGCGAGACGCTGGACGCCGGCAGCCGCTTCGCCGCCTCCCTGGCCACGCCGGCGATGAACGGCGACTTCTTTGAGTGGCGCAATCCCGCCAGCAGCGCCAGCAGTTCGAGCGGGAATTTCCCGGCCAACTACCCAAACACCTGGCTGCGGCTCAAACGGGCCGGCAGTGTCTTCACCGGCTTTGCCAGCTACGATGGCCAGACCTGGGCGCAACTGGGCAGCGCCACCATCGCCATGCCCAGCCAGATTTACCTCGGCTTCGCCGTGGACAGCCACAGTGCCAGCCAACTGACCACCGCCCAGTTCGGCCCCCTGGCCGATGTGACCAATGCCGTGGTGGGCGCGGTGGTCAATCCGCACGATGCGCCGGGACCCTCCAGCCGCAAAACCCCTATCGCTATTTCGGAAATCATGTACAAACCAGCGCCGCGCACCGACGGCAGGAATCTCGAATTTGTGGAGCTGTACAATTCCAATCCCTGGTTCCATGATATAAGCGGCTACCGGCTCGTCTGCGCCGACATGAACTACAGGTTTCCGGCCGGGACAACCCTCGCTGGCGGGGCGTATCTGGTCATCGCGGCTGCGCCCGCTGATGTGCAAAGCGTTTATGCCATCACAAATGTCCTGGGTCCCTACACCGGCAACCTCAAGAAATCCGAGACGCTCCAGTTGCTGGACGAGCAGGGGGCGGTGCTGCTGACGGTTCCCTATTCCAATGTCTATCCCTGGCCGGTGGCGACCGACGGCACGGGTCATTCGCTGGTGCTGGCCAAGCCGACTTACGGCGAGGGCGACCCGCGCGCCTGGGACATCAGCGACGTGGTGGGCGGCTCGCCTGGCCAGATGGAGGCGTTTCGACCCAGCCCCCTGCGCAATGTGGTCATCAACGAATTTCTGGCGTACACCGATCCGCCGGATTACGACTATCTCGAGCTTTACAATCACAGCACCAACGGGGTGGACATTTCCGGCTGCATTTTGACGGATGATCCGGCGACGAACAGATTTGTCATTCCGCCGGGCACGATTATTCCGGCGCGTGGATTCGTTTTTTATAGCGAAACCAATCTGAATTTCGCCCTCAATGCCACGGGCGAATCCCTCTATTTCAAAAACCCCGACCAAAGCCGCATTCTGGACGCGGTGCAATTTGAAGCGCAGCAAAACGGCGTCGCCACCGGCCGCTGGCCGGACGGCGCGAATGACTTTTACCGGTTGAGCGCGAAGACTCCCGGCGGCAGCAACGCGCCGATTCTCTTGAGCGACGTTGTCATCAACGAATTGATGTATGACCCGATGAGCGGCAACGACGACGACCAATACGTCGAGCTTTATAACAAGGGAACCAACACGGTGAACCTGGCCGGCTGGCAGTTCACGTCCGGGATCGCTTTCAATTTCCCCAGCGTCACGCTGGCGCCGAATGGTTACCTGGTCGTGGCGCGCAGCCTGAGCAATTTGTTCGCCAAATATCCCAACTTGAACAGCGCGAACACGGTGGGCAATTATAGCGGCAAACTGTCGCACAATGGCGATTACCTGGCTTTGACGATGCCGGCGGAACACAAAACAACGGACCCCGCCGGCAACCCGGTGACCAATATCATTAACATTGTGGTAAGCGGCTTGACTTACGGCACGGGTGGACGCTGGGGCCAATGGTCCGCCGGCGGGGGCAGCAGTCTGGAATTGCTCGATCCCAACAGTAACAACCGCCTGGCGGCCAACTGGGCCGACAGTGATGACACGCAGAAATCCTCCTGGGTCGATATCGAAACCACCGGGGTGCTCGATAATGGCGCCAATTATGATTCGTGGATCGATTACGCTCAGATCGGCCTGCTGGACGTGGGTGAGTGCCTGGTGGACAACCTTGAAGTGCGCGCCGGGGCCAACGGGGCGAATCTCGTGCTCAATCCGGATTTTGAGACTGGCGGTCTGACCAACTGGACGCTGCAAGGAGACCACGTGCGCTCCAGTCTCGAAAATAGCGGCTATCTCAGCAGCCATTCCCTGCACCTGCGCTGCAGCGACCGCCTCTGGACGGGCGCCAACTCCTGCGAGCTCGCCTTGAGCACCAACTCGCTGGCAGCCGGGCAGACCGCCACCCTGCGCTTCAAGGCGCGCTGGCTCCACGGCTGGCCGGAGGTCTTGCTCCGCCTCAATGGCAACTGGCTGGAAGCCACCGGCCCCATGCCCGTCCCGCCGAACCTCGGCACGCCCGGCCTGCCCAACAGCCGTGCCGTCATCAACGCGGGCCCGGCCATTTACGAGGTGACCCACCTCCCGGCCGTGCCGGCGGCCAACCAACCGGTGGTCGTGACCGCGCGCGTGCATGATCCGGATGGCGTGCAAACGCTGACGCTCTCCTATCGTCTCGATCCGGCAGCAAACTACACGACGGTCGCCATGCGGGACGACGGCACGGGCGGCGATGCCATCGCGCGCGACGGCCTTTTCAGCGCCACGATTCCCGGACAAAGCGCCAACACGATTGCGGCCTTCTACCTGGCGGCGACGGACAGCAAAGGCGCCGCCACGCGGTTTCCAGCCCTGCTCAGTGACAATGCCCCGGTGCGCGAGTGCGTCGTAATGTTTGGCGACGGCACTCCGGGCGGGAGTTTCGGTGTTTATCACTTGTGGATTACGCAGACCAACGCCACGCGTTGGAGCCGGTTGTCCGATCTGAGCAACGAAAGCCTGGATTGCACCATCGTCAACGGCAACCGCGTCATCTACGACGCCCAGGCTCGCTTCGCCGGCAGCCCCTACCACCAGAGCTTTGATACGCCTTACGGCAACCTCTGCCATTACAAATGGATCTTCCCCGGCGACGATGCGTTCCTGGGCGCGACCTCATTCAACAAGATTCACCAGCCGGGCAACGGCGCGGGCGATGATACCAGCCTCCAACGCGAGCAGACGGCCAACACGTTCCTGCGCGCACTCGGCGTGCCCTGGCTCAACCGCCGCTTTGTGGTGGTCTATGTCAACGGCAACCGCCGCGGCACGCTCATGGAAGATACCCAAACGCCCGACGGCGACGTTGTGAAGGAGCACTTCCCCAACGACGCAGATGGCTGGCTCTATAAGATGCAGCCATGGTTCGAGTTCGGTCCAGCGCCCCAGGGTAGTTCGATTGCGTTCGCCAACGAGTCGTGGTGCAATTTCATGCCCTACACCACGACAGGCGGGGTCAAGAAGACGGCGCGCTACCGCTACAATTTCTTGGTGCGCCGCACTCCGGTTTCCGCCAATGATTTCACCAACGTGTTCTCGTTGGTGGATGCCGCCAGCTCTTACGGCACCCCCAACTACGTCGCCAACATGGAAAACATGGCCGACATGGAGAACTGGATGCGCGTTTTCGCCGCCAACCATGCCGCCGGCAACTGGGACTCCTTTGGCGCACAGAATGCCCAGAATCTTTACGGCTACATCGGTGCCCAAGGGACGAGATACTCTCTGCTGATGTTTGATTTCAACATCGTGCTCGGCAATAGCGGTTCCTGGGGACCCGGGCAGGACCTCTTCACCGTCAACGGCCAGGACTCCAATACCGCCAACATCTACAACGAGCCAACCTTCCGTCGGATGTATTGGCGCGCGCTCCAGGAACTGGTCAATGGCCCGCTCAACGTGGCGAACAGCGGACCTCTGCTCGACGCCAAGTACAACGCCTTCGTGGCCAACGGCCTGAGCGTCGAGAACCCCAGTTCCGGCATCAAACCCTGGCTCACCCAGGCGCAGAGCACCATCGCGGCCCAGATTGCCGGGGAGAACGCGACTGGCTTCACCGTCAACTCGGCGCCGGCGGTGACCAACGACGTGGCATACTTCACGGGCACGGCCCCGGTCAATGTGCAAACTGTCCGGTTCAATGGAACAAAGTATCCACTGCAGTGGACGAGCGTCTCCACCTGGCTGGCGGCGGTCCCGCTGCAGCCGGGCACAAACCAGTTCAGCATCGTCGGCGTTGATGCGCACGGCCAGCCTGTTTCCGGCGGCAGCAACACTGCCACGGTCATCTATTCCGGAACGCTGCCGAGCCCCGCTGGGCACGTGGTGTTCAACGAGATTATGTACCGGCCCCCGATTCCGGGCTCGGAATTTGTTGAGCTTTATAACAATTCACCGGTGCTTACCTTTGACTTGTCAACCTGGCAACTGCCGGAGCTGGGCTACACCTTTCCGCCCGGCTCTCTGATTGGCCCAAACGGGTTCATCGTCCTGGCCGCCAACCGCACTGCGTTTGCCGCGGCTTATGGAGCGGCGAAGCCGCTCTTTGATGTTTTTCCGGGTGCGCTGCAAAACGATGATCAAACATTGACCCTGTTCCAACCTGGGACGAACGCAGCGACTGGCCTGGTGGTGGCCAAGGTGCGCTTTAGCAGCGCCGCCCCTTGGCCAGCCGCCGGCACCAACGGCAGCTCCCTGCAGTTAATCGATCCCACCCAGGACAACTGGCGCGTTGGCAATTGGGCCGCGGTCCTCACCAACGCGCCTGCAGCGCCTCCCCAGTGGCAGTACGTCACGCTGACCGGAACGGCGCCGAAATCCCTATTGCTCATTGGCATGCATGGAACCGCCGGCGACGTCTATATCGATGACTTAAAACTGGTCGCTGGAAGCGTTGCAGAAGCGGGTCCGAATCTTCTCACCAATGGTGGTTTTGAAACTCCTTTGACCGGCCCATGGACGGTTTCGACTAACATGACCACCTCGGTCATCAGCACTACGGTCAAACATTCGGGCAATGCCAGTTTGCATGTTATTGCCACCAGCCCCGGCGATACGATCAACCAGGCCATCTGGGAGAACACTGCCACACTCGTGACGAACGGCACTTACACGCTGAGCTATTGGTACTTGCCAAGCACAAATGGAACCCAGTTGCTCGTCCGCCTTTCGGGCAGCTCGCCCAACAGCGGCCAGGTGTACAGCCTCCAAGGCATCCAGCCTTCGACCGTGGTTCAGCAGCTTAATGTTACGCCCGGCGCAACCAACTCAGTCCTGACCAACTTACCCCTCTTTCCCTCGCTTTGGTTAAATGAGCTGCAGGCCGACAACCTGACCGGGATCACGAATAACGCCGGCCAGCGCACCGCCTGGCTCGAACTTTTCAATCCCAGCACCAATATGGTCTCGCTCAACGGCCTCTATCTCGCCAACAATTACACCAATCTGACCCAATGGGCCTTCCCGACCAACGCCGCTATCAATCCCGGCCAGTTCAAAGTCATCTTCGCCGACGGCCAGACCAGCCTCTCGACCACCAACGAACTTCACAGCAGCTTCGTCCTGCCCAGCGGCACCGGCTCACTGGCCCTCACCCGGCTCACCACCAACGCCCAGTTGCAGGTGCTGGATTACATCAATTACACCAACCTTGCCACCAACTATTCCTACGGCTCGTTCCCCGACGGCCAGAGCTTTGTCCGGCAAGCGTTTTTTCATGCCACTCCCGGCGCCACCAACGACGGCATCTCCATGCCGCCGCCCTCCTTCATCCCCTATGCCACCGCCGGTGCGGTCTATACCCAGAACTTTGACTCGCTGCCCAACCCGGGAGCCGTTTCCGTCAACACGGCCAACCCGGTGACCATTAACGGCATCACCTATTCCCTCGCCAACTCGTTCGATTTCGCCATCCCGGTTCTCGCCAGCGGCAACGTCGGGGGCTTGGGGCTTCCCGCCTTGGCCGGGTGGTATGGCATGGCCGATCCCACCGCCAGTGTTGGCACCCGGTTTGGGGCCACGGACGGCGATCAGACCACCGGCGGGGTGCTGAGCTTTGGCCTGCCCAACAGTTCGAATCGGGCGATTGGCCTGCTGGCCACCAGCACCACTGGCTATACCGGTTTCGGGGCCAAGTTCATCAATCAAACCCCCAACTCACTCAACTTCATCACGCTTCAGTTCACGGGCGAGGTGTGGCGCCAGTCCGACAAGCCCAAGACGCTTCAGTTCTATTACTTCATCGACCCGACCGCGACGGCCCCCTTCTCCACCAACTACACCGTCTTTCTGCCTGCGTTGAACGTCAGCTTCCCCACCGTGCCGGCAGACGTGGGCGGAGTCGCAGTCGATGGCACCGCGCTGCTCAATCAAACCAGCTTGGGCGTCACCAACCAGGTGATTACGAACTGGGCGCCCGGGGCGGCGCTCTGGCTGGTCTGGGAGATGGCAGACTCGACTGGCAAATCGCAGGGCCTGGGCCTCGACAACCTGAGCTTCTCCGCTTCGATCTGGCCGGCCGGCATGCTTAGCCCGTCTTTGACTGCCCAGCCCGCCGGAACCAATCTCCTGCTCTCCTGGCCGACCATCGCGGGTCTGAGCTACCAGGTCGAATATAAAACCAACCTCACCGCTGCCTCCTGGATGCCGCTGGGCAATCCCGTGCCCGGCACTGGTGCCCCGCTCATCTTCACCAATACCCCCGCCGCCTCGGAGCAAGGCTACTACCGGTTGAAAATCCTGCCCTGAACTATTTCCCTAACTTCGGCGATCCACTTCAAATTTATTGAATGCGCATCTTCCGAGCCATGCCCTGAGAGCATTGCCGCCACTCGCCTACAATCAAGAAAGCATTACAATCTCATTAATGGGTGACCCCATGTTATCTTTATGAACGAAGTAGCAAAGGAGCGGCAAAGCAGGGCCTTCTTGCCACTGCGAAAAGTGAAGGCCCCCTCTGACTTTATCCAGTTGGCGATGGCAGGGCTTTCCGTGACAGAAGGATCACAGGGATTCACTTCCCGACACGCGACAACCGCGGAGTAATCCGTCAGCGCCAACCCGGAGGAGATTTTCGCTGCCCACAGGGGTAATCAGGAGAGCCTCGGTCAATCTTGAACTTGGCGTTGACTCTTCTCCAGTTGCAGGGCTCGCTCCAGGGCGGATTTCGCGGCGGAATGGTCCGGTTGTCGTTGGAGTGTTTCCCGGAATTGCTGCGCCGCCTCGGCGTAACGCTGCTGCCGGGCCAGGGCGACTCCATAGTCAAATCGGGCTATGACAAGGTCGGGCTGCAGCCGCACCAGTTCAGCAAACTGCGCGAGGGCTTCGGTGAAGTTGCCGGTCCGAGCGGATTCCATCGCGAGGTTGAGCCGCGCGTCGGCAAAGTCGGGCTTGGCCTGGATTGCGGCCTGGTAATGAGCAAGGGCCTCGGCCCGTCGGCCTTGCGCCACCAGCGCATTTGCAAGATAGAAGTTTGCCATCGGCTCCTCTGGCCTTATTTCTAATGCTTCCCTGAACAGGACCATGGCCTGGTCAGAATTGCCCTGGCTGGCAAGCAGCTTCGCGAGGTTGATGCGCGCCGCGACGTTGTTGGTCTCGATCTGCAGGGCAGCACGATATTCGGCCATCGCTGCGGGAATCTCGCCATGGTTCGCAAGTGCGACCCCCAGGTTCACCCGAGCGGCGCTGAAGGACGGGTCGAGCCGCAGGGCCGCTTTGAACTCCCGGATGGCCTGCCGGGCCTGACCCTGGGCTGCCAGCGAAAGGCCGAGCCCGTTAAGTGCCTCCAGAAAATCGGGTTTGCGTTTAAGTGCTTCCTCGAAGAGACGTTGAGCTTGAGCAAATGTGCGGGCATCATAAGCAAGATTCCCAAGGTGGAACCAGGAGTCCGGTTCGAAAGCCATCAACCGCGCGACCGCTTGCCATTGCAACGCGGCTGCCGGCTCGTCGCCCGCCGCTTCCAACAAGCGGCCATAATTGGCGCGGAGCACCCAATCCTCCGGAGCGAACCCGAGTGCGGCCTGATATTCCCCAATAAACCGCTCCGGAGGCGCTTCCAGCCGGGCGAGCGTTTCCTGCCAACTTTCGTCGCGCGCTTTTGAGTTGAGTTGGGCGGCAAAGGGCGGCTGCCGGAGGCGCATCCTCATCTCTTCGCCAACGCGCCGCCGGTCAAAGTCCGTGAGAGCAAGCTGGCGGGCGATGTCGGCTTCCGTCGGCAACGCGGCGTCGGAGGAAGCCGCGATGCCAGTCAGTTTCTTCTCGATCTCCGCGGCGAATAGCGCGGCGATGAGATAATTCCCCGTAAAGTTCAGATGCACATGGTCGTAAAAAAGGGCGTCCCCCGTGATTCCGTCGTCAGACTGACGGGCGCATTCCTGCTCGGCGTCTATCAATGTTATGCCCTGGATGGAGGAGGCTACCCGGCGAATTGTTTGGTTCAGACGCGAATCGGCGCGGAACCGGAGCGTGTCCAGATCGCGGGCGAGCAGAAAATCGGAGGCAGCGGCATTTGTTTGACTGAGCGCGAGTTCGCAAACGGCCCGCCGAAAGGCCAACTCGGCAAAGGCTGCGTCAATCTGGCTGGCCTCTTTGTAGGCGGCCAGGGCTTCAGCGAACCGGCGCCCGTCCTGGGCCTTTTGTCCACGTCCAAAGCGTTCATCCCAATCGCCTAGTTGGCCAGCGCTTAAGCCCGGTCGATGCTGCGACGCGAACGGGGGAGAGTCCTTGAGGTTTACCGGCATCGTGGCCAGAAGAACCGTGGAGCCGGAGCGCCGACCCAGCTCAAGGATGGCGGCGAGATTGCGGGCAAAAGCCTCATACACGACGCTCAAGCCCGGGGCGTCGCTGCGGACCTGGTTCCGCAAAAACATCTCCATTCCCAGCCACTTAGCCGGGCCGGCTGAACGCGGGCGCAACGCCGCAAGCCACTGGCCCAGACGGGTGGACTTCGCCAGCAGGACGGCTCGCACGACGGCCAACCCGGGCGTCTGAAGGCCAAAGTTGGTTCCCGTTCCGAACGGCCCCACCACTTCGTTGTTGCCGGCGTAAACCACCCAGAAATCACCTTGCCGCGGCGCGCAGTCCCGGGCGATTTCCCGGATCACATGGGAATTGATTGCCACCATTGCACAATTGACCACCTCGAACTTATGGTTCGGGTCGCGCGCCCGCAGCATCCGCTCGAGCTGTCGGGGAAAGCCGTACGCGGGCTCCGGGTCACCCATTGCCGCCGACTCCCCTAAAACAAAAATGCGGATGGTGCCCGGCGGCTTCGTTGCGGCCAGGGACAGGGGCCGAGGAGCGCGCGCCAGCGCCTGGGGAAAAAAGCGCCAGCCGAATTTGGGGTTTTCGACCAGCAGCGCGCGGCCCTCCTGAGGCCTCTCCAGGAAAAAGGTGGTCGCATAGCCGTAACCAATCGAGCGCAAACCCAGTTCTCCCAACCCGAGAAAAAGGATCGGCGAGAGCAGAGCCAGAGCGCGAAACCACCGGTGCCGGGACGGCGTGGGCATTCGTTCGACGAGTGCGGATTTTCCCTTCTGAGGAGGCAATTTGCGCGCGCAAGAGCGGCGCTGCGATTGGGCTCGCCCGGGTTTCATTTGAGCTCAGGCTAGCAAGGAAAAGGGCCGGCTGGGAAGCCCAAAGGCTTCTGATGGCCAGGACTGATTGAGGAAGCAGGCCTTAAACCACCAGAGCTAGCAGATGCGATAGGGGGCGCAACTTTCGCTCGGCCTCAGCCCCCGATTGAGCCGGCCAAAAAAGAAGAGAGCCGCAGCCTCTGCCGCGGCTCTCTCCGAATCAAGCGGATCGCAATCTTTATGGGTTAACGACCCTGAAGAACAGCGGAGTGCTGGTCAGTGGGATGGTGACCGAGCCGCCGGTGCCCCCCGTAACTGGCAGCCAATTCACGGCCGGTCCTGCAGTGGCAGGGCTGGCCAGCAAATGGCCCACGTTAGGCGCCCAGGTGATGGTGACGTTGTTGCCGACTACACGAGGGGCGGCCAATTTGATCGCCGGAACCGCCACGTAGCTCGAGTTGTAGTTGTCGTAATCCACGATGTTCAGGTACTGCAACAGACTCGGGTCTGTGCCGACAGGATCATTATTATGAGCCGTCGTGCAGATGCCGACGTAAACGGCCGCGGGCAAGGCCGTCATGTCGCCAACGAGAGCCGGATCGTTAGTTGCCTGCAGCGTCCAACTCGTGCCGTCAGCGGAATAGTAGGCGGACAGGAGACTGCCTGTGCGCGTGAGGCGCACCCAGGCGTTCGGGTAGGCAGGCACGGGGTTCGCGTTGAAGGCCCAGCCAGCGCTGGCTCCGGCCGTGACATTGCGCGCGTTGCATTCAACCGCATTGGCTCCGGAGCCGCTGCCGTCGGGCGCCGCAATGCCGTCCGAGCTCACCGGGTCGTTGATAATGTTCCAGTTTCGGCTGCCGGCCTCCAGGGTCTCGCGCACCATGAGACCGCCTTTAGCCCAGTTGGATGTATGCTTGATGTCCTTCTGGCGGACGACGACATCAAAGTCGTTGGTCTTCATTTCATAGGCGAAGTTGAACCCATCGGAACTGCCCCAGATGTCGCTACCTTCGCAGGCGATGGTATAGGCTTGCGCGCCTTCCACGTACATCATGCCCGGGACGGCAGGATCCACGCCGGCCACGCCGATGTCCACATCGGTCAGCGGCACCTTGTTGACGGCTACCGAGGTGTTGGCCACCGGCAATCCGCCACCCTTGCCGGCCAGCGAGGAACTGACCGTGACATTGAGCGGGAAGGTCGGGGTTCCGGACACGGCGAGAGCCACGCTCCGGAAGTCATTGCTGTTCACCATGACGCCGAGGAGGGTCAGTCCGCCGCCCACGGTGTAAGTGCTCATCTGACTCAACACGACGGGATCCATCGGTGTGCTGAAGGCGAGGATGATGTAGTTGGTGGCACTACCGCCGAAGTTCACATAATTGGCGTTTGTGTAAATCGCGCCGTGGAGCAACTGCGGTGCGGAGAGGTTGACCGTGAGGGTCGCGACCTGGCTGGTGGCCCAGAGGACATTCCCGAGGCTGTCGGCATATCCTAAGGCCCGGATGGTGCAGTAGATCTGGTCGTTGTTGTCGCTGGGCAGGACCGTCGGGATGGAGAAGGTTGACGCAGTCGCGCCGGCGACGGCGGATCCCTTCTTGTACCATTGGAACATCAGGAAGTTGCTGAAGTAATTTCTCCAGTCAGTCTCGGGACCAATGGGCAGCACCGAATCGGTCGTGCCGCCGGCGGTAAACGTGGCGCTAGAGTAATTATTCAGTGTAAGGCTCTGCGGTTGATTGGTCACGGTCACAAACGTGCACTTGGGCACATAAGCCCCCACCTGGCTGCCGCGGATGGTGCTGAGTGACTTAGCCACCGGGTCGGGGTCGGAAACCAACTTGGCGGTCACGGCGGATACGGTGCCGCCGCCGCCCTGGTGGTGGACCATCTTCATGGCGTATTTCTGGTTGGCGACCAGCGGGATGCCGCTGGCGTAGAGCGCGGTGCCAGTCGTCGAATCAACAAACGTGTCGGACCGCTCCTGGCCGGCGGTCCCGCCAGTAGTGCCCCAAGCCAGTACGCCGGCGTAGCCTGTTTCCTGAGCGATCAAGCGGGCATTGCCCATCGAGCCGTCCGTGCTCAGGAAGAGGTCAGCGTCATCATCCGAATTGCAGAAGAACACATAATTGCCCGAGACGGACGGGACGAAGTAGCCAATCAACTGATCGGTGAAGTTGTCGGCAACTTCGGTGCCATTAATATCAACCTCGAAGGCCGGTGAGGACATGCTCCAACTCGGCGAACCGGCCGTCAGGTTCTCGACGGCAGCCCGGCCGGGGTTTGAAGTCCAATACTGGTGCAGGGCGAACCCGGGCTCGTACACGGAGCTGCCGGACACCGTAAGGGTGGCGGGGGTGCTGTTGCTCCAGATGTCCACCAGGCTGTTGTTCACATAACCCAGGGAACGAATCTGGAGGGCAAACTGCGCCCCGTTGTCCAGCGGGGAGACCGGCCCGAAGGAATAACTGGTGCTGGTGGCGCCGGGTATCGCCGTCCCGTTCCTCGTCCATTGATAAACAATGAAGTTGTTCCACAAAGGCCGCGGGTCGCCCGTGCCGCCCACGGCAACTTGCGAATCGGTCGCGCCCAGAGCGGTAAAGGCGGCGTTGCCGCCAAGAGGAGCGGTCACATTGGTGGGCTCCTGCGTGTAGGCAACCGTGAAGGAGCGCGGCACGTTTACGGCAATAAGGTTGCCGGTGAGCGCGCTGGCAGTGCCGTCCACGGGATCAGGGTCACTCAGCCGCTTGAAGGTCGCTTCGGCATTGTTGCCGCCTCCCGTGTCCTGTTTTACCAGCTCGATGTAGTAGGGCTGGTTTGCAATCATGTGAATGCCGGTGGCATAAGGGACCGTCGTGCCGCCATCGGGCGACCATTGGTCGGACCGTTTCTGGCTGAGGGTACTGTTGCCGGCGGAGGCCGTCCATTGCCAAGGGTTGCTGTAGGCTGTTTCCTGCGCCACCATGTGCTTGTTGGCGGGGGTAGAATCCGTGCTGACATACAGATCGCCCTGGTCATCGTCGCAGATGAAAAAGACATAGTAGTCGGTCGTTGGTGGGTAGAACAACGTGCTGAGCCGGGCGACGTAATTATTTCCGGCATTATTGCCGACCGATGCCGACTCGAACTTCGGCGAGGTGATGGTGTGGTCGGGAGCCGGGGCGCTGCCGCTCTCGACCGTCCCTTTGTTATTGAACGAATACCAATATTCCACCTTGGTGAAGCCACGTTCCAAGACGGGCGAGGCGACATTGAGGGTGACTACGGAGCTGGTACTCGAGAGTCCGCTTACGACAGCGGTGGCCACGACGTAAACTTGGGCGCCACTGTCCGAGGATGGCACGGACGAGATGTAAAGCGTACTGCCGATCGCGCCGGGAACCGGGGCGCCACCGAGATACCATTGATAGTTCGGCGGGAATTCGCCGCCGGACGTGGCGCTGGAATAAAAGCTCACGGAGCTGCCTTCGGTCGCTGTTGTATTGGTGGGTTGAACGGTCCAGGTCGGCCGGCTGTCGGGATAGCTGATGAAGGCGATGTTGTGATTGGTGACCTGTAACAGGCTGGAAACGCCGTTGGTGAAGACGGTGGGCCAGTTGGGATCCGACGTCTGGTTTGTGGTCTGGTAGGTCACGCTGAAGTCATCCCCGCCCCCGCCCTGATGCATCACCGCTTCAATGTAGTAAAGATTACCTCCGATCAAAGGAATGCCGGCCGCCCAAGGCGTCGTAATGCCGCCGTCGGGCGAAAAGGTGTCGGACCGTTGCTGGGCCCAGTTGCCCCCGCCGGTGCCGCCTACGAGCCACTGATCAAAGCCGCTCCAGGCAGTTTCCTGCGCGACCAGGGCCTTGTTGCCAGCGGTGCTGTTGGTGCTCAAGAACAAATCTGAATCGTCGTCAGAGGCGACGAAGAACACATAGCTGTCAGTGGCAGGCGGGATGAAGTAACCGCTCACCCGTTGGATATAATTGTTGCCGTAGCCACCGGGATCGTCAAAGTTGGGCCGCACATTTATCGAAGTGGCGGGGCCGACATTACCGGCTTCAACCGCGGCGCGACTGGTGGTGTTGGCCCAGAACTCACGTTTCAGGCCGTTCGTGTAAATGGTGCCCGAGGTCACGGAGAGTGTTCCCGTGGCGCTATTGACGGAAGTGACGATCGTGTTGTAAGGCGGCGGCACGGTGGCTGTGCAATAGACCAGCGCGCTATTGTCAGTAGGGGTAGCCAGCCAGGTGAGGGCGGTGCCGGTCGCGCCCGGGAGGAGAGTGCCATTCTTATACCACTGATAGGTGGGGAATACGACGTTTGGATGGGAGTTATTCGTGGTCGCGAAGGAGAAGGTGGCTTCGGAACCGACGGTGGTCGAGGCATTATGGACTTGAACGACCGGGTTGAGGACTGTGGGCGCCGTAACAGCCGGGAAGGTGGCGCTCAGGTTGGCAATGGTGGCGCTGGCGCCAGTCGTGTTAGCATCATTGTGCGCGGTTACGGCCACACCCACTGCCACCAAGTCGGGGAATGCAGTCCCAAAAGTGGTGCCGCCGCCGCCGACGGTGGTTGTCTTCGAGGTGTCGATATCCAGGTAATCCGTCCAGGTGACGTTGTCAAAACTGTAATAAACACTGAATATGCTGCCGTTGCGATGGAGCTTCATCCAGGCGCTCGGAGGATTCGGGGCCGGGTTGGCGCCAATCTGCAACCAGTCGGCACCGCCGCCCTGCGTGGTCCGGAACTGATCTACACCAAAGATGTTCACCCCGCTCACCCCGTCAGGGGGGGCCGCGGTAGGCTGGGTCTCCATATTCGCGATGAACGCGTCACCGCCCTGAGGGCCTTTCGTAGGATCGGCCCAATCAACCATCAACTCGACTTTGGACCAGGTATCAGGGCCCGCGAAGCTTTGGACTTGCACGACCGCATCCCAGGTCGTCCCGCTAGCCCAGGCGTAATAGAAATGGAAGTCGGAAGTATTACCCCAGATGTCATCCCCGCCGCCGAGGATGGTGAATGTGCCGTTACCGTTGTCGGTAACGGACCCTTTCAAGGTGGGGTTGCCGACATCGGCGCTGATCCAGTTGATTTGGGCGTTGGCGCTGGTGGCCCAAAGGGCCCACACGCCAAGCGAGAGGGTGGCACAGGCCGCTCGCCATCTCTGGGTGCGGGCTTTGAGAATTCCGGGCGCGGAGATTAATCCCGAGCACCGTTTAACGAAAGAGGTTACTGCTTTCATAGGAGTAGTTTGAGGGTGGATGCTTAGTTTGGTTGTTTTTCTCTCTGTGTTTCATCGGGGCCTGCGCGCAAGAAACAAACTCCTGCTGGCTGATCATGGGATTTTGGGAGACCGCTCCGACCAGCGGTGATTTGGCGTGCAAAGTCCACAGTCCGTCTCACGCCAGATCTTTCACCAGATTCCAGGGCTTATTGCAAGAACAAAATGAAAGAAAATGATCCGCCGGGGCGCAAATCAGTTTTTGAACGGGGACGCCGGGGCTGAGGTGCATGAGTGACTCGAATACCGCCGCAGAATCCCCATGCCCACAGCGACCGGATCCTAGCTGAGCCCGAGATACGGATTTGGACCTCCGGCAACGATTGGGCGCAATCCAGGCGCCGAGCAGCGTTTGCTCCGCAAGTCTCTGACTGCCAATGGCATGCGCTCAAACCTGTGTGATGTTACTGCCCGATAACTATCATCAGGGCGCCCGCGATGCCCTCGCTGACCCCTCCCCTACCGCGTGGCATACGCGCTCGTGGTCAGATTCGCCTGACCGTCAATGTAGCTGGTTTGAGTGCCCGCGTTATCCCAACCCATGGACCAAACCCTCAAGCGAAAATCTGCCGGGTAAAGATGCAGGTCGCCATGGCCCCTAAACCACCCTCCCGAACCTGAACTGGACTCGCCGCGGCGTACGCCGCCGCGTTCGTGTCATACGGCAGGGAGCGGACGCGCCAGAAATTGTTAGTGGTTGGATAAGGCGTGTTGGTGAACAGCAGCACCCCGCCCGCGCCGGCAATGTTGGTCACCTGGGGCGCCCAGTTGCCCGAGGTCATGCCCGAGGTCAGGCTGAAGGAACGGTCCAGCGCATAATTCGCTCCAATCTCGCCTACAAAGGACAAGCGCACCTTCCCGTCCTTCAAAACCTGGGGCGAGAGACTCTCGGCGCTCAGCCAGGTCGGACCCGCCAATACACACACCGATAGAATCGTGAGCGCCCCAAGCCTGCCAGCAAAGCTAGTTTTCATTGCCAAGTGCCACGGATACTTACGTGCTCGATTTGCTCACAACTCCAAAATCCCGTCAATCTAACATTCCGTCAGCGTCCCAATGCGCTTTGCAGCGTTTGCCAGCGGACACGGTAGGCTTCACGAAGAGTTGCGTTCATCGCGTTGCCCACCGAGGCCCCGGCCAGCTTGACCTTCGCCAGGTGAGTAGCTGAGCCGTCCTGGTTGTGCATGCAATACAACCCCACCGTCGTATCCGCACAGCCGGCGGCATCGCCCGAGTTAGATTCGGTCGCGATCAGCGCCGTAGTATCGTGATAATTGTTCGCTGCCCCGGAAGACTGCCCGAGGAAGAACCCCGCCGCAGTTCCATACACATAATACGCCGTCGTGTCGGAGTTGGCCGCCTCTGGGCCAACTACGGTCAAGCCGTCGCTGCCCATGAATAACATGCCCTGGCAGTACGGGGTCGATGAAGATACTCCCATCGCGCAATCCGAGTTCCCCCCATAGCTGCCCGTGCCTCTGCCGGCGGTGGACACACCCCACACCATCAGGTGGACATTGGCCGGGGTCGCTCCCAGGGTGTTCAGATTGAGGGTGGTGTCGCACCAGCTCCCGGCCGTCGCCGTGTTGCTGACCCCGGTCAGCGTGTGATACGCGTTGTTGCTCAAATCGCCGTGCCAGACTAGCGTGTAGGCGGTCCCCTTCAGGTTCTGCGCCGTCTGCGTCGCATTGGTCCCATAGAGCGGCCAGCATGCATACAGGTTTGTCCAGACCCCATCCTCTTTCAGCCCCTTAACAAACGCCTGCATGGCGGTCTGCTGCGTCTGGTCAGTGATCCCTGCCCGGGCGATATAGTCGGTTGCGTCCGCATCCAGCCAAAAGGCGCGATCGGTTCCGACGCTCGCCCGGGCGATGACATTCGTCTCACCCCGGCCAACGCTTTCCAGCGACAGCCGGATCACTTCGCCGGGGCCAAAGCTGGCCGGGACGCTTCCCACCCAGGTCCAATCCGGCCACGCGGGCGTTACGGCGAAGATGCCCGCCGAAAGCAGGAACACCCGCTGCTCATAGTCGGCGGCTCGCTCGGTGCGGTTGGTGGTATAGAAACGCACCGTCGCGCTCAGCATCGGCACGCTCACACAATAGCTGGAGTTAAAATCCAGCGGACAGCTCGTGCCGTTCATGGCGGCCAGGCCGTGCTGCTGGACCAGCTTCCCGCGCAAGTTCCAGCCATTGGTCAGCATCTCGCCCACCATCACTCCGGGGAATGCGGGCGGACCGTCCGCGATCGCGTTGTCCCTCCAGCTTGGGGTGATGGCATAGAACTGCAGCTTGCCCAGCGGATACTGCTTGAGGGCGTTCGGCCCGGTGTGCTCGGAAGGATACATCTCGGTGCCGTAGGTTGTCCCCATGATGCCAGGCCAGGCCGCGAAGATGTCCGAGAATGGAGGAACGGTGCCGCCCGTGCCGGTGCGCATCTCGGCGATGAAATTGAGCACTTTCGAGTGCCCGTAAGGATACGGCAGACTGGTATCCACCGGACTCCCCGCCCAGTTCCGCGCCAGCCAGTCGTCATATTGCAAATTGAAGGTGTCGTGATACGGATTAGACCACCCCATCTGACACAGTC
>OCZT010001889.1_pt1 | contig 21717 bp, 28 predicted proteins | sample 1539031 | NCBI WGS metagenome assembly OCZT01 (sample SAMEA3539308, study PRJEB22396) | soil metagenome | biome: tundra; feature: field; material: soil | place: USA | collected 2010-05 | depth 0.15 m | reverse complement strand
AACTCGGCTTCGTGCACACCGTCCGCGGTGCGCGCAAGATGATCGAGAAAAAGTCGCCGGAAGTCTGGGACATCCTCGAGGAGGTCACCAAGGGCCACCCGGTGCTGCTCAACCGCGCGCCGACCCTCCACCGGCTCTCCATCCAGGCGTTCGAGCCCGTCCTCATCGAGGGCGAGGCCATTCGCGTCCACCCGCTCGTCTGCACCGCCTACAACGCGGACTTCGACGGTGACCAGATGGCCGTGCACGTGCCGCTCTCCCTCGAGGCGATCATGGAGTGCAAACTCCTCATGATGGCGACGTCGAACATCTTCTCGCCGTCCTCGGGCAAGCCCATCCTTACGCCGTCGCAGGACATCGTCCTCGGCGCTTACTACCTCACCATCGAGCCGCGCAAGAAGCCGACCAAGAACGAGCGCGTCCCGGTGCTCAGCGGCCTCCACGAGGTGCTGTTCGCCGTCGCCGATGGCGCGTTGAAGAAGCACGACTGGGTCGATGTGCCGAATCCGGACTACGGCCGCGAGACCGTCTACGGCAAGGGCGACAAGAAAACCTTCCGCACCACCGTCGGCCGCGTGATCTTCAACCAGATCTGGCCGAAGGAGCTCGGCTTTGTGAACTTCCCCGTGCCGAAGGCCAAGCTCGGCGACCTCATCCTCAACACCTACAAGGTGGCGGGCGAGGTCATCACCGTCGAGACCCTCGACAAGCTGAAGGAGCTCGGCTTCCAGACCGCCATGCAGGCGGGCATCTCGATCGGCATCGATGACATGATCATCCCCGAGTCGAAGAAGGAAATCGTCCACGACTCGCGCAAGAAGATCGCCGAGGTCGAGGCCCAGTTCAACAAGGGCATCATCACCGACGGCGAGCGCTACAACAAGGTCGTCGACATCTGGACCGGCGCCACCGACAAGATCGCCAAGGAAGTCTTCGCCAAGCTCGAGAACAACGATGGCAAGACCGAGGTGAACCCGGTCTACATCATGATGGACTCGGGCGCCCGCGGTAACAAACAGCAGGTCCGCCAGCTGTGCGGCACCCGCGGCCTCATGGCCAAGCCTTCCGGTGAAATCATCGAGCGCCCGATCCTGTCCTCGTTCCGCGAGGGCCTCACGGTGCTCGAATACTTCATCTCGACCCACGGCGCCCGCAAGGGTCTCGCCGACACCGCCCTCAAGACGGCTGACGCCGGCTATCTCACCCGCAAGCTCTGCGACGTGGCGATGGACGTCATCATCGCCGAGGACGACTGCGGCGCCCGCGACGGCGTCTGGAAGAAAGCCATCTTCGAGGGCGACGACGAAATCGTCGGCCTCAAGGAGCGCCTCATCGGCCGCTTCTCCAGCGACGATGTCACGAATCCCATTAATCCCTCCGAGGTCCTCGTCGGTTCCGGCGAGCTCATCACCGAGGAAATGGCCGCCAAGATCGACGAGATGGGCATCGAGCGCGTGAAGGTCATGTCGCCCCTCACCTCGACGAGCAAGAACGGCATCGACGGCAAGTCTTACGGCATCAATCCCGCGACCAACAAGGTCGCGAAAATCGGTGACTCCGTCGGCATCATTGCCGCCCAGTCCATCGGCGAGCCCGGCACGCAGCTCACCATGCGCACGTTCCACATCGGCGGCGTCGCCAGCGGCGGCTTCAAGACGCCCGAGATTCGCGTGCGCGCCAGCGGCGTCGTGAAGTATCGCGGCCTCCGCCTCGTGGAAACAGTCGACGGCGCGAACATCGTGCTGAACAAGACCGGCTCCATCCAGATCCTCGACGCCGACGAAAAGGAGCTCGAGACCTACAACATTGTGGTCGGCTCATTCCTCCACGTTGGCGACGGCGCGAAGATCGAGAAGGGCGCCGTCCTCGCGCAGTGGGATCCCTACAACATTCCCGTGCTCTCCGAAAAGGGCGGCACGCTCGTGTTCAAGGACATGATCCCCGGTGTCACGGTGAAGCGCGAACTCGACGAATCGTCGGGCCGCATCGCCACCGTCGTCATCGAGCACAAGGAAGATCTCAATCCGCAGGTCGAAATTCGCGACGCGAAGAACAAGCCGCTCGCGGCCTACTCGATTCCCGTCGGCGCGCAGATCGCGGTCAGCGAGGGCGACACCATCGCCCCTGGCGCCTTGCTCGCCAAGACCCCCCGCCAGGCCTCCAAGACCAAGGATATCACCGGTGGTCTCCCCCGCGTGGCCGAGCTGTTCGAAGCCCGCCGCCCGAAGGAAGCTGCCGAGATGTCCCGCATCGATGGCATCGTTTCGTTCGAGGGCACCGTCCGCGGCAAGCGCAAGCTCGTCGTGAAGAACGAGGAGACCGCGCAGGAAGAGGAACATCTGATCGCCACCGGCCGGCACATCATCGTGCAGCCCGGTGACGTCGTGCACAAAGGCCAGCACCTCACCGAAGGCGCCGCCGACCCGCACGAGATCCTCGAGATCCTTGGGCCGTCCGCGCTCTACGACTTCCTCATCTCGCAGGTGCAGGAGGTTTACCGCCTGCAGGGTGTGACGATCAACGACAAGCACATCGAGATCATCATCCGCCAGATGCTCCGCAAGGTCCGCATCACCGATCCCGGTGACACGGAAAACTTCTGGGGCGAGCAGGTGGATCGCTCGGCGTTCCTGGTCGAAAACAAGCGCATCGAGGAAGCCGGCGGCAAACCCGCCGAGGCCGAACCGATCCTGCTCGGCATCACCAAGGCCTCGCTCGAGACCGAGAGCTTCCTCGCGGCCGCCTCCTTCCAAGAGACGACCCGCGTCCTCACCGACGCGTCGACGCTCGGCAAGGTCGACATGCTCAAGGGCTTCAAGGAAAACGTCATCATGGGCCACATGATTCCGGCGGGCACGGGCATGCCGAGCTACGCGCGGCTCAAGATCACGCTGCCGTTTGGGGCCGACCTCCCGGTCGAGGACCAAAAGGCGACCGAGGCCAGCTAAGCCACGCCTACGTCTTATTCGAAGCCGCGGATCCTCCGGGATCCGCGGCTTCTTTTTTGCCGGGGTGGGCGGGCACGTCCCGTGCCCGCATGGGGCGCAGCAAGACGGCGCTTTGCGCCCGAGGTGATTTGCCGTTGTAGGGGCGCGGTCTTGCCACGCCCGTTTTCCTCATCGAGGGTAACCAGGAACAGCCTGACCCCGTATCCGGCCCCCCACGACTGAGCCAATCCACCGCGAGTGGGGCGCGGGTTCGGTCTCGACCAGGGCAATATCGGCCAGCAGTGTCTATTTCTCTTATGGTGTCGCCGAGAGAATATTTCGTGATCACCGAAAGGGGGCGATGGGGACCGATTCCTTGGCAAAATCTGCGCTTGTGGCTGGCGCTGGGTTGGTTGCCGAAGGACATCCCAATTCAGGAGCGGTCCGCCACAGCCGCGGTTCCCGCGACCTCAGTTGAGCGGTTGTGGTTGATTGCCGGTCGGCCGTTCACCGCCAAGGATCCGTCAGACGGACAGGAGGCTACGACGGTGCCAGTCTCGCCAGCGCTGCGGCTTCGTCTAGTCGATGTGTTGGGGTGGCCGGGAAACACGAATGGACTCAACTACTTCAACGGAGACTGGCTCAGACTGGAATTGGAGAAGATATTTCTATCGGTTGATCGCCCTGAGTTCAGGGATCCTGAGTGGCCTTCGAGTTTGAAACGCGATGGGCGCGCGGAAGCTGCTATTTGGCAAGCTGCACGTGATGCGGAGCCGGCGACCGACAACCAGAAAGCGGTCTTGGCTTTCTTTGGGAAGCCCACAGCTGGCGTTGAAAAAGGGACTGCTTCGGAAACTATCAATGCCCTGTTCGCTGAGTCCGGGAACAAGGGAAAATGGGAGCAGCATCGCGGCTGGTCGGCAGAGCCGGCAACGGAGAAGCAGTTGTTTCGCCTGCAATTCGCCGCGAAACGCCTACGGCGTACCATGCCGCCGAATTTGAACAAACAATCGGCGCATGATCTCATCGACGAATGGTTCCAAGGACGGCCGGAACTCGAGAATGCTTATCAGGAGTACAAGATCGGCCTTGAGGAGCGTGAGATCGAGAAGGACATGGCGCGGTTTGAGAAGGAGCGTCATGTTGAACAGAGGAAAACTAACTCCCCTGTCCTCGTCACACGCGCCTTACCGCGAAAAGCTTCTGGCTGTGCCGGCCTGATCCTCATCGGTTGCCTGCTCGCTGTTGGGCTTGCGGCTACTGCAGCGCACTTGCTTGCCAAATAGGGCCAATGCGAAGGGGCCGAGCCGAGGGGTCAACCTGACCACTTCCGCTCGTCCTGTCAGCTCGCTAGCTCGTCGAATGATCCAAACGGATAAAATCGGTTTGGTTCAATTGGCACCGGATCGGGATTCTGGACACTCATTTCGCGGAGAAGATCGCTCGGCTGAAACACTCGTGCGTTGATCTTTATTGGCTGGGATTTCTCTGCCCTAACACGCTCGCTCAGGCGTTTGATTTTTCGGTCGAGCGTCAGGAGGTCGAAGCCGTTCCGTTCAGCGGTCCAAAGGTGAAATACGTCGACATAGTTCTCGGCACTACCTGATCGGGCGCACATGATCTTGAACCAGCCCAGCTGGCGCAGACTCTCCGTCTCGAACTCGGTCAGACCGATTGCTTTTGCGTGTTCGATGCACAGCTGCACCTCGTTCTCTGTGAGGCCTATTAGCCATTTCATGAACGCTATTTGAGTGAAGTTGCTGGGTTCACCGCCGGTTCGCAGGTCCTTCTTTCCTCCTTTTCTGACTATTTCGTCAAAGTGGATCGAATTGCGAAACTTCGTCCGTCGCAGTGCGGGCTCACAGGACGAGGCTTTGCAGCCTTTGAGAGCATTCACGACTTTGCCAGAAGTGGACCGCCAGCGCTCAAAAAACAGCTCATCGTAGTCATACGCGTTGATTTTGCCTTGGCGGAGAAGCCGGCCGATCGTGAACAGACTGTCGCGTTCGCGCTGTTCAGAGGGATCGCGATGGAGTGGCTTCCGCATGATCCTCAAGATATCCATGGTTTGAGTCGTCTCGCCCCAAGGCAAAGTGCGCTTCTCATTCACATACATTCCAAATTCTGCGTGGATGTAGATTCCGGTGTCGAAAAGCAGCTTCATCGGACAGAAAGACGTAATACGATTTCGGCCCGACGCGCACTAAAGATTACCCGGAATAGCCAGATACGGAGTCAAATAGCCCGATACGGGTCAGGTTGTTCCTCGTTAACATTGAGAACCGAAACGGGATCGGGTGGGGGAGGGCTAGAGCCTTTTCACCCGGCGGCGAGGCACGATTTAACGTAAAAAGCCGCGTTTCCGCTTGAGTTTCGCGGCGCGGCCATGAGTTTTGCCCCTCCTTTTTCCCTTCAGTGCTTTGCCAGCCGCATGGCTGAACATCGCTTTTCTTCTCGCCAGCCGGGGCTAAATCCCGGGTTTGGCGAAAACCTGCTGCTTTTTGCCAGAAAGTTCTTGCCGAGCTTTTGGGGCTTGGTAGCTTTTTCCTCTTTTCCCTAATTTCCACTCTACAAACCTTACATGCCGACCATCAACCAGCTCGTGCGCAAAGGCCGCCGCAAGGTGCGCACCAAGTCGAAATCCCCGGCGCTTGACGGCAACCCGTTTCGCCGCGGCGTGTGCGTGCAGGTCATGACCCGCACCCCCAAGAAGCCGAATTCCGCCATCCGCAAGGTCGCCAAGGTTCGCCTGACCAACGGCAATGAAGTCATTTCCTACATCCCGGACGAGGGCCACAACCTGCAGGAGCACTCGATCGTGCTCGTGCGCGGTGGCCGCGTGAAGGATTTGCCCGGCGTGCGTTATCATATCGTCCGCGGCACCCTCGACGCCACCGGCGTCGAGAAGCGCCGTCGCAGCCGTTCCAAATATGGCGTCAAGCGCCCGAAGGCCGCCAAGTAACCCCCTGTTCTTTCCTAGCCACCATTCGCCATGTCACGCCGCCACAGAGCTGAGAAACGCCAAGCCGCCCCGGATATCCGTTACAAGAGCCCGCTCGTCGCGCACTTGGTCAATGTCATCATGCAGGACGGCAAGAAGAACCTTGCCCAGCGCATCGTCTACGGTGCCTTCGAGAAAGTTTCCGAGAAGCTTGAGAAGGGCGACCCCGTGGACCTCCTCCTCGGCGCGCTCGAGAACGCCCGTCCCCGCCTCGAGGTGAAGAGCCGCCGCGTCGGTGGCGCTACCTACCAAGTGCCGATCGAAATTTCGTTTGAACGCCAGGAGAGCCTCGCGCTCCGCTGGATCGTCGCCGCCGCGGGCACCCGCAAGGGCGTGCCGATGCGCGACGCCCTCGCCGCCGAGATCATTGATGCCTACAACAACACGGGTTCGGTCGTGAAGAAGAAGGAAGACACCCACAAGATGGCCCAGGCGAATCGCGCCTTCGCCCATCTCCGCTGGTAAGCCCGCCAGGATCCCGTGCCCATGTCCGCTGCTCCCGTCATTTCCGTCGTCACCGACAAGGCCAAGCTCTCGCCGGTTAATTCCAAGGACCGCCCGTTCCCGCTCGAATGGACGCGCAACATTGGCATCGCCGCACACATCGACGCCGGCAAGACGACCACCACCGAGCGCATTCTTTTTTACTCCGGCGCCGTCCACAAGATGGGCGAGGTCCACGAGGGCACCACGGTGACCGACTGGATGGAACAGGAGCGCGAGCGCGGCATCACGATCACCGCCGCCGCCATTTCCTGCGCCTGGAACGCCTCTTGGGGTCCGTGGAAGGGCATCAAGCAGCGCATCAATATCATCGATACGCCCGGGCACGTGGACTTCACGGCCGAGGTCGAGCGTTCGCTACGCGTGCTCGATGGTGCGGTCGCGGTGTTCGACGCCGTCGCCGGCGTGCAGCCCCAGTCCGAGACCGTCTGGCGCCAGGCCAACAAGTACAACGTCCCGCGCATCGCGTTCATCAACAAGATGGACCGCGTCGGCGCGAATTTCCTTCACTGCATCGACGACATCCGCAACAAGCTCAAGGCGAACGCGCACGCGCTGTTCCTCCCCATCGGCGCCGAGGAGAATTTCACCGGCCTGATCGATCTCGTGCAGATGGTCGCCTACATTTTCCCCGCAGAGGACAAGGATCTCGGCCTGAATCCGGTCGTCAGCGAAATTCCGGCGGCGTTGCAGGCGCAGGCCAAGGAATATCACGAGAAGCTGATCGAGGCCGTCTGTGATTTCGACGACGTCATCGCCGACAAATATCTCTCCGGCGACAAGATCACGGTCGAGGAGCTGATGCTCGGCGTCCGCAAGGCCACGATTTCGCTCCAGTTCACCGGCGTGATTCCCGGTTCTGCGTTCAAGAAGAAGGGCGTGCAGCGTCTGCTCGACTGCGTCGTGAATTACCTGCCCAACCCGATCGACGTACCGCCGATGAAGGGGCAGGACTCGGATGGCAACCCCGTCGAGGCCGTGGTCGACGACAAGGCGAAGATGGCCGGCCTCGCGTTCAAGCTCTGGACCGACCCGTTCGTCGGCAAAATCGTTTTCTTCCGCGTTTACACCGGCAAGCTGCCCAAGGGCATGTCGCTCTACAACCCGCGCACCCGCCGCACCGAGCGCGTTTCCCGTCTCGTGCTGATGCGCGCGATGGACCGCGAGGAAATCGACGTGGCCTACTCGGGCGACATTTGCGCGCTGGTCGGCGTCAAGGACGTCATCACCGGTGATACGCTGTGCGATGAGGACTTCGACATCCGCCTCGAGCCGCCGTCCTTCCCCGAGCCCGTCATCTCGATGTCGATCGAGCCGAACACCAAGGCCGACCAGGAAAAGATGGGCACCGCGCTCCAGCGCCTCGTCGCCGAGGACCCGACCCTGCGCGTTTCCACCGATCCCGACAGCGGCCAGACGATTCTTTCCGGCATGGGCGAGCTGCACCTCGACATCATCCGCGACCGCATGAAGCGCGAGTTCAAGGTCGAGGCCACGGCTGGCAAGCCGCAGATCGCCTATCGCGAGACTGTGACCAAGGCCGCCGAGGCCGAGGGCAAGTTCATCCGCCAGTCGGGGGGCAAGGGCCAGTATGGCCACGTCTGCATCAAGCTCGAGCCGAACGTCAAGGGCAAGGGCATCGAGATCCTCGACGAGATCGTCGGCGGCTCCATTCCCAAGGAATTTATCAAGCCCTCCATCGCCGGCATCATGGAGGCCTGCAACAACGGCACCGTGGCCGGTCATCCGGTCGTGGACGTCATCGTGCGCATCGTGGACGGTTCGTTCCACGAGGTGGATTCGTCCGAGCTCGCGTTCAAGATGGCCGGCATCTTCGCCTTCAAGGAAGCGATGAAGAAGGCCAACCCGATCCTGCTCGAGCCCATCATGGGCGTCGAGGTCACCACGCCCGAGGAATACCAGGGCGACCTCGTCGGCGACATCAACCGCCGCCGCGGCAGCATCAGTGCCATGGAAAACAAGGCCGGCGCCTGCATCATCACCGCCACCGTTCCGCTCGAGCTGCTGTTCGGCTACGTCACCGACATCCGCTCGCTCTCGAAGGGCCGCGCCAGCGCCTCGATCACACCGTCCCATTTCGAGCAGGTCCCGAATTCGCTGCTCACGAAAATCGTCGAGACTTCCTCCAAAGCCCCGGCCCGTACCTAACCCTCGTTCTTTGTCCCCATGAAAGGTCAACGCATCCGCATCAAACTTCAGGGCTACGACTATCGCGTCATCGATCAGTCCGCCCTCGAGATCGTCGAGACCGCCAAGCGCTCCGGCGCCCGCGTCTCCGGCCCGATTCCGCTGCCCACCCGCATCGAGAAACTTTCCGTCAACCGTTCCCCGCACGTCGACAAGAAGTCGATGGAGCAGTTCGAGACGCGCACCCACAAGCGCCTCATCGACATCATCGAGCCCACCGCCCAGACGGTGGACGAACTCAAGAAACTCAACCTCCCGTCCGGCGTCGACATCACCATCAACGTCTAAGACCCACTCTTAACCACAACCGTTAGCAGTTGCCTGTGTGCCCCCGGCACCGCCAGGCCGCGTCTAATGTAGGTCGTTAAACGGAAATCCTTCCACCTACCGCTTAGCCCATGATCTCATCGCTTCTAGGCAAAAAAATCGGCATGACCCAGGTCTACGACAGTGCCAACTGTCTGATCCCGGTCACCGTGGTCGAGGCCGGCCCCTGCGCGGTCGTCCAAGTCAAGACCACGGAAACGGACGGCTACCACGCCGTCCAGATTGGCTTCTCGAAAAAGAAGGCCAAGAACACCTCCAAGGCCGAGCAGTCGCACGCCGCCAAAGCCGGTCTCACCGACACGCCCCGCGTGCTCAGCGAGGTCCGCCTCACCGCCGCGTCCACGCTCAAGGTCGGTGACATCGTCACCGTCACCGCCTTCACCGAGGGCCAGCTGGTGGACGTCATCGGCATCACCAAGGGCAAGGGCTTCCAGGGTGTCGTGAAACGCTTCCGCGTCGCCGGCGGTCCCGCCGCGCACGGCTCGATGTTCCACCGCCGCATCGGCTCGGTCGGCATGCGCCAGACCCCCGGCCGCGTCTGGAAAAACCAGCGCATGCCCGGCCACATGGGCAGCGATGCCCGCACCGTGCAGAATCTCCGCGTCATCAAGATTCTCGCCGAGAAAAACCTTATCCTGGTCAAGGGCGCGATCCCGGGCGCGAACGGTGACGATGTCATCGTCCGCTCCGCCATCAAGGGTCAGCCGAAAGCCGCGAAAGCCTAACCCGGAGAAATTGCAGCCATGAAACTCACCGTTTTTAATTCCGATGGCACGAGCAGCAGCGAAAAGGATTTCGCCGGCCTGCCCGTGTTCGAGGGCGACAAGGGCCTCCAGGCCGTGAAGGAAGTCATCGTCGCCATCAACGCCAACAACCGCCAAGGCACGCATTCCACCAAGACCCGCGGCGAAGTCCGCGGCGGTGGCAAGAAGCCGTGGCGGCAGAAGGGCACCGGCCGCGCCCGCGCCGGCTCCATCCGCTCGCCCTTGTGGGGTGGGGGTGGCGTCGTGTTCGGCCCCAAGCCGCGCGACTACTCCAAGAAAATCAATGGCAAGGTGAAGCAGCTGGCCTTCAGCCGCGCCCTGTTCGACCGCGCCGTCGCCGGGGAAATCGCCGTGATCGAGGCCTTCGCCGCGCCCGCCGCCAAGACCAAGGTCATGAACCAGGTCGTCACCCGCATCGCGCCCAAGGGCCGCGTGCTGCTCGTGGACGCCCCGTTCGCCGTCGAGACCACCCGCGCCTCCCGCAACATCGAGCGCGTCTCGCTGCAGGAAGCCGCCAAGCTCAACACCCTCGATCTCGCCCAGTACAAGAAAATCATCGTCAGCACGAAGGCGCTCGAGGCGATCATCGCCCGCGTCACCGGAGGGACCAACTGATGAACGCCGACAAGGTTCTCAAACAGATGCTTCTCTCCGAGAAGTCCAGCAAGCTCAGCTCCGAGCTGGGCCAGTACACCTTCGAGGTGTTCCGGTATGCCAACAAGCACGCCATCGCCGAGGCCGTCGAGAAGACCTTCAAGGTCACGGTCCGCCGCGTGAACGTCCAAAACTATCCCGGCAAGAACAAGAAGAGCCGCGCCGGCCGCCCGAGCATGACCTCCGACTTCAAGAAGGCGATCGTGACCCTCAAGGCCGGCGACAAGATCGAGCTCGTCTAAGCGCCGCCCCCCGGAGACCCACACCATGCCCATCCATTCCTTCCGCCCGCTCACGCCTTCCGGCCGCTTCACCTCGCTCAACATGGAGAAGGGGCTCTCGAAAGAGCGTCCCCAGCGCGCCCTCACCGAGTCGAAGCACAAGACCGGCGGCCGCAACGTCTACGGCCGCGTCACCTCCCGCCATCGCGGCGGCGGTCACAAGCAGCTGTACCGCATCGTCGACTTCAAGCGCAACCTGCTCGACCTGCCCGCCCGCGTGCAGGCCATCGAGTATGACCCGAACCGCACCGCCAACCTGGCCCTGATCGCCTACGCGACCGGCGAGAAGCGCTACATCCTCGCCCCCGAGGGCCTGAAGGTCGGCGCCACCATCGTGACCTCCAACAAGGCCACGACGAATGATTTCCTGGTCGGCAATAATTTTCCGCTCGAGCTCATCCCGCCGTCCACCCTCGTGCACGCGGTCGAGCTCGTTCCCGGTCGCGGCGCCCAGATCGCCCGCGCCGCCGGCACCAGCCTCGAGCTGATCGCCGTCGAGAACGGCCACGCCCAGCTCAAGATGCCCTCCGGCGAACTCCGCCTCGTGCATCCGTCCTGCCGCGCCACCATCGGCGTCCTCGGCAATGGCGACCACAACAAGCAGTCGCTCGGCAAGGCCGGCCGCAAGCGCTGGCTCGGCGTCCGCCCGACCGTGCGCGGCGTCGCGATGAACCCCGTCGACCACCCCAACGGTGGCGGCCAGGGCAAGTCCAAGGGTGGTGGCGGCCGCCAGCACCTCGTGTCGCCGTGGGGCCAGCTCGCCAAGGGCTACGTCACCCGCCGCCGCTCGAAGCTCTCGAACAGCATGATCATCGTCCACCACAACGGCCGCAAACCGCGCGGCAAGAAGTAACCCCGCCCCTTTCGCACCATGGCACGTTCCATCAAAAAAGGCTTCTTCGTCGACTACCACCTGCTCGAGAAAATCGAGAAGGCCACCAAGACCGGCGTCAAGAAGCCCATCCAGACCTGGTCCCGCCGCTCGACCATCACGCCCGACTTCGTCGGCCACACCTTCAGCGTGCACAACGGCAAGATCTTCACCGCCGTCTACGTCACCGAGAACATGGTCGGCCACAAGCTCGGCGAGTTCTCGCCGACGCGCATCTTCAAGTCGCACGGCGGCATGACGCGCAAGGAAATCTAAACCCTCCTTTTCACCACCCCCTATCGAACCCAAAGGGCAGGGCGCCTCGCGCGCTGCTGTCGCCTTAACCGGAATCTAAACCATCATGGAAGTCCAAGCTCTCACCCGCTACGCGCGCATGTCGCCCAAGAAAATGCGCGAAGTGGCCAACACCATCCAGGGTCGCAAGGCCGCGGAAGCCGTCGACTATCTGGGCCTCATCCCCCGCAAGTCCGCGCGCCTGATCGCCAAGACGCTGAAGAGCGCCATCGCGAACGCCGAGAACAACAACAACCTCTCGGCCGACAGCCTGATCGTGAAGCTCGCGATCATCGAGAACGGCCCGGTCCTGAAACGATTCAAGGCCGGCGCCCGCGGCACCGCGATGCCCCGCCGCAAGAAGATGTCCCACATCCGCATCGTCCTTTCCGACGGCAACTCCAACTAAATTTTACCATGGGCCAAAAGACCAATCCCACCGGCTTCCGCCTCGCCGTCCGCCGCAACTGGCAGTCCCGCTGGTTTGCGAAGAAGAAAGACTTCCCCAAGCTCCTCCTCGAGGACCAGGTGATCCGGGAGAAGCTCATGGAGAAGCTCAAGCAGGCCTCCGTGCCGCGCATCTTCATCGAGCGCGCGTCCAACCGCGTCCGCGTCAAGATCTACACCGCCCGCCCCGGCATTGTCATCGGCCGCAAGGGCCAGGAGATCGAGAAGATCAAGGACGAGCTCGCGAAGCTCACCGGCAAGGAAATCCTCCTCGACATCCAGGAAGTGAAGAAGCCCGAGATCGAGGCGCAGCTCGTGGCTGAGAACGTCGCCCTCCAGCTCGAGCGCCGCATCGCCTTCCGCCGCGCCATGAAGAAGGCCGTCGAGATGGCCATGACCCTCGGCGCCGAGGGCATCCGCATCCAGTGCTCGGGCCGCCTCGGCGGCGCCGACATCGCCCGCCGCGAGTGGCAGCGCAAGGGCCGCGTCCCGCTGCACACCCTGCGCGAGAACATCGACTACGGCTTCTTCGAGGCCCGCACCGTTTATGGCAAGATCGGCGTCAAGTGCTGGATCTGCAAAAAAGAATCCGACAACAACTGATCGCGCCCCGTCGCATCCCGAAAATTTAGGAGAATTCTCCCATGGCCGCTCTCGCTCCCGCCCGTACCAAATACCGCAAATCGCAAAAAGGCTCCCGCGCCGGCAACGCCAAGCGCGGCAACACGCTCGCCTTCGGCGAATACGGCCTGCAGTCGCTCACCCGCGGCCCCATGACCGGCCAGCAGATCGAGGCCGCGCGCGTCACCATCTCGCGCCACCTCAAGCGCAAGGGAAAGCTCTGGATCCGGGTGTTCCCGCACAAGCCCGTCACCAAGAAGCCCGCCGAGACCCGCATGGGCCAGGGCAAGGGCCCGGTCGAGTTCTACGTGGCCGTGATCAAGCCCGGCGCCGTCCTGTTCGAGCTCTCTGGCATTCCCACCACCGTCGCCAAGGAGGCCTTCCGCCTCGCCGACGCCAAACTGCCTTTCCACTGCCGCTTCATCGTCCGCGAAGGCACCGCCACCTGAGGCCGCGCCCCGCTAAAACTCTTCCCGCCATGACTTCCAAAGAAATCCGCGAACTCGCCCCGACCGAGATCACCACCAAGCTCCGCGAGATCCGCGAGCAGCTCCTCCAGCTGCGCATGCGCCGGCAGACCGGCCAGGTCGAGAAGACCCATGAGCTGCGCACGCTCCGCAAGGACATCGCGCGCCTCGAAACCATCCTCAACGAAAAGAAGCGCCAGACGGTCGCCGCCTAAATTAAGGATGAAGTAAGCAGGATGAATTAAGCAACCCGCCCTCTTACTCTACGAATTCTTCCTTCTGCCTTCTTCCTTCTAACTTTTCCCACCATGTCTTCCGTCACTCCCGGCTCGCGCAATTCGCGTAAAACCCAGATCGGCTTCGTCACCAGCCGCTCCGGCGACAAGTCCGTCAAGGTCACCATCGCCTACAAGACCCCGCACCCGCTCTACCACAAGGTCGTCAATCGCCAGACCGTGCTGCATGTGCACGACGAGAAGAACGAGACCAAGGTCGGCGACAAGGTCGAGGTCATGGAAACCCGCCCGCTCAGCCGCCTGAAGCGCTGGCGCGTCGTCGCCATCGTCCAGGCGGCCGTCGCCGACATCGGCGTGGCGATTTCCGAGCAGGATGTCGCTGAAACCGTTCCCACCAAGATCACCAAAGCCTGAGCGCTTTTTCCCAACCTTCCAGCCACCGGAGTTCCGCCATGATTCAACTGCGTTCCATTCTCGAAGTCGCCGACAACACCGGTGCCCGCAAAGCCGCCATGATCTCCCGCATGGGCCAGATCACCGACACGGCCGGCGTGGGCGACATCATCACCGTGCACATCAAGCAAAGCTCCACCGAGGCCACCGTGAAGAAGGGCGAGGTCGCCAAGGCCGTCGTCGTCCGCACGAAGGCCGCGGTCCGCCGCCCGGATGGCAGCTACCTGCGCTTTGACAGCAATGCGATCGTCCTGATCGACGCCACCAACAACCCGCGCGGCACGCGCATCTTCGGCCCCGTCGCCCGCGAGCTGCGCGCGAAGAATTTCATGAAGATCATCTCGCTCGCTCCGGAGGTTCTCTAACATGGCCACGAAATTTCACGTCAAACGCGGCGATGCCGTCGTCGTCATCGCCGGGTCCCACAAGGGCAAGGCCGGCAAGGTCCTCGAGATCCTGGCCGCCAAGCAGCGCGCCCGCGTCGAGGGCGTCGCGATGATCAAGCGCCACCTCAAGAAGTCGCAGGAGCATCCGCAAGGCACGATCGCCGAGCGCGAGGGCTCCGTGCACATCTCCAACCTCATGCTCCAGGCGGTGTTCGACGCCAGCAAGCGCAAGAAGGCCACCGCCGCCGCCTGATCCCGGCCATTGCGCACTTGCCAAACTGCCGGTGCCCCTGCGTTACTGACTCTTTTCCACTCAAAACTCACTCTCCCTGACACCGGGCCGGTCCTCCGGCCGCCCTCCCCATGAGCTACGTTCCCACTCTCAAAAAACTCTACCTCGAGCAGGTTGTCCCTGAGCTCGTGAAGAGCCGCGGCTACAAAAACAAGCACCAGGTGCCGAAGATCACCAAGATCAACCTGAACACCGGCATCGATGCCGACGCGGACAAGAACCAGATCGCCGACGTGCAGCGCGACATGGCGATCATTGCCAGCCAGAAGCCTGTCCTCGCGCGCTCGCGGAAGGCCATCGCCAATTTCAAGCTGAAGCCCAACCAGATCGTCGGCTGCCACGTCACCCTGCGCGGCAACGCCATGTGGGAGTTTCTCTACCGCCTCCTGGCGGTCGCGCTGCCGACCATCCGCGATTTCCGCGGCATGTCGCCCAAGCTCGACGGGCAGGGCAATTACAACATCGGCATCACCGACTTCACCATCTTCCCCGAGATCACCGTGGAAAACGTCAAGAAGACCATGGGCCTCGATATCACCATCGGCACCACGGCCGAGACCGACGACGAGGGTCGCGAGCTGCTCAAGCTGCTCGGCATGCCCTTCCGCCGCACCGAGCCCGCCGCCCCCCAGAAAACCACCGCCGCCTGATTGAGGTACGACTTACGAAGTACGAGGTGCGATTTTCCAAACACCCGAGCCCACTGCACCGTACCACGTCCAAATCGTCATTCGTAAATCATAATTCGTAAATTTTCCTGCCATGCCGAAAACCTCCGCCATCGAACGCAACAAGAAGCGCATCCGCCTCGTCGCCAAGTTCGCGCCCAGGCGCGCCGAGCTGAAGGCGATCCTCGCCAACCCGGCGACCACCGACGTCGAGTTCTTCGCCGCGCAGAAGAAGCTCGCGAAGCTCCCGAAGGATTCGTCCAAGGTTCGCATCCGCAACCGCTGCTCGATGAGCGGCCGCCCGCGCGCCTACATCGGCAAGTTCGGCGTTTCCCGCATCACCTTCCGCGAACTCGCCCTGGCCGGCAAGATTCCCGGCGTCACCAAGTCCTCCTGGTAAATTTTACCCGGCGCCGGGAGTCGGATATGACCCGCCGCCACTGCCCAACCAACATCCACCATGACCGATCCGATCAGTGATTTTCTGACCCGCCTCCGCAATGCGTCGAAGGCCGGTCTCGCCGCGTGCGCCTCTCCGCACTCCAAACTCCGCGAGTCCATCGCCACCATCCTCAAGGCCGAGGGCTATGTCGCCGACTTCAAGGACGGCGTCGACGCGCAGGGGCACAAGACGCTCGTCGTGACGATGAAATATGTCGCCGGCGCGCCCGCCCTCACGGGCCTGGTCCGCGTCTCCACGCCCGGCCGCCGCCTCTACTACGGCTACACCGAGATTCCGCGCGTCTTGAACGGCCTCGGCATCAGCATCCTCTCCACCTCGAAGGGCCTGCTGAAGGATCAAGACTGCCGCCGCACCAAGGCCGGCGGTGAACTGCTTTGCAACGTTTGGTAACCCGCCGCGCACCATGAGCCGTATTGGCAAACAACCCGTTCCCATCCCCGACAAGGTCAAGGTCGTCGTCACCCACGGCACCGTCCTCGTCGAGGGTCCCAAGGGCAAGGTCTCCAAGACCTTTGCCTCCGCCGTCAAAGTCACCGTGGCCGACAAGAAGGTCACCTTCGCCCCCACCGAGGAGACGCGCTTCGCGAATGCCATGTATGGCACCGCGCGCTCGATCGTCGCCGGCATGGTGAAGGGCGTGACCGAGGGCTACGTCAAGGAGCTCGAAATCCAGGGTGTTGGCTTCAAGGCCAACCTCAAGGGCAAGCAGCTCGACCTCGCGCTGGGCTACTCGCATCCCATCCTGATGGACATTCCCGAGGGCATCAAAGTCACCGTCACCGACCAGACGAAGGTCAAGGTCGAGGGCGCGGACAAGCAGCTCGTCGGGGCCGTCACCGCGGAAATCCGCAGCTATTATCCGCCGGAGCCCTACAAGGGCAAGGGCGTCCGCATCGTCGGCGAGCGCGTCCGCCGCAAAGAAGGCAAGACCGTCGCCTAAGGCCCCCCATGAATACCATTCGCAAAGCCAGCCTCCTGCAGAAACGCCGCTGGAGAATTCGCAAGAAAGTCAACGGCACCGCCCTCCGTCCGCGCCTCAGCGTGCGCTTCACGACGAAGCACATCTACGCGCAGGCGATCGACGACGACAACGGCACGACGTTGGTGTTTCTCGGCACCCTCGCGCCCGAGCTGCGCAAGCAGAAGGTCACCGCCAATCTCGCCGGGGCCAAGGCCATCGGCGTGGCATTCGCCGCCAAGGCCAAGGCCGCGGGCATCGCCTCGGTCGTATTCGACCGCAGCGGCGCCCTTTATCACGGTAAAGTCAAAGTGTTCGCCGACGCCGCGCGCGAAGGTGGCCTCCTGTTCTAATCCATGCCCATGAGTACTGAATCTCCTTCCGCTCCCGAGTCCGCCACGCCCGCTCCCGCTGCTCCTGCGCCCACGCCCGCCCCCGCGCCCGCGCGTGAGTCCCGTGGTGGCGGCCCTGGCGGCAACCGCGGCCCCCGCCGTGACGGCGGCGGCTTCCGCCGCGACGACCGCAACCGCAACAACCGCGACAACAAGGACCAGGGCGACGGCCCGACGATGATCGAGAAGGTCGTCTTCATCAACCGCTGCGCCAAGGTCGTCAAGGGCGGCCGCCGCTTCAGCTTTTCCGCGCTCGCCGTCGTCGGCGACGGCAAGGGCAAGGTCGGAATCGGCTACGGCAAGGCCAACGAGGTGCCGGACGCCATCAAGAAGGGCACCGCCAACGCCCACAAGCGCCTCGTGAGCGTCAAGCTCAAGGGCGACACCATTCCCCACGACGTGCTCGGCGAATACGATGGCGGCAAGGTCCTCCTCAAGCCTGCCACGACCGGCACCGGTCTCATCGCCGGTGGCGCCGTCCGCGCGGTCCTCGAGGCGGCGGGCGTGAAGAACGTGCTGACGAAGTCGATGGGTTCCAGCAACCACATCGCCGTCGTCCATGCCACGCTCAACGGCCTGCTCAAGCTCCGCCTCGCCGCGGACATCACCGCGCTGCGCACCACCGCCGGCGACGCCGAAAAACTTTAAGTCATACCATCCGAGTCCTGCTCCGCGCCATCGCGGGGTGGGGCGCCCCCTCCCGAGGAACCATCCATGAAACTTCACGAACTCAAGAACGTCGCCGGTGCCATCCACCGCAAAAAGCGCGTCGGCTGCGGCGAAGGCGGCGGCCACGGCAAGACCTCCGGTCGCGGCGGCAAGGGCCAGAGCGCCCGCTCCGGCAGCAGCATCCGCCCCGGCTTCGAGGGCGGCCAGATGCCGCTTTACCGCAAACTCCCGCACCGCGGCTTCAACAATTACAATCACCGCACCGAGATCGCGATCCTCAACGTCGGGGACCTCGCGTCGCTCGACACCAAGGTCACCGAGGTTACGGCCGAGGTGCTCGCGGCCAGCGGCCTGATCCGCGGCGGCGAGAAGACGGTCAAAATCCTTGGCGACGGCGAGGTCAGCCGCGCGCTCAAGGTCACCGCGGCGAAATTCTCGGAATCGGCCAAGGCCAAGATCGAGAAGGCCGGCGGCCAGGCCATCGTCGGCTGAAGCCCGGGCGCGTCCTCGCTTCGCGCCATCGCCATTCCCGCCCCGTTTCCCTCTCCATGATTTCCGCCTTCACGAACTCGATGAAAATTCCCGAGCTGCGCTCGCGGATTCTCTACACGCTTGCGCTGCTTTTCGTGGCCCGGGTCGCCGCGCACATCGTGCTGCCCGGCATCGATCCGCACCCGCTGCAGAAATTCTTCGAGGACCAGACGGCGGCCGGCGGCGGCACGCTGGTCGGCATCTACAACATGTTCACGGGCGGCGCCCTGCTCAAGGGCGCGGTCGGCGCGCTCGGCATCATGCCCTACATCAGCGCCTCCATCATCTTCCAGCTCATGACCGCCGTGGTGCCGACGCTCAGCCGCCTGCAGCAGGAAGGCGACGTCGGCCGCCAGAAGCTCACGCAATACACCCGCTACGCCACGGTGTTCCTCTGCGTCGTTCAGGGCACGATGCTCATCCTTTCGCTTGAGCACCCGGATCGCATGTTCCCGGGCTACGACATCAACACCTACGGCAATATCGTGCTGGCCGGGAAGATGGGCTTCCTGATCACGTCGGTCATCTTCATGACCGCCGGCACCATGCTGCTCATGTGGCTGGGTGAACAGATCACCCAGCGCGGCATCGGCAACGGCGTGTCCCTCCTGATCACCATCGGCATTCTCGCCGATCTGCCCGCCGCCGCCCAGCAGACCTACCAGCTCTTCTTTCGGCCCGTCGGCACGGGCGCGAGTCTCGGCCTCCCGCAGGCGGTCATCATGGTCTCGCTCTTTTTCGCCGTGACCATGGGCATCATCATGGTGGTGCAGGGCCAGCGGAAAATTCCGGTCCAATACGCCAAGCGCGTCGTCGGCAACAAGGTCATGGGCGGCCAGAGCTCGTTCCTGCCGCTCAAGGTCAACTACTCCGGCGTCATGCCCGTCATCTTCGCCAGCTCGATCATGCTGTTCCCGCAGACGATCTTCTCGTGGGCCGGCTCGGCCTGGGACATCAAGTTCTTCCGCGATATCGCCCAGGATTTTCTCCGCGGGCATTCGATCTACTACATCCTCTACACGATGCTGATCCTGTTCTTCAGCTATTTCTGGGTATCGGTCATGTTCAAGCCGATCCAGATCGCGGACGACCTGAAGAAATACGGCGGCTATGTCCCCGGCGTTCGCCCCGGCGAGCCGACCGCCAAGTTCCTCGATTTCATCATGACCCGGCTCACGCTCGCGGGCGCAATCTTTCTCACGATCATCGCGGTCATGCCCGACTTGATGCTCAACTGGCTGCATGTCCCGCAGCGCATCAGCATCTTCTTCGGCGGCACCGGCATGCTGATCACCGTCGGCGTCATTCTCGACACGATGCGCCAGATCGAAACCTTCCTGCTCCAGCGCCATTATGACGGCTTCCTGAAGAAGGGCCGGATTCGGGCGCGCAACCCGAATGTGGCCGGCGCGATCGGCGAGGCTGCCGATATGAAAACCGTTGGAACTCTGTGGCTTGCGCTGGGCGCCATCGCCTTGGTCGGCATCGTTTCCTGGGTCGTCCGCCACTGGGCCCTTTAGTTCTTTACTCCGGTCGCGATGGCCTTCATCAACGACCTCTTTTCGCGTTTCGGCCCTCCCGCCAAAACCAGACTCCTTCTCCTCGGTTCACCCGATTTTCGTTCCGAAAACCTGATGAACCAGGTGCGTTCTTTGAATCTTGAGCACGTCTCTCCCGCCACTCTGATGCGGTCGGAGATTTCGCGCCGCTCCGGTTCCACCGGGACGGATGAAGCGACCACGCTGGCGCTCCTGCGCCGCTGGTTCTTCGCGCGCAAACCTGATGCGGGTTTTGTCCTCGCGGACTTCCCGGCTACGCTGCTCCAAGCTCAAGTGTTTGACGAATGGCTCGATGCCCGCGATGAGGCGCTCAGCGCCGCAATTCTCGCCGGCCCCGGCTCCCCCGAGTCCGTCGTCTCCCACTATCGCACGCTCGGCCTCCTCGTTGGGGCCGGCGGCCTCGCCGCATGACGATCCCGATCAAAAACAAGGACGGGATCGCCAAAATGCGCGAGGCGTGCGCCATCGCCGCCACGGTGCTTGATTCGCTCAAGCAGCTCGTGCGGCCCGGCCTCACGACGCAAGACTTGGAAGAAGCTGGCCGCGACTTGATCGCGAGTCACGGAGCCCGCAGTTCCGATTACGGTTACCAGATCGGTTCCCGCCGCTACCCGGCGCATACCTGCATCTCGGTCAACGACGAGGTCGTCCACGGCATCCCGTCCATCCGCCGCGTTTTGCGCGACGGCGACATCGTTTCCCTCGACATCACCGTCACTTACGACGGCTACATCGGCGACAACGCGGTCACGGTGCCGGTCGGTCACATCGCCCCGCGACTGGTGGAACTCCTCGACGTCACCCGCGACGCCCTGGACCTCGGCATCCGCCAGGCGGTGGTCGGCAATCGCATCGGCGATATTTCCGCCACCATCCAGGCCTTCGTCGAATCGCACGGTTTCAGCGTGGTGCGCGAAATGATCGGCCACGGGGTGGGGGTCGCAATGCACGAGCCGCCGGAGATTCCCAACTTCGGCCGCAAAGGCACCGGCGACAAAATCAAGCCCGGCATGACCCTCGCGATCGAACCGATGGTCAACGTCGGCGGCCACCAGATCAAGACGCTCGCCGATGGCTGGACGGTCGTCACGGCGGACGGTTCGCCCTCCGCCCATTTTGAGCATACCGTGCTCACGACGGACGGCGGCCCCGAGATCCTGACGCTGCCGCGCTCCCGTTCCGCTTAAGATTCCTCCAGAAACTTTCCTTCCTCTTCAACTTTAACTCTCAACTCCAACCCACATGCCACGTCTCCTCGGTGTAGAAATTCCCGCGAAAAAGAAAGTCGCGTACTCCCTCCGTTACATCAACGGCATCGGCCCCACGCGGGCCGATCTCCTCGTCAAAGAGGCCGGTCTGAATCCCGACATGCGGGCGCAGGACCTCACGGAGGAGCAGCTCAACAAGATCCTTCATGTCATCACCGAGCACAAATGGGTGCTCGAGGGTGACCTCCGCCGCGAAATCGCCGGCAATCTGAAGCGCCTGCAGGCCATCAACTGCTACCGGGGCATCCGCCACCGCCGCAGCCTTCCGGTCCGCGGCCAGCGCACCAGCACCAACGCCCGGACCCGCAAGGGCCCGCGCAAGACCGTTGGCGTCACCAAAGCCAAGGAAGTTTAATCCCTTACGATCATGGCCGAAGAAAAGTCCGCTCCCAAGAAAGAGAAACCCGTGAAGGTTGCCGCCGCTAGATCGGAAGAGCACACGTCTGAACTCCAGTCACGCCAATATCTCGTATGCC
>OCZT010001887.1_pt1 | contig 21730 bp, 15 predicted proteins | sample 1539031 | NCBI WGS metagenome assembly OCZT01 (sample SAMEA3539308, study PRJEB22396) | soil metagenome | biome: tundra; feature: field; material: soil | place: USA | collected 2010-05 | depth 0.15 m | reverse complement strand
TCCTGGAGGTTGACCTGTACCCCTCAGACATCGCGATCTCAGGCCAGAAGGAGGCTGTGGCTCGTGCCCGCGCCGCGATCGCGACTCGGCTGACCGCGACTGCGGCCTACATGACGATCTCTAAAGAGGCTCAGGCGGTCGAAGATCGCCTGAATGAGATTGTCCGGGCCCGAGGCAGGTCGCACGAGGACAAGCGGCCAGGACGCTTCGACGGGCTGATCGAAGACCTGCGCGCGATTGACCCCACACTTGCGACTCTCGACGTCGACTACTCCGAGTGGGAGGTCCTATACAGGATGCGTCTCCAGATCGAGCGCGATCTGCTAGTCGGTTCGTCGGTGGGTCAGGGATTGCAACCACCTGCGTGACGCCCCGGGCCTTCGGGGCGCCACATGATGATCGGTCCAGGTGAGCCACAGGGCGATGGGCGTCGTCACTACGCAGCCGTAGGGTGCGCCCGCTGCGCACGGAAAGGAGGCCGTGCCGCCTACGTCCGCAGAACTCCCTCTTACCACCCAACGGCCTACTCATTCTTCTAGGCATCTGCGTGCGTGCCAGGTGCGCACCCTCACTCGTAGGCCCAGGATCAAAGGCATCTCTGGGTTGCTGGCCATGCCGCGCGCGCACGAGAATCGAGACGGCGGGCCTTGCGGCCCGCCGTCTCGAGTTCAGGGATGAATGCGGGGGGACGCCCGCAACTGCCCTAGGAAGTAGCTGGGGCTCCCGGTTTGCCGGGCGCGGCGATGACTACGCGTTCCCTGTGCCACGGAACGCCGATCATCGGCAGCAGGAACCGGTCGACGCCGTAGTAGCCCGCGACACGCCATCCGAGAATGAGCCCGATCGTCAGGGCGAACAGGATCGGGTTGGTGGAGTTGGAACCGGCGAGCATGTAGGAGACGTTCATCGTCGCCCCGAAGAACGAGGCGATGCCGACGAGGGCACCGGTCAAGAGGGCGATACCCACTGCCATCTCGCCGAAGGCCACAAGCCAGGCGAACCAGTTCTGGACATGGTTGTCGATGAGGAGCTGCAGGAATGCCCGATACCATTCGAATGTGATGGAGGGCTTGCCCGTTTGCGGAATGGCGACGGCACTATTCCAGTACTTGAGCAGCGACGAGCCACCACCGTCGATGTAACCGTGGCCGCTGACTTTGCCCCAACCGGCGATCAGCCATTCAAAGCCCAGGAAGATACGGATCGGCAGCCAGAACAGACCGGCCGAAGTGTTGCTGAACAAGTACCGCGAGAAAGCCGGCCCTTCGACCTCGACGACCTGAGACTGCGGGTTCTTCCTATCGGTGAAGAGCAGAACCAGAACGGCAATGAAGGCGACCCAGAACACAACCGTGAGGGCTGGCTTCGCCGCGTCGGGTACGACGATCCACGGGTTGTAGAGCAAGAAGAGGACGCCGGCGGCGAGAGCCGCGATTGGCGTCACCAGACGTCGGGCGGAAGCTACCAAAGTGATACTCCATTCGCTCCCGGATCGAAGGCAACCTCGCTTCGCCACACCGGGAAGTGATATTGATGGCGAGGAAATTGATCCACGTCTCGCCCGGGGGGTGCCCTGGCGCAAGACTATTGATGCAGACCCGCACTAAATTAGGCGCGGTCACGATCTGAATATGGTGCCGTTGGTCCCCAATATGTGGTCCGATGCGCCTAAACACTATGTTGGTACATGTAAGTTGCGGGTCAGTTGCTCCGCAGGTGCTTCCCGCTCGGAAACCAGCGATCCAGCGGAGGCCATGCCGGGCCGTCGGCGAGGTCATGGTGTCTTGGCTCAGCGATACCGGAGCGGCGAATCGCGGTGGGGGCGCTCGTATGAGACGAAGTCGCGTGACTCATCAGGCATCAGTCCCTCGCGCACCGCGCGGGCAGCAAGATCTGCCCGGTGCTGGGCGTGCAGTTTGTCGGCGATGTTCTTGAGATGGAGCTTGACGGTGTTCTCGGTGATGCCGAGTTCGGTCCCGATGTCGCGGTTGCGCAGGCCGGCGGTGACGAGTTGGAGGACCTCCAGTTCGCGGTCGGTCAGGCGCCCGGTTGCCTTTGGATGGCCACCCGGCGTTCGCAGGAATTCATCGATGATTCGGGCGGCAGTGGCTGGTGCGATGGCAGGTTCACCACGGGCCACGCCTTCGATCACGGACCTCAGATGTGGCGCTTCGAGGTTCTTGAACAGGTAGCCCTGGACGCCTGCCTCGATTGCGCGGAAGAGGGCATGGTCGTCATAAGCCTCCAGTCTGCCTCCGAAGCGGCCGCCGCGAGCGATCGGACCGCCTGGTGCAGGAACCGCTGTGGGCACCATCCTCGTCTGCGGCCGGTCGCTGGCGAGGCCGAGTGCCCGGTCGTATTGCCTAGCTTCACCGATCGGTCGCCCACGACGGCTTCATAGTGCGGCACCATGGGCCAGCCGGAGCCCCTGGCGTTCGATCCGAACCGGGCCGACTTCTCGGGTTTCGCGTGATAGGTAGGGATGAACCCAGCGGGTCCGAGCTCACGACGGTCGTGAATGCATACGCACGTGGACGTTCAGGCTGCTAACTCTGACCCGCCCCGTGTGTCCGTGAATCATGGAGACCCCGGGATTACAGGGCGGACCAAGCTTGACCGATGCCATCTTATTCTCCCGCACTCGTTCCCTGGGAGATGAGGGCCTCCCTGTTTCGGCCCCTCAAGTGGCCCCTTATCGGCCATGTGTCGGCACCGGAAGATCGGCGCAATGACACGACCGATCACCGACCTCGTCGGCGCCCACACGGGTGAGACTGCCTACATCATCGGCAAGGGCCCCAGCCTGCTGCGGCTCACCCCGGAGATGCTCGGCCCGGGCCCGATCATCTCCTTGAACCAGGCCATCCTGCGTGTCCGCGGATATCGGCAGCCGGTCTACCTGAGCCAGAAGGACGGTTGCGTTCTGTACGGCCGGGAGCATCCCGGACGACCCTGCTTCGGCAGTGGCGGCGACATGATCAAACCGGAGACGCCGGAGATCCTGCTCATCTCCCAGCATGAGAGTCCGGACTGCTTCGCCGACTATGAGCCCCGCTTCATCTTCGACGTGGAGCGTGACTTCGCGGTGCCCTGGTTTACGCCGAGCGCTCCGATCGCTGCCGGGATAGCCCTGCTGATGGGCTGCAACAAGATCGTGTTCGTCTCACACGATGCCTTCGCCCTCGGCGATGGGCGAGTGGTCCAGGACGGACGCGTGACCCACGGCTTTCCGGACGTCTACGCCGTGAACGGCCAGAAGGCGGACGATTTGTGCAAGGCCGCCGGCATTCCGGCCGAATGGTTCACTCCCTAGATATGTATAGTCGGCAGGAAGTTGAGGAGATAGCGCAGAGGGCGTCATGGAGCCAAGCCAGGAAAGCGTGCTGGACGGGAAGTCCGTCCTGGTCACGGGCGGCACAGGCTCGTTCGGACGCGCCTTCATCAAGACGATCCTCAAGAGGCATTCTCCGAGGCGAGTCGTCGTATTCAGCCGTGACGAACTCAAGCAATACGAGTTCCAGCAGGAGATCGGGGCCGATCCGCGGTTGCGGTTCTTCATCGGCGACGTGCGAGATCGTGAGAGGTTGTCCCGGGCGTTCGACGGCGTTGACATCGTCGTCCATGCCGCCGCGCTCAAACAGGTTCCGGCCGCCGAGTACAACCCCTTCGAGACCATCAAGACAAACGTCAACGGCGCACAGAACGTCATCGATGCGGCCCTTGATCGCAAGGTTGAGCGGGTCATCGCGCTGAGCACGGACAAGGCCTCCAGCCCCATCAATCTCTACGGCGCCACGAAGCTCGTGAGCGACAAACTCTTCGTCGCCGCGAACGCATATTCGGGAGCTCGCCCAACGCGATTTTCCGTCGTCCGGTACGGCAACGTGATCGGCAGCCGCGGCAGCGTCGTGCCATATTTCCAGCGTCTCGCGTCCACCGGGGTCATCCCGATCACCGATGAGCGCATGACGCGTTTCTGGATCACGGTCGATCAGGGCGTCGAGTTCGTGATCAGAATGATCGCCGCCATGTCCGGAGGCGAGCTCTTCGTGCCCCGAATTCCGAGCATGAGACTGCTGGACCTGGCGACCGCCGTTGCTCCGGAGGCTCGAGTTGAGATCGTCGGCATCCGCCCCGGCGAGAAGCTCCATGAGGAAATGATCGGCGCGGACGACGCGCGTAGAACTCGCGATGCCGGGGATTTCTTCGTCATGCAACCGGACGTGGACTGGTGGAGCAGCGAGCCGTGGGCCGATGCGCCGTTTTGCGCGCCCGGGTTCCGCTACACGAGCGACGCCAACACGCAGTGGCTGAGCGTCGAGGATCTGCGTCGGTTGCTGGATGCCTGAACCGGTCATCCCGTACGGCCACCAGTCGGTCGACGAAGATGACATCGAGGCCGTCGCCGGAGTCCTGCGATCCGACTATCTGACCACGGGTCCGGCCCTGGCGGCGTTCGAGGAGGATCTCCAACTGGCGACGCGTGCCCGTCATGCGGTTGCCGTTAGTTCCGGCACGGCTGCGCTCCACTCGGCCTACGCGGCGGCCGGGATCGGTCCGGGCGATGAAGTCATAACTTCGCCGCTGACGTTTGCGGCAACAGCCAACGCCGCGCTATATCTCGGCGCGCGGCCGGTCTTCGTCGATGTGGACGCCGAGACCGGGATTATCGATCCCGCCGCCGTAGAGGCCGCAATCACGCCGAGGACGCGGGCAGTCGTGGCCGTCGACTTTGCCGGCCTCCCCGCCGACTACGAGGCTTTGCGCGCGATTGCTGCGCCACGCGGCCTCCGGCTCATTGCCGATGCGGCTCACTCACTGGGTGCGACGTATGAGGGGAAGCCGGTCGGCACGCTCGCGGATCTGACGATCCTCTCGTTTCACGCGGTCAAGGCGATCACGACGGGGGAGGGAGGCGCGGTCCTGACGGACGACGACGCTGCGGCCGAGTTCGTCAGGACCTTCCGAACGCACGGCATCGTCCGCGCGCCGACATCGCTTCGCCGGGCCGACGGCCCGTGGCATCAGGAGATGCAGGCGCTCGGATCCAACTACCGGCTGACGGACATGCAGGCGGCGCTCGGATCCAGCCAGCTCCGCAAGCTGGACCGGTTCATTGCCCGGCGGCGTGAGATCGCGGACAGATATGATCGGGCGCTGGGTGATGTCGGCGGAATCGGCTTGCCCAGACGGCGCGAAGGGTCCGAGTCGGCCTGGCACCTCTATGTCCTGCGCGTGGACGACCCGGCGAGGCGGCGGCCGTTCTTCGAGGCATTGCGTGGGCGTGGGCTCGGCGTGCAGGTGCACTACATGCCGGTCTATCACCACCCGTACTTCCAGGATCTCGGCTACGTCCGAGGGCTTTGCCCGCGGGCCGAGGACTTCTCGGCCAGATCTGTCTCCATTCCGCTGTATCCCGCCTTGACCGACGACCAGGTGGCGCGCGTTGTGGAAGCCGTCGAACAGGCGGCCCGGGAGGTCTTGATCTGAGGCAGATCTCGGTTCTGGGGCGGGATTGCGGCGAGTACGTGATCGGCGGCGCCCAGTTGGGCCTGGCCTACGGTCTGGCGAACAGATCGGGCCGGCCCACGGTGGATGCCGTGCGCGAGATGCTCTCCGTCGCGGCGGCGGGCGGCGCCACGACGATCGACACTGCGGCGGCATACGGGGACAGCGAGTCGGTGATCGGGGCGGTGCTGGCGGCAGACGTCGCGCTCCGCGACCGGCTATGGGCCATAACCAAGATTGCTCCGGATGTGGGGGAGGCGGCCGATGCGGCCGGCGCGGTTCTGCGGCTGCGCGCCTCCGTCGACGAATCGCGGCGGCGCCTGCGGCAGGATCACCTTCCACTCGTGCTGCTCCACCGGGCCGGCGCCCGCACGGCGTTCGGTGGCGCACTTTGGGAGGTGCTCGTGCGACTCATTGAGGATGGCGTTCTGGGCGCGATCGGGGTCAGTGTCTACGCGCCCGAGGAGGTACTGGCTGCCATTGCGGATCCGCACGTCGCGGCCATCCAGGTTCCACTTAGCGTTCTGGATCGGCGCATGGTCGCGGCCGGAGTGCCGGAACTCTGCCTCGAGCGCGGCGTTGCCCTCTTCGCCCGCAGCGTGTTCATGCAGGGGGCATTGGCTGTGCCGGATCTGCCGCCGGGCTCATACCCAGAGCCTTTGGGTAAGTTTGTCGCCCGTTTCGGCGCAGAAGCCACTCACCGCGGGTGTTCCGGCGCCGGCCTCGCGCTTGCCTACGCGCGGGCGATACCCGGTGTTGCGGGTCTCGTCGTCGGCGCGGAATCGGCGGAGCAAGTGCTCTTGAACCTGGCTCTTTTTGGCGAGGAGCCGCTCGGTCCGAGCGAAGCCGCCGAGATCGAGGCCGCCATCGGCCGGCCCAATGACGAGCTGGTCGATATATCCCGCTGGAATCGGCCGCCCGGCTGATATGGCGCCGGGGGCATGCCTTCCGTGGCCGCGGACTCACCGCTATGCTCACAATTCGACCTCGCGATTTCGGGCCAGTTCGAGGAGTGGGTGAAGTTGGATTCTGACCCCAAGCAGCTTCGGGACCTGATCGCGGGCATTCAAGCCGCGTATGCGCGCGGTGAGAACGTGATGGCCTACGCCCGGGAAGCGGCCGGCTCGTTGGAGAACACACTGGACGCCATTCTCGTCGCCTACGACCTCCAGGCCGGTCTCGACGTAGCGCATGCCTGGACCCACCCATATGAGACCGCCGAATGGTGCGGGCAGACCGCTCGCATCCTCAGTCCGTTGGTTACCGCGAGTGACTCCGTTTTGGAGGTGGGCTGCGGTGAAGCCACTACGCTGGCGGGCGTCCTGGCCCAACTTGCCGTGGCCCCGAGATATGCCCTGGGCATAGATCTCAGCTGGTCTCGCTGCGCCGCGGGAGCAGGCTGGCTCGCCGAGGTTGGCGTCCCGGCGCGGCTGGTCGTGGCCAACATGTTCGATATCCCGCTGGCAGACGCGAGCATCGACGTCGTCTACACGTCTCATGCTCTCGAGCCGAATGGCGGCCGCGAGGAGGCCGCCATTCGCGAACTGATGCGCGTCGCTCGCAAGGCGGTGGTGCTCGTGGAGCCGATTTACGAATTGGCCACCGAAGCGGCTCAGGCGCGGATGCGGAGCCACGGCTATGTGCGCGGTCTTCGGCCGACCATCGAGCGGCTGGGCGGCACCGTGGCGGAGTACCATCTGCTGCCGCTGACGACGAATCCGCTCAACCCCAGCGGCCTGATCCGGATCGATGTTGCCGCGGCGGGCCGCAAGTCCGGCGGCACCGGCGACGTTCCGGCTGATGGGCCGGCCTGGCGATGCCCTCTGACCCACACCGAGCTGCAGGATCTGGGAGACGCATTCTCGTCTCCCGAAACGGGCGTGGCCTACCCGGTCCTGCGCGGGATTCCTCTACTTCGGGTGGAGCACTCCGTTGTGGCAGCGGGGCTCAAAGGGCCGGCCGCGCGCCTCGGATAGTGAAGCGAACAAGGGCCGGCGCCGGCGTCATTTCGCCCAGGCGCCACGTCTCGTCGAGCTCGAAGGCGGAGAACGCCAGGCGGCAGAAGAACGTGTCTCGGACCTCGCGGTAGGTCAGCAGGCCGATGACGGCCGATGCGGACTTGTCGACCTCGATGCGCACCGCGTGGTTGGCGTCGCCGATCTCAACCAATCCGTCGGTCACGCCCAGTCCGCCGCTGGCCGAGACGAGCGACGAAACCGGCCGCCCGTGATCGATCGTCGAGCCGGCCAGAGCGAAGCGTTCGGAAGCGGCGCCGCCGCTGCGGCACGAGTAATACAGCGTGTCGCGGTCGAAGGAGTCAGGCAGGAGCGTCACGTGGCCCAGGCGGAACGAAGTGGCCGGGAGGCTCTCCCAATCGAATTCGTAGGTGAGCTCGACGGCGGGTTCGCCGTCGATTAGGCGGAGTTTCTTGCGCACCGGCCCGAGTGGGGTGGCCACCACTGCCGCAATTTCGACGCCGTCGGGAGTTCGTCGCGTCTCGGGTTCGACACGCTCGAGGTCCGTCACCTTCGGCGCGCCGGGCGGTTCCAGGACGAGGTGGCCGGAGTAGAAGTCCGCTCCGAGCGATATGTCGTCGTAATGGCCGTGGGAGATGGTTCCGATCAGAGGTCGCTCCGACACGCCGGGGAATGTGAGCGACTCGATGGCTAGGCCGCGGCGAACGTTGAGGACCAGGGTCGTCGTGTCGGACCGAACAGTCAGGAAGCGGCCATCGGTCGTTGAGTCGGCTGGGGTGGCATGGGCGGCATGGGCGGAGTGGGGGAGTGCCGCCGGCGCGGGTCGGGGCGCCGGCTCAGCTGTATGGAGCCACCTCCCAAACGCGGCCAGTCGCTCCCGATAGACCGTCCAGCGTTTGTCCGTGATGTGCGTTCGGAAGTCGCTGCCCCACAGATAGCAGAGTTCCTTCAAGTCCGAGTCGCTCGAATCCGGATCGGCGGCCAGTTGTTCGTAGGCGCGCCAGCACTCGGTGTTTGCGCCGAGGTCGTCGCGAGCGGTAACGGCCCAGCGCGTCAGGTTGTACTTGGCCTGCTTCTTGACCGGCACGGGCTGGGCCGCGGATTCGAGGCTCAGACGATTGCCGGCCCCCGGTTCTCCCAGCAACTCCAGGACCGCGGAAGGCGGCACGAACTCGAAGCGATCATCCGCCTTGATCGCCTCAAGAAGCCGCCCGATGCGCTCCCATTCGACTGGTTCCGGGAGAGCGGCTTCCGTCTTATATCGCCCCGGGCGAAAGTCAAAGACCTCAACGTCGCTGCCGTAGAGGGGGAAGGCGCGGGCCGTCGAGGCCGACTGAGAGCCCAGGTAGTCCAGATACTCGCCCAGCTCGATCTCGCCGTGGGCATAGCGCTGGAACTTCTGGAACGCGACGGAGTTATTCCAGAGGAGCGGGATCTCCTCGCCCTGTTGACCCGCCGCGATCTGCGGGAGGTACCGCCACTCCGGCTGCCACTCCGGATGCGCGGACGCCGGATTGTCCCACTCCATCACGATCGCCCGGTAGCCGGCGGCCGTGTAGTGGCCGATCAGCCCGGCCGAGTAGGCCTGCTCGTTGACGACCGCGACAGCCGGCCGAAAGCCGAGGAGCCGCTCGTAGGTGTCGTTGCCGAGGCGAAGATTCGCGGCGTTGACCCCGGCGGGTACGAGCGGGCCGATGATCTGTGAGTAGCCCGAGCCGACGAACTCGCACGAGCCTTCGGTGACGAGTCTGCGGAGTTCGGCCGTCCAGGAGGGGTCAAGCTCCGCCGCAGCCTCAAGGGTGTATGCGGTCGCTTCGATGCCGAGCGGGAGATCCAGCGTTTGAGCCAGGTTCAGGAGCGGCCAGTAGCAGCGTTCCAGAACCTCGGCCCGCCTCTCCTCTTCGATGGAGGAATAGGCCATATTCAGATGGAAGGCCGTGTAGAGCTTCAGCGTCACGCCGGCACCGTGGTTATGCGTACCGTGTCGATGACTTCCAGGGCTCGCGCGATTGCTTCGTCGCGCGTTTCGCCGGATGTCACGACATGTCCGGCCCGTTGTGTGTGGTTCGTCGGTGCCTCGACGACGTCGCCCACTCCGACGTTGAGGCCGAGTCGGCGGACCCAGGGCACGTCCCGGAACGCATCGGTTCCCGATATCGCGGTGACCCGGCCCGGCTCCGGGAAGAAGTAGCGGATGGCGGCGCCGCGGCCGTACGCAGGAGTGAGGTCTTCCGGCCGGACCGACTCGCCGAGCGCAACCCGGATCGCCGCCCCGACAAGGTCCACTCCGGTCGAGAGCGGGATCTGGTCGGTGCAGAACCACCCGCCGGAGAGCCGCGCCGCGACTTCGATGACCCTTGGACCGTTCGGTGTCAGGACCATGTCGCCTTTGACGATGCCCGTGGTGATGCCCAGGGCCAGGCCGGCGCGCACCGCGAGGGCTGCGATCGCGCTCTGATCCTCGCCGGAAAGCATGGACGGCATCGTGCCGCCATTCTCGATGATCCAGGGCGAGAAGCGGTCCATGAACTCGTAGTTACGGTCCGATAGGCCAGGCGTGTAGCCCACGCCGTCGACAAGCATCGACTCGGTGGAGACCTGCGGGCCGGCCAGGTATTCCTCGACCATCACCCGCCCGGTTGGCGACCAGCCACGGGCATGCTCGTAGGCCCAGCCCAGGTCCACGCCGGCGACGAGCCGTAGGACGCCGCGCGCACCCCTGCTGTCCACGGGCTTGATCACCATCGGCAGGCCGCGTTGCGCGACCATGGTCCGCAGTTCACCGGCGCTTTCTACCGGCGCGAACCACGGCGCGGCGACACCTCGGTCCAGGAATCGCTGTTTCATGGCGATCTTGTCGGCGGCGAGCAGGGCGGCCTCCACGGGGATTCCCGGCAGGCCGAGGGCTTGGGCCACGCTCGCCAAGGTAACTGGCACGTCCGCGGCCACGGATAGGACGCCGTCGATGCGGCGCACCGTGCGGGAGTAGTTACGGGCGGCCTCAATGGTTGCGTCCACGTCATACGTGCTGGCGATGATCTGATCGTCCGCCTCGGCGAACCCGGGCGCCTGCGCGGAGCCGTCGCTGACTACGACGTGCAGGCCCATCTCCTTCGCCAGGCGGATGCCGGGCACGGCCTCGGCGCCGCCGCTGACAAGAAGAACGGTCCGCATCAGAAGTAGAGCCCGCCGTTGACGTTGACGGTCTGGGCGGTGATGTAGCCGGATGCGTCGGAGGCAAGGAAGACGACCACTTGCGCGACTTCGTCTGCGGTGCCCAGCCGGCCCAGCAGGATCTTCTTGGCGGCCTCGGCGACCGACGGCGCGGCCAGTCCGGCTGCGCCCATGTCGGAGGCGATCAGCCCGGCTGCCACCGTGTTGCAGCGGATCCCATGCTCGGCCCCGAAGCGGGCCACGACCTGACCGAGCGAGATCAGGCCGGCCTTGCTCGCGGCGTAGTGGGCGGTCCGGGGCCCGCCGTACTGGCCGCTGACGGACGCGATGTTGACGATAGCCGCCGCGCCCGACTGCTTCAGATAGGGCAGGGCCTCCTGCATGCAGATGAACGGGCCCTTCAGGTTAACGGCCAGGACGTCGTCCCAATCTTCGTCCGTGATCTGGTCGAAGTCCGTGGGTTTGTTGATGCCGGCGTTGTTGACCAGGATGTCTATGCCGCCGAGCCGTTGCGCGGCTTCTGCCAGCCCGGCATGGACGGAGGCGCGATCGCGGACTTCCATCTGGATCGCGGCCGCCAAACCGCCGCGCGCCTCGATCTCTTTGCAGACCGCGGCTGCGGAGTCTGCCTGTTCGCGGTAGGTCAGTGCCACGGCGGCGCCCGCGTTCGCCAGAGCCAGGCTGATGGATCGGCCGATGCCCCGGCTGCCGCCCGTCACGACCGCTCGCCGGCCCTGGAGAATCATCGCGTCACTCCCTTGCGTGCAACGGCGCGGCGCGCCGCTTCGGCGATACCCGCAGCCCCGATCCCATACTTCTCGGCCAGTTCCCCAGGTTCACCCGATTCGCCGAAGGTGTCCTGGACGCCCACGAACTCGATGGGGGAGGGGCGGGTTTTGGCGAGTGCTTCCGCAACCGCGCCACCGAGTCCGCCGATGATGTTGTGGTCCTCCGCGGTCACGAAGCAGCCCGTTTCTGCCGCGCATCTCTCAAGAAGTGCGGTGTCGATGGGCTTCAGCGTCGACATGTTGATTACCCGGGCCGAGATCTGGTCGCCTGCCAGGATTTCGGCTGCGTCCAACGCGCGCTCAGCCTCCACGCCGCAGGCCACGATAGTGACGTCGCTTCCCGGCCGGAGAACCCGCCCCTTGCCGATTTCGAAGGCATAGTCGTCGGGGAGCACGGTTCTCGCAGGGCTGCGGCCGGTGCGCATGTAGACCGGCCCGCGGTAGTCCAGGATGGCCTTCGTCGCCAGCGCCGTCTCGCGCGGATCGGCCGGCGATATGACGACCATGCCGGGGATCGCCCGGAAGATGGCCAGGTCCTCCAGTACTTGAGCCGAGGCCCCGTCCGGGCCCACGTCCAGCCCGGGGTGGCTGCCGACGATCTTCACGTCTCGGCCGGCATATGCGATGGAGAGGCGGGCCTGCTCCACGGCGCGCAGGCAGAAGACGGCGAACGTTGTCACATACACCGTGACACCTACACTGGCGAACCCGGCCGCCGCGGCCATCATGTTCTGCTCGGCGATGCCGAACTGGAAGAAGCGGTCCGGATACGCGGTTCGGAAGTGGTGGGCTCCGGTGCCGCCCGCGACGTCCGCGTCGAAGACGACGAAGTCGGTCCGCGTGGTGGCCAGATCCACGAGCGCCCGCCCGAACGCCTCGCGGTTGGAATCGCCGGATGAGCCCAGCAGGAGCGGCGCCTGGTCGGTGGTCATCTCGCGGCCTCGCCGGCCTCGCCGGCCTCGTCGGCCACGTCGGCCACGTCGGCCTCGCCGGCCTCGTCGGCCTCGCCGGCCTCGCCGGCCCAGACGGATCCGTCCAGGTATGCGGGGAAGAGATCGGCCGGCACTCCAAGTTCCCCGAGGGCGGTTGTGAGCTGATCGGCGCTGAGCTTCACGCTGCCGTGCCAGAGTGGCGAGCCCTCCATATAGGAGACGCCCTTGCCCTTGAGCGTGTGGGCGATGATCACCGTGGGGCGTTGGGTCTCCGCTTCGGCCGCGTCCAGTGCCTGCGCGATCTGGGCCGGGTTGTGGCCATCACATTCGAGCGTGTGCCAGTTGAAGGCGCGCCACTTGTCTGCGAGGGGTTCCAGCCGAACGATGTTCTCGCTTAGGTCGTCGCTCTGCATGCGGTTGTAGTCCACGATGGCGCACAGGTTCGCCAGGCCGCGATGGGCCGCGAACATGGCCGCCTCCCAAACCTCGCCTTCCTGCAGTTCGCCGTCGCCGAGCATGACCGTGACTCGCCCCGGGTTGTGGGTGTGCCGCAGACCAAGAGCAATGCCTACCGCAACCGAGAAGCCCTGCCCTAGCGACCCGGTGCTGGTCTCCACCCACGGCAGCTTCCCAATATGCGGATGTCCCTGCAACGCGCTGCCGAACTTGCGAAGTCCGGCAAGTTCGGCGTGGGGAAGTAGGTCCACCTCTGCGCCGGCGGCGTACAGGGCCGGGCAGGAGTGGCCCTTGGAGAGAACGAAGCGATCCCGTGTCTCGCCGCGCAGAGTGTCGCGATGCACGGCCCGCGAAAACACGACGGCCAGAATGTCTGCCGCGGAAAGAGCCCCGCCCGGATGCCCCGAGCCGGCGAGGTAGAGCTCGGCCAGGGAGTTGATCCGTACTCGCCTGGCGAATTCGGCCGGATTGGGGAGTGCGCCCGCACCCTCTCGGGCGTCCTGGGCGGAACTCGAGACCTGCTCGTTCATTCCGTCGCTGGCTCCGTCCTCAGTCCGCAGCTGGAACCGCGTGGAGTCCCATGATACCGGACCCAAAGTCCGCGGCCCTGAGTGAATGCCCTAGATTGAGGAGTGGGTTGGTCCGGAATAGCGAAGTCCGGACCCCACTTATGGGTGAGGCCCGGGGCCGTACGGAGATGCTAGTGTGCGGCGAGTCCCCGCAGGAGGTGGCCTAGTTGAATTTGGGCAGAGTCCTTTTCGTCCGTCCGCCGCTCGTGTTCGACCGGCGAATCGGTCACGAAGGCCCGCACCCGCCGCTCGAGTCTCTGTATCTGGCCGCCTTACTCGAGCCCCGCTACGACGTGGGGTTGCTGGACGGAATGACGCATATCGGCCAGGTGGAGCAGGTGAGTCGGTTCATCGATCGCGCGGGCATGACCGACGGGCAGCTCGCGGATGGCATTCGGGCGTTCAAGCCGGACGTCGTCTGCCTCTCCTCAATGTGGGTCAACCAGAAGAGCAGCCTCGAGAGGACAGCGGATCTGGTCAAGTCCGTGAGCAGCGACATCGTAACGATCGCCGGCGGCCTGCTGCCGTCCTCGCTGCCGCAGGAGATCTCGGCCCGGCCGAGCATCGACTACGTAATCGCCGGTGAGGGCGAGGTGGCCCTGCCGCATCTGCTCCAGGGCCTGGCAGGCGGCAAAGTGGAACCGCTGAGTGGCATCCACAGCCGCTGCGTCGAGGCGCCGCCGGAACGCTCCGCGGCCATGGCTCCTTCGCTGGACGCGCTGCCCAGCCCTGCCTACCACCTCGTGGACTTCGACGAGTATCGGAGCCCATTCGAAGGCGGCCACGTCAAGAACTTCCCGTACATCGGCGTGTTGCCCACGAGAGGCTGCACGTATGCCTGCTCGTTCTGTTCTCTGCCAAACGTGACGGCAAGGACCTTCCGACGCCTGTCCGTGGAGCGCGTGATCGCGGACATGGAACTGCTGAAGGGGCAGTATGGCATCAAGGAATTCCACTTCTACGACGCCAATCTGCTCAACGACCCGGCCTGGGCAAGGGATCTCTTCCGGGCCATGATCGCCGCCAGGATCCAGGTCCCGTGGCTCTCAGAAGCGGGCCTCGCCATCTGGGAGCTGAATCGAGAAATCCTCGACCTGGCGGTAGAGAGTGGCATGTACCGCCTGGATCTGCCCATCGAATCGGGGAGCAAGAAAGTCCGCAAGGACATCATGAACAAGGACCTGTTCGATCGTGACGGCGTCGCCAATGTGATCCGGATGGCTCGCGCCGCGGGCATCGAGCGCATCCAAGGCTACGTGATGCTCGGCAATCCCGGCGAGGACCGCAAGACCATGCAGGAGACGCTCGATACCCTGAACAGGCTGGACCTCGACTACAAGGGCGTCCGCTTCGCCCAGCCGTTCCCAAACACCAAGTTCTATGACACTTGCCTGGACAACGGCTTCCTGGCGGACGGGTTTTCGTACGATGGCCTCTGGTTTACCAAGCCCCAGATCCAGACCGACCAGTTCAACATCCCGCAACTGCTTTCGACCGTGCAGTCGGACCGGGCGCTGGCACTCAGGAGGCTCGGCCGGCAAGGTCTCTTCGCGTCGATCCGGCAGATCTTCGCCGGATGGGGAATCGGCGTCGGTATGCGGTCCCTGATCAAGATCCCCCAGCTTTCGCTGCACTACAGGACCCTCGACATACCGGCGCCGCGGGCGGCCGTCCGGAAGGAGCAGCAGGCATGAGCATCAAGAAGGTGCTCCTCGTGGACCCGCCGTTCTTCCGTTTCATGGGTGAGCGGCAGTCCTCCACGCCGCTCGGGCTGGCTTACCTGGCCGGAGCCCTCAAGCAGGCCGGCTTCGACGTAACGATCTACAACGCCGATTTCGAGCATCGGGAGCAGGTCCCCGAGGCCAACAAGGCCTTCTCCAGCGAGGTGTCCGGGTTCGACGCGTACAGGCGCGGAGTCACGGATGCCAACCACCCGCTCTACTCGGAGGTCGTCGACCAGATCGCCGAGCAGGCGCCGGACCTGATCGGGATAACCGTGAAGACCGGCAAGTTCTTCGTCTCCAAGACGCTTATCGGTCTGATCAAGGATCGGTTGCCGGATGTCCCGATCGTGGTGGGCGGAAACCATGTCACGGCAGATGCCGAACATACGCTGCGCCGGACTCGGGCCGACTTCGCCGTTCACGGTGAAGGCGAGCGAACCCTGGTTGCCCTGGCTCAGGGGCTATCCGCCGGCGACGCGGCGCTATACGAACTGGCGGGGCTCTCCTTCCGTCGGGGCGGTGAGTTGGTACACAACGCCCCCGCCGAGCAAGTAATGGACCTCGACGAGATCCCGTTCCCAGACCGGGATTGCATCCTGCACAGCGACTCGATGACGCCCAACGACTTCGGCAACCTGTTTGCGTCCCGAGGTTGCCCCTTTGCCTGCACTTTCTGTGACTCACGGACGACCTGGACGCGCCGAGTGCGGCGCCGTTCTGCAGCCAACGTGGTCGATGAGATGGTCCAGATCAAGGCCAAGTACGGCACCACGTTCTTCTCGTTCTCGGACGATTGCTTCGTCACCAAGCTGGACGAGACCTACGAACTCTGCGACGAGATCGACCGGCGGGGCCTCTCGGCGCTGGGCAAGAAGGAATTCAGGTTCTGGTGCGAGATTCACCCCAACCTGATTACCGAGCCGTTGGTGCGCCGCCTAAAGAAATCCGGCTGTGTCGCGATCGCCATCGGGGCCGAGTCCGGCTCGCAGCGGACGCTGGACCATATCAACAAGGCCAGCTCCACGGACGTGATCCGCAACGCCGCTCGCGCCATCAAGGCCTGCGACGTGGACCTGACCACGTTCTTCATGATCGGGTTCCCGTGGGAAAACGAGGCGGATATAGGCGCCACTGTGGACTTCATGGCGGAGCTGAACCCGGATAGCGGAAACCTCTCCATCCTTACGCCGCTGCCGGGAACGCCGGTCTACGACTATTGCGCGGAGCGCGGGCTCGTCAAATACGACGAGGATTTCCTGAATTGCTTCCACCAGCGAAGCTCTCTCTTCGTGTCGGACGCGATCACGGCCGACCGCTCGCGCGAGATCATCACCGGCGCCTTCCAGCGGGTCGATCAGCTGATCGAAGGCAACCGCCGGGCGAAGATCCAGCGGACGCTCGAGCGAGTCATCGCGGCCGACAGCGCGAGCCGATTTGGGCTCAAGCTCGCCATGGCCGGCGGCTTGACGGCCGACGCCGGGGCGGCCGATGGACCGGCCGATGGGCCGGCCGAAGGGGCCGACGTCACCCTCAGCTGCGACCAGGACTACGCGAGTGCGACCATCGACGTTTCGCTGGTGGTCCGCGAAGGCACGGCACCAGAGCCGGACCTGGCGGCCTTGCGCGCCTATCTTTCTGCTGCGCTGCTCAACGAGCTGCCTCAATATGCGCAGGTGCAGTTCGCCGCCGGCAAATGATTCTTCTAGCGTTTCCGTGCGATGCGGATATCGCCGCGCTCTTTCTGCGGCGAGTCGGCGCGGACGGCGAAGGCGGCGCGGGTGGTGGGGTCGATGTGGCCGGCGCCGCCGAGGAATGGGGCGTGACCGGCGCCGAGGCGCTGATCCTGGAGAAGCAGCGGGTCGTGCTGGAGCCGCTCCTCACGGCTGCCGGCGTGCGGACCATCCACGTCCTGCCCGAGCCTTTCTACGGAACGGTGACTTGCCCCGAGACGGCCGGAATTCTGGCATCTCTGGCGGGCCGCGTTGAGCGGGCGCGCTTCCCGCTCAACGACTTCTGCGGGAACGTGGCTTTGCAGCTGGCGTGTTTGACCGACGACGTGGCTGCCGTCAATGCCACTTCGCTGGAGCCGCTGGTGGTTGGACTGGATCCGGCGGCGGGCCCGGCGAATCTGTCGGCGCCGTATCTGCGTGGGGTGGTTGAGGCCGTGCAGCAGGAACTGGCCGGGCTCATGGCTGCCGGCGAGTCAGACCTGTCCCGCGTCGCCGTCGGCGAGGGCGAGCGCCCGACCACCGGCCTGAACCAGAGCTATCCATACGATTCAGAGGTCCTTTTCCGCTACGTCCACGCGGCCTCAGTGGCCACGGGCCGAGTGCTGGAGGTCGGCTGCGGCATCGGTTACGGCAGCCGAGCCGTGGCCACGCTCAACCCGGATGTTGAAGTCACCGCCATCGACAACGACCGCCCGTCGATCGACTTTGCGCGAAGCCACTTCGCCGATGCCAGCGTTACCTACGACGTCGCCCTCGGCGAGCGATTGCCGTTTCCGGATGGTTCGTTCGACACGGTGATCTGTTACGAGGTGGTGGAGCACGTCCTGGATCCGGGCGTGCTGCTGGCGGAGATCGGGCGCATCCTCCGTCCGGGCGGCCGTCTCGTGGGCAGCACGCCGAACAGCCGCATCTACGCCTACCGCGTCAACACGGAGCGCGGCTCGAATGCTTCAAGCCATGCCGAGTTGCGACGGGCCGGCGTTTGGCCCTGGCACGTTACCGAATTCGACGAAGGCTCGGTCGCCGCGCTGCTCAGCGGAAATGGTTTCACCCCGATGCGCAACGTCTACCCGACACATACGCGCGGCCTCGAACTGCACCGCCAGATGACCGGCCTGAGTCCGGCCGCGCGGATCGCCTTACTCAAACAGCATGAGGTCTGGTCCACCGCCGACTTCGGCGCCGCCACCCGGTACCACCCGCTGTGGTCCGGCTTCTCGTTCGTGTTCGAGGCGATCAAGGGGTAGGTCCGCTTGCTTTTGGTGGGCGCCACTCCTCTGGACGACGGCCTGTCCAACCCTGGCCAACTCCAAAGAACCCGCCGCATCGATCTCGTATCTCAGTTGGAAAGTGTGGCCGCCACTCCTCTTGCCCCGACCATTCAGGTAGGTATTGACCTGCCCATGCGGCGACTACGAGGCGGAGTCCACAGGCTCTGGGATAGGCTGCCCGCCGGAGTCGAGGTAATCGATAGGCTCGAACTCGTACCCAGCGGGCATGAAATCTGGCTCCAGGACAAACGGAGGGGCCGAAATCCTGGAAGGCTGAGCAGCTTGCCATCGAACTCGATAGCCTGGCTTCCCTTCCGTCCTCGTTCCGCAGGTCACCGGTCATCGGGGCAGTCGCGACGATGCCAGGCTCGTGGGCTGTGTCGCGCCGGTCGGCACGACGGCGACAATCACCGAGTCCGCCCTCGCGATGGGTCGACCCACCGGGCAGGACAAGGCCGCCCTAATCGGGCGGCTCGCCCACGCACGATTAACATCCGATATGTGTTTGCCTCGTGCATCTAATCCGGGGTTCGACTAGTCGGGGGGTTCGATCAGTGGGCCAGTCGCCGTTGCCGCAAGAGCCGAGTTCACCGCAAGAGCCGAGTGCGGCTCCGGAGTGGGCTGCCAACGAGTCGGCCCCCCAGAAGCCAGATGCCCAGCTGACGCCGACTGAGCCGTCCTCCGCGCCGTCATCGGCCCTCCAGCCGCCGCCGTCGCAATCGCCCCGCCGCCGGATCGGTCGCAAGGCGCAGGTGGTCGGCCTCCTGCTTATCCTGGTCGTGGTCGGTGCCGTGGCTTTCGTCGGCCAGCAGCTTCTTACCGGGACGCCCAGTTCCGCGACGGCCACGCAGACCGTGTGGCAGAACATCACGGCCGGGATTCGCGATACGGGCGTGCCTAAGGACGTCGCCCTGGAGGCGTTCGCTTACCTGTACCACGTGGACATCCCCGGCGTGACCGTGCCGCAGGGAACCGAAGGTGACGACGGGCCCACGTCGGGCAGCGGCGCAATGCGCTGGGTTCAGGCCAACTGGGCAGCCTTGACGTCCGACCAGCAGGCCGTGATCAACCGTTACCTGGTGCCCGGCCCCAATGACATCGCGCTCCCGGCAGATACCGCCAGCCCGGTCACCTCGGGCGCCGGCGGCGCCACGAAGCCAGAATTCCAGCTCACGGCAGCCCGCAAGACTGCCTCGGTTGGGGCTGTTCCGGCTCCGGCTGCGCCCATCAACGTCTCCGTTGTCCTGGAAGCCGAGCTGGTGGCCGACCTCGCCGATCTCGGCCCGAAGCTCGGCCTGCCGATCCTGACGGTCAGTTTCGTCGACACGGATGTCAAGATCCACGTGAGCGCCCTGGACGGCGGCAACACCCTCTTTACCACTCAAGCCAAGGTCATGCTCAATGGCCACTACCGGCCGTGCGATGTCACGGCCTGGTCGAACGCCTGGCTGGGTCAGATCTCAAGCAGCGGCGTGGTTTCGCCGGCCCTCCACGTCGGGATGACCCACGAGGCGATCCACTGCTATCAGAACGTGGTCTGGGGCGACCTCGCAACCGGCTATGCGATTCCCCCCTGGATCACCGAAGGGACGGCGCTCTACCTCGCGGCCGCCGATACCAGCATCGAGGAGCACATGATCGCGGGCATGTGGAAGAACGACTACTTCTACCCCGAGACCTCGCTTACGAACCGCTCCTACGACGCCTTCGGCTACTACTCACTTCTGGCCCAGAAGGGCCGGCTCTTGTGGAGTCTCATGCTTCAGGCGTGGCAGGCGGCCGCCAAGGGACCGGAGCGATCCAACGCCTTCATAGCAGTCCTCACGGGCGACGCCCCCGACATTCGCGACAACTGGGCCGAGTCGTACCTGCGTCAGGACGCCTGGGGAGATCCCTGGAAAGCCTATGGCTTCGGGCTGCCCGACGATGCCCAGGTCTCCCGGCACCCCGCCCAAGCCCAGGCCGCGCCCGGCTGGACGGGCACGCTGCTCGGCAGATCGAATACGGTCTTTAGCGTCACCTCGAGCACCGGCGAGGTCGTGACGGTGTCGACGGACGGGCTGGCCAGCGTCCACGACGAGAGCCTCAATAGCGTCCCCCACTTCCAGAACCAAAGCTTCTGTACCGCCGCCAGCTGCGTGTGCCCGTCTGGGACTCTCCTGCAAGGCAAAGACATGGCCCCGGACAAGCTCACTCTCCCGTTCGTGGCCGCCTTCAACGCGCCCTTCGGCGGATCCAACTACAGCATCACCGCGGAAAAGCTGGACGACCTCTGCAAGAAGCCGGCCACTCCCGCGCCGGCGGGCACTCAGGCGGCGCCGGCGGGCACTCAACCCACGCCGTCCCAGCCGACCGGCTGTGGGTCAAGCTGCAGCGGCTCCAATGGCGACCCGCACCTGCAGAGCGTCAATCAGTACCACTACGACCTCCAGGCCGCGGGTGAGTTCACGCTCCTCCGCTCTGCCGACGGCAGCCTCGACATCCAGGCCCGACAGGAACCCTACGGATCTGGCTTCGTCTCGATCAACACCGCCATTGCGGCCAGGGTGGGCAGCCACCGCGTCGGCATCTACATGACCGACGCCGGCCTTCAGGTTCACCTCGACGGCGGCGCTGTAGATCTGACCGCCGGGCCCAAGGACCTCGGCGGCGGGGCCAGCATCTCCGCCTACCCCAAGGGCTTCGAAATCGACTTCCCGGACGGCACGAAGATGTGGACGCTGTCGGTCGGCAAGTGGGGCATCAACGCCCAGATCAGCCCATCGGATAGTCTCAAGCAAGGCGGCGTGGGCGTACTCGGCCCGATCGTGCCGGGTGGTTTGGGCGTGCCCGCCCTGCCGGACGGGACGCGGCTGCCGCGTGCTACGACCGACGCCCTGCGCAACGGCATCGTCAACGGCCAGTTCGCCGACGCCTGGCGTGTGACCGACTCGACCACCCTCTTCGACTACGACACGGGCAAGTCGACCGCTTCCTACACCATCAAGCCCTACCCGAAGGACCCGAAGTTCGGCGCGCTGAGCGACCTGTCGGCCGACCAGACGACGGCCGGCAACTCGGCTTGCACGGCCATCACCGATCGGGAGCTCCACGACGAGTGCGTCTTCGACGTGGGCGTCACCGGCGCCGCCGGCTTCGCCGACGGTTACAAGGCTACGCAAGCGCTCTACAACAGCGGCATCGTGACTCCGACCGGATCGCCACAGCCCCAGAGTTCCGTGACTGCGCCCCCCGGCAAAGTCACCGGGGCAGTGTCGGTGACGCAGGTGGCAGGAGTCTCCGGCGCCGTCGTCGGGCCGGACGGCAAGCTCTACTTCTCGGTCGACCTGGGCGGCGGGAAGTCTGCCCTGCTCGAGGTCGATCCGACGACCGGGACCATCGTCCACCAGGTCGACATTCCCAAGACGACCACGCTCAACGTGGCCGCTGGTTCGGTTTGGGCGCCGGGACTCATCGTCGACTCAAGCGCCAACAACTGCAGTGTCACTCGCTTCGATGCCCAGACACTGGCCCTTCAGGGGACGATTCCGATTGCCTGCACTTCGTCCGGCCCGACGATCGCCTCCGACGGCCAGGCGATCTGGTACGAGGACGACAGCAAG
>OCZT010001886.1_pt1 | contig 21742 bp, 8 predicted proteins | sample 1539031 | NCBI WGS metagenome assembly OCZT01 (sample SAMEA3539308, study PRJEB22396) | soil metagenome | biome: tundra; feature: field; material: soil | place: USA | collected 2010-05 | depth 0.15 m | reverse complement strand
CGCGGAACCAGCTTCCGCCAACTCGCGAAGGAACTTAAATGCAGCTCGACTCTGCAGGGTTCATCTGCTGGCTGCTCTTCAGCCTCCGGCTCTCGACCGGGCGCTGGCCCGCGAGGGCAAGATCTATACCCGGGAGTTAGCGCGCCGGGCCAGGGCTACGGGTATTCGCCGCTTGGCGCGACATCGCGAAGCGCTGGAACTCACCACGCGCGAGCTGCTCTCGTTGGACGCCGGGCGATCTTCGACTGGCTTGCTACCGAGAGCATTCCCAGCTTCTATGGCGAGCAGATCGTCGACGAAGCCCCGGGGGGCAACTGGCCATGGCTGAACAGGCCCACAAACTGCCGCGTGGCGCCGCCCCGCCGGACATGCGCATCACAGACATCATTCAACGATGCCGGCCGGCGGAACCCAAGACAGACTCCATCAGCTTTGTCGCCTGGTATGCCTACTGGCTTGCCCTCTGGGCCTTTTATGCCATGCCGGACATTCAAGTCCGTCTCCCCGCTCTCGACCTCGCCCTCGAAAGACTATGCAAACGGTAAATTGCTTGGCTCAGCAGACTCTGTCTGCCTAAAAGTTCAGTTCCAGCCGGACTGTCCTACGTTGCATTGATACCTATGGCACGCTTTACGGATATATCGGGGACAAGACCGCTGTTAGTAACTCACCGGTCAAGCTGATGTTGTTTGCTTTCCCTGGCCTGGTAGTGAGCGTGAAATCGCTGCTGCTTGGATCATCTTAGATTGATCTGAGCTGTTCCTCCTGTTCCACTCAAGCGCTCTGCTCTTCTGCCTGATATGGGGATGAATAGATGAGAATCTGAGTCGCTCGCTGGTTCTCTTTGCCGCCGCCGCAATCCCCGCGGCCCCTTACGGCCGCTCCGGTTCACACCTCTGAACTGGGCAAAGTTACCTCCGTGCTGCCTATCTCGAAAAACACCGAAATCGCCCTTCAATCCTGGTGGCCGAATTTGCAGCGAAAGTTAGGGGGTACATGTTCCCCCCTACGTGCATTGACACTTTTGACCCGGATTCGGGGTATACAGGGGACAATTACCCAATAGGACAGATGAGATAAATCGGTGAATTGGCTGTGTACCATGTAGTACCTACTTTGCCTCTTTGACAACCGGCCTGCCCTTGGGATGCCGGCATTGCTCATGGCGCCGGCACTGGTTCTATCGGTGGCTCCTTCTGGACAGGATTGAACGGGGAATAGCTTCTTGCTCTATGCCGGACAGGAGCATTTGAAGTTAAATGTCTACGGTTCTGACTCTATCTGGAACTAGCTCCCTCTCCTTGATTCCCGAGCCGGATTGCGCCGCATCTCAAACCGCCCTGCGCCCAGGGGCGCGACGGCTGGATACCGCTGCCGGGCTACTGGGAAATGGTACCCGGGGGCTCATAGATGCCAGAGGTTTGAAGTCGTTGCTGGGCGGATGACCTGCAGCGCGGTCTGCCTGGTCTTCTCTTAATGATCTGGGTTGCTCTTCTCTTCTGCCTGACATGGAATTGAATAGATTATTAGTCGCTTGCTGGTTCTCTCTGACGCCGCCCGACTCGCCGCAGCCCTTGCGGCCCCCCGGTTCACACGAGCAAAAGACTCTTCCTTCATGATGGGCTTCTAGAAGCGGCTCAGGGATGCTTCCTTTAGCCTGGACGTCTCTTACAAGAAGAGGAACTCGTTTCGGCGTAGTTGCGGCGCTGTTGTAGCACAAAACCAGCTAAACGGAATCAGCCCATCAACAACGAAGCCCATCGGGAAACCGGTGGGGCTTCCCGTCCTGCCGAACCCACAGACCCTCGTGCACGCGCCAAGCCAAAGCCCACTCAATGGGCTGCATGCGTCTTCTCTGGTATCTCGCCCTGTGCAGGGAAGACAGGATCCAACGGGTTCTTTGTCTCGCCGAACCCAAAGAACCTCGCGCGCCAGACCAAAGATCGCTCCATGGGCTCCCGCATGCTCTTCCTTGCAATCTCGCCCTATGCAGAGAAGACAAGCTCGAATGGTTCCCCGTCCTGCCCAACACAAAACCCCTCGCGCGCCCGCGCCCGAAGCCGGCCGCCGGTTCTATGCTTTCAATCGCACACGGAAACACCCCGGCAAGATCGTCTTTTGCCCCGATGCATGTTTCCCGTCGCAGCCTTGGCCAAAGTCTGATATCGTGTGCTCATGAAGCAGGCTGGAAGGCTCACCAAACTCGCTGCCGACTGACTCCTGCTCCTCGGCAGCCTGGCCGCAATCATGGCTTTCTGCCTTTTTCTCCCGGTCCTACTTCTGCTACGGAACCGTAATCCCAACCGGACACTGGAGAAGACAGGTGCTGTGCCCCCCGGCCAACAGCGGCGGCCCGATCCTCTCCGCCAACCGGGTTCTGGACAAGGTCAGTGTAGTACCGATAGAAGAGACGAAGCTCTTTGATGCCCCAAATGGCTTTGTCTACTTGAATTGGGCTCTTCCGCACTTTTGGTGATACTGCCTTGCGCCAAGAAATTGCAGTATGCTGACATTGATTCCGCAGAAGTTGCGGCTCGATGTTCGTCTCCCTGAGGGCGCTGATGCTGAGGTGTGCGCGTTCTTTGTTTTTTCCTGCCATTTTTCACCAAATGTGACGAAGAACCTTGAAATTGGCCCCTTTCGATGGTCTGACTTGGCCCCACCCTGAATTTGTGTTTGGTCATTCCGTTCTGGGCTTGGCGTAAGGAGCCAGTAGGGCGACTGGAGCCAAGCCCAGAACGGTGCGCCGCTTTCGCCCCTTATCCGACGAGGCGATCTCCGGCGCTGATCCGGTTAGGGTCACAGGGATCCGCGTTTCCGGGACATTCGTTCCTTCAAGAACCAGTATTCCTTTTGCCGTTCCGCTGAAGTCTTCCGGCATGTAGATGTCGACGGCAACCTCCTTCTTCTCGCCAGGGAAGAGGTCGAAATAGTTCTCGCCGAAGAGCACAGCGGCCGCCACAGCCTTTGCATCGCTCCACTCGATCCGCATGCGCACGAGCCGCGCAAAACGGCTGCCGCCGTCGATGTTGACCTTGAAGCTGGCGACGCCATTCTTTTCCGCCGATTCAATTGCCCTAGGCAACGCCGTCACGGTTGCCTCGGGCTGCTCCTTCAGTAATTGGAAGAGCGGCTTCTCCCTTCCCGTCACGGATGCATAGCGGTACTCGGGGTTTTCGCCCGTGGCCGCCAGCAGCATCTGCGAATACAAAGCGCGCCAGGCCGGCTCAGTTATCTTGTCCTTCGGTGTGAATCCCATGAAGGCGAGCGTGCGACCATTGCCGTACTGGCCAGTCACCAAGAGTGGCCAGTCATTGAACTTCATCACGGTTTCGCTGCCTTCTTTTGTCGCTACTTCATTGAAGTTCTGGATGCCGATCTGCTTGAGCCCCGAATCTGTCCATCCCTTGGTGAAGACGCGAACATCTTTGCTCGAGTTGAGGAGGTTCAGGTCGTAGGATTCGGAGCGAATCTTCACAGGCAGGACGTCAGACAGCTTTGTGAGGTCGAGACACGCAGCGACGCCTTCGCCGCCGTGGAAGCTGCTCTCCCCGCCGGTATGGATGAAGCCAACCCCCTCTTTCACGGCCTGAGCGATGCCCTCGACCATGTCGTCGTCGAGTACCTTCCAGATTGCCTCAAACGAGCCTAGCCAAATTACGTCGTATTTGCGGCGAAGCTCGGCTGCACTGCGGAGTTCACCGAAGCGGTCTAGGTGGTCCTGGTCGATGACATCGAGGTCGACGCCCATGGCGTGCAACTCGCTGGCAAGCGACTCGGCGTACCTCTGGGTGGCGATGAGGAGCACGCGGTATTTGCGTGCGAGCCCGGGAACCCCATCGAGAGGCGAAATCGGCTGAGGCGGCGCTACCTTCAGGTAGATCCTGCTCTCTGCCGAGAGGCTGCCGTTTTGCTGATGCACCCTTGTCCGGAGTGCGTAGACCGTAGTTGTGGTCACCGTGGGGATCTCCCAGTTCAACACGTCGACGGTCTGGCTGCGGCCAGCGGGCGCTGTAGTCTTGTTCGACTGCGAATAGACGACGTGGCCACCAAGATCGAGGACTTCGCTTTGCACGTCAAGAGGGATTTCAAAGCCATGGTTGTTTGCTACGGCGATAGGTATGTGGATGATCTTGCTTCCAGTCTGCACCGCCGCACTCGGCTGGGGCTCCAGCTCATCCCGGACGGCAAAGCTGACGGCCAGCGGTGCCATGGAGTGTTTGAAAGAGTAGTAAGCGATCTTTGGCACTTGGTCAACGTCGATGAATCCGCTCTGGAAGGAGGGAGCAGTGTCCTTGTATTCCCACCAACGAATGCCCTGGACAGGGTTGAACATCCGGCGCCGAAAGGCGTCTGACGCGTAGCGCATGATGAAGTCCTGGTAAAGCTGGGAGGCTTCGACCAGCTCTTTGCCCGACCGGGGATCGCTATCAATGAATTTGAACGGCATGCCAAGGATGCTTTGGAGAGACTGGATCGCCGTAGAACCGAGATAGGTGTAGGTGTTGACGTTAATGGGCAGATAGAACCACTCGGCGCGTCGGGAATTCTTATCGGACCAGAGGTCGTCGCTGGAGATCCATTTGTGGATGTTTTCGTAGGAGGACAGTGCGTCGCTGCCGTACTCCGATACAAAGGCGGGTGCAAAATCGAAATGATACCGGTAGTCACCGGTGCCAAAGAATCCGGCGGTGGCTGTCCAGATATGCTCTTCGCCGTCATCGCAGTAGCTGCGTTGATAGATGGTGCCCGGAGATAGCTTCTGAACAACTTCACGCATGCCTTCGTAGAAGGGTGGGTAATCCTTCTTGGCCCAGTCGGACCACGTGGACTCGGCGAGCGGTGCCCAGGCCGCGATGGAGGGATGGTTTCGGTGCTGCCGTACCATCTCCGCGCCCTGTTCGAAAGCTGTTTTGAGGAATGCTTCGCGGCGTGGGTTGTTGGGCTCCAGCGTGTAGAAGGCGCCCGGCTGGTTGAAGGGCATCTGCGTAAAGACCATCAGCCCCATCTCGTCGCAAAGGTCGTAGAAGCTGTCGCGCTCGATCAGTTGGACAAGGATGTAGTTTGCGTTGGCCGCGCGAAGAAGAAGAAGGTCAGTGCGATAAGTGGCGCGGGTATTTCGCGAGGAATAGTAGCTCGCCATGGGATACCACACGCCCTTGAGAAAGATGTGCCTGCCGTTGAGCCAATAACTCATGTCGGACAAGCGCTCGATGGTGCGGATGCCGAAGACCGTTTCGCGGGATTCTTCCGCCTGTCCGAGCGAGGCGAGTGTTGCCACCATCTTGTAGAGATTTGGCGAACCGAGGTCCCAAGTCCACCACAGCTTCGGATTGCGGACAGTGTATTCGAGGTGAAATTCATTTTCGCCGGGATGAAGCGTAAGCTCCTGCCGCGGCAGGCGTTGCGAAGCGGCGGTGACACCCTGCGGCCGCATATCGAGATCGACTGTCGCGTGTGCGTCGGCTGATCCCGAATTGCGCACGGATCCGGAGATGGCAAGAACGGCGCTGCCGTCTTTGTTAAGTGACTTGGTATAGACAAAGAGATCTTCAATGCTACTCTGGTGCGTTACCACGAGCTTTACGTCGCCCGTCAATCCGATGGTGAGCACGGCGTTGCCCTGAGCGGGAATCTGGTTCCACCCGAAACTGAGCGCATAAGGAGGCGTCTTGAATGTGGTGGCAGAGCTGGGCCAGATAAGGGTGAAACTGCTCTTGTTGTATTCCTGCAACCCCCGACCTTTGGGCAGCCAGGGGCAGGTGACTTTTACCGCCATCAGGTTGGTTTCACTCGGCCTGAGTTTGGAAGTGATGTCGAAAGAGAAGCTGGCGGAGGCACCCTCGTGTTCGCCTATCTTCTCACCGTTGAGCCAGACCGAGGTGAAGTAATCCGACCGTTCGAAGACGAGCCGTACGCGGTCGCCAGACTGTAGTTTTGGTGTGGCGAAGCTTTTGCGGTACCACCACTCACTCTTGTTGATGAATGAGATTTCCCGGGACTGGCGATAGAGGGCCATTCCATCCAAGCCGGTTGTGAGCTGGATCTCGGCAGGAACCCGCACGGTCTTGAAGCCGCTCTCGTCGAAGTCAGGCGCGTAGGCCTTCAGGTCTTCTCCGGCGTCCATGGGAAACGACTTGAGCTTCCAGCCAGAGTCGCTGAGGAGAATCTCCTGGGGAGCGGGTTTGCCACCGGCGTTGATGCCCAAATCAGCTGCCAGCAAATTCCCGGTTGTCAACAGGACTGCAGTGGCAAGTACAAGCGTCGTCCGCGAAGCTAGAAGCATGTTCATAGCTCGAACCTTCCCCGGCAGGCAAAACCGTGCCCTATTTTGAAGTTGCAGCGAGTGTACTCCTTTGGCCATGGCACGCGAACATGAAAACAGCAGCACTTTCGCATGCCCTCTAGTGTTCCTTGGCATAGCGGACCATGGCCCGTAGATTCTCGACTGGAGTGAGAGGCGGCACCTCGCATCCACAACTGACGATGAAGTATTTGCCACAAATGGCATGGCAATGGGCAACCGCATCGTATACCCGCTCCGGCGTGCCCTCGAACATATCGGTGATGGTGGAGATGTTCCCGCTGATGACACGGTTTCCAAATGCCTCTTTCACTTTTGCAAGGTCAGCGGGAAAATCGATCTCATAGATATCGACAGGCAGAGTGGCCATATCCACGGCGAGTTTGGTAGTCTTTCCACACATGTGCGAACGGGTCATGACTGTCGGGTGGTGCTGCCTGATGTGCTGGTAAACTCTCATCTGTTCGTCAACAATAAACTTCTTGTACAAGACCGGGCCCAGCAGACTTGCCGCGGCATCGCTCATTCCGATGGTGTCGGCGCCGGAGACGATCTGAGCATCGGCATACAGGATGGCGACATCAGCGCAGAAGTGGAGCAGATCACGGGCAAACTGCGGGTCATCGGTGAAGTCGGTCATGATTCGGTTGATCCCTCTGAGTTCCGCAGCCAGCGCCAGCGGGCCTTCAACCCAGCCGCAGATCGACGCGTCCGCTCCGCCCTCGCGCCGCATGATTTCAATGGAGATGATGCGGTCGTACATGCGGCCCTTCGGATCAAGGTCAGGTAGGCGAAACTCTTTCAGCCGCGATTTATCGGTCAGCGCAGCCCGCTCTTCCTGGATTGCAGGACCCTGGTTCTCAAACCACTCGATGCTTCCTTCTCCGGCGATGTCGATCACCTCGCGCGCCGGATCGGAACATGTGAGAAGAACGTCGAGATCGAAGTCCCGCATGACGCGGAGTTGCGCCTCGGCCATTTTTCTGCCATCGCGGGTATAGTCGATAAACTTCATCCCCGTGTACATGGCCGCGAACTGCATAAGAATTGGTTGACAGGCAAGGTGGTCAACCGGCTTTCCAAGAACTGTGTTGCGTACCCGTTCCAAGGAGTTCAAAGGCATCCCCGCCAAAATGTAGTTGTCGAACTTGCTTCCAGTGTCCAAGTGAGGGCGGATTCGCGTCTCGCTTCTCAATCGCCAGATTTGCAAACAAATATCGTATCCCAGAGCCGCTACGGAGAAAAGCAACGCGCGTGTCGAGATCTTACGTCTCGTCTACCGGAACCCGAGGACCTGACTGCCATCTACCTCAATAGTTAAAGTGCGCCTGTCTTCTTGAAGATACGAACTTTGCGCGCAGGTTTCATAGGGCCGCGGGGGATTTGCAGGATGCTTTGGTTCGTATCGTTCTCTGATACGCGTTGGCCTCAGAGACAATCGCATCAAGTATCTTGGCGCCTTGCAAGCTCTCACGATAGGTCAACTACACAGAGGTCAGGGTAAGAAACAGCTCTGCATGACCAGAGCGCGATATCGACTTCAGTTACAGAAGCTCTACATTTGGCCTGAAATACAATCTACGATCTTCAACCTCAAAATCGAAATGAAAACCAGGCGCAGTCCGCCTCGAAGGCCAGTCCATGACATTACGATGCACCGATTCGCAAGAGAACCGATGCGTCTCGTCTAACGATGCAAATCGACATTCTCCGCCGTCCCTCGCAGCCCTCGGTGCCTACCGCGCCATAAGGGCCATATCGTCAAGAAACTATAGGCATTTGACGTGCGAGAGCCCTCGAACATCTAGTCCTCTTCATCTCACGGCGCAAGACGCGCGAGGTGATTGACGCCTCGGCTTGACTAAGGATGGATTGACTTCTGAGAATCGCTGCGAAGTCTTGGGCTAAGCTAATTGTGCGTTCGGATCTTGCCCAGGCTTTCGCCTGAAGATGTCTTCTGCTCCTGGAGTGTTGTCACACGCTCAACCACGCATGTGCATACTTGCCGAGCGGAGTATTCTGTCGTGGAACTGCAGGACAGGCAGGATGCTGCGGCTAACACGCACGTGTCTATGATGCGCCAGTGCACTAATATGTTTTGATGGCAAAGGAGAGTCCTTTCGTGAAAGACAAAGCAAGCACAAATGCACTTACTCTATCGCGACGCAATTTCATCGCCCAAACCGGCTTGGGGACTGCCGCAATCCTGATGAACGGCATCCCATGCGCTGCCGCCTATTCGGCTCTTGATAAAGCATTGCCACACGGCGAAGCAGCAGATGAGAAGGCCGCCTGGGCGCCGACGCACGTAAGCCTCGATGGCAAGTGGAAGCTGTTCTACTTCCCCCAGGGCAAACATCAAGTTTCCGAGCCACGCCAACTGAAAGCCGCTGGCTTGACTGCTATCGACGCCACCGTGCCCGGTGATGCCCCGCTGGAGCTGTCGCGCATTGGCGAGTTGCCAGCTGACTTGATTGCCGGGCTAAATACTACCAAGATGCGGCCCTACGAACTCTATGAGTGGTGGTACCAGAGGGAATTCCCAACGCCTGCAGGTATTGCAGGGAAGCGGCTTGAGCTTTGCTTTAACGGAGTGGACTGTCTGGCAACCTATTGGCTCAACGGCGCGAAGATAGGCGAATCGGACAACGCGTTAATCGCGCATAGTTTCGATGTGACGGACAAGTTGAACGTAACCGGCCCCAATACAATCACTGTTCGCCTGAGGTCCGCTGAACTTGAGGCTGTCGGCAAGAACTACGACCCCGCCTACACTGTCTCAGCAGGTCCAAACAACCAGGAGGGTGTTTGGATTCGCAAGCCGGCTCATTCCTGGGGCTGGAACATCATGCCGCGGGCCGTGTCTTCAGGGCTCTGGCGCTCTGTAGAGTTGATTGTTCACGCACCGCAGGAAATCCCGGAGCTGTACTTCGCAACTCTTTCTGTTGAGCCAGGCAAAGCCGAGCTCCACGTATCTTACAATGTCACAACTGAACTAACTCTGCTTCCTCAGCTTCAGTTGAAGGTCAAGGGCGAGTGCGGGGATTCCACTTTCTCTCACCTTCATCACCTGGAATTCAGCGCCGGTCGATTTTCAATTCCGGTTGCCAATCCCAGGCTATGGTGGCCCAGGGGCTATGGCGAAGCCAGTCTCTACAAGGTCACCACCCAGCTGCTGCAAGGCGAGAAGGTCCTGGCTACGCGTGAAGATACGATCGGAATCCGCAAACTCGAATTGATTCGTACCGAGACCACAACCCCCGACAAGCCAGGCCAATTCCTTTTCAAGGTCAACGGTGTGCCCATCCTGGTGAAAGGCTCAAACTGGGTGCCGGCCGATGCCTTCCACAGCTGCGATGCCGGGCGCTATGAGCAGACGCTGGCCCTTTTCTCTGACCTGCAATGCAACATGCTTCGCAGTTGGGGCGGAGGCGTTTACGAGGATGACGCTTTCTTCTCAATCTGCGACCGCGACGGCATCATGGTTTGGCAGGACTTTGCCATGGCATGCGCCATCTATCCAGTCACGCTGGATTTTCAGGAGCAGATCCGGAAAGAAGCCATTTCCGTGGTGAGAAAGCTGCGCAATCACCCCTCCCTGGCGCTCTGGAGCGGCGACAACGAAGATGACATCATCTACCATTTTGCCGGCCTGGATCCGTCGCACAACGTGCTGACTCGTGAAGTTCTGCCGCAGGTTGTGTTTCAGTGCGATCCCTATCGGCCTTTCCTGCCCAGTTCTCCTTACATGGCGCCGGAGACGGTAGCCGCCAACAACATGCGCATGATGCCTGAAGAGCATCTTTGGAATACGCGGGACTACTTCAAGAGCGCCTACTACACAGAACATCCGGCGCATTTCGTAAGCGAGATCGGCTTTGACGGCTGTCCGAGCCTTTCAGGGTTGAAGCGCTTTATCGACGACAAGAACCTGTGGCCCTGGCAGAACAACGCGGTTTGGACTCTCCACTCCGCGAGTCAGGTCGGGGACGACTACGAGAACAAGCTCCTCGCCAAGGAGCTGAAGGATTTCTACGGCGAGATTCCAGACAAGATCGAGGACTTTATTTATGCCTCCCAAACCAGCCAGGCTGAGGCATACAAGTACCTGATCGAGATGACCCGCCTGAAGAAGTGGCGCCGCACGGGGGTTATTTGGTGGAACGTGATCGATGGTTGGCCACTAATCTCCGACTCCGTGGTCGACTACTACTTCAACAAGAAGCTCGCCTACCATTTCATCAAGCGGGTGCAGCACCCCGTGGTGCTTATGGTGGACGAACTCGAGGGACACAGCGGCGACGATTGGAGCGTCCATATTGTCATGGGGAACGATTCCTGTCAGGATGCGAGCGGCCACTTCAAGGTGTGGGATGCCGACTCCGGCGAGACGCTTCTCGAAGAAGACTATACGTCAAAGGCCAACGAAAATGTGGGCGTGGGAAAGATTCAGGCCTTCCACTCCGACAAGAAACTCTTCCTGATGGAATGGACGGCAGGCGGGAAAAGGTATGTAAATCACTACCTGCTCGGCACTCCGGCTTTCTCTCTTGCGCAATACAAAGCCTGGCTGCCGAAAATCGCTGCACTGCAGAATGACTTCGACCCGGCGAAGGTGGGAGTGTAGGCGCAACCCGACAGGGAATCGTAAAGTGGCTTCCTCTTGAAGGGGGAAGCCACTTCCCTTTCAGGTTTCTGTAATGGGCCCGACCTAAGAAGCGCGCGCCTGGCAAGCCAAGTCAAAGCTTCATCTTTGATTGCAAAATGCTCAACAAGGTGAAGTCCAGCTTGTGCCCATGCCAGTCTTTGTATTGGGTGCCGGGCCGGTTGGTGTCAACGATGCCGTTCGAGCCGCGCAGATTCCACAGAGCCCACCCGGAATTCAAGCTGCCGATCATGTCCAGGGTGTCATTGATCCAGGCATAGACAACATCGGGAGACGTGTAGCGGTTGCAGCCCATTTCGCCGAAGTGGATTGGAACTCCGTGCTGAGCCGGTTCCGTCCAGGGACGGAATTGTTCTTCGATCGTGTGTTTGTCGGCAATCACCTTGCCTTGGGCATCCTGCAGGGGCCATGTGGGAACAGGCAACCCGTCGCTGGCTGGGCGCACCCACTCGCATTGATAGCAGGTGAGCTGATACGGCGAGTAATCGTGACAACTCTGCACGATATTTGCATCGTACAAATCAGGAATGGGTGAGTTCGCCGAGGGATAGCCGTCGGTAACAATCAGGCGCGCATGGTCTTTTCCACGAATACCAGCAATAGCCGCGCGCGCCACGCGAACATATTCCTTCCCGGTCGCCTCGGTTTCTTTGCCCACAAAATCGATAGGTTCATTCACCAGGTTAAAGCTGAGCTTCTTACTCGAGATTGCGGCATAGCGACCGGCAAAATAGACCCATTGGTGAACAAACGCATCGAGAGCGGAAGAGGAACTAAACATGTTGCTCCTCTCGGGCGTGATATGGATCTTCGTGAACTTCTCGTCCATGCCGTCGAGAATGCAGTATCCCGGTGCCCTGTGAAGGCTGACATTGACATGCACCCCGTATTTCTCGCCGAGCCGGATCGCGCGATCAATCGGCTCGACGTCCTTCTCTCTGATCTGCATCGGGTCGTTTGCGTCGGTCCAGAAACGATAGTCCATGGGCAGCCGAACCCAGTTGAATCCCCAGTCCCGCATCCAGCGGAAATCATCCTCCTGAAAATGGCCGCTCTCGAATGGGAAGTACTTCATCCAGTCCGGGTCGGTTGAGAAGTATTCCATCAGGTTGAAGCCGTACCACTTCGGGTTAATTGAAGCTGTCTTCGGCGCGGGTTTCTCAAGTCCTGCGAGAGCCGCGGGCAAAGCACCGGCCACTGCGATTCCGGCCAGGGATTTCAAAACGCTACGGCGATGAATACGTGAGGGGGCCTTCAGCAGTTGACAGTCTTCCATAGTTCGTCAGTCCTTTCTCTGCGGAGCAGGTCCGGATGCAGCACCTCGCAGCCTGCTTTTGATCGGATTGCCTCAGGGCGACGATTCAGCTCATCCGAGGTTCACGGAACACGATAGCACTTGATTGTTGTGCGCCGCAGTTTTCGGTGAAGCTGCATGGGTTCGTTGTAGGGATTGGCTTTACATGGTACCCTGAATCGCGTCATGAAACACCACGGTCTTACTTTGCCCAAAGCTGTCGACGGGGAGTCTTCAATCTACACGGTGCAGGCTGTGCTTCGTGCTGCGGCCGTTCTTAGATCCTTCAATTCGATGGCCGAGATTTTGGAGCTGAGAACCGTTACCAAGCGATCGCTTCAAACCAAGGCTACAGCGTATCGGCTTTTGGAAACCCTGGTTCAGGCCGGATTGCTTGAACGGGTTGGCCATCAGGGATATCGACTGCGGGTTGACCTGACTCCGGGAAGGCGATGGAGGATTGGATATGCCTCTCAGAGCAGCGTAATGGCGTTTACGTCTATAGTTACCGAAAGCTTGGTAGCGGCTGCCAGTGAAGCGAATATCGATCTTGTCGTGGTCAACAACAAGCTCAGCCCAACGACGACAATGCGCAATGCCGATATTCTTATCGAACAAAAGGTCGACTTGGTGATCGACTCCCAGATCGATTCCGCCATTGCACCGCAGATCGCGGCGAAGTTCTCGGATGCGCACATACCCTTCATCGCGGTGGATATCCCGCACCCCGGAGCTTTCTATTATGGCGCCGACAACTATAAGGCGGGCCGATTGGCTGGCCGTTACCTGGCGACGTGGTGTGCCAAGCACTGGGGCGGACAGGCTGGCGAGATCTGTTTGATAGGCACCGACGTCGCGGGACCTTTTCTCAATGCACGCTTGAATGGCATGTGTGACGGAATGGCCGAGATTCTTCCGAATCTAAGAAATCTACACTGTAGCCATCTTGACTCAAAGGGGCAGTTTGAAAAGACGCTTGATGCTGTGAGGAAGTTCATCCGGCTACGGAAGTTGCGGCGGGTGCTGGTGGGCGGAGTCAACGACTTGTCTGCTCTGGCCGCGCTTCAGGCCTTTCGTGACTTTGGCGCCGAGGAAGAATGCGCCATCGCCGGCCAGGATGGATGCCTGGAGGCAAGAGAGGAGATGCGCAAGGATTCAACAAGGCTGGTGTGCAGCGTGGCATATTACCCTGAGAGATACGGAAAAGGCCTTATACAATTCGCAAAGGATATCCTGAGCAGCAAGAGTGTCCCGCCTGCGATTCTCACCAGGCATGATATTGTCACTCCGCAAAACGTGGACAAACTGTACCCCAATGACAGTTGGATCAAATCGGCAGGAAGATCAAGCGGATAGAATCGTTGGCGACTTTCAGGGAACATCCGCGCACTCGCCTTTCCGCCATATGATCTCAGCTTTGGCTTGAAAGCTCTTTCCCTCCCCGCATTGCCTTAACAAAACTCTGGATTTGAATTGCAATCCATTCCGAGCTTTCCAGTCCTCAAATCAAAGCGCTGTCCGGAAACGCTCCGTCAACCTGCTCCAGTGAGGCCTTTCGCTCGATGCGCGTAAGAGCATCGCTACGTCTCATTCCGCGATACGGTTCTCCAATCTCTGTGGCTGCGGTTACCCACTGTGCGGAACTGCTCATTTTACGCGTAGCGTAAAGAATTAGAAACACTTGTCCGCTGAGACTATTCGCAGATTCCGCCCTTTCCTTCTCGGCAGTCGAAACGAGCGGCAAAGGTCCCTCGTCAAGTTGACAGGAATAGATTCCATATTGAAACTCGTGCCAACGCTCAGGATCTGGTTCAGGAAGCGCGCAGGCCCTCACCTTGGCTCGAAACCTGGAGGTGCGCTCGGAATCTCGGGACATTTCCACTGCACAACCTGACAGATGATCGATTTGCGTGCGATTCCGAATCTCCCAAAAGTGCTTGCCCGGGAGCCTCGCAGTCGGGTGTCCAGGTAGTGCAGGAACCTCAAACCAAAGAAGAATCCGCGGTTCTCACTCTCTTAGGAGGAACACAATGCAAACAAGTACAAAGAAGAATGACTCCACAGGCTCGTTTTGGTCTGTGAGGCACATCGGTTTGCTCGCTCTGATTGTGGCCGTCATGCTCGGCATGGCCACCATTTCAGGGAATGCTCAATCAATCACGGGCACCATTCTCGGCACAATCGCGGATCAGTCCGGTGCGGTGCTACCCAACACGACCGTTCAGCTCATCAACCAGGGCACCAACACCAAAGTCCAGACCGAAAGCAATGACTCTGGCTATTATCAGTTCGTTGCGGTTCCACCAGCGACCTATAAGATCGTCGTTCAAAAAGAGGGATTCAAGCAGTTGTCCCGTGCAGGAATTGTCCTGCAAACCGAAGCCAGAATCCAGGTAGACCTCGCTCTCCAGATCGGCGCCTCGACCGAAACCGTTGAAGTCAGTGCCAGCAGCCCGCTCATCGAGGCCGATGCGGTCTCGCTTGGCACGGTGGTTGACCAGCGCGAAACCAATGAATTGCCGCTGAATGGCCGCAACCCGATGAACCTGACCGCCCTGGTCGCCTCGGTCATTCCGCTGGGCCAGACCTCTGGCACCCCGACTGGCGTGAACCCGATTGCCTGGGGCAACTACCAGATCGGCGGCGGCATGGCCGGCCAGAACTCGACCTACGTCGATGGATCGCCGGACAACGGCATCTATTTCCACAACACTGAATTCATTCCCTCCCAGGATTCCATTCAGGAATTCAAGGTGGAAACCAACAACCTCTCCGCCGAATACGGAGCACTGGCCGGCGGCGCCATCAACTTCACCACCAAGTCCGGCGGCAAGGACCTTCACGCCAGCGCCTGGGAGTTCATCCGCAACAAGGTGCTGAACGCAAACGACTATTACAGCAACCACAACAACATTCCGCGCGGGCCGTTCACGCAAAATCAGTACGGCTTCAACATCGGCGGTCCGGTCGTGCTTCCGCATCTTTACTATGGCCGGAAAAGGACCTTCTTCTTCTTCAACTGGGAAGGCTTCGGTCTACGCCAGGGACTCGCGACCACAACCACGGTTCCCACCTCGACCGAAATCAGCACCGGCGATCTATCCGTTTTCAAGGATAGCAACGGTAATCCGTATCCGCTCTACGATCCACTGACCACCTGCTCAACGGACTCCGGCATTGCCAGTCCTGGGTCAGGAATTCGCCTCTGCAACCCTGGCGAGGTCGATGGCTCCCGCCTGCCGCTTAACGGCACCGGCACGCCTGACAGCATAGTTCCTACTGGCAGGATGAATTCAACTGCCGTGAAGTATTTGGCGCAATTCATGCCGGCTCCCACCCTCGCGGGCGCCACGTTGAACAATTACACTTCGAAAGTCAGCAGCGGCGGCAACAACTATCAGACCGTTGTCAAGATGGATCACGACTTCTCTGACAAAAATCACGTGATGAGCCGCTACACCTACTGGAAGAACAGCAGCCTCCCCGTCGATCCGTTGAAGACCGGCATTTGCGCAAACGGAAGCTGCGCCGAAATCTATCACGTGCAGAACTTCATCCTGGACGACACCGTGACCCTTTCGGCGAAGTCCATCCTGGATGTGCGCCTCAGTTACGGAAGGTACTCCTACAACCGCACCCCGCTAAGAACCGACTTCGACGTGACAAAAATCGACTGGCCGGCCTCCTATCAGGCACTCGTCGAATTCCCTGGCCCCCCGGTCATGGTTATTCCAACCTTTGACCAGGCTGGGCTGTTCGGTCAGCAGGGCGCCGATAGCTCCATCTTCACCAGGGAAGATACTGGCCGCCTCGCAGGCACCTTCACCAGATTCGTGGGAAACCATACCCTCAAACTTGGTGGTGAATACACCTTGCAGAGATTCGCCTACGCACAAACCAACACCTCGTCCGGCCTGTGGAACTTCAGCGCCGGCGCGACCTCCTGCGTAAGCTGCAGCGGATCCAGCGGGCTCGACTTAGCATCCTACTTATTGGGCTACCCCTCCGGCGGTGGATCATGGTACGAAAATTTGTCCGCGTCGGCATTGCACTATCCGGGCGTCTTTGCCACTGACGATTGGCGCGCCTCCAAGAAACTCACGTTCCACCTCGGTATTCGCTGGGAAGACAGCCTCCCATACACCGAACGCCATGACCGCATAAGCTACTTTGATTACGCGGCATCCAATGACGTTCTAACCGCATACGGGATTCCCAACGTAAAGGGAAATATCAACCTGGTGAATACTCCTGCGCGGTCCAGCCGCTACGGAACCAACCCCGACGACAAGATGATTTCACCGCGCGCCGGTTTGTCCTATCGGATTGCCCCGAACACAGTCTTCACTGCCGGTTACGGTATCTTCTGGCTCCCGATCGACGTAACCACTTCCCAGAACCCAGGGTGGGACGGTACCTCCGGTTTCACCACTCCCTATGTCGGGTCGACAAATGGCTATACCCCGACAAACAGCATCAGCACTCCCTATCCACTCTCAAATCCGGCCGATCCCAGCAGCGCATATATCGTTATGCCGGCTGGCCGCTCCAAGGCGACTGCTTCTCCGGTCACGGGCTTGTTCCAATACCAGGTAAACACTTTGGGAAATGGTGTTACGGGAACGTTCCCGAACGACCCCTGGGGATACACTCAACAATGGAACGCTGGGATACAACAGCAGATTGGCAAGTCCAGTTCCATCGCTGTCTCCTATGCCGGATCCAGGGGAGCTCATCTCCCATTTGGCGGAATTCAGATGGACCAGATTTCAGATTCCGTCCTGGCCACAGCAGCAAGTCAATATCAAGCGCACCAGACGCCGGCTATTGCACAGCAGGTTACCAACCCCTACTATGATGCCATCCCCGCTGGAAACCCTCTCAAAGTCGCAACCGTCTCATACGGACAAACGATACTGCCATACCCACAGTATGCCGGTGTCGGGTCTGGCGGCGCTCACTTGGGCGACTCCACATATAACGCACTTGAGGTGAAGCTCACAAAACGTTTCTCCCAAGGAGCTTCCTTCAACGTCGCTTACACCTTCTCAAAGATGATCAGCGACACAGACACCCTGGCTTCCTGGCTGGAGTCAATCTCCGGCATTCAGGACGCCAACAACCTGAAGGGCGAAAAGTCGGTTTCCTCTACCAGCACGCCGCAGCGGCTTGTCATTGCTTACGTCTATGACATCCCACTGGGACGTGGACGAGCCGTTCTTCCGAACATTCCAAGGGCCGCGGACTACGTGATAGGCGGATGGGGACTGCAAGGACTCACAACCCTCATGGCTGGTTTCCCGTTGGGCATGACCGATAGCAACAATACCTCCAACTCCTATGGCGGCGGGCAAAGACCCAACGTCGTTGCCGGCTGCAACAAAAAGATCAGCGGATCGGCCACGCAAAAGCTGGGTAAGTGGTTCAACACCTCTTGCTTCACACAAGCAGCCCCTTACACATTCGGCAATGAATCGAGACTCGACTCGAAATTGATCGGTCCTGGCGTTGCCAACTGGGATATGTCCATCGTGAAGAAATTCCCGATCGACAGGGACGGAAAGCTCAATCTGCAATTCCGGGCCGAGTTCTTCAACCTCTTCAACCGTGTACAGTTCGGAACTCCCAACACTTCAATAGGCAGCCCGAGCGCTGGCGTCATCAGTTCAACAAATAACTTGCCGAGACTCGTCCAGTTTGCATTGCGGCTCAACTTCTAGCTTTCTTGTGTCCACCTGAAAAGCCCGGTCCGGAGCGATATCGTCTCCGGACCGGGTTCTTTCTTTACGGATGCTGAAGAATCCTTGCTTCGTGATGCGGCTGATAACGACGTAGCTTGAAATGAATCGGCCGACGAAGCGCAACTCTTGCCTGGAATGTTTAATAGATCCCTCTAGGCCGGTCGGGGATATGCTACAGCGAACGTTACGTCATCAAATGGCCTACTGAGCAAGAATCCTGTGGCTGGAAGTGGTACAAGATTTCTGATCTGTCTCTCCAAACGCATCGGAATCCAATCAATCGCGCTTTGAATTGTCAATTACAACCCCAGGAGGAGCCTTGTCATGGAAAAGGAACGTCTATCGGATCAGCAGAAGGCCTTTTATCGCCAGAATGGATATCTCCTTGGCCTGCCCAGAATCTATTCGCCGGCAGAGATGCAGAGAATTAATGCGGAACTGCCATCGCTCCTCGCCCTGCTGGAACCTGGAGAGACAGCAAAGGATATCCGTGAGTGGCATGAAACCAGTACCTACCTCTATGAAATGGTAATGAATCCGGAGATCCACGATCTGGTCGAGGATATTCTCGGCCCGAATTTCTATTGTTGGGCAAGCAGTTTCTTTATCAAAGAACCGTATAGCAGCGCGACAGTTGGCTGGCATCAGGATGCCTACTATTGGCCGATGCATCCGCATCATACAGTAACCGTATGGCTCGCCTTCGATGACGCAGATGAAGGGAACGGCGCGATGAAAGTGGTTCCCGGTTCCCACTTGAACGGCTTACTCAAGCACCGACGTTCAACACACACAGATTCCATTCTGACCTTGGAACTGGAGACCGGAACTTTTAAAGAATCTGATGCTATCCAATTCAAGCTGAAGGCGGGGGAGGTCTCTCTTCACGATGACCGCTGCGTGCATAGCTCCCCATCAAACCCGTCAGCTCGTCGACGCGCAGGCCTAACCCTCCGGTACTCAGTGACCGAGGTAAAGAACGATCTATCGGTGAATCCCCACTTCAAAGCCTATCTCTGTCGTGGCGTCGATGAGTATCATCTCAACCCGGTGGGCAAGCCGTCAACGAAGCGCTTTGCCCGTCCGGCCTTTAAAGCGATCAGTAACGAAGAAGCCGGCGCTGTAACCAGTTGATTTCCGCCGAAGATTTCGCAAGCATGCGATGCGGGAATTGTTAATCAAGAAGGACAGGACTCGCTCCGCTTAACTATGGTTCGAAAGGCCGAACCCTCTGGTCGGCCGCGGAGGAACCGATCCGCCTAGCACTTCAAGGGCAGGAGACTACCTATTGCGAGTTATCCTGCCAAGGCGCCAATGATTAGTTGCGGACACTGACAGTCATGCCCGAAGCACGGACAGGTATTGACACTGGCGATGGAGACAGAGAACCTTTCTCTTTTTATCGTATCGCCTTGTGGATGCGGCGGGAGGGGACGCGTGGCCATCACGGTGGCGTACGATGGTAGCCGTCAATTCTGTCTCAGCCGGAAGAGTTCACAGCGGGGACAAAACCTGCCGCGACATACCAGCACATTTGCGGTGTACGAGTCCGTGCGTCAAGAGGAGAACAATCGTGAGGAAGACCAGAAGAGAACTGCTCAAGGACGCATTGAGAGTCTGCGCGGTAACCATGGCGGCTCCGCGAACCCTGTTGTCGTCGGCGGCAAGTGCGGCAAAGCCGGCACGGAACCTAGCGCTCAACCGGGCGGCCTGGGCCTCGAGTACGGCGGACTTCTTCACCACAGGGCACATGGCCACCGATGGCCAGATGGCGACGCAGTGGTCAAGCAAGGGTGCCGGGCAGGAATGGATCTATGTAGACCTCGGGGATCCTTGCGATGTGAACAAGGTGGTTCTGCGCTGGGGCAAGGGGTATGCCAAGGCTTACAAGATTCAGGTATCGGCCGAGCGCGGGGCGTCTCCGGAGACGGGCCTGGCAGAAAGGTGGGTTGATGTATACGGGACGGGCAGCGGAAAGGGTGCCGTTGAGGAAATTGCCCTGAAATCCACAAAAGCTCGCTATGTACAGCTGATGTGCACCGAGCCTGCTGAACCAGCCGGGTATTCGCTTTGCGGGTTCGAGGTTCTTGGCACTGGCGGCCCGAGAGTGCGGCCCAACCTCGTCCCATCGCCTCATGCGGATGGAACACTTGAGCTTTCGGGGGGATGGAAGCTGGTGTGCCAGCAGTTTGACTTGAGCGATGCTGCCAGGATTTCCACCTGCGGATACGGCGATGGCGCCTGGCTCCCGGCCACCGTCCCCGGAACAGTTCTGACCAGCTATCTGAATGCAGGCGCTGTCCCTGACATGTTTTACGGCGACGACCAATATCAGGTCTCGGAGTGGTTCGCGTACGGGCATTGGTGGTACAGAAATGAACTGACCGTTCCGGCCAGCTACCTGGGCAAGCGGGTATGGCTGAACCTGGACGGCATCAACTACAAGGCGGATATCTACTTAAATGGCCCCCAGGTTGGCAATATGGCGGGTGCCTTCAGTCGGGGCCGCTTCGACATTACGGAAAAGGTGCTGGTTGGAAGGAAGAACTGCATTGCCGTCCTCATCCATCCTGTCACCAACCCCTGCAAGCCGACGGTCAGAACGCTGGGCGATTACGATTGGCCTGAAGATTTCACGCACAACGCTCCCTCGTTTTTGGAATCGGCGGGATGGGATTGGCTGCCGACGATTCGCGACCGGAACATCGGTATCTGGAACAAGGTCACCCTTTCGACCAGCGGCGATGTCACGATCCACGATCCATTTGTTGTAACCGATCTACCACTGCTCCCGGACATATCCCGGGCCGACTTGACGCTTCGAGTGGAACTCAAGAACCACGCGAACCAGCAGCGCTCGGGGACTTTGAACGTCGGATTCGGCGCCATCCGATTCTCCCACCCGGTTACCCTCGAAGCGGGCGAAACCAGGAACATTACTCTCGATAAGTCCGAGTACCTTGAACTCTCGTTGAAACAGCCGCGGCTGTGGTGGCCCAACGGTTACGGCGAACAGTATCTCCACGATCTCTCTCTCCGCTTCCAGATTAAGGGGGGTAGCCTTTCGGATGTGAATCACAGCAAAATTGGAATCCGGAAGTTGACCTACAACCAGGATGCGCTGGCGCTGAGAACCTGTCCAGAAACTAAGGTGATCGTCGCAGGAGCAGGTGCGCGAATGCGATGTGGATCATGGTTTCGGCGGAGGTGTGGCGAAGTTCGTAGTCTTTGCTGAGACGGCGTGACCAGTTGAGCCAGGCGAAGGTGCGTTCGACGATCCAGCGCTTGGGCAGTACGCGAAACAGGTGTTGTTCGTTGCGTTTTACGATCTTGACGGAGTAGTCAAACATATCTTTTGCCCAGTCGATCAGCTTGCCTGTGTAGCCGCCATCGGCGAAGACAGTGGTGATCGAGTCGAAGCGGCAGAACAAGCGCATCAGCACGGCACGGGCCGCCACACGGTCCTGGATGCCTGCCGAATGCACGATCACCGCCAGCAGGTTGCCTTGCGTATCTACCGCGATGTGCCTCTTGCGGCCCTTGATCTTCTTGCCCGCGTCGTAGCCGCGCCGCCCCCTTTTAGCGCCGTCTTGGCCGACTGCGAATCGATAATCGCCACGGTGGGCGTGGCGTTTCGTCCGCCGGCCTTGCGGCCCTGTTCGCGTAGCGTCTGTCCTACGCGCTCCCACACGCCGCTGTCGCGCCAGGAGCGAAAATGCTCGTGAACTGTTTTCCAG
>OCZT010001885.1_pt1 | contig 21742 bp, 21 predicted proteins | sample 1539031 | NCBI WGS metagenome assembly OCZT01 (sample SAMEA3539308, study PRJEB22396) | soil metagenome | biome: tundra; feature: field; material: soil | place: USA | collected 2010-05 | depth 0.15 m | reverse complement strand
TAAACGGTGAATGGGAACTAATCCTAGCGATGAGTTCCCATTATTGTTTTAATACTATCTCATCATATCCATTTTAACAAGTTTTTGTAACTCATATTGGCTTAATGAATATCTTTGGATTTAATAAGATAATTGTTTATGAGTTATTCAGGATTAACAGCTTTTATTGATGAACTTGAGAAAAATGATGAACTCCTGCGGATCAAACAATTTATTAATCCGGTACTAGAAATCACTGAAATAACTGACAGGGTAACCAAATCAGGAGGAAAAGCCCTGCTGTTCGAAAATACCGGAACCGGCTTTCCTGTTCTTATAAATGCATTCGGTTCCGATTCGAGGATGGCCATGGCAATTGGCAGGAAAAACCTTGATGAGGCAGGAACAGAATTGGAGAATTTATTCAAAAATGTATCATATAATACAGAGACACTTTTTCAGAGACTTTCAACCCTTCCGGTTCTCTTAAAACTAGCAGGCCTTCTTCCATCACATATTAAAAGAAAAGGGACCTGCCAGCAACAAATTCACATGATACCCGACCTTGATATTCTTCCTGTACTGAAATGCTGGCCGCACGATGGAGGCCGGTTTATTACTCTTCCAATGGTACACACCCGGCATCCGGAAACAGGCAGCACAAATGTCGGAATGTACAGGATGCAGATTCTTGATAAAAACACAACTGCCATGCACTGGCAGCGTCATAAAACGGGAGCCAGCCATTTTGAAGCCTGGAAAATAACAGGTAAAAAAATGCCGGTATCTGTTGCTCTGGGAGGTGACCCGGTTTATACATATGCAGCAACTGCACCTCTTCCCGAAAATTTAAATGAATATATTCTTGCCGGATTCCTCAGGAAAAAAAAGGTTAATATGGTACGGTGTATCACCAATGATCTTTTCGTACCGGAAGATGCCGACATAATTCTTGAAGGATTTGTTGATCCGGCCGAAGATCCGGTATGGGAAGGTCCGTTCGGGGACCATACAGGGTTCTATTCTTTGGCTGACTGGTACCCTAAATTTCATATTACCTGCATAACACATTCAAATAAAGCAGTTTATCCGGCAACAATAGTAGGGATACCCCCTCAGGAAGATGCATGTATAACCAGGGCAACAGAAAGATTATTCCTCTCACCAGTCAGAATGACCCTACAGCCTGAGATTGAAGATTTTCATATGCCCGATGCCGGCATAGCCCATAATCTGGTAATTGTAAAGATTAAAAAGAGCTATCCTGGTCAGGGCATGAAAGTTATAAGCTCATTGTCAGGAGCTGGACAGATGATGTTTACAAAGTACATGATTGTAGTGAGCGGAGATATTAATATCAGGAACTATAAGGAATTACTATCTCATGTTTTTGATAACATTGATTTCAGCCGGGACCTATTATTCAGCCATGGTCCGCTTGATGTTCTGGATCATTCATCCGATAACTTTTCGTTCGGTGGAAAGGTAGGAGTCGATGCTACAATAAAACAAACTGAAGAAAGCTCCGGAAGAAGAAAAATACCAAAATCTGATACCGCGGAAATCTCAGATATTAAAGTTGATTTCTTTAACACGATTATCATAAAAAATTTTAACCTCAGCCTTTTCGCAAATGGAATTCCTATACTTATAATTTCAGTGAACCGCTCAGAGGATCGCGATGTAATTGAAAAGGTAAAGAATATGTTCCGCACAAATGATTCCAATGGTACCTTCAGGTTAATCATAGCAGTTGATCATACTGTTGATGTTAATGATCTGTTTATGGTAGCCTGGCAACTTCTTGGGAATACTGATCCTCAACGGGATCATGAATTTATTTCCCCCCGCTCTGTTTTGTTTGACGGAACAATAAAGGCTTACAGAAAGGGAGGATTTCCGAGGAAATGGCCGAATGTAGTCTGCTCCGATATTGAAACTATTACAACAATAGATCAGAAATGGGAATCTCTCGGAATAGGAGAGTTTATTAATTCTCCATCAAGCAGATACATACGACTATGCCGGAAAGGCGCTGATGAAATTCTCATTGATTAGTCGGGATGCATTTTTAAATACACACAGATAACATTCGGATAATTAACCTATTTTTGTATTATCTGATGGAACTCATGCATCTAACATATTCTCATGTATATATGATTAATTCTATAATAGCTATTAATGGTATATTAATGGATGGTTTAACTGACTCTACTGCCCCTCCATACCATTTTATACTCTATAGCGCACTATTGATTTTAATTGTCTTTTTACTTGTTATGACTCAAACAAGGACTCTTATTAGGACCCGGAAACTACTCCGGGAAAAGGAGCAGGCTCTTGAGTTTATTGAAGTGCAGAAGTTCGAACTGGAATTAAAAGATAAAAACATTACTGATAGTCTGATATATGCGCAAAGAATACAAGAAGCACTTCTGCCTTCTGAAACCTATTTCAGAAAACACTTTGCAGACTCATTCATTTTATTCAAACCTAAAAATATTGTAAGTGGTGATTTTTACTGGATTGGTGAAAAGGGTGAAAAGGTTTTTATTGTAGCTGCTGATTGTACAGGTCATGGAGTACCCGGAGCTCTTATGTCGATGATTGGACTGAAGATCATTGAAAAGACCATTAATGAAGATAATATTGAAATTCCATCAAGGATACTGGCTGTAATGAATAAGGGATTGGAAAAAACCTTCAGCAGGGAAAAAAACATTGGAACAATCATCAGGGATGGAATGGACATTGGGCTTTGTGTCATCGACAGAAAAAGTAAAAAGTTGGAATACGCCGGAGCTTTTTTCCCTCTTTATCTTATCCGCGAGGGTAATCTGATTGAAATTGCTGCTGATAAGATTATTATAGGTATGAATCATGAAGAGCTACCTTATACCGATCATGAAATAGATCTGTTAGATGATGACATATTCTATATCTTCTCTGATGGATATGTTGATCAGTTCGGTGGTTCTGAAAATAAAAAATTCATGTACAGGCGCTTCAGGTATCTGTTGATGACTATTCACAATTTCCCTGTTAATGATCAGAAAGCAATTCTTGAGGAGAATATCAAGACCTGGATGGGTGTTCATGAACAGATTGACGATATGATGGTAATAGGATTCAGACCCTTAATAGGAGATCTTAAATGATTTTCTTTATCTTATCTATCAGTGCAGCCGGCTGGAAAGGCTTACTGATATAATCATCAATTCCGGCTGAAAGGCATTTTTCCTTATCCCCGATCATGGCATTAGCTGTAATTGCAATTATCGGAACATGTGAATTGGTTGTCGATTCCAGCGCTCTGATCTTTTCAGCAGCAACAAGTCCACTCATAACGGGCATTTGAATATCCATAAGAATCAGATCAAAACTGGTAGTTCCAAATCTGTCTAGAGCCTCTTTCCCGTTTGAAGCAGTATCTATACTATGAACCAGTGGCCTGAGAGTAAGTAAAGTGATTTTCTGGTTTATAAGATTATCTTCAACAAGGAGGATCCTGAGATCTTTGAGATCTTTATGAATTTTGTCTTTCTGTATTAACTCTTCAATCTTTTGAGAAGCAATGTTCTGCTTTGTTTCAGCAACAGGATTGGCATAAGGAAGATAGATGTTCAAAACCGTGGAATTAGCACTAAACTCCTGACTGAAAGTACCCTCTCCTGATAAGATGAATCTGGCAGCCAGACTTTTCTCAACTCCGATATCATTTATCAGAACGATTGGATTATCTGTTTGTATCCTTAATGCGATAGTACTTTCAGTTCCTGTTTCTTTCGTTTTTTTCAGGTTTATCGCTACTTTGGTAACTCTTTCTGATGATTGAATCTCGATGGTATTGAAGAGATCCAGAAATATCTGTTTAAGAATTATTGGGTCTCCAAAGCATTCAAAGTCACTGAATTCCTTTTTGTTTAGAATAAAATCGATGTTGGCTCTATCTTTAAGATTATAAAGCTCAATAGTATTTTGAATAGTTGAAAGCAAATTAAATCTTATAGCTTTTCTGTGCTCGTAACTCAGGTTTCCGGCAGACTGCATTGTTAATTCATTAACAGTAGTCACCATATTATTTGTCGATGCGATGAATGTCTCAAGAAGCTCCTTCTGCTTCTTCTGAAGACCTGATTCCATCAGCATATCAGAGATAATAACCAGGTTGTTCAAAGGCTCCCTTATCCTATGAGAGAAATCGATTATGACATCATCTTTCCTTTCGTTCAGAGAAGAAAACTCATTTAGTGATTCTTTAAAACTCTTATTTAACTCTGCTGCTTTCCTGACAATTAATACACCAAGACCTGCACCTGCAATTATCATGCATCCTGCCGGAAGCTTAAGGTTAAAAATGATTAACAGTACAGCTGATATAAGAATAAGAATCATAATGATTGAGTAAGAATCAATCATCTTCCTTTTCTTTTCGAAGATTTCCTCAGTTGATTTATTTAAACCATTGCTCTTGGAACCTTTTTCAGTTTCACTGACCATAAACCATCATTTTGAGGTTATGTAAATTTACATAAAATAAGTAATAAATATACATTAGCGGAAATTAACAACCTTTGAAGGAAATCGTTAAATTTGTACTTCCGGTACGAAATTTGAACTGAAAAGAAAAAACTTCGAATGCAATGTTGAAAATATTAAGGGTAATTTTTTTAATCAGTTTATTTTCACAAGGTATACCCGTTAACCGATTGTTCGGACAAGAGAAAGAAGGAATGGTAAAATACACTCCTGATTTCAGGTTCAATGATGGAATTTACATCAATTTTGACCAGGTTAAACTGAATAGCCCTATACCAAAAGCCAAGCTACTAACTTCAATCGATTACAACGACAGAGAATTTTTTAAGAAAATCCTTGAAGGAGATAAGGTCTATTTCTATGATAATATGGGTGTCAGACAGGAAATTGCGAAAAACAGCCTTTGGGGCTACTCCCGAAACGGAGTTTTGTATGTTCAGGTTCAGGATAACTTCAACAGGATCACCTTCGTAGGTAGCATCTGTCACTTTGTCGCGGATGTAACAACTTATGATACCCGATCCTATAACTCGCCTTACGGATATTACGATCCCTATTATTCACCTTACAGCTACAGTAATTATTATAATCCTTATAACCCATATTCTTACAGGTCAAATATGACCCGTAGCGAATTAAAACAGTATCTGATTGATTTCGAGAGTGGGAAAGTATTGGAATTTGATGTTGAAAATACTGAACTTCTTCTCATGAAGGATAATCAATTATATGATGAGTATGTTCAACTGTCAAGGAAAAAGAAGAAAGACCTCATGTTTGTATATGTTCGGAAATACAACGAAAAAAATCCCTTGTTTATACCTGTCCCGGCCCAATAATTGCAGCAACATGAGAACATTATTTTTAACCTTTAGTCTGCTTTTTGTCACTCTACTGTTGACTGGACAAGCCCCTTTCCCGAGTAATGATGAAATAAATCAATTTAACGCATCAAAGACCTGTGTTGTACTGGAAGATGATCCGTTTTCATCCTATAACTCATATATAAAAGATGCAGTTAACGCATGCTGGAAAATCACTCCTTTTGAATTTATTACAGTAAAGGATTTTAACGTCAGGAGATTGAATCCTGCATACTCGTTCCTTGTTCTTACCCAGACAAATTTTGATAAGGACAAATCCCATGGCCTGTATAACTTTCTAAATCTTCTTCAGGGGAAAAATGTCAATAAACTTGCTGAGATGCCTGAAATTTGTGCTGTCCCTCTTTCTTTTGCCGGCGTAAATGATCTTGTATATAGTTGGAAGCTTGGTGGTATTGTATCTTTTATGCAGAAGCATGCGCAAAAGATTTTAGAAGACCCTTCACTTACCCTGAGAAAATATCTTAAGTATTATAATAAAAATATACCTGGTATTAAGAATAAAACTATACTTGTGGAACAGGAGGATCTTTCTCCTGAAATATCAACAATCGACAGGATCAAAGCAATTTATACCAGTAAAATTGAGATAGTTACAGATGAAGAGATTATTAAGGCAATTGAGAATAAAACTTCTGATACTGTGATCCTCCATATGGTGGGTCCTATGGGAGACAGATATTCAGGTTATTGCTTTATAATGCTTATCGGCGCCGATGATTCAGAATTGTACTATTATAACCTGCATATGATTGACAAAGCAAATCCGAATGGTTTATTACCCGACGATTTGAAACGGCTTGAAAGATAACATGCAGCAATGACCAGGCGATGCCGTCTTTTAATAAATACTTAAATATCATGGAAGAGAACGAAGTATTATCAGAAACAGAAAGAAATTGGGCGATGCTATGTCACCTTTCAGCTTTTGCTGGGTTCTTTTTCCCGTTCGGCGGTATAATCGGGCCTCTTATTTGCTGGCTGACACGAAGAGATGAATCTTCATGGGTAAACATAAACGGGAAGGCATCTCTTAACTTCCAGTTATCTATGCTTCTTTACATGGTTCTGACTATCCCTTTATGCTTCATCCTAATTGGGATTCCAATAATTATGGTACTGGGAACTCTTAAAGTAGTCTGTGTAATTATTGCCAGTGTTAAAGCACCAAAGGGTGAACTCTTCAGATACCCACTGGTAATACCGTTTATACAATGATAATTTTTTGATACACTAATAATCTCATATCATGCCAACTAACAGAGAAAAGGATTCATCTAAAGTAAAAGCTGTTGGAAAGAAAGATTTATATCATGACATAGAACAGGAAAAGAAGAAAAAACTTGATGAAGGGGAATACGAAGAGTTGCTCAGGATTCTCGAGATTGAACTGGTAAAACTGCAGGAATGGGTAAAGGCGAATAAGTTAAAAGTAGTTGTTGTTTTTGAAGGAAGGGATGCAGCTGGGAAAGGCGGAGTAATTAAAACCATTGGCGGCTGCCTGAATCCCAGAATATGCAGGATTGTTGCTCTTGGCATACCCACTGAAAAGGAAAAATCTCAATGGTATTTCCAAAGATTTGTTTCCGAGTTGCCGGCGGGAGGTGAGATTGTCCTTTTTGACAGGAGCTGGTATAACAGGGCAGGCGTAGAGCAGGTGATGGGTTACTGTACCAATGATGAATATGAGGAGTTTCTCAGATCATGTCCGGAATTCGAAAAAATGCTTATCAGGTCTGGCACAATCCTTATAAAATATTGGTTCTCTGTTAGTGACCATGAACAGGAAAAACGATTTCAGGATAGAATTAAAGACCCTACAAAACGATGGAAGATCAGCCCGATGGATATTGATTCACGTGATAAATGGGTAGAGTATTCCATGGCTAAAGATAAAATGTTCTCATATACCGATACAAAACAATCACCATGGTATGTTGTCCGTGCAGATGATAAAAAGAGAGCAAGACTGAACTGTATCAGCCATCTCCTTACCCTCATTCCTTATGAGGATCTTACCAATAAACCATTGAAACTGCCACCGTTGAAACATGATGTGGCTTATGTAAGACCTCCCGTAACTGAGCAGACATTTGTTCCTGAAAAATACTAAAGGATTATTTGCCCCCCGACTCCCCTAAAGGGGGGCTTAAACTCTACATTAAAGTGTAATTCAACTGAATGACACTGAATAAAACCCCCTTTAGGGGGCAGGGGGCTTTTTCTTCCTTTGCGGTTAATGATTTTCGTTATTTCAAATTCTCGGTATCTTTTATACTTTTGTTCCCGCTCTAAGGGATTTCGTCACTACGTTCCTCAACTTTTTACTTTTTTCTTTTTACTTTTGTCATATATTTTATTTTTAGTTTATGGTTTCATCTACATCTATACCGAAAGGAACCCGAGATTTCTCAACAGAGGAGATGCTGAGACGTGAATATATTTTTGAATCAATAAAACAGATATTCAGGTTATATGGTTATCAGCCTATAGAGACTCCGGCAATTGAGAATCTTTCTACTCTGTTGGGTAAGTATGGGGAGGAAGGAGATAAACTTCTTTTCAGGATATTGAATTCGGGCGATTTTTTGTCGTCAATTAGTGACGATGATCTGGCTAAACGGGAATCTAATAAACTATCTTCCATGATCTGCGAAAAGGGTTTAAGATATGACCTTACGGTGCCATTCGCACGTTATGTTGTGCAACATCGTGATGAAATTGTCTTTCCTTTCAAGAGATATCAGATACAGCCTGTCTGGAGAGCCGACAGACCACAAAAAGGCAGATACCGTGAGTTTTTTCAATGCGATGCCGATGTAATCGGAAGCGATTCATTATTAAATGAGTATGAGCTGATCAGAATCATTGATGATATTTTTAAAAAATTCAGAATTTCAACAGTCATCAAAATTAATAACCGAAAAGTCCTTGCAGGAATTGCAGAATTTATTGGGGAAGTAAATAGGATAACTGATATAACAACAGCTATTGATAAAATAGAAAAGATTGGTATTGATGCAGTTAATTCAAAACTAAAAGAGAAAGGTGTTTCTGCATCAGCTATTAAGAAACTGCAACCTATACTAAAACTCAAAGGATCTAATAGGATAAAACTTAATACCCTGGAGAGAAGACTAATGCATTCTGTAATTGGGAAACAAGGAATAGATGAATTAAGAATACTTTTTGAATATCTGAAAAATTCGAAATTAACTTCCAAGGTTGAGTTGGATCTTACTTTAGCACGTGGGCTAAACTATTATACTGGTGCCATAATCGAAGTAAAGTCAAAAGATGTCAGCATTGGAAGCATTTGTGGCGGAGGACGTTATGATAATCTGACGGGGGTTTTTGGGATGGAAGGGATATCGGGTGTGGGAATTTCTTTCGGAGCCGACAGGATATATGATGTTCTGAATCAGTTAAACCTTTTTAATGACATAAGTGTATCTTCAACTGAGGCTCTGGTTGTTAATTTCGGAGAGAAAGAAACATCATATGCAGTTAAAATTCTTAATTTATTACGTAGCCTTAATGTACGCAGTGAACTGTACCCCGATGCTATGAAACTCAAAAAACAGATCTCTTATGCCGATTCAAAAAAGATACCATATATTATAATTGCCGGGGAAGATGAGATTAATAAGAATAGTGTAACAATTAAAATAATGTCTTCGGGGGAACAGAAAAGTTTACTGCTGAAAGATCTCGGTTCCTTTATAATTAGTGAGATTAAGTCTTCAAAATATTCCTGATGCATTTATATAAATATTATAAGATAATTAATAATACCATCAATTCCCGGATCGCTTGAAAATCAAGATTTGTAATCAAGATTCCGGAAAGTGTAAATAGATTTTAAAAAAATGACTAATGAATTTTAAGATATCACCTGAAGAGCTTAATCTTGAAACTATCGGCGAAATTCTTGAGAAGAATGCCAAATTATCTCTCTCGGAGGAATCTGTAAAACTTATTACTCTTTGCAGGAACTACCTCGATCGTAAACTTGAGAATAATACATCACCCATTTATGGGATCACAACCGGTTTTGGATCGCTTCATAATAAAACAATCAGCAAAGATCAACTCAACAAGCTCCAGGAAAATCTGGTTAAGTCACATGCCTGTGGTACAGGACCGGTTGTAAGAGAGGATATTGTCAGACTAATGTTACTTCTGAAAATCCATGCTTTAAGTCTTGGAAAATCAGGTGTTCAGGTTGCTACAATTCAGCGGTTGATAGATTTTTTCAATGAAGGTGTAAGCCCTGTAGTTTATGAGCAGGGATCTCTGGGCGCATCAGGTGATCTTGCACCCCTGGCACACCTTGTTCTTCCCTTGCTGGGTATGGGTGAGGTGATATACAAAGGTAAGATATCAGAAGCCGGCATGATTCTTAAAAAATATGGATGGGCTCCTGTGGAACTGCAATCGAAGGAGGGCCTTGCTCTTCTGAATGGGACACAATTCATGAGTTCTTATGGTGTATATATTATCACCATGGCTGACAGGCTATCTGCATTTGCGGATATCACTTCCGCCATTTCGCTGGAAGCATATGATGGCCGGCCCGATCCGTTTTTTGAGTGTGTGCATAAAATCAGGCCGCATAAAGGACAAATAGCTACTGCAGAAGCTTTCAGAAAAATGTTAAAGGGGAGCCAGCTCATTTCACGCAAAAAGGCACATATTCAGGATCCTTACTCATTCCGGTGTATTCCCCAGGTACATGGAGCAAGCAAAGATGCGATAACCTATGCAAAATCAGTAATACTAACAGAGATCAACTCGGTAACTGATAATCCTACAATATTTCCAGAGGAAGATCTGATTGTTTCAGGAGGAAATTTCCATGGTCAGCCACTTGCTCTCATCTTCGACTACCTTGCTATTGCTCTTGCAGAGCTGGGAAGTATTTCAGAAAGAAGGGTCTATAGATTGATAGCCGGTCAGAGAGAACTCCCTGAATTCCTTGTGGCGAACCCGGGATTGAACAGCGGTTTTATGATACCTCAGTATACTGCCGCTTCGATTGTTAGTCAGAATAAGCAACTTTGCACACCATCCTCCGTCGATTCTATACCTTCATCAAATGAGCAGGAAGATCATGTAAGCATGGGAGCAAACGGGGCTACAAAGTTATTGCGTGTAGCAGAAAACCTTGAAAAAATATTAGCAATTGAACTATTTACTGCTATCCAGGCCATGGAATTCAGAAGGCCTCTCAGATCATCGGAACTATTGGAAGATGTGGTAAAATCATTTCGCGAAATTGTACCTTTTATTAATGATGATAAGGTTATGTATACTGAAATTGAGAAATCAATTAAATTCATTAGAACCCTTAACTGGCAGCAAATGTTGGATAAACAGCATTAACTACCACCCATTAGCGAGTCTCCTTTTGATATTACACCCCTAAATCCTTCAGGGGGGACTTTTAATACGTTAATATGTTAGATTGCAACGGTCATAACTAAGTCTTAGTTAGAGGGGTAAAACAAAGGCTTAAAAATTACGTCCGGGCCGGAGCTTTTGTTGTTGCTTAACACTCTGCAACTCATTAAGAAGCTGAACTTTATACTGATTTTCTGCCTGGTAATACAATATTACTTTTACAGGAGGCAGTACCTCCTTGAGTTTCTTATGAAACACAACTGCAAGATTTGATTCCTGGACGAGGCAATCAACATATTTATCACCCATTTCTTCCAGCTGATTATCGCTTAGCGAACTTTCGTTTTGATTAAAGTTCCTGTTGAGTTTCAGTTTTTCCATTTGTATCTGATTCCTCTGATTCTGATAATCATTATATACAGGCCAGAATTTTTCTGCCTCCTGTGTAGTTAAATTCAGTTTCCTGGTAAAGAATCCGATTTTATAATTGTTAAGTTTTTCCAGATTTGAATTCTGTCCTGTGGACCTTATACCCGGGAATATTAACATTATCATTAAAAAAATAACTATTCTTTTCATGGCTTCGAACTTATAGTTGTTCATAAATATCATTTAATTCAACATTATTAAGTAAAAGATAATCAATTATATCTTTTTTGCTGACATCTGGTACTTCATCCGAAAGAACAAGAGATGATACATCTTCTTCAAGTGATGAAATGTCAATATCATTTATGTATAAATCAGGGTTTATCTCATGCAGTACTTCTGAAACCTGTGAATTTCTTTTGTCAGGAGTTAACAGCTTTATTGCGGTATAACTGATAAGAATTAAGCCTGCAACAGAAGCTGCTATAAGAAGATTGGTTCTGAATCGGTTATACACGCTGACCTTTCGGACTTTCTGGTCAATACCCGATGTGACAGAAATTATTTTTCTGTTTACCTCTTCAAAGTAGTTGTCGGGTACTTTAAAAGGATTTTTTCCCGGTATGTCATTTAACTTTTTCATTATTTCATTAGATAGTTAAGAATCAGGAAAGTTTAATCATTGACTATTATTTTTTCAATTTTCTTTACTGCATGGTGATAAGATGCTTTCAGTGCACCTTCTGATGTCTTCAATACTTTGCTCATCTCCTCATAAGTCATTTCGTCAAAATATTTCAGATTAAAAACAATACGCTGTTTTTCAGGAAGTTTCAATATTGCATTTTGGAGCTTCAATTGTGCTTCATCACCATCAAACCAGGTACTGCCTTCCCGGGAATTGGCGAAATAGCTTCCTAAATCATCGATTGAAACAGCAGCATTCCTTTTTCTTTTATTAATTAATGCAAGCGCTTCATTTGTTGCAATTGTATATAGCCATGTATAAAGTGAACTTTCATTTCTGAAATTCCCGATGCTTTTCCAAACATTGATAAAAGTGTTCTGAAGCGCATCATCAGCATCTTCATGAAGGATTACCAGCCTGCGGATATGCCAATAGAGTTTCTGGCTGTACGTCTCAACTAAAAGCCGGAAACCTTTATTCAGATCTGTTTTAAGTAATTCTGAAATGTTATCGTCTGGCCTAATGATATTCAATTTCAATACTGATTTTCTTCTTAGATGGAAAGAACGTTAAAAGGTTTAAAGATAGGAACAAATAAGTACTTAAAGTGAGCTGGTGTTTGGAGTAATTGAAGCTGAAAAGGTTAAAAAGGTTGAAAAGTTGAAGATATTATATTATCTCTAAGGAATCCAGGCACTCCGGCACTTTAAACTCTAGTCCCTGACCAGGTATGTAAAAGCTGTAAAGATTGAATTATCCCCGGAATTATGATAAATTTGCTGCAAATCAATTAATCCGGACTACTGATGGCTCTTCAATGTGGAATTATAGGGATAACTAATGTTGGAAAAACAACGATTTTCAATTGCATATCCAATACCAAAGGAGAAACAAATGCCTTTGCATTCAGCGCAACTAAGTCAAATATGGGAGTCGTTCAGGTTCCCGACCCCAGGCTTTATGAGCTTGAAAAACATCAGGTTACTGACAGGATCGTTCACACTACAGTAGAAATCGTCGATATACCGGGGTTAGCCAAAGGTTCAAATAAAGGAGAAGGAGTGGGTAATAAATTCCTTGGCGATATAAGAAACACCGATGCATTAATTCATGTTCTTCGATGCTTTGATAATGAAGCCCTTCCACATATAGACGGCTCTATTGACCCGGTACGTGACCTTGAAACTATTGACCTTGAGTTGCAGGTAAAGGATCTGGAGTCGGTTGAAAAAAAAATTGAACGTCTGGGACGAGCAGCAAAAGCTGGGGACAAAAATGCAAAACACGGAATGGAGATCCTTCATCTTTACCGTGAGCATTTTGAAGAATTTAAAAATGCAAGAACCCTTGAAGTGAAGGAAGAAGACAAAAAACATGTTGATGATCTCTTTCTTCTTACTATGAAACCTGTAATGTACGTATGTAATGTTGATGAAAAGTCTGCCATTTCAGGTAATAAGTATGTAGAAAAAGTCAGGGAGTTTTTTAAAGGCCGGGATGCTGAGATTCTGGTAATAGCTGGTGCAACTGAAGCAGAAATTGCAGAACTCGAAAACAATGAAGACCGTCTGGCATTTCTTAAAGATGCAGGGCTGGCTGAACCCGGTGTGGATAAGCTGGTCAGAGCAGCATACAAGATGTTGAATCTTCAGACTTTTTTTACAGTTGGACCTATGGAGATCAGGGCATGGACGATTAAAGCCGGTATGACGGCTCCTAAAGCAGCTGGCGTCATTCATAGCGACCTTGAAAGAGGATTTATCAGAGCTGAAGTTATGAGATATCACGACTTTATTTCACTCGGATCAGAGCATGCCTGCAAAGAAGCAGGGAAATTTTATATAGAAGGCAAGAATTATATAGTAGAAGACGGTGATATCTTGCATATAAGGTTTAATGTATAAAGTCCTTATGACAAGGCGGTTCCTTATAATTATTTTTATATCTGTTTTATCAGCACTTAGGTGCATTTCACAGATAATAAGCCCTGATGACAGACTCCGTCAGATCATCAGTGAGTATGGACAAGCAGAGGTTACACTTCCCTATACCGATAAAAATTCTGTTGAATTACTTACAACTAATGTTTCAATCTTATCGGTGAGAGATAAAGTTGTACATGTTAGTTTGTCACGGCTGACTGTCGAATGGTTTATCCTGCAAAAGTATGATTATAAGATTGTAGAAAGGGTTGCCGCCAGGGTTATTATCTCAGCAGATAATGTAAACCAGGCTATGGATTGGGATACATATCCAACATACACTCAGTATGATTCCATAATGCAAAGTTTTTCAAAACTTTACCCCTCCTTGTGCCGTCTCGATACGATTGGAACAAGTGTGGACGGCAAATTGGTTCTTGCGCTCAAAATCTCTGGCAATGAAGAGGCTAAACCTTCGGTTTTTTATTCATCAACGATGCACGGTGACGAAACAGGCGGCTTTGTCCTGATGCTTCATTTAGCCGATTATCTGCTTAAAAATTACGCTGTTGACAACAGGGTGAAAAACCTCGTTGATAACCTTGAGATCTGGATAAACCCTCTAGCAAACCCCGATGGGACATACGGAACAGGAAATACAATTAGTTCCCCCACTCGTTATAATGCAAATGGTTACGATCTTAACCGGAATTTTCCCGATCCCATTACTCCAAATACTGTGAAACAGAAGGAAACTCTTGATATGATTAAATTCATGAGGAAGCACAAATTCGCTATCTCCGCAAATTTCCATTCAGGATCAGAGGTTGTTAATTATCCGTGGGACAGGTGGCTCTCAATTTTACATGCAGATGATTCCTGGTTCAATTCCATCAGCCGTTCTTTTGCAGATACGGCACATGTCTATGCAGGACCGGCGTATATGAATTTTCTTGATAACGGGGTCACACGTGGTGCTGTCTGGTATATAGTTTATGGAGGGAGACAGGATTTTATAACATGGGAGCTGCATGGTAGGGAAGTGACTATTGAGATTGATGATCAGTATATTACTCCGGCAGCCCAATTAACTCTTCTGTGGCAGAATAACTGGCACTCGTTACTTGGTTACCTCGAAAATGCTTTATATGGCATTCATGGAATCGTTCGCGATATTAATTCTCATACCCCGGTACCGGCAAAAGTTTTTATTTCGGGTCATGACAAAGACAGTTCTCAGGTTTATTCCGATACTCTTACCGGGAGTTTTGTAAGATTCCTGTCGCCCGGTTCATGGAGCCTGACTTTTTCTTCTGCCGGCTACCATGATACAACTATTAACACCATTGTGGTTTCCGGACAAAAGACTGATTTAATTGTTGAAATGTCGTTGATTTCGAATAGTATTGAGCCAACAAATTCAACAAATCACTTACTCCTCTATCCCAACCCGGCGACAGACAATATTAATGCAATGCTACCCAATAAGATTGCTGGTCGAATGAATCTCAGGATTATAAATCAGGCGGGTATGCTGGTGTCAGATTACAATACTGAAGTTATTCAGGGGATTCCGGTATTAATTGATGTAAAATCATTATCTTCAGGAACATACACCGTTGTTTTTACAGACACACTTTCAGGAACCACTTTCAATGGAAGGTTCGTGGTTATTAAATAATCCTCATCATTTGCTTCTGTTATTAATTCAAGTACTTTTGCACCTTACTTGGATATAATGAGGACCCGTTCTATTCAAGCTTTGGTCCATCTGTTTATAAAACATTAAGAATCAGTAGAAAATTATGAAAAGATATACAACAATAATTTTTTTGATTTTGGTTTTTATAAAATTATCTGGTCAGGGAGCGTATCTTCCTCCTGATAAACCCAGACTTGTTATAGGAATAGTGGTAGAGGAGCTGAATTTCGATCAGCTTGAAAAGTTCCATGACAGGTTAGGTGAAAATGGTATAAAAAGACTTATTAATGAGGGAACATACTTTAAAAATGCATCATATGAATATTTGCTCACTCAATCCGCACCTGGCCATGCAACAATTGCAACAGGAGCTGAGCCCTCGTCTCATGGAATAACTTCAAATGACTGGTATGTTCCGCTTAAAAATGAACTTATAAATTGTACTAAAGATGTCAGTGTCAATTCAGTAGGAGGAAGTTTTGAGTCAGGGTTACACTCGCCGGCAAACCTGCTGGTTTCAACATTTTCTGATGAACTTGAAATGTCAACAAACAAGAAGGCTAAAGTATTTGGAGTCGGTTTAAAAGAGAGTTCAGCAATTTTTTCCGCGGGCCATGCAGCAAATGCAGCTTATTGGTTTGATAATAACACAGGAACCTGGATGTCAAGTTCATATTATATTGATGCTCTTCCTGTTTGGGTAAATGATTTTAATGCCATGAAGTTTTCAGATACATACCTGAACTCTACCTGGAACCTCTTAAAACCTGCAAAGGATTATGTTGATTGCCTGCCTGATTCTAACAGTTTCGAAGCCGGGTTCAATAGTATAAATTATTTTCCGTATGATCTTAAAAAAATAAGATCTAAGAACACATCTGGTTCTAAAAATGATTATTCATTATTGAGAGAGACACCCTTCGGTAATTCTCTTACCACAAACTTTGCTATCAGGCTTATACAAAATGAACATTTGGGTAAAGATAATGTAACAGATTATCTTTCAATCTGCTATTCTGCAACCGACTATATAGGTCGCAGGTTCGGACCTTCATCAGTGGAGATGGGGGATGCTATATTGCGACTTGATGATGATATTAAGAATCTTCTTACATTTTTGAATGATAGTATCGGCAAGAAGAATGTTCTGATCTACTTTACTGCAGCTCATGGAATATCGGAGATTCCGGCAGTTCTGCAAAAGAACCGGATCCCTTCAGGATATTTTCAGCAGAATCAGGCTTTACAGTTGCTGAGAACCTATCTTAATGCAGTTTATGGAGAGGGAGACTGGGTAAAAGGTTATTCTGAAAGACAGGTCTTTCTGAACAGGACTCTGATTGAAGATGCAAGACTTTCACTCGATGATGTACAAAAGAAAGTTGCCCGTTTTCTTGTTCAGTTTACAGGTGTAGAAGCTGCTTATCCCTATTCTGCCTTTGAGGCAAACGACTTCGGAAATGGTAATCTTAAAAGGATCATAAATAATTTCAGCCCACAGAGATCAGGAGATGTTATTGTTATCTTAAACCCGGGTTGGGTTGAGAAAGAATCTGACCATGTGACGAATTATAATTCACCCTATGAGTATGATTCACATGTACCATTGATCTGGTATGGATGGATAGTGAACAGGGCAACAGTAACCCGACAGGTTAATATGACTGATATAGCTGCCACATTATCGACACTTTGTAAAGTCCCGTATCCAAATGCCTGTACCGGGGAGCCGATGTTTGAGTTGTTCAGATAAATTTATCCCTTATCCTGCAAGCCTCAATAAGTAACTCAGGATTTTTTTCACAGGCATTACCTAAAATAATCAGATCAGCGCCAGCATTAAAAATAGCTTCAACCGCTTCCTTGTTTTTTATCCCGCCACCAACAGCTAATGGAATTGAAACATTTTGTCTGACTGCTTTTACAAGATTCACCGGTACAGGTTTTGTTGCACCACTACCTGCCTCAAGATAGATCATCTGCAGACCCAGCATTTCCCCAGCTATCGCAGTCGCTATAGCAATTTCGGGTTTATCGCATGGAATTGCTTCAGTCTGACTGATATATTCAACAGATGTTTTTTCCCCGCAACTTATAAGTATGTATCCGACCGAAACAAGTTTCTCCCTGATATCTTTCAGGTGAGGCGCTGCAATTACGTGATTACCAATGAGTAATTCCGGATTGCGACCTGAAATAAGTGATAGAAGCAAGATCATATCTGCGTTAAGAGTAAGCTGAAGAAGGTTGCCCGGGAAAAGAATTACAGGAATTGAACAAAGTTTTCTGATTTCGATTATCAGATTGTCAATACTGGTAAATGTAAGACTACCGCCTGCAAATATATAGTCAGTCTTGCTCTCATTTGCTATTATGAGGATGTTTTGAAGCGAATCTCCTTTCGCCTTGTCAGGGTCAAGAAGAAGAGCAATGCTCTTTTTACGAGGGAAATTATAGGTTTTCATTTCTCAATATTTTTAAGCTACGGTCTTATTGCTGCCTGATACACTCTTATTCTTCATAATTAAAATTGGAAAGTCCATTACCGAAATCAGGAAGTATCTAATACAAAATGGAAAAACATATCTGCCAGGTGATTTATTTTTTCTTTTCGGTTTGGCTTGGTTCTTCCTGAAGGGTTTCATAGTTTTTTTTAGTCCATACTATGGCATAATTATCGTACTTTGAATAGTACAGATCAAATGACTCATTTATTTTATTGGTGCGAACATGTCCCTTTATCTCTCCCGATTCCCCGACTTCAAAAGGATCAATTGTGATATTGTTCCTTATGCTTATTCCCTCTTTGTCGCAGATTTTATAAAGGGCTTCTTTTGCACACCAATGAATATAAAGGTGATATCTGCGCTCTTCCAGTTCTTTTGTAACTTTTTCCTTCCTGTTAATGAATTTAAATGCGAAGGCTGCTATGTTTGTACTCATATACTCCAGGTCTATTCCAACCTTCTCATTCGTGCTTAGAAGGATGGCTGTAAGTTTATGAGAGTGGGAAATACTGATAAACCTCGATCCATCATTAAGGAATGGTTTATTATTCTTATTATAAACGATCTTTGCATCCCTTCCGATCAGCTCAGAAAGTAATGCCCTGACACTCAGGAATTCAAGCTTCCGTGAATTACTGCTGAATCCTTTATATTTCTTTTTTTCATCACTATCAAGTAAAACAAGGTCCAGAAGAGCGTTCAGATCTTCTTCTATTTTCCACACCCCCAGGATGGAGAACTCGTTAAGATAATGTTTTGTAATACAACCCATTGGTAGTTATAAGGTGTTATTTTCTCCACTTCAGAGTTTCTATCAGATGTATGATATCCTCTCTGAAAAAATCAATCACAGGTGCCAATGAATCTGCATTTGGCTCAGTAGCAAAATAAAGAGATCCTCTAAGGTAATGACTAAGGCTGTCTGTAACATAAAATTCGACTGCTGATGCGGTATTCCCTTTTAAGTCATATAAAATACCATAAACTTTATTTTCACGATTGCTTAATACCAGTTCTTTAATTGCATCAGCCTTTGCTACATGATATTTTACATTAAGATCATAGCTTTGCTCAAGAAGGCTGTCTAAATCATTTTTAACATCTTTATAAGTAAGATATATTTTAGCTTTATAAGGTGGGAATTCGATATTGAACCATCCCGGGTCAGATCCGTGCTCTCCCTGAAAAGTAAGATGCCCATATGCAGGATATTCAAATGTTAAAGGAATATTCAGGTTCTTTCTGGTCTGTTCATTGAATTGAACATATTGACGTTCAGGGAGATCTATCCTGAAATGACCCCTTGGTTTTGGTACAGGAACATGCCTGCAACCATAAGAAGCACTTAAGAAAATAAATAGAATTAAGATTTTAGTCCTTCCCGGTATCCCCATCTTTCTTATTTATTTCGACACGGATCTCCTTTATCCTTCTTCTGTCGGCAGATTCGATCCTGAAAATGAAATCGCCATATTTGATTATCTGATCTTTCTGTGGAATTTCTCCTGTCAGCTCAAGGATGAGCCCTGCAAGTGTTTCAGACTCTCCTCTGACCTCTTCGAAAAGATCCTCTTCGATGTCGAACACCTTACAGAAATCATTAAGTAAGATTTTGGCTTCAAATATATAAGTTTTTTCATCCAGTTTCCGGAACATTACCTGATCTTCGTCGCTTTCATCGGTTATTTCTCCGACAATTTCTTCCAGGATATCTTCAAGTGTTATTATTCCCGAAGTGCCTCCATATTCATCAATAACTACAGCCATATGTATCTTCTTTGTTTGAAACTCCTTAAGAAGATCATTTATTTTTTTTGTTTCAGGTACGAAATAGGGTGGCCTCAGTAGAGCCTGCCATTTAAAATTACCTGGATTATTTGTATATGGAAGAACATCTTTCGCATACAGAATTCCTTTAACAGTATCAAACGAACCTGAATAGACGGGAATTCTCGAAAATCCCGAACTGATTATTATGGGAACTATTTTGTCAAATCCCGATTTGATGTCAATTGCTGTTACGTCAATACGTGAGCACATTATAGCGCTGACATTGATATTCCCGAAATTGACGATGCCTTTAAGTATTTTTTCATCTTCAGTAAAGTCATCAGATGTCAGTTCAAGAGCATCAGACAGGTCGATCATACTGATGTTCGATCGTCGGGTGCCTGTTCTCTTTTTTACAAATGATGAAGAGAAAATAAGCAAAGTCGTAACAGGTTTGAAGAGCCTTTCCAGCACAGTTAATGGGTACGCCATTAACAGGGCGATCGTGATATGATTTCTTGAAGCGTAAACTTTTGGCATCACTTCACCAAAAAAAAGCAGCAGAAAAGTTATTACTACAACATTTATAATGAATCCCAAAACAGGTTCCGAACTGAAATCAAACATTCTCAGGCTTAGAAATGCAGCCAGAAGCACTATTGCTATGTTGATCGTATTATTTGCAACCAGTACAGTGCTCAGCAGTTTTTCAGGGTTGTTGTACAGTTTCAGAACTGCTTTTGATTTTTTATCCTTATTTGATTTAAGATTTTCAATTTCCTCAGGTCTGAAAGAAAAAAAAGCGACTTCAGAGGCCGACATCAAAGCTGATCCAATCAGAAGGATTATGATCACTAAAATGCCAACAACTATTTTAAAATCAGGAGTATTAACGCCAATACCTGAAAGTAGTATTAAGTATGAAAGTGGATAATCAGGTTCCAACTAAGTTTCTATTAATAAAACTATCTAAAAAGGCAGATCATCTTCATTCTGAGCGTTGCCTGACTTGCTCTCAATACCAAAATCCTCATCGGTTGTATTGGCTTTGTCAGACCAATTCTTATTATTATTTTCATTTGTTGGTTGATATGAAGCAGGAGGGTCATTTACCACCGTGCCGGAAATTCCTTTTTCGTGTGCTTCATTTTTTTGACTATCGGTATGAGCTGGTGAAGAGCCTGATGCTTGTTTCTTCTCAAGCAAGAGGAGCGTATCTGCAAGTATTTCAGTTATATACTTGTTAACACCATCTTTATCTACATATGACCGGGTTTTGATTTTCCCGACAATATATACCTGGGAACCTTTTTTGATGGTTTTTTCGGCTACCTCAGCAAGGGCTCGCCATAAAACAATATTATGCCATTCGGTTGAAGTTATTGTTTCGCCTTGTTGATTTGTATAGGTTTCACTTGTAGCGAGTGGAAAGGTTGCCTTGGCAACACCCTTATCGAAATACCTGACTACCGGATCTTTTCCGACATTACCGACAAGTATAACTTTATTGATTGACATATAGTTATATATTTATTATTAATTCAATTTCCGGATTGTAAAGTTAATAAAAAAACCGTTTTCAGCAACCATAGTCCTTATTAATTGATTAAAATCCAGCCGGTCAATATTTTACGAATTTTGCAATAATTTGTTTTTTGTTGGTAAGTTATGTCAATTTAATGTCGTCTTTTATCTATTTCATTGTATTTAAGGCATTAATAAAACCTCAAAAAAAAATTTATTATGTAAGTGTTTCTATTTAAACAAATAATATTTTTATATTTGCACAATTGAAAAAACGAATACTCAAAATAATTTGTTGAATTTTAAACTTCACGAAAAATGACTAAAGCAGACATTGTTAACGAAATTGCCAAGAACACTGGTATTGAAAAGGTAACGGTTCAAAAAACTGTTGAAGCCTTAATGGAAACTGTAAAAGATTCTATGGTAAAAGGTAGTAACGTTTATCTCAG
>OCZT010001884.1_pt1 | contig 21764 bp, 18 predicted proteins | sample 1539031 | NCBI WGS metagenome assembly OCZT01 (sample SAMEA3539308, study PRJEB22396) | soil metagenome | biome: tundra; feature: field; material: soil | place: USA | collected 2010-05 | depth 0.15 m | reverse complement strand
CGGCGGCGAAACTCTGGGCTACATCAAGCTGGGACTGACCAAGCCGGCAGGCGAGCGCGTGCGCCATGAGGCCGGCGTGCTCGAAGATCTCTCTGCTTTGCGGCCGCACGTGCCGCGCGTGCTCTACGCCGGCGAGTGGCAAAACAGCTATATGTTGTTCCAGTCGCCGCTGGAAGGCCGGCCCGGACCGGCGGAACTGTCCAGCATGCACGTGGAGTTTCTCGAAAGGTTGGCCGCCATCCGGCGCGTGGACAAGTCCGGGCTCCAGGTAGTTGAAGAAGTTGGCGCACGCTGGAAAGAGGTGACTTGGCGCTGCGACTGGCGATGGCAACAGTTGGGTAAGGCAACCCTGGCCGCGGCCCGCCGCGATCTGGAGAAAGTTAGGGTTCCGTGCGGCTTCTGGCATGGCGACTTCGCTCCCTGGAACACGCGCGTGCGGGATGGCCGGCTCTCGGTCTTCGATTGGGAGTCCTGCGAAGACGGAGCGCCTTTGGGATGGGACACGTTCCACTTCAGCGTGCAGGTAGCCAGCCTGCTGAAGAAGAGATGGAGAAACAAATTCGACCTGGCTGCGGCGCCAGGCGCGCGCGGCTTGTTCCTGTTGTATTTGCTGGCGAGTCTGGGCAAATCGCTGGACGAGCGGGCAGAGGCGAACCCCGGTCTCGAATACCGCCAGCAGGCGTTGATGAGCGAACTGGCGGTCAGCTAATCACAGGCTCTTCCCTTCGCTCTTTTCTTTGCAACCCTAGGAGTGTTGCAGTTTTCGGCATGCTCGGCACTGTTATCAGTCTGTGGTCGCCGCTTCGGGAAAAGATTTTCCGGGGAACGTGATCGCGGGTAAGAATTTTCGTTCGCCCATATACCCAGCGCCCTTTTCGCCCTGGTTGGCCATTGTTGGTCGTCATTTAACGCGTGTTTATTGATACTCCACTTTGGAAACCGCTTGCAATCAGTCGCTTACAAGCGAATATCGGGCGCACGCTCGACGCCACGTTTCCGGCGAAGTGGACGTAACGCCGGATTATCGGAACTGGATCGGAGGCCTTTGTCAGGACCGCGTCATTGCATTGGTCACACTATCCGCCTGGACCGCAGAAAGTCTGCCGGCAGCCGGTACTCAGCCGGGTCCAACCTCGGGCGGAACAGGGGACCGCTTTCTTGACGGTAATAGAGGGTTTTGTGGTACTGTTTTGAAATGGGCGTTAATCTGAAGATTGCGTTAGCAGCAAGCGCATTGTTGCTATTTGCAGCCGCTATTTCCTCCGGTGCGAGAGGACAGAGAGCCTTCTGCGCAAACTCTTCACACGGAGTAGCAGGGTGGGACGGTACATGCCGAACTACGGGGAGAGAAGCCACCGAAGATGCAAAACAGCATAAGAAAGATAACCCGTCGCACAAAGACGATGTAACAACCATGGCTTGCGATTTGCCATGAATTGCCTTTAGCGGATTGTCCGAACGGCTGGGAAGGCGGCCGTCTGGCTGAAACTCCTCTTTGGATTTGCTTCCTCCGTTGTGGTATTATTTTGTTCCTGAAGCTGATATGCTGACAAGAATACTATCGTTAAGCACCTGCTTGTTTTGTGCAAGCCTATGCTCTGGCCAAGCGATTACAATACGCAACAGGGTTTGGAACAGAGTTAACGTAGAAGTCCGCAAAGGAAAGTCAGACAACCCTGACCAAAACGCCTCGCAGGGTACGCAGGTACTCCAGAAGAACGGTGCTTGGTCGGTACCATGCAAGGCGGACGAGGGTTACGTCTGGTGGCGCCGCGATCCAGATCCTGACCATCCCAACGGTAGCTGGGCTGACTGGAACAAGAAAGCCTGCTGGGGGAGGAGCGAAGATGTTTCTCTTTAAGCGCGGAGTGTTCCGGAGAGGGTTCACTGGTTCGCAATGGGGGCACTTTTTCTTAGCAAGAACACTGGTGTGATACCCCATCAACGTGTCGTCTATTAGAGCCGTCCTCGTCGCACGCGCAGCAGCGACTAAGCTGATGCGAGTGCCAATAACAGCGGTCAAGGCACGGCGCTGAATCATCTGTTGCGCGAGAGGTAAAAAGACGAGCACCTTCGCGGCGAACAGGCCGATAATAATTATGCGCCAGCGACGGCGATGTCACCAACTGGGCGCACAGCCATGCTTGCCGGGGAGGGCATCGCCGGGCTCCGTGCAGTGCTGTCCAGGGGTCCAATTACAGCAAGCTCCCTGACCACCTATAAAATCATCCCTATTGCAGGCACAGTGTGACCCATCGGCATTACACCAAATGTGCCATTTCGTGCCGGCCCGCAGGGTTGAAGGCCGACAAGTGATAAATAGCTCTTGGCTTGGCCCCCACGTAGGGGTGCTGAAATGGTCTGGCCCCTCCTGACATAAATAGAATGCATTAGAGCCCTGGTATTTGCTAGCGTCCTTCTCGTCGCCTTTCGGTGCGCACGGACTGTCAGCCGCTACACGCTGCACCGGGGGGCCCAGAGCCAAAATGGCTAGTGCCGCCACGGTTACAGCGACTCCTAGTGCGCATCGAAGTGCAATTCTCGCAGAAAACCATTGAGCAAGCATAATTCCGCCTCCGGCGCTTAGCGCCAGTATGAACGTTACCTCTTGTTAAAACGTACATCTTGTTAAAACGGATGTCAACAACTGTTTTTTTAGATTTTACGCCCGGTTGTCAGCCGGCATGCGCCGCAGCGCCATCGCTCATGTGGTCCAGTCAGTTGGCCGTCGGGCGGGACAGCTGGCATGTCTCAAATCGCCAACAGATGTGACGCTCTCTCGGAAGTCGACCGGCGCCGCTTGTCGTAAATCTGCGTCGTCGTCACGTGGCGGTGGCCGAGCAGGTCTTTGACCTTGATGATGTCGACGTTGGCGTCGAGCAGCAGGGTGGCCGTGGTGGCGCGCAGCGAATGCGGTGTGTAAATGCACCGCCGCACGGTGGCGCCATCGGCGAGTTGCTCCTCTTTCATGGCGCCTGGCAGTCGCTGCAGGTAGTGCCCGATGAGCAGGTACATGGCGGAGGCCTCCAGGGGACGATCGGCCAGGTATTTATAAAAACTGCTCAGCGAGGAAATCCTTCTATTGATGGTCTTGGGGGCGGCCTGGTGCTCGAGCAGCTGCTCGCGGAAGGAGAGCACGTCCTTGACGGAGACGGAAAACAGCGCCATGGCCTCATCCGGCCACTGAATCCCATAAAGCGTACGAAGCTCATGACGTCCTCGCGGTAGGCGCGCTGGCTGTGAGCGGATTTGCGCCGGGTCACCCAGGATTCGAACAGACTGGCTACGGAAGAAAAAAACTGCCCGACGCGCCGGCGGACGTCGGCCGTGGCGTTGCCTGCGAGGATGGGCGGCAGGCCCGGTTCAATTCCTTTTGGAACCAGTTGGGAGTCCATGGAGGAAGCATACTCGGGCTCGGTGTATTAGTCAAGATAACGGATTTATCTTGAATAGTGAGGAACGGCGATTCCAGCCCCTCCGGAGCCGTTTCGCAATTCAGCTACGCGCGGCCCAGAATCTTATCAAAGAACTCCAGGGATCGCCTGGCACACAGGTCCCATCGGTAACGCTGCGCCTGGGCTCTGCCGGCTGTAGCCAGTTGGGCACGCGTGGCTGATGAAGTCAGCAGGCGGTCTAATGCGGCGCGCAGTTCCGCCGGGCTGTGCGGATCGATCAATCGAGCCGCGCCGCCCGTCACTTCAGGCAACGACGACAGGTTGGAAGTAATCACGGGCACGCCCGCCGCCATGGCTTGCGCTACCGGAAAGCCGAAGCCCTCGTAGAGCGACGGGTAAACAAAGACAGTCGCGCCAGCCGTGATGCCCGGCAGGTCGCACTCGGGCACATAGGCCAGGTAGCGTACGCCGGGAGCGGGTACCCGCAGCCGGGCCATTGTTGCGGCGGACTGCCAGCCTTCGGGACCGGCAATTACGAGATCGAATTGTTCTCGCACCGAAGCGGGCAGAGTTTGCCAGGTGTCCAGCAAACGATCCAAATTCTTACGGGGCTCGACGGTTCCCACGTACAGGGCGTAGGACCGGCGGAGTCCATACTTTAGACGCGCGGCGGCGCTCGTCTCGGCGGTGGCCGCGAAGAACGGCTCGGCCACGCCCGGATAAATCACTTGGATAGCTTCCGGATTCAGGTCCAGGACCTTCACGGCATCCCGGCGGGTGCTCTCGGAAACGGCGATCAAACCGGCGGCCCGCTTCCAGATACGCTCGGCGAAGCGCTTTTCAGCCGCCACGTTCGCGGGCTGGTGCAATTCGGGCAGGAGCCAGCAAGTCATGTCGTGCAGAGTCGCAGTCAAACGAAGGCGGCGCGGCGGATGGAGCAGCTTGGTGGCATGGAAGATGCCGTCCGGAGGCGCCCACAAGTCTGCGGCGTGATTCGGCCACAGGTTCAGCGCAAAGAGCAGCGCCTGGCGGGCGAGTGTGCCGGGCGGATCCGCGACGGAGCCTTCATGGTCCAGATCCGGCAGCCGGTCCAGGAAGGGGAAAAGCCGGACCTGTTCGTCGCCCAGCAGGCGGCGCAGATGCACAATCCAGTGGAAGAGATAATTCTTGACGCCGGCGCTGCGAACCAACAAGGGAATGGCGTCAATGAAAATGCGCATGCGGACCTGTGCGATCGCTCAAGCTGCCATTTTCGCATGCTATCCGCTGTGCGCCATTTCTGGGGATCGATTCAACCCCAGGGATTGCATGCAGGTGCGCTCCGGGCGGCTCCGCCTTGAAGCGGCTGTCCGCGGTGTGCCGCAGGTTCGTGGTGCCGATAGCGGCGGCCGAACGCGGCACGGCGCTTGAGGAAGATTGATCTCGCCGGTGATCGCCTGCTACTTCGGCGCTTCGTGTTTGACGAACTGCAACGAAGCTGAGTTCATGCAGTAACGCAAGCCGGTTGGCTGCGGTCCATCCGGGAAGACGTGGCCCAGGTGGGCATCACATTTGCTGCACAGCGCTTCGGTGCGCATCATCCCAAAGCTGGTATCGGTTTCCTCGGTGATATTCTCTTTGGCGATCGGCGCCCAGAAGCTCGGCCAGCCGGTACCCGACTCGAACTTGGTGTCGGAGGTGAACAGCGCGTTGCCACAGCATACACAGCGGTAGATGCCTTGATCGTGCAGCTTGTAGTACTTGCCGGTGAAGGCCGGCTCCGTGCCTTTCTTGCGGGTGACCGCAAACTGCTCGGGAGTGAGCTGGCGTTTCCATTCTTCGTCGTGCTTGATTACTTTTTCAGTCGTCACAATTCCTATTCTCTTTCCTGAATCCGAGAAGTCAACCAGCCGGACCATGCCCGGGCCGTGCCGCTGGGCCTCGGCGAACGCGGTGCCGGACAGGAAGGCGGCCGAGGCCAGGAAAAAAGACCGCCGGTCCACGGGGTGTTCGGAGGATTGACCCATTTCTGAAATAGTAGCGTACACGAGTGGTACCCGGTACGGTACAGCCGGTTCTTTTCGCGCCTGCCGCGGCAAGCTTAGAATTCAGTATAGGCGGAGAGTGCGTCGCCAGTTTGTCTTCTTAAGTTTTGAGCCAGACGGTAAGGGAGCGGGCGGAGTCCAACAGACTCCGCCCCTTGCCGTTTTATGAGCGCACTTTCCTGCTGGCTGCGACAGCCAATTGATGCGGCCCACCCCCTGCCGGCCGTGCCCCAAACTGGGCATCGCAAATGTGCCTCCTGAAGCCGCACCTGCTACGTAGGAGATGCCCGGATTGCGGACTTCCCCAGAGTCCGGCCTGCGGCGGGCCTTGACCTGGGCCTGGGCATACATTTGCCATACGCGCTTGCTTCGCCACTCATTCCATTCGTCCAGTGATTGCTAAAGGAAACCGTCAAGGGAATGTTAAGTAAACGTTAAGGAACGGCTTTGCCAGTACTGCCTGCCAGACCCGCAACCATCACCTGTCATTGGACTTATGTAGTACGCCGCAAGTACCGAGTAGGCCTTGGAGACTTGACTCTAGGGGTGCCGTCGTGGTCTGATGGCCATAATAGCGAAGCCTAGCAGGTTTCCAGTCTTGCCCTGGGCGCGGGACGACATCCGAAAGGTTCTTATAGAAGGCATGACGTGAAGACTCTTGTCATTGGGCTGGATTGTGCGGCTCCTGAGATTCTATTCCATCACCGGGGATTGAACAATATCCGGGCGCTGATGGAGCGCGGCTGTTATGGCCGGCTGGAAAGTGTGATTCCGCCCATTACCGTGCCGGCCTGGATGTGCATGTCCACCAGCCAGGATCCGGGATCCCTGGGCGTGTACGGATTCCGCAACCGCAAAGATTATTCCTACCACGGTCTCTCCATAGTCAATTCCAGTTCCATTCAGCAGACCGCTATCTGGGACGTGCTGGGGTCTCACCACAAGAATGTGGTGGTGGTTGGAGTGCCCCCCAGCTATCCCCCGCGACGCATGAATGGCGTCAATGTCGGGTGCTTCATGACCCCGGACACGAAGACTCACGATTATACCTACCCAGCCAGCGTACGACAGGAGATCGACCGCTTGGTGGGTGAATACCCAGTGGACGTCAAAGGCTTCCGTACCGACAACAAAGAGTGGCTCCGGGACCAGATTTACGACATGACGCGGAAGCATTTCGAGGTGATCCGTTACCTGATGGCCACCGTGGAATGGGACTATTTCCAATTCGTCGAAATCGGCGTCGACCGGGTGCATCACGGTTTCTGGAAGTACCACGATCCCCAACACCGTCGGTACGTTCCGGGCAATCCGTACGAGATGCTCATCAGCGACTACTACGCGTATGTCGACCAGGAGATCGGCAACCTCCTGGAATTGCTCGACGACGATACCAACGTGCTGGTGGTCTCCGATCACGGCGCGCAACGCCTGGAAGGCGGCTTCTGCGTCAACGAATGGCTGCGGCGCGAGGGTCTGCTGGTGTTGAAAGAGCCGGTCGCAAAGCCGACTCCTTTTTCGCCATCCCTGGTGGATTGGGAACACACGCGGGTCTGGAGCGAAGGCGGCTATTACGCGCGGGTTTTCTTTAATGTGGAAGGCCGCGAACCCCAGGGCATTGTGCCGGAATCCGAGTACGACAATTTAATTCAGGAGATGACGGGGCGTTTCCACGCGCTGCGTGACGATCGCGGTGAAATGATGGGATCGCTGGTATTTCAGCCGCGCGATCTTTATCGCAATCTGCGCAACGTGCCTCCGGATCTGATTGTGCATTTCGGGGCATTATATTGGCGCTCCATTGGCGGGTTGGGGTACGACTCGCTTTATTTGCAGGAGAACGACACCGGCCCCGACGATTGCAATCACGCGCAGTTTGGAAGCTTTTTGTTGGCATCCCCCAATTTGCCAGTGAGGGGGGAGGTGGAAGGCATGCATTTGCTGGATGTCGCTCCCACCTTACTGGATCTGGCGGGATTTGAAACGCCGGAATCCATGCAGGGATGTAGCCTGCTGGCGCGCAGCCGCAGTGAAGTCGGCTGTTGACGAATTCATTAAGAAACGCACCAGCCGAGGGTTTCTCGGATGGGCAAGAGTGGTAAGGTACTGTAAGATCTGGTACTGACGTGCCTGCCGTAACGCCAGCCGGCAGAGTATCCTTAACTTTTGGCTTACATCGCAAATCCGGACAGGGATTGTCTGGTGAAGCGTGACGGGCTGGATGCTGTTTTCGGTTTTTACCCGATCCGCCGGTTGCGCCAACATGGCTATTATGTAGGTTTTTGCCTGCGCCACGCCCCCGTCGCTCGTGCGAAATGAAAAGAATGAACTTTCGGAGAAACATGGAATCCAAAAACAAAGTCGAATTGAATACGCCTTACGGCGGCGAATTGATCGATCTTCGGGTTGCGGGCAGCGAGCGCGAAGATTTGGCGCGCCGCGCCGGCGAGGGACCCACCCTGCAACTGTCGCCGCGCAGTTTATGCGACCTGGAATTGTTGGCCTTTGGCGGGTTCTCCCCGCTTGACCGCTTCATGGGCAAGGCCGATTATGACAGCGTGTTGAACAACATGCGGCTGGCTAACGGGCTGATCTGGTCTATCCCCATCACCCTGCCTGTCGCCAAACTGGACGGCATTCACGAAGGGCGGGAAATCGCCCTGCGCAACGCCAATAACAACCTGATCGCCTGGATGCGCGTAGACGAGATCTTCGAAACCGACCCGCATGCAGAGGCAGCCGAGGGCTTGGGATGCTCCGATGAGGAACACCCCACCTATCGTGAGATGCTCTCCTGGGGCAAGTTCCGCCTCAGTGGGCCGCTCAAAGTGCTCGAGATGCCGCAGCACTTCGACTTCCCGGAATTGCGGCGCACCCCCGCTGAAGTGCGTGAATTGCTGTCGCATATGGGTAATCCCGATGTGGTGGCCTTCCAGACCCGCAATCCCATGCACCGCGCGCACGAGGAACTCACCAAGCGCGCCGCGCAGGAATCTGGTGCAAACCTGCTCCTCAACCCGGTGGTCGGCATGACCAAGCCCGGCGACGTGGACCACTACACGCGCGTGCGCATCTACAAAGCCCTGATCGAGAATTATTACGACCCGCACACCACGCTGCTCAGTCTGCTGCCGCTGGCCATGCGCATGGCCGGCCCCCGGGAAGCCATCTGGCACGCCATCATCCGCCGGAACTTCGGCGCCAACTACTTCATCGTTGGGCGCGATCACGCCGGTCCCGGCAAGAACTCCAAGGGCAAGCCCTTTTACGATCCAGCCGCCGCCCGCGAGCTGCTCAAAAAGCACGGCGGCGAAATCGGCGTCAAATGCCTACCCTACGAGGAGATGGTCTACCTGGCCGACGAAGACCGCTACGAGCAGGTCACCGAAGTCCAGCCCAACCGCAAAGTCTTTTCCATTTCGGGCACGCAGGTGCGCGACAATTACCTGACCAAGGGCCGCCTGCTGCCTTCCTGGTTCACGCGCAAGGAAACCGCCGAGATCCTGAGTTCGGCGTACCCCGCGCGCAACAAGCAAGGCTTCTGCGTCTGGTTCACCGGTTTGCCCAGCGCCGGCAAGAGCACCATCGCCGACATTCTGACGGTCATGCTGATGGAACACGGCCGGCAGGTAACCATCCTGGATGGCGACGTCGTGCGCACCCACTTGTCCAAAGGCTTGGGCTTTTCGCGCGAAGATCGCGACACCAATATCGTGCGCATCGGCTATGTGGCATCGGAACTCGTGCGGCATCACGGCGCCGTCATCTGCGCGGCGGTAAGCCCTTATCGCGAGACCCGCAACCGGGTGCGCGCCATGATGCGCAACGACGCCTTTATCGAGACGTTTGTGGATACTCCGGTCGAAATTTGCGAGCAGCGGGATGTGAAAGGCTTTTACGGTAAAGCCCGCGCTGGCCAGATCAAGGGCTTCACCGGCGTGGACGATCCCTACGAAGCGCCGCTCAATCCGGAGATCACCCTTTTCACCGGCAAAGAAACCCCGCAGGAGAACGCCGAACGCATCATGGAGTATCTGATCGGCCAAGGATTCCTGCTGCGCGACACCGCCGAGATCGTGAAGGAAGAAGGCCAGGAGCTGCGTGCCGCCGGCTGATTTTTCCCAGCCGTCGCCGGCCTTAACGGCCGATAGCCGAAAGCTGGATGCTGAAAGCTGATGCACAGAGTGGTCATTACCGGAATGGGCATGAGCACCTCGCTCGGCCCGGATCTGCGCACGTGCTGGCAGCGGCTGCTGGCGGGCGATAGCGGCATCGCTCCGCTCAGCTTCTGGGACCCATCGGAGTACAACACCAAAGTAGTGGCTGAGGTCAAACACGTGCCGCGGGATACTGGGGCGGAGTGGATCCCCGCGGCGTGGTGCCGCCGTGGCGTGCGGCTGTTTCTGCCGGTCGCCCGGGAGGCCCTGGCGGACGCCCAACTGGCCCGCGCCGGGGAGGGGCCTCAGGGCTTGGCCCCCGCGGACATCGGAATCGCAGTGGGCACCAGCGTCAATTACCTCGACATGGCTCTCATGAAGCACTATTTCCAGCTCCGCAAGCCGGACAGTCCGGCGCTGGATATGGCCCGATTCGCCCGCGAAGGCCGGCAGCCGGATAATAGCTTCTACCGCCGTCTGGGCGACATGATTGCCAGTGTTCCGGCTAAGCTGCTGAAACTCGCCGGGCCGGCGTTCGTCATGGATACCGCCTGCGCGGCCAGCTCGCACGCCATCGGTGAAGCCTTCCGGTTGGTGCGCCTAGGCAAAGTCAAAGCCATGCTGGCCGGTGGCGCGGCAGCCTTGGTCAGTCCGCTTCCCATCCTGGCTTTCAGCCTATTGGGAGCCTTGAGCCGCAACGCCAATCCGGAGCTGGCCTCCCGTCCCTTCGACCGGCAGCGCGACGGCTTCGTGATGGGCGAAGGCGGCGGCGCGGTGGTGCTGGAAACTCTCGAGAGCGCCCAGTTGCGCGGCGCGCGTATCTACGCCGAGCTCGCGGGCTATGGCTCCAGCCTGAATGCCCACACGCTGACCGATCCTTCCCCGGATGGCAGCGCCGAAGCGCAGGCCATTTCGATTGCTTTGCGGCAGGCCTCCCTTGCCCCCGAGGAGGTGGACTACATCGCGGCGCACGGCACCTCGACCCCCAAGAACGACCCCATCGAGACCGCCGCCATCAAACGCGCGTTCGGCCCGTATGCCAGACGTTTGATGGTATCCTCGAACAAGGGCCAAATCGGTCACACCATTTCCGCGGCGGGCGTCTGCAACGTAATTTGCGCAGTAAAAGCTATCGCCGAGGGCCAAGTCCCGCCCACTATGCATCTGCGGTCGCCGGATCCACAATGTGACCTTGACTATGTTCCCAACCAGAGCCGCGCCGCCACCGTTCGCGCCGCTTTAGCTAACGCTTTTGCCTTTGGCGGCCAAAATGCCGTGCTGGCTGTGCGCGCCTGGGCCGGATAGAGCGCTTGTTTGCAAGGAGAATTCAAATGCCAAATATGACGGAATCGGAGGTGTTCGATAAATTCGCTCAGATCGTCGCGAAGAGCTTGCGCATCGATGCGTCGCAAATCGCCCCCGATACGCACTTGACCGACCTTGGCGCCGAATCGCTCGATCTGATCGAGATCACGATGGAGACAGAGACCCAATTCCACATCTTCCTGCCCGATAAGTCCGTCCTGGAAACCGCCGTGGAAGTTTTCGGCCCCGGCATTTTGGAAAAAGACGGATACCTCACCGAAGAGGGTAAACGTTTCCTGTTGCGCCGCATGCCGGGAGCCGACGCGCAGGCCTTCGAAGGCGAAGTGGCCGTGAAAGACCTGCAGTCTTATTTTTTGAAAGTCGGCACCTGGGTGCGGATGATCCAGGACCTGGCGCAGTACACGCCCGCGGAATGCGAGGCGTGTGGCGGATCTATGGTGCCGTCCATGGGCTTCCGCATGAAATGCTCCAAGTGCGGCCAGGAGATTACGTTGCGCTCCGGCGAAGAGCTAAACCGCGAATGGGTCCGCGAGTATTACGATAAAGAATACCGTTCGCAGGCGGGGGTCCCGGTTTCAGCCACCGCTGTCCAGTAGTCGGCTCCACACGGCCGGCCCGTTTATGAATGCCTTTGGTAGCCTGGTTTACGACTCGTCTGTGACACAGGCGTGGTTGCCTGAAGGGAACCCTCTGGGTCCCTGGCCGGGGTCTGTCTGCTTCCGCCTGGACGCCTTTCCGTGCGAGCCAAACGTGCTGGCGGACCGGATCCTCAGCCCCGCCGAACGTGAATACTGGAGGTCGATGCGCGGCGTCGAGAAACGCCGCCACGAATGGCTGCTGGGCCGCTCGGTCGCCAAGGAAGCGGTGCGGTCGCTGCTCGAAAGGAATTTGGACCTGCATCTGTCGCCCGAAGAGATCGAGATTATGCCAGACCCCTACGGCCGGCCGCTAGTGAAATGTGGGGCAGGCCCTCGGCCTGCGGCGGCCTCTCAGGCCGCCCTCTCCATCGCCCACAGCCATGGCACCGCCGTGGCGCTGGCAGTCCTCGATCCGGAGGCACGGGTAGGTATCGATCTGGAAAGCCTGACTCACCGCCGCGAGGATTTCGAAACCATAGCCTTCAGTCCGGATGAGCGCAGCCTGCTGGCCGCTCTGCCGCGGGATCTCCGCCGGGAATGGGCCTTGCGGATGTGGTGCGCCAAAGAGGCCGTGGGCAAGGCTCTGGGGCGCGGCTTGAGCGCCGGCCTGCTGGCTTTCCACGTCACCCGCGCCGTCGCCGCCAGCGGCATCGTTGAAGTGGAGCTACGCGACGGCGCGCTCGAACAGTGCCCGCAATTACGAGGCAAGTCCCTAAATGTTTACACGGGGCGTGAATCCAAATTTGTGTTTTCTTCGATTATTTATCAACAGGGAGCAGTCCGCATGAGGCCAAGCCGGCAGGAGATACTGGATTACCTGCTGCAAAAATTGGGCGAGTTGACCGAGGATTGGGATTATCCCGATCCCGTCAGTCCGGAATCGCTGCTGTTCACCGAGCTGGGATTTGAATCGCTCGACGCCGTGGTTCTGTGCACCGCCGTCCAGGAACATTACCAAACCCCGATGCCTTTCGCGGAATTGCTGGCGGAGATCGGCCAGCACCAGCGCGATCTGTCGATCGACGAACTCACCGATTTCGTGAATACCCACCTCGGCGGTCCTGCTGGAACCGGCAGCGCCACAAGGCGGGTCCAATGAGTATCCGCACGCTGCTCATCGGCCTGGATGGCGCCACTTTCTCCATCCTCGATCCGCTCATGGATCAGGGCGTCATGCCCTTCTTGAAGTCGTTCTTCGCGGAAGGCGCGCGTGCCGGATTACGCACCATCGTGCCCCCGCTGACCCCCCCGGCGTGGACCTCTCTGATGACCGGACGCACGCCCGGCCAGCACGGCGTGTTCGATTTCTTCCGTATGGATTCGCCCGTCAGCCGGCACATCCGCTTTTTTAACTCCAACGACGTACAGTGCGAGACCATCTGGTCGCTGGCCTCCGCCGGCGGCCTGCGCACTACCACGATCAACTTTCCGGCGATGTTCCCGCCGCCGCACATTTCCGGATACGTCGTGCCGGGTTGGGTGCCGTGGAAGCAGTTGCGGCTGGCATGCTGGCCGGAAGATCTGTTCGAGAAAATCAAAGCCATCCCCGGCTTCAACCAGCGCGAGCTGGCCATGGATATCAAGCTGGAAGAAAAGGCCACCGAAGGCATTTCCGATCACGCGGAACTGGGTCCCTGGATCGAGTTGCATGCCCGCCGCGAGCAAAACTTGTTCCAGGTCCTGCGGCATCTCACCGAGGAAGATCCCTCGGAGTTGACTGCCGTGCTGTTCGACGGTGTCGATAAGCTGCAGCACCTCGGCTGGCGCTTCCTCCGCCCGGAGGACGACCGGCCCCTCACCGAAGATTGGGAGTTTCACATTCGCGAGCTGTGCCTCAACTATTTCCGCTGTGTGGACAATCTGCTGAAACAGATGTGCGAACTGGCCGGACCGGAAGCCACCGTCCTGATTGCTTCCGACCACGGCTTCGGCCCCACCTATGACGTGCTGCACATCAACACTTGGCTCGAGCGGAACGGATACCTGGCTTGGTCCGAAGCGGGGGAATCCCACGACACCCAGGGCGCATTATTGGGCGTCGGGCAGGTGGCCAAACACACCTGGCTGATGGATTGGAACAAGACCAAAGCGTTCGCCACCACCCCCACCAGCAACGGTATCTATGTCGTGGTGAGCGACGGAACCTCGCCCGGCGTGCCGGCCGCCGAGTACCCCGTGTTCCTGAAAAAACTTTCCGACGGTCTGCGCCAGATCCCCAGCCTGCGGACCGGAGAGCCGCTGGTGAGCGAAGTCTTCACGCGGGATGAAGTCTTTCAGGGGCCGCACCACGACGCCGCGCCGGACCTGACGCTCATACTAAGCGATGGCGGCCTGGTGTCCATCCTGCCCTCGAAAGAAATCGTGTCCAAGCGGCCTGCGGTGTCCGGCTCGCACCGCCCGGTGGGAATCTTCGGAGCGCGCGGTCCAGCCATCCGGCGTGGATTCATCGCCAATGAGTTGTCTATCCTGGACATCGCGCCTACGGTACTTTATAGTCTGGGTCTGCCCCTTCCCGAAGAGCTGCAAGGCCGCCTGCCAGTGGAGGTCTATCGCGACGCTGTTTTGAAAGAGCATCCCGTGCGAAAGGCGGCCGCCGGGACCAGTGGGCCGGGAAGCCCAGCGAGCAGTGCCCCCGTGCCTGCGGAATTGGAGGATGAGGAGACAGTTTTAGAGCGACTCCGCGAACTGGGTTACATCGAATAGGGGGGAGCTGTCCATATTGAGCGATGCCAAAGATAAAAGCCAACGGAGTCAACCTGCATTACATCACCGTGGGCATGGGCCCGGATATTGTCATGCTCCACGGCTTCCTCGGCAATCTGGCCGTCTGGCACCTGTACATGGCGCCCATCCTGCGCCGCGAGTATCGCGTCACCACCTACGATCTCCGCGGCCACGGCTATAGCGACGTAACCCCCACGGGCTACACCGCGGCCGATATGGCAGAGGATCTGCGCGTCTTCCTCGATGAAATGGGGATCGAGCGCCCCATCCTGGTGGGCCACAGCTTCGGCGCCGACATCGCCATGTACTTCAGCCTGCTCTACCCCGAGCGTGTGCCCAAGTTGCTGGCGCTCGAACCAGGTCTGGCGGCCCTCGTCCACCTGCGCAACGACAAGGATTGGATCGGCTGGGCGGCCTGGGTAGCCAAACTGGAAGAAGTGGGCATCCACGTTCCCGAGGACAAGCGCACGGATGCCGAATTCCTGTTGCAGCTCAGTCTGGAAACTCCCAAGTTTTACGGCCCGGCGCGCGGGTTGCCGCGCAATCGCGAGCCGCTGTTGCACCTGATCCGCAATACCACGCTGATGAAGGACTACGAAGTGGTGGGGGACATGACCTTGGATGCGGTGCGCACCATCCAAACGCCCACGCTGCTGGTCTACGGCCGCGAGTCGCACTTCATCAGCTCTTATGACTTCCTGCATAAGACGCTGCCCAACTGCAAGCCGGTGCTGCTGCCGGGCGGAGAGCATTTCGGCCCGCTGGAACAGCCCGAGTTGCTGACCGATCACATCCTGCAATTCTTACGTGAACCTGTCCCGGAGAACTCGGGAGAGGTGGTGGAGGCCCGCTGATCGCCGCGGGGAACGTCCCCGAACTGCGCTTGGACCGCACCCCATGAGCACCCCCACCCTCTCGCCGGTTACCTCCCTCGCCGCAGACCCGCGTCCACTGCCGCTCTCCGCTAAGATGCTCTACGGCGTGGGGGAGATGCCCATCACGGTCCTGATGGTCTTATCCGGCCTTTTCATGCTGTTCTTTTACAACTCCGTGATGGGCTTGCCGTCCGCGCTGGTGGGAATCGGTCTTGCGGCGAGCCTGGTGGTGGATGCCCTGCTCGATCCCTATATCGGCCACATATCGGATCGCACCAGCCACCGTTTCGGGCGCCGGCACATATTCATGCTGCCGGGAGCGCTGGTCATGGGACCGTGCTTTCTCCTGCTCTTCAGCCCGCCGCGCAGCCTCGGGCATACCGGACTGTTTGTCTGGCTGCTGGCCTGCTCGATTGCCTTGCGCGCCTCCAGCGCGGTCTACCGGATTCCCTATCTCAGCCTGGGCGCCGAACTGAGCCGCGACTATGACGACCGCACCGGCACCATGGGCATCCGTACGCTGTTCGGACTGTTGGGCACGCTGGCGGCCTCGGCGCTTTCTTTTCTGGTTTTCTTTCCAGCCACCGCCGATGGCTCCGAACCCAAGCTGCACTACGCCGGCTATCCGCGCATGGGGCTGGCCTTCGGCGCGTTGATGACGGTGGCCGGCCTGATCGGCACTCTAGGCACGTTGGGCCATCGCACTTCCGGCGGCGGTAAAGACTCAGCCGGGCCGCGCTTCTTTTCCGGCTTCCGGATTGCCATGCAGAACCGCGCCTTCCGCAGTATCTGGTTCTCGACCACGGTTTTCTTCCTGGCCGTGGTGCTGAACTTCAGTATGGCGATTCACTACTTCACCTGGTATGCGCACATCAGCCGCAGCGAGATTCTGAGCCTCATTCAGACCTCCTTCTACGCCGGCGCATTGGGAGGCGTGGTCCTGTGGATGTCGCTGGCCCGGCGCACGGAGAAACGCACTCTGTACATCATGGCCACCATCTCCTCGGCCACTCTGTTGCTCATGGCGACCTTGCTGATCGGAAGCGGCCGGCCCTTTGGCGTAGGCCATCCCTTGCCGCTCATCGTCGGGCACGTGGTGGGGGGCATCTTCGCCAGCGCGGTCTGGGTGGTTCCGGCGTCCATGATCGCCGACGTAACCGATACCGACGAGTTGGCCACCGGATTACGTCGCGAAGGCATCTATTTCGGTATTATGAATTTCGGCGAAAAGATTGCCGCGGGGAGCGCCCTGCTGTTTGCCGGCAGCCTGTTGGCTGTTTTCCGGAAGCTGTCGCATGGGGCCGCGTTTGGCACGCCGGGCAATCCGCCGGCCGCCATTCCTTATGTGGGCCTGTTATATGGCGCTGTTCCAGCGGGGCTGCTGGTTGTTGCTCTGGTTTTCATTCTTCCGTATCGCTTGAACCGGCAAACCGTGCGTGGAATTCAACGGCAACTGGCGGCGCGCCGCAATGTGACTGAATGACTGACGATAGACCCGTTGTATTGATAACCGGCGCGGGCTCCGGCTTGGGGCTGGCATCCGCCTTGTTCCTGGCCGCCCGCAATTTTCGCGTCTACGGAACGGCGCTCACCGAAGCTGAAGAGCGAGAGCTGCGCGAGCAGGCGGCCCGCCGCAACGTGGAAGTCTCCGCCCTGCGCATGAACGTGACCCGCAGAGCCGACATCGATCGCACCGTGGACACCATCGTCCGCGAAGCCGGACGCATTGACGCCGTCGTGCACTTTGCCGGCATGGGACTGCGCGGCTTCTTCGAAGATCTCAGCATGCAGGAGATTCGCCGGCTCTACGACGTCAACGTCTTCGGCATCATGGAGCTGACCCAGGCCGTGCTGCCCCACATGCGCGCGCGCCGCTCCGGCCGCATCGTCATCACCGCCTCGGCCGCCGGCCGCATGGGCGAAATGAGCATCGCCGGTTACTCTTCCGGCAAGTTCGCCGTGGTGGGCCTCGGCGAATGCCTGCGCCAGGAAATGGCCCTGTTGAATATTCATGTTTCCGTGCTTGAGCCAGGGCTGATCTACACCCCGCACTTCGGGATCAACCGCAATCGCGCCCACCGCGCCCAGGATCCCGCCAGCCCTTACTACTTCTGGTTTTGCCAGCACGAAGCCATCGTGGACAACCTGCTCGCCGCCAATAAATTCACTGCCGAAGACATCGCCGGGCTGGTTCACAAAATTCTGACCGTGCGCCAGCCCCGCCTGCATTACATGGTGGGATTCAAGTTCAAGCTGATGTTGACGCTGCGCAACATTATCCCCTTCGAATGGTACGAGCGCGTTCACGAGAAAATCGTCGTCCGCATGGTCTCCCATCCGCGCCATCCGGCCACCGGCCTCAGCGGCCTGGACGCCGGCATCGGCGAGCGCGCCATGTCCCACCACGCGGCGGAAACCCTTCCAAACGTCCATGATTGATCTACATACACACACCGACCGTTCCGACGGCACAGCCTCTCCCGCGCAACTGGTCGACGACGCGAAGGCCATGGGCCTCCAGGCCCTGGGCATCACCGACCACGATACGCTGGAAGGCTACGATATCGCCGCGCCGCTGGCCGCCCAGGCGGGCCTGGAATTGATTTGCGGCATCGAGCTGAGCACTCGCCCCGATCCGCCTCCGGATGGCCCGCGCCCGTCCTCGGTGCATCTGCTCGGCTATTTTCTGCAAGAGCCGGCCTCACCGGGATTCCGGCAGTGGATTCGGGGCCACCAGGAGAGCCGCCGCGAACGCAACCGCAAGCTCATCGCCAAGCTGAACTCGCTCGGCGTCGAGATCACGCTTGAGGAAGTGCAAGTGCTCGGCAAGCATCTCACCGGCCGTCCGCATTTCGCCAAGGTGCTGCTGCGCAAAGGCTATGTGAAGACCAACCAGGAAGCCTTCGACCGCTACCTGGCCGACAACGCCTCGGCCTCGGTGGAGCGCGATGAACCGGAACTGGTCGAAGGCGTGCGGCGCATCCGCGACGGCGGCGGCCTGCCTTCTCTGGCGCATCCCGTGCGCCTGCCCGAGCGTGACCGGGTATCGCTCGAAAAGTTGCTGCGCACCCTCATCGACAACGGCCTGCAGGGCCTGGAGGTCTACCACAGCGAGCACAGCCCGGAAGACACCGCGCTTTACAAGGAACTGGCCGCCCAGTTCCAGTTGATCGAAACCGGCGGCACGGATTTCCACGGGGACAACAAGCCGTCGATTCACCTGGGCACCGGCAAGGGCAACAACGTAAGTCTCAATTACAGCCTATTGGAGAACATGCGGCGTAGTGTGGCGGAGATGGCGGCGCGGTAAGCCGAAGGCGAACGCGTCTCTTTTCCAATACCCGCCATAATTCAGTGCTGGCGCCCGCCATTGTCCTGGTGCTATTCTCGCTCGTTGGTGTAATCGATGCCTTTGTTGAGTTGTCCTGAGTGCACGGGGCGTGTTTCCGATCAAAGCTGAGACTTGTCCGCATTGTGGCTTTCCGTTGCTCAAGACCGTTTATAGTTTTGTGGACGTGTTCTTCAATTCAACGGCAATTGGATGGAAGGTGAGCAAAGACTGAATGAATTGCTGCGTGCCGGCTGGACGGTTGTCGACCAGCGACCGGTGGTTGAGTGGGAGGAAGGCGCCAGCATCGATATCACAAAATACAAACTGCAGAAGAAGGTGCGATCCCGAGCATTAGTTTCGTCTCTAGTGGCCGGCAACTGTAGCCTGCGCGCATAGCAGGGGTCATGGGCCACCGCCGTAATGTGGACTGCGGCAGGCGCCAAACATCTGATCGTCCGGCGGTATACTGCGATTTGGAGTCCTAACATCTTGACCGGAGTGACCATCGGCGAGACAATCAGCGAAAAGCGTGAGGCCATCCTCCGCATTGCCGCGAAGCACGGCGCAACTCAGGTCCGGTTAATCGGGTCGGTTGCGCGCTGCGAAGCCCGCCCTGATAGCGACGTCGATTTGCTCGTAACGTGGCAGGATGGAACAAGCCTCCTCGACCAGGCGGCACTCAAGCTGGAGCTCGAGAGCCTGTTGGGCGCAAAAGTCGATATAGCCAGCGACGGCTGGGTGAAACCCTCGATACGGGAATCGGTTTACCGGGACGCGATCGCTCTATGAGGAGCGACCTGGATCGGCTGAACGATATTCTGGCGGCAATCGCCAAGATCGAGGAGCGGGCCGCGGATCGCTTGGCCTTTCAAAACGACGAGATGCTCCAGGTCTGGGTTATCCACCACCTGCAGGTCATGGGAGAGGCTGCCCGTGGCGTCTCCCAACCGGTCAGGGACCAGATCTGGGTGTTGACTCAAAAGGACCTTCCCAAGCTAGAGGAGCAGGTTCGACGCATCCGCGCAGAGACCGCTGCCGATCCCCGCTCCAGCGCGTGAGGTTCGCGTGCCGTTCGCGGGCTATGCAATCGATTCACGCCAGGCTGGAAAGTGCGATCCAGAAAGAGGTGTCCGCGAAAAGAGCGGTCACGTTTACAAATCTTTCTTCGGTACGCCATATAGGTAGTGATCGTGCTGGTGAGACAAATCGGAGGGGACATGGGGGCTCTCGCAAGAATTCTCGGCAATCCAGGTCAACGCCGATTCCTCCGCCAGCGTGTTCTCGCTAATCGACTCGATGCGGACCACCAGTGCTTGATTGGGCGGAAGATCCAAGGGCTCGTCGGGGACGATTACCTTGCCATCATAGTGAGCGTTGATTGCAATACCCATGTGGTGCCCTTTCCAGTATGCCACGCTTCGCCAGGTTCGCACGGCATAGCCTACGCCATCCGGTGTTCCCCCCAACATTTTCCACACAGGAAAACGCGGTACCGATAGCACTGGTGCAACAGCCTCCCGGCTGGGTATAATCGTTTAACACTTTAAACCGAAAGGAAATCGTTACTTTAGATGAACGACCAATTCGATGTAGCCATCCTGGGCGCGGGTTTCGAAGGCGGCATGCTGGGAACCATATTGGCATACAAAGGCGCCAAAGTGGTGATCATCGACGCCGGCACGCACCCCCGTTTCGCCCTGGGCGAATCTACCGTGCGACACACCTTCCGCATGATCAAAATCATGGCGGAGCGATTTGGAGTCCCCGAGTTCAAGACCGAGTTCAATTCCGGCGAGCTCCTCCACAAGCATGTATCCAACCATTTCGGCGTGAAGAAGAATTTCGGCTTCGTCTATCACCGCGCGGGCGCGCACCAGCGGCCGGAAGAGGCCACCCAATTGGTGATCCCGCCCTACCGTGAAGGCTACGAAGCCCACCTGTTCCGCCAGGATACCGATCAGTATTTGACGTACACGGCCATTCACCACGGCGCCACGGTCAAGTACAACACCCGCGTCAAGAACGTCGAGACGGACGCGCAGGGCGTAACCCTCACGACCGAAAAAGGCGAAACCATCCGCGCCAAGTTCGTCGCCGATGCCTCCGGCGGCGGGCACGTGCTCGCCCGTATGTGGAACCTGAGCGACAAGCCACCGCGAGTCCGGCTGCAGACCCGCTGCCTCTTCACGCACATGATCGACGTGAAGCCGTACGACGATTTAAACCTGCCGAACGGCGTGCCGAAGGCGCCGCGCCGCTGGTATCAGGGCACCTGCCACCACATCTTCGACGGCGGCTGGCTATGGGTGATCCCGTTCGATAACCGCGAAGGATCCGCCAACAAATGCGTCAGCGTGGGGCTGAGCTTCGATATGCGCAAGTTCCCCAAGCCCACCGACATCACGCCGGATGAGGAATGGCGCCAGTTCCTGGACAAGTTCCCGAGCATCAAAGAGCAGTTCAAGGATGCCAAGCTGGTGCGCGACTGGGTATCGTCGGACCGCCTGCAGGGTTCCTGCAAGCAGACCGTGGGCGATCGCTGGGCTATTATGGCCGGCGGCGCCGGCAGCGGCTTCCTGGACGCGCTGTTCTCCCGCGGCTTGGCCTCTTCGGTGGAAGTCATCAACGCGCTCTCCGCGCGCCTTCTGAACGTCCTTAAGGATAACGATTTCCGGGCCGAGCGTTTCGAGTATATCTCCCGCATTCACGAAGTCAATCTGCGGAACAACGACCGCCTGGTCTTCGGCGCCTACACCTCGTTCCGGGACTTCGATCTCTGGAATGCCTGGTTCCGTGTTTGGGCCCTGGGCGTCGGCCTGGGGGATCTGAAACTGGCCAGCATCTACCGGCGATACTTGAAGAGTCATGACGACTCCATTCTCCCGGATGCCGAAGAACCCATGGGCCTCTTCTATAGCCAGCACAAGGGCTTTGGCGAGCTTCTGGACGCCGCGGTGGCCAAAATGGATGAGGTGGAGGCCGGCACGACCGATCCAAAAGAGGCCTCCAAATACATCTTCAACCTGATACGCAACGCCAAGTTCACGCCGGCGGCCAATCACCTGGGAGACCCCGAGTGGCACTTCATCAACGCCGGGACGTTCATTGTCTCGGTGAAGACGCTGGTTTGGCTGCTGACGTCGGCGCCGCCCGATATCCGCAGCCTCTCGTTGGGCCTCCTGGGAGATGTCGGCGGGAGCAAGCCGCATCCGGCGCCCTCGGCCGGATAAAACCGGCGCAAGCGCAAGCGCAGAGGCGCAGCCCTTGGGGCTGTGCTGCGCGGGTGGTCTTACA
>OCZT010001883.1_pt1 | contig 21766 bp, 16 predicted proteins | sample 1539031 | NCBI WGS metagenome assembly OCZT01 (sample SAMEA3539308, study PRJEB22396) | soil metagenome | biome: tundra; feature: field; material: soil | place: USA | collected 2010-05 | depth 0.15 m | reverse complement strand
CGTTGGGGGCAACGCGCTCCACCTTGGCCCATTCGCCGCGCAGGATCGCGGCCGGATCAACCACGAGATGCGCATACATGGCCTGGCCGAGGCGGACGCGGCCGTTTTCCAAAGAACCGTCGGTTTCGAGCGTGCGCTCGTCGGTGAGATCGTAGGCGATGCCGGCGGCCTTGAGTTTCTCGAGCGAAGCGAGAAACGCCGTGTTCATCCGGCTGGCGGGCGTGTCGGGAAAGGTCGTGGCGACGTGCTGGTTGGTCTGGAACAGCTCCCACGGTTCATACTCCGTCATGAGTCCGCGGTAGGGCGCGACGACGAGCGTTTCGGGCACGACGGGCGGCCGGGTCGTGAGCTCGCGGGTCACGCGCGCGAGCATTTCCGGAAACGCCTCGCGCCAGCTCAGGTGCAGCGGCTCGGACGGCGGCCAGTCGGTCAGGGCGGGCGTATCGAGGCGATACTGGCTGAGATGGAAGACGAAATCCGTGAGGCCGTTGCGGCCGAGCCAGAGCAGGTAGCGCTCGAGATCCTCGGGCGATGAGCCCCAGCCGGCGCCGCCGAAGCACTCGACCATGCTGCGCCCGTTGCTGAACTGGCGCGACGCGGCGGCGGCCTGCCGCGGATAAAAATCCAGCGCGGGATAACGCTCGAGCGAGTCGATGCCGGGGATGCTCAGGTGGCGGAAGATCCGGTGCAGCGATCCAACCATCGGCAGCTGGAAGAGCGGATGCTCCTCGCCCTTCACATGACCGATGAATTGTTTCCCGTTTTTTTCGCACCAGGCGAGGTAGGGCGCGAAGAAACCGTCGATCAGCACGTCGGTGACGAGCTCCCAATAGGTCGCGCGCGCCTCCTGGTAGCCCGGGCCGCGGGCGAAGAGCAACGGGAGCTTGGTGGCGAAATCCGCGCCGAATTTTTCCCGCATCCGCGCCGGCATTACGGGCGACCACGGAATGCCCGCCTGGTCCGGAAACGGATCCTTGATGATGCCCGACTCAGGCTCGTCGGCGAAAAACGCCTCGACATAGGCGAACGCCTCCGGGTCAAGCCCGGTGCGGTAGCGCTCGTGGATCAGCTCGAGGAAGTGGCCCAGCACCTTGGGGTCGAGCGAGTCCACGTAGTTGATTTTGCGCGGCGTGAGATGCCAGGTCTTCGCGCCCGGCGTGCTGGCGGGAACAAGCCGGTTGGTCGCGTCGACCGCGAAGGAGCCGACCGAGCCCGCCGCGGGTTGCGGCGTGAGATCGAGCCGCATGGCGCCGCTGTCGGGGTATTTGGCCAGCACCTGGCCGTCACCCGTGCCGCTGGGCCAGCCATTTTCGTCGTAGAGCCAGAAGCGCAGGCCGAGTTTCTTCGCGTGCAGGATGCAGGCGGAGACTTCGGCGAGATAGGCCGGGCTCATGTAGGCCGGGACGCCCGGGTAGAAGCGCGGATGAAACACGACGCCGTGCAGGCCCGCATCGCGGAAGTCGGCGAGCTGGTGTTGGAGGCGCTTTTGGTCGAGGGCGCCGTTGATGGACCAGAACGTGTAGTAGCGCGGAGCGAGGTCGGTCGGGGTCTTCAAGGCCGCGGACGCTACGACGCAGAGCAGCGTGGAGGGAACGGAAAACGCCGGTGCCGACGTGAAAGTTCAGCGATGAGTTGGTTTTGGCCACAGAGGACACGGAGAAATACCAGAGTTCTCGGAGAGTTTTGACTCATGCTCCGGCCTCTATGTCCTTCGTGAGGCCTCTGTGTTCTCCGTGACGAAAACCGGTCTTAGGCCAAAAAGCTTGTTCGCCGTCATGCCGCGGCCTTTGCTCGCCCTTACCCCATGAGCACTCCCCGGATCGTTCGCGCGGCCATCATCGGTTGTGGCAGCTATGGCGCCGAGCACGCCAAATTCCTCTCCACTTGCCCCGGCGTGAAGCTGCACGCGGTCGCCGACATCGCGACGGCGCGCGCGGAGGAATTTAGGGAAAAGTTTGGCGCCGGCTACGCGACGGGCGACGTGGCCCGGATCTGGGCGGACCGGGATATCGAGGCCGTGTGGATCTGCACGCAGCACCACACGCACGCACCGCTGGCCGAGGCGGCGGCAGCGGCGGGCAAGCATTTTTTTCTCGAAAAACCACTCGCGATCACCCTCCTCGATTGCGACCGCATCGTCGCGGCGGTGGAGCGCGCGCGGGTCATCGCAGCATCGGGCTTCAAGCTGCGGTTTTTTCCCGCGGTGGTGGCGGCGCGCGCGTTTCTGACCAAGCCCACGCTCACGGTTGCGCAGGTGATCGACGACGCGTGGCCGTCCGATTTTTGGGCCAACGACCCCATCCAGGGCGGCGGCAACGTCCTCTCGCAGGGCTGCCACATCGTCGACACCGTCCTGCACCTGCACCCGACGCCGCCGGTGCGCGTCTACGCGGCGGGCGGCAACCGGCATCATCCGACGCGCGACATCGTCGACACGGCGGCCATCACGCTGACCTTTGCGGACGGCGCGGTGGCGAATATCGCGGTGGGCGACTGCGGCGTGCCGCCGCATTCCTCGAAATTCGCGCTGCAGATGTCCGACGGCATGCGGAGCTTCAGCCTCTACAACCGGCTCAACTCGCTCATGACGCGCGAGGACAAGAAAATCACCGAGCACCCGGCGCATCCGGAACTGGGCGCCGCGGTGATCGACCAGCCCTTCATCACGGCGGTGGCAACGGGAGGTCCGTCGCCGGTCTCCGTCCATTCCGCCCGCCGCACGTCGGCCGTGGTGCTGGCCGCGGTCGAATCGATCCGCACGGGCCAGGCCGTCAACCTCACCGCCGCGCCGTGGGCCGCGGCAATGAAGGCGGGTTGAAGGTAGGGGCGCAGACTTGCCCGTTCGGCAAGCTCAGGGCCCCGAGCGGAGTCGAAGGGCTGCGCCCGGTTCGACTTGATGTAGGTCGGGGTTTATCCCCGACGGGTTTCCAGCATGTCGGGCATGAAGCCCGACCTACAAAGGCGAACGCCGACGTTACGGTTATTCGCGGGGCGTCGCCTCCGCCAGCTGCCTTAACACCTGATTTCGTTCCGCAAGCAGGCGAAGCATGTAGCGCGCGACGAAGAGCCAGTCCGCCAACTTGCCGAGCAAGCCAAGCGGAGATTCGAAATCGAAGACGTCCTTCATCAAGGTGCCGCTCGGTGCGATTTCAAAGATGTGGTCGTGATCGATCCGCTTGAATGCCCCGCGCACCATGCTGTCCCGGAAATAAGTGGGACGCCGCATCGCCACGATCCGGCTGGTCAGGCGCTGGCGCACGCCGAAGTGGACCGCCTCTCAGGTGACCTCCTCGCCTTTCTCAATCAATCCAGAGGTCCGGCCGGCCACGGCTTTTTCCCCGTGCCGGGATTGGCTGGCCGCATGCGCATCGATGCTGCGCGCGAGATCGAAGACGGTTTCGATCGGAGCAGCGATGAACGTGATGACCTCGATCCGGGGCATAATTGAACCGATCGTTACCGGCCCAGCATGATCCGGCGCGGTTGGGTGGAGGTGGCGCGGGCGAGGCGGAAGGTCGCGATCTCGCCGGGTTTGACGGAGCCCAGCCGGATAGTTTTGCGACCGAGGCGGAGCACGGGGCGGCGGGGCTGGTTGGCGTAATTCTTCACGCGCAGCTCCAGACCTCGACCCTCCGGACCGGTTTTTAGGGCGAGCAACTGCACGTCGGCGGGGATCAGGGCGGCGAGCGAGCCGGAGGCCGGCAGCGTGCCGGCGCGATTTTCCCAGGCCATCGTGATGATCGGAGGCTGGCTCAAAAGCTCGGCAGCTTCCTTGATGGGCGCGGACAGCGGCAGCAGCGTGAGCCGCTCGCGGAGTTCACCGCGGTCGGTGGTTGGCCGCCACCAGGCCTTGGATTTGTTCAGGTTCTCTGCGCGGGCGTAGCGCGTGGCGCGGGCGAGCGTGACGCGCAGATCGCCATCCTCGAGGTCGTAGGCCGCGAGCACGTCGCTCACGACGGCGAAACCATTCCGGCCGTCGCGGGCGCGGAGCCAGCGCAGCACGGGAATTTCCCCCTCGGCCGTGCGGCGCACGCGCTCGGCCGGCACTTCGCACTCGGCGGTGCGGGCGCCGGGCAGCACGAGCTTGATGCGCGCGGCCTCGAGATCGGTGAACACGCGGGCCTCGAGCGCGACTTCCTCGACGCCGGCGGTGAGCCGGAACGTCAGGTCGGCGTGCGCGCGGTTGGTGGTGAGCCGCACGACCAGCGCGGCGCGCAGTGGCCCGCTTTCAATCACGGCGACGCGCGTGATTTTCCAGCGGCCGATTTCGTCGGTGAGCCGGACGCCCGGGGCCGACTCGACCATGGAGCCCCACGAGCCCCAGTTATCGGCGACGGTGCTGAGTTGCAGGCCGCGGGCGCCAAAGAGCGCGCGACCGCGATGGCGCATCTGGATGCCGCTTGCGCCGGGTTGGGCGGAAACCTGGTAAAATTCGTTGCGGATTGCCGAGCCGCGTCCGGTCGCCGCGCTGGGATGCCGGGGTGCGGTGGCGCCTTCGACCCAGGCGACGGTTCCGAGATTCCAACCGGCGGCGGGCAGGGTGATGGGCACGACCACGCGCTTGCGCCACGCCAGGTCGTCGAAGGATTCGTGCTCGGTCGCGAGCTCCTGGAACGCGACGCGGCGGCCGCCGACGCGCACCTCAAGCGGCAGTTCCGGCGCGCGATTCTGGTAGCGGAAAATCGGTCGGTGATCGATGCACGCCTCGATCTCGACGAAGGTCTGCACGGGCCGCAGGTGCGGATTCCAGACGAGGAAGGGCACGGCCTTCGGGTGATCACGGCCGACCGCCGGCAGGGCGATGCGCACGCGACCGACGAGGTGATTGAGCGCGCGGAAGGCTTCATTGCGCGCCGTGTGACGTACGCCACCGACCTCGTCGATCTGCTCGTCGAAGGCGCGCTCGACGCTCGAGCCGGGGAGGATGTCGTGAAACGAATTGAAGAGCACGGACTCCCACGCCCGGGAAAAATCCGTCGCCGGGGCCACGCCGGCGTGCGACAGCAGGGCGGTGGTGCGCTCGGCGCGCAGCAGCTCGTGCTCGGCGCGGCGGTAACCATGCTTGAAACGGGCGACGGCGGAATAGCAGCCGCGCATGCAGAAATTAAGTTCGCCGTGCATCTCGGCAATTTTAGGCGCCGTCGGGCTGGCCAGTTCGCGGCGCAAGGCGGCAAAGAAGCTGTGCAGCCCGGCGAAGCACACCTCGAAATCCGGATGCGCCGCGGCCCACGCGCGGATGTCGGCCACGATCCGGCGGCTCGGGCCGCCGCCGTGATTGCCGAGCCCGACGAACATCGCGAGGTTGCGCAGCGGCGATTTTTTCGCCCACGGCACCAGTTCGTCGAAGCGGCGCGTGACCTCGTCGCGTTCGCAACCATACCAGCCGATGGGCGCGCGATAGGAGAGGATCTTCGCGCCGCCGCGGCCGTGCCACCAGAAGGCCGGCGTTTTCAGGGCAAAATCCTCCCGGCTCGGGCGCGTGAACGCGAAATTCTCCAAGCCGCCCGCGGCGAGCACGTCGGGCAGCCCGGCGGTGTGGCCAAAGGAATCCGCCTGCCAGCCACATTTCACCTGCACGCCGAGTTTTTCCCGGAAATACCGCAGGCCCACCTCGTAGTGCCGGCAGAGGACCTCGCTCTCGAGCAGATTGGTGTCGGGCTGGATCCACGTGCCGCCCACGACGTCCCAGCGGCCGGTGCGGATCATCTTCCGGATGCGCGCAAACGTCGCGGGGTCGGTGCGCCGCACGTGCTCGTAGATCGCCGCCTCGCCGCGGATGAAGGTCAGGTCGGGCTCGGCGTCCATCAGGTTGAGCATTGCCCGGCAGGTGGCCACGCCCTCGTTGAGGCCTTCGCGGGCATCCCAGAGCCAGACGGGATCGAGATGGGCGTTGGGGATGACGTGGACGACGGTTTTTTTCATGAAAGGGATCGGGGAGAGATCAAGAGTCGGTTGCTAATTTTGTTATCCTGAGCGCAGCGAAGGATCCAGTTCGATTGAGCGGCGCGCTTCGATATCATCCAACTTGATTCTTCACTTCGTTCAGAATGACAACGGGTGGTTGGGGTTCAGCGCGGCGGCGCGGCGAGTTTTTCCGCGTTGCGCCAGTAGATCTTCTCCACGACGTCGGCGCTGAGCGGCTGCGCCTGCAGGAACGTGTGCAGCTCGGTGCCGTAGTAGTCGCGGCCAAAGAGCAGGTGGTCCGCATAGCGCGTGAGAAACTGCACGGCGTGCGCCGGGTCGCGCGCGAGGGCGTTGCGGCCCGAGCCGGCGGACAGATCGGCGTAGAGATTGGAGTGCCGGTCAAACAGCGGCTGCAGCCGGCCGCCGGGCGTCACGGGCGTGTGCGGATAGGGGTTGGGGCTCGCGTCGGCGTCGCCGCTGATCTCGCGCCAGAATCCGGGGGCGTGGCCGATGAATGCGGTCTCGGGACACGCGGTGAGCGCGCGGTCGAGGGCGGCGACGTTGCCGCCATACCAGGCGCGTTGGTAGACCGGTGCGCCGGTGGCAGGGTCGGGCAGCCACTGGACATCGAGATGCAGCACGACCGGCAGTTTCAGCTTTCCCGCCACGGCGAAGAGCGCGAGGCAGCGTGGGTCGTCGAAGGGCACGCGGAACTTCCATTCACCGCACACGCGCACGTCGTGCATGTGCCGCGCGGCCTCGAGGAGCAACGGCGCGTTGGGCCACAGCGGATGCGGGCAGTAGCCGACGATGAAGCGCTGCGGGAATTTCTCTCGCACCGCCAGCAGCTCGGAGAGAGGGATGCCCGGATGCGAACCGTCGGGCAGCGTGAGCGCCGGGTTCAGATAGGAGGCATGGTCCGGCGACTGCTCGACAGGGCCGAGTTGCCAGGTGAGCAGCCACGCATAGGCGATGGCGTGCGCATCGAGGTCGGCGACGAGTCCATGCTCGTCGCGCTGGTGCCAGCGGACGTGCTGGTGGGAGTCAACGATGCGCGTGGGGGCGGGCATGGCGGGACCGACACTGCAGGTAGCGCGCGATTGCGCAAAAACAAAACCCACTGCGCCAACGGGCCAAAGTAACCCAATAGGTTACTTCGGCTTCCGCACCGGAGGGAAACTAAGGCGGCGCGTCGGCAGACTTTTGAGCCGGCATGTCCCGGCCACCCTGATGGAGTGTGAGTCCGGTGATCTTGCCGGCCGCATCCCGCTGAAAACTGATGCGGGCGGGAACCACCTTATAGAAAAAGTTATCCTTGGCCGACGCAAAGATTGGCGCTTTCTCCTGACCGGTCGCTTGCGCGAAAAGCGCGCCGCCCTTCTGGGTGATGGTGAGGACGAAGGTCGGGGCCAGCGGATAGTGGCCGGCATAATCGCGGAGGGTCTCGGTCGGCAGCGCCACCTCTTTGGGAAGCGGCGGGAGTTCGCCCCGAAGGCCGCGCTGATCCATGCCATTCTGTTGCAGCACCAAGGCCATGACCTTTCCCGCGCTGTCCCGTTCAAATGAGATTTGAGCCGCCACACCCATGACGGAGAAGTGATCGGGGGAGATTTCGCGCATCCCAAAGGACGGCTGCCCGGTCGCCTGTCCGCGCAGTGCGCCGTTTATCTCGGTGATGCTGATCGCGAACGCGGATGTAAGGGGATAGTTTCCGATGAAGTCTGCCGCATTTTTGACTGGCTCGTGCTTTGGCATAGGGGGCTTGGCGCCCAGCAGGCCGAAGCCGAGCGGCTCTGAAGGTTGCTGGATGTTGGACAGGATCGCGACGCCCGTGCCCGTTTTCCGACTAAAGGCGATGAAAGTGTGACTTCCGGCAGTGGCGCCATTGTGCCATGCGACCGGGTTCTCGGTGTCGTCGGTTAGGAACCACCCGAGACCGATATGGCCGCCGGGACTTTCGACAGCAAAGCGTGGCTGGAGGGTGGAATCGAACGCGGCGCGCAGCGGGCTGTCGTCTTTTCCCAGGCAGACATTGAGAAACACGGCCATGTCCCGGGCTGAGCTCCGCAGGGCTCCCGCGGGAGCGAAGGCCTCAAATATCCAGTTCGGCACTTCTTTGCCGGCCACGTGACCGGGCGCAAGACCAGCCGGCGGGGGCTGGCCGGCCAGACCGACACTGGTTGATTTCAGGCCGAGCGGTGTGAGCACATGGACAGCAAGGGCATCCGCATAGGATGTGCCCCAGGCTACCGCCAAGGCTTCGCCTAAGACGGCCACACCGAAGTTTGAGTACATCACGGAGTCGCCGCTGAGCGCACCCGGGCCATCCAAGCGCAAGGCGGTAACGAGCTTCGCATCATCGTAGGCGGCGTAGGGGTCTGCGGCATTTGTAGCTGCCGTGTTAAAATTGGTTGGCATTCGGGGCAGACCAGAAGTGTGCGTGGTGAGCGAAAGCAGGGTGATCTTCGCCAAGGCTGCTTGCGCCGGGTCCCCTGGCGGCAGCAGGTATTTTGCGGCGGGATCGCGCAGGGAGACTTTGCCGAGCCGCTCGCTTTCCGCGAGCAGCAGCGCGGTGAAGACCTTGGTCATCGACCCGAGCTCAAACTGGGTGTCGGGCGTGATGGGCCGGGGGTCGGCCGCCGACATCGTGCCCGACTGGAAGAACGCGGTGCCATCGGCGTCGATCCAGACAACGGCGACACCACCCGGGCCGCCCTTGATGAAATCATCGAGTTTTTTCTGCAGGTCGGCGGGGGGCCGGGCGGAGGCGGAAGCGGCCGTCAGGAGTGCGAACAGGAGAATGAGGGCGGTTTTCATGGGATGAAGGCGGGGTGAAGAGTCAGGACAAGGAAAGGAGGTCGTGGCGTAGTTTCTCAAGTTCTGCGAGCCGGGGTTCGATTTGCTTCCGCACCGCCCGGCGATTGATGGTCCATACGAACCAGAAGATCAGGGCGAAAAATACCCCGAATCCCGCGAGGACAAATGGATTCCGATTCGAATCCCACACTGGCCGGCGAAAAATCACTGCTCCTTGGATGGCCATCGCGGCTGCGCAGGGCGCCAGGTACCAGGACCAAATGTTGAGCAGCAGCCGGCGCTGGTGCCTAAGTTCGGCGATGTCGGCGTCCACCTTGGCGAGCAAGGGAGCCTTCGCGGACAGCCGCAGGCGACGGGTCCGGAAACGCTCACGGACGAAGAAACCGGAAACACCAAGGATCAGGACAATGGCCAGCGAAAGCGGCCATCCCGACTTTCCTACCTTCCACCAGAAGTAGGCGTAGGCAACCGCGACCACGATGCCAGCGACCGCTTCAGTCAGGTCGCGCACGAGCAGCGTGGCGTAAAGCTTGCGGCGCTTGGTTTCAAGGGTGGTGCGAAGAGTCGCGACATCAGCGTCCGCCCCGACGGGCAACTCCTGGCGTTTCCAGACGCCTTCATAGTCATTCCAGTTCATCGGTGACTCCTTTCATCAGAGTTGCGAGGCGTTTGCGGGCGCGCGTCAGCGCCACGCCGACGTGGGTTTCGGTCAACCCCCATTACCTCGGCGATTTCCCGGTAGGGCAGGCCATCGAGCATCAACAGAACCAAGGCGCGGTCGAAACCGTCCATGGCGTGGATCGCCGCATAGAGTTTTTCCAGGATTTCCTGCTGACCGACATGATCGGCGGGCGAGGCCGTGTTGACGGCCAGCTGGCTTACGTCTGTCTCCGGTTCAATTCTGGCTGTTCTCCGATCCGCATTCCGGCGCCAAGCCAGGGCCGTGTTCAGGCAAACCCGGTAGATCCAAGTCGAGGCCTTGGCTTTGCCGGAGTAAGCCGGCACGGAATTCCACAGCTGGAGCAGTATTTCCTGCTGTAATTCCGCGGCATCCGTCGCCGTGCGGGCGAATGACTGGGTCACTTTGAAAAAAATTCCCCGATGAGTCTCCAACCACTCCTTGAAGAGCGCTTCGTCGGCGGGATTTCGACTCATCTAATCAATTAGTAGCCGCCGGCGGACGATCCTTACATGTTATTGTCGCTCTGAGGTCGAATTGGCGCCAACCAGCCCGTTCATGACCTGGCCTCCATGGAACAGCCGGACATGAGCGGGCGTCGAAAACCGCCTCGACGCTTTCGGTGTCGCCAGCCGGAAGTTCGCCGTTTGAGTGTCAGCCACGCCGCATGAAGCGCATCGGTCTTATCCAGATTCTGCAGGAAACGAATTGGTTCAACCCGGTGCAGACGGTCCGGCAGGATTTTGAGAACTTCGGCGTCGGCACGGGACACGCGGTCCTGACCCGTTATGGCGAGGTCGGCGAAATCGGCGGGTTCGTGCAGGGTCTGAAAAAGTGGCCCGAGGCGGTTCAGCCCGTGGGCGTGCTGCGCCTCCAGGCATGGTCCGGCGGTCCGGCCGCGCGCAGGACGAAGGCGTGGTTTGGCTCCATGCTCGGCCGGGAGCTCCGCAAGGCCAGGCGGCTCGACGGCCTGCTCGTCGCCCTGCACGGCGCGATGATGGGGGTCGATGAGCCGGACCTCGACGGCTGGTTGCTGGAGAAAATTCGCGGGACCGTCGGACCGGACATGCCGATCGTGGCGACGATTGATCTGCACGCTCACGTCACCGAGCGGATGATCCGGCACGCGAGCGCGATCGTCGGTTACCACACTTTCCCGCACGTGGACCAGCCGCAGACGGGGATGCGGGCCGCCCGCGTGCTGAGGAAGATTTTCCGCGGAGCACGGCCGGTATCCGCGCTCGTGCGCCTGCCGATGATCACCGGCGGGGAACTGCAGAGCACCTTTGTGGCGCCGCTGCGGGCCATTTTTAAAAAACTCGTCGCGCTGGAGGGGCGGAAGGGCGTGCTGAGCACGGCAATTCTGATGACGCAGGCCTATTTGGACGTTCCAGAGCTCGGGTGGACCGTGTTGATCGTGACGGACGGTCGGGCGGAGTTCGGACAGCGCAGCGCGGAAGAATTGGCGGCGAAGTGCTGGCCGGTGCGGACCAGGCTGGTCATGAAATTTCTCAAGGCGCGCGCGTGTGTGGATCGGGCGCTCGCCTGCCGGGGCCAGCCAGCGGTCATCGCCGATGGCGCCGATGCGACAAATTCGGGAGGCGGCGGAGACAGCGTCCATCTGTTGAAGGAGCTGATCCGGCGCCAGGTGCCCGGTGGCGCGCTGACGATCATGGTGGATCCGGCGGCGGTGGCGCACGCGAACCGGGTCGGCGTGGGCGCGGCGTTTCGCTTCGCGGTCGGCGGCAAGCGGGACCATATTTTTTCCCAGCCGATGAAAATCAAGGGGCGGGTGGCCGCGCTGCACCCGAAGGCCGGCTATGTCCTGACGGGTCACGGCGGCACCAATCTCAAGATCGACATGGGCCGAGCCGCGGTCGTGCGGGTGGCCGATGTCACGTTGCTGCTGGTGGAGAAACCGGGGCCGGGCAGCACGCCGCTGATGTATCGCTGCGTGGGGCTGGAGCCGAAGGACTTCAAGATCGTGATCGTGAAGTCCCCGGCCGGCTTTCGCGCCGAGTTCGGGCCGTTCGCCGCGGACATCATTCTCTCGGATTGCCCGGGCTGCGCCTCATCGCGCTTCTCAAGCCTGCCCTACCGCCGGATCAACCGGCCACTTTGGCCGCTGGACAAAATTGGCGATTGGCGCGAAGTCGATTGGATCAAAAGGAGCAAACGACGGCTTGAAAACGCTTAAGCGCCAGTACGACAAGGCCCGCCAGGTTCTGCCGGGCGGAGTGAACTCCTCCGTCCGTTTCAACCAAGCGATCGGCACGCCCTTTTATGTTTCGCGGGCCCGGGGCTCGCGCGTCTGGAGCATCGAGGGCCGTGAGTTCATCGACATGTGTTGCGCGCATGGCGCGGCCTTGCTGGGGCACGGCCATCCGGCGGTGGAGCGGGCGCTGAGGAAAGCCACGAAGCTGGGCTATGCCCACTCCTTCGAGACGGAGTATCATGAGCAGCTCGCGCACCAGCTGTGCGAGTGCATTCCGTGTGCGGAGCGCATTCGCTTCTGCTCGTCCGGCACCGAAGCGACGCTGCATCTGATCCGGGCCTGCCGCGCATTCACGGGACGCGACAAAATCATCCGCGTGGAGGGGCATTTTCACGGTTATCACGAGCTCATCTACATCGGGGGCCAGCCGCCCGCGGCCGCCTTCGCCAGGAACCGGGCCCAGCCTTATCTGGAGTCGCCGGGCATTCCCGCGGCCTTCGCCGACTTCATCATCCCCGTTCCGTTCAACGACGTGGCGGCGATGACCCGCGCGATCGCCGAGCACGGTCACGATGCCGCCATGGTGATCCTCGAGCCCATCAATTATAATTCCGGGGGCATCATGCCGCAGTCCGGATATCTCGAGGCGGTGAGGAAACTGACGCAGGACGCCGGCATCGTGCTCTTTTTCGACGAGATCCAATCGGCGTTCAAGAAATCACCGGGCGGAGCGCAGGCGGAGTGGGGCGTGACGCCCGACGTCTGCACGATCGGCAAGGCGATCGGCGGCGGCCTGCCGCTCTCGGCGTTTTGCGGCCGGGCGAAAATCATGGACCTGTTCCAGCCGGTCGGTCCGGTCCAGCACAGCGGCACGTTCAACGCGCATCTCATCCCGGTTTTGTCCGGGCTCGCCTTTCTCGCGGAGGCCGCGAAGCCGGCTTTTTATTTCCGGCTGCAGAAACTGGAAAAGGCTTTCCACACGGGCATGGATGAGATCATCCGGCGGCACGATCTCAACCTGATCGTCCCGCATCACGGCGCCCGGTTTAACATCGTGCTGGGACGCAAAACGCCGGCCATCCGCTACGAGGATATTTTCTGCCACGACCGGGCGTTGATGCTACAGGTGTTCAAGGGGTGCTATGATCGCGGCATCTACTTTCACGACTACGGCGGCGCGCCCGCCCATCACGGCTATTCCGTCCAGCACACGCTCGCGGACATCGGCGAGGTGTTGAATGTGCTGGAGGACGTGCTGCGAAAATTGAAGGATAAATTATGCCTTCGCTAACCGGGAAACGCATCATCGTCACCGGCGGGGGCACCGGGATCGGGCAGGGCATCGCGGTCCGGCTCGCCGCCGAAGGAGCGCACGTCTGCTTCAGCTATCATGCGAGCGGCAAGGGAGCCAAGGAGACCCTGCGTCAGATCAAGAAGGCGGGCGGCCGGGCGCACGCCTTCCAGGCTGACCTCGAGCGGATGGACGAAGGCGTGGGCATGGTGGAACAGGCCGTGAAAAAAATGGGCGGCGTGGACGCGCTCGTGTGCAATGCCGGGCCGACCATCGTGCGGCCCTTTCTGGAAATGACCCCAGAGATTTGGGACCGCATCCATAACATTCATCTGAAAACCGCGTTCTTCTGTGCGCAGGCGGCGGTGCGTGCCATGGCGAACCCCGGCGGCCGGTTGATTTTCATCGGCTCGGTGCACGGCCGGGCCTCGATGCCGAAGCACGGCGCCTACGCGGCGGCGAAGGCCGGTCTGGAAGGGTTGACCCGGCAGCTGGCCATCGATCTGGGCCCCCGGCAAATCACGGTGAACTGCGTTGCGCCCGGCGTGGTCGAAGTCGAATCGTATTTTCGCGATTACCCCAGCTACCGGCGGGAGGAGGCGGCGCGCCAGGTGCCGATCGGGCGCGTGGGATTTCCGCCGGACATTGCCGCAATGGTGGCGTTCTTGATTTCGGGGCAGGCGGATTTTCTCACCGGGCAGACGATCGTCATCGACGGCGGGCAGCTGGCGTGCCTGTCCTTCCAGCAATCCTGAAACGCGCTCCGAAATCATTTCTGCTTTCTCCTTGGGCCGTGGTCGACTTTTGCATCCTGGTTCCTTTACGTTCGTCATTCCGCCATGCCCCACGACCCCCACGAGCAATTCGACCACACCGTGCTGGACAAGATTGAGCACAGCCCGATCGGCGCTGTCCCCGGGACGCCCGCTTACCAGGATGCGCTCAAGCGGCTCTATGCCTCGCATCAGGCCTACGCCGATGCGGATCACAAGGACGGTCACGTCACCGCGCGCGCGTTGACCCGGCTGCCTTCCTTTCACGCGAAAAACCTGGACGACCTGTTTGCGGGCCGGATCGCGCCCGACGCGCTCGAGGCCAACGCGAGCATTTATGACCGGTACGTGCAGTCGCTGCCGGCGGATCGCCACAAACGCGCGGAAGCCCGCCGGTTGGGCGTTGCCGGCCGGCCGGTGCATCACCGCAAGCACGAGGGCGCGGCGGTGACGCACGACCTGGTGCATAGTCTTTTCCTCGTGCCGGGAGCGGGGCCGCATCCCGGTTTGCCGGGCAACTATCTCTATGGTTCGTTCTACGAAACCGGCGTTGCCGCCAAGCCGTGGGCGCTGAACGTCCACGACAGCGACGACGGCGCGGCGGTGTTCGAGGCGGCGGATCTGGCGAGCGCCCTGGGCAAGTTGCGAGAGGTGCTCGCGAGCGCCCCGTTCAACATGAATGAACTGGAAGCACTGGAGTTCCGGCTGGTTTGAGTTCCTGCTGATGGGTGGTCGCCGATGTCTCCATCGGCGACAGCGTCGGTGGGGACACCGACGCCCACCTCGAGGTCACGTGGCACCGTTTTCAGAGTCGCTTGCGCTGCATTTCCCGACGTAAACATAGGGCAACGATGCCTCCTTCCCCTGCGAAATCGTTTCACGTGGACCGGTTGCCGGTCCGGATTTTTGCCACGCTGGCCGAACTCGCGGCGGCGGCGGCCGTCGCCCGGCAATAGGTGATAGGTGAAGCCTGACCCCTGCAATGGGCTCATGAACCGCGAGTCTCCCGCCTTGAGTGCCAGCAACGGGTTTGCCAACCGCACGGGAAACCCCGCCGAGGAACAGTCCCTGCATCTCTGGGACACGGCGGTGGCAAAGATTTTTTCCGCCGCCCTCGAGGCCCCGGCTCCGGGCCGAAAGGTCTGGGCGATCGGGATCCCGGTGAAATCCAACCGGGCCACGATGCTGATGGTCGAGGTGGTTTTTGACTGCACTGCCGAGGCGGATCAGCCGGTCGCCATGGGTTATCGGACCAGCTTTGTCGTCGAGTGGTCGGGCTGGAACACGATGTATTTCACCGCCTCGTCGCTGAAGCCGATCGGCAGTCCGGCAGGATTCCATGAGGTCAAACGCATCCGCCTCTCAGCCGGCACGACCACTTTCAACGGCACGGTGCTGGCACTGGGGTTGGTGACGTGGCCGGGCGACTCCCCCCTCGTCCAAGTCACGCCCGGCGAGGACATGGTGGTGAATTTTCTCCACCCGCGGATGTGGGACCGGAGGGATTGGGCGCACACCGGCCGGGAGGCTCTGCCCGACGGCGAGCAGTCTTTTGACGTGGACTGGATGTATGCGAACCTACGCTATCTGCAAAAGCCGGGCCGCAAACACCAGACCGCCTACACCCGGAGGATGGACGTGGATATTTCGAGCTACCAGGCCGTGACCGTCTGGACGGCGACCGACCTCCGCGCGAATTTCAGTCTCATCCTCGAGGTTGACGGCAGGCCGGTGCGTGCGATCGACCGGCGGCGGGGCCTCGGCGGCGGCGATGAGATTCGCGCGCTGATCTCCGGGCACCGGCTGACGTCGCTTACCTTCGAACTAGAGCAGGCGGAGGCGGCAATCTGCGAAGCGATCGGGATGCAGATCGCCACCTCGATCCGCTGGGTCCTGCTGGAGCGCACCGGGACCGATCCCGCCAAGGTGGGGCAGCTTTGGGGCATCCCGGCGGTGCCGCCACCGATCCGCGTGGAAAATCTGGAGGCGGGCATCCTGCCGGTGGGCATCATGATCGGTCGCGAGGATTTCCTGAAATTGCGCGCGGCGGCGCAGCCACCCGGTCCGCTGAAAAAGATCGCCGATGAAATGATTGCGGAGGCGGTCGACCATCTGGATTACCGGCCGGAGGGTTTTGCCGGCCGTTACCTGCCGGTGAACATTGCCAATCAGGGCTGCGAGCGCAGGGTCTCGCCGTCCGACCAGATCTATCACCTGAACAGCTGCATGGTCTACGGCGCCGTAGCCTATGCCCTGACGGGCGACCTGCGCCATGGGCAGACCGCGCGCCGGGGTTTGTTTGCCGCGTTGGGCTGCCTGGCCTGGCAGGCCGGTTTTCCCAGCCGCATTCCCTGCGGGCTGCCGGGTTACCGGGCCCCGTTCATCGAGACGCACACGGCCGAGTGCGTCGCGCTGTGCTACGATTTCATTCATCCGCTCCTGTCGGACGCGGAGCGGCGGGAGGTCGAAGATGCCCTTTACGAAAAGGCCCTGCCTTGGATCGACATGTATCTGCGCCTTTTTGGCGAAGGCTATCTCCTCAACAGCAACCAGGGGGCGGTCTACACGGCCGGGTTGGCGTATGCCTGCCTGGTGGCGCGGCGCAGCCATCCCGACGTGGACGCGATTCTGGAGCGGGGCATCCAGTGGTTCCCGCGGATGATGAACAACTATTACAAGGCGGACGGGGCCACGAATGAGGGACCGGGCTATTGGGAATACACGACCAAATACGCGGTCTCCGCCCTCATCGCGATCACGCGGCACAAAGGCTGGCAGGTGCGGGACTACGCGCCGGCGCATCTCGGCCGGACGATGGACTACCTGATGCACCTCCGCTCACTGGCGCGGGAGCGCCTGTCGTTCCTGCCGCTGAGCGACTGCATGGAGAGTGTGAGTTACAGTTTCAAGAACAGCTCATTCTTGTTCTTTGCGAAGTACTACGCCGACTCAAACGCCCTCTGGCTGTGGCATGAATACTTCGCCCGCCGGCCCAATCCCCCCGGCAGTTCCTATTTCGGCCGAAAGATTGCGGGCTCCTTCACGACGTCGGGACTCATGGATTTTCTGTTGTTCGTCGAGGGCACCCCGGCCAGGCCGCAGTTGCCCCCGGGCAAGCGCTTCGAGGTCTGCGACCGGATCACGCTGCGCACCGGTTGCAACCGCGGCGACATTCTTTTCCTCTTTGAGGGCGGGCCGCAAACCTTCGACCACACCCACCGCGACAAGGGCCAGTTCATCATGGAGGCCTATGGCGAACGGTTCGCCGCCGATCCGGGTGTCCTCGATTATCAGGACCCGGCGCACTTCTTCTTCAAGGGCACCAACTATCACAATTTGGTCACGTTCAAGGGCCGCAATCAGGACTACCGCGACCCGAAACACGCCGTGGTGCTGGAGCGGGTCGCCTTCGGTGGGGCGTGCGATTATATTGCCGCCGACCTCCGCAATTCTTACCAGGCCTTTGGCAAATACCGGCGGCGGGTACTGTTTGTCCGGCCGCACTACTTTCTCATCTTGGATGATGTGCAGGCGGATGAACCCGGATTGGAGTGGAACTATCACTCCTGTGCGCCGTTCGAAAAAATCGACCTCGCCTCTGGCCTCATCCGGCTGCGGGGCGGGCAGGCCGGCATGCTGCTGGCGATCGGCAGCCTCCGGGCCCTGTCCACCGCCACCGGCAACTACGCGTCAGACGGGGTGGTGCTGACCCACAATTTGGTGCTTACGCAGGTCGAGCCCGCCCGGACAATGACGCTCGCGGCGCTGCTGTTGCCCTATCCACTGGCCCAAGGCACCGGCGCCAAGGAGCCAGAGGTGCGGGTGGACAAGAGAGAGGACGCGGTTGTTTTCACCGTCACCGGCTCCTGGGGCACCGACCGGGTGCGTTGCGAGCTGGGGGCGAAGGGCGGCGGTGGGGCCGTCCGCCCGATCATCCAAGTCTCGCGGCGGCGGGGATCGGGGGAAGAGGCGATATTCGCTTCCACCGATTGAGCGGATTGGGGCCAGGACAGGTGCGACGGTAGCATCCGGTCTTTGTCCATGGGCAAGAGCGTGCTGCCGGGGCTTGGCCTTGCCCTCCTACACCCACGAGTGAAGGCAGACGGGGAGGGGGAAAAGGTAAAGCGTCGTGGCACGGCGTTTTCTGGCGCCAAAAAATTAATCCGCGTCTTGCACCGGGGTGCGCGGGGTCATACTGACGTGCGTCACCCAGCCTTGGTTCTTACGACATGAAATACCATAAATACCATGGGCCAATGCTTCAGCTGGCAGTGGGATTGGTTCTTTCGTTCACCGTGGGCACCGGTGCCGCCAGTGGAGTTCCCGCCACGAAGACGATCAAGATTGTGCGCACGGTCCACTTGGAGCAACCGGGCATGCTCGAGGAAGCGGTGGTGGGATGGACGGGTTATGTCTCGCCGGACAAGAATATCCTCATGGAGGCTGTCACTTTTGGCGGACAGCGAGGTTTTTATTTCACCGTCCGTGGGCAGAGCACCCGCGACCATCATCCCCGCGAACCCCTGCTGCGACGCAGCACGGACAACGGCCGCACGTGGGAAGATTGCGGCACCTGGGCAGCCGAGACCCCGATCCACGGCCGATGGATATTAAACCGTGAGGGCCCGAATTTCATTTATAACCCGAAGACCGGAACGATACTGCGCCTGGATCGAACCACCGAAACGATCGATGGGATTTTGCCGTGGATCAAAGGATCTCCGGTCGGCCGAACCGGCCTGTTGTGGACCCAGCTTTCGCATGATGGCGGCAAGACTTGGTCTGACCCGGAGCAGCTCGTTTGCCAGGGTCCTGAATATGATCCGACGCACTGGGCCCCTGGCCTCTGGTATGGGCAGAACAGTGGTGGCGTTCAAGGCGTCGATCCGGTCTGGCTCCCTGATGGCCGGTTTCTGCTCCCATTTTTCGGATTACCGGGAAACGAACTCCACCGATATAGCAGCGCCTGCCTGTTAGGCACCTGGCGCAGCGATGATCGAGGCGTTGATTGGACTGTGACCTCCTATGCGACCGTCAATCCGGATTGCTCCTACAGCGGCGGCGATGAGCCTTCCATCGCTCTGTTGCCGGACGGTCGTTGGCTCATGACCATGCGTGCCTATACGCCGAGCAACTTCAAACTGGCCGTCCCCAGCGGCAGGTTCTTCACCACGACGAGTGATCAGGGCAAGACCTGGAGTGAGCCCGAACTCCTCCGCTTCACCGACGGGCGGCAGGTGTATTGCCCGGCCAGTCTGGCGCACGTGTTCCGCTCCACGAAGAACGGCCGGCTCTACATCATTACCAATATTCTCGACCAGCCCACGGTTGCCTGCGATCCGCGCACCACCCTCCAGATAGCCGAGATGGACATGAAGTCGTTACGCGTGATTCCGGAGACGGTGACGGTCATTGAGACCCGCAATGCCGCAGCCGGTCAGCCGGCGAACATCAGATTTTCCAACTGGCGCCGTTACGAGGACCGCGAAATCCGGAATATCGTGCTCGTGATGACCGGTGATCCAGGCGATGTGGGCCGTTATGAGTCCTGCGGCGTTCCACCCCACTGCTACCGCTATGAACTCACGCTGCCGGAGTGATACCGCCCCGCCGCCCATAACTCAACGCGGGTGGGATTGACGGGGACAGCCCGGCGCCAGCGGCCAAGGTCCGGCCGTTGGCGCCGGGCGGAGTGGTTCGAGTGGCGGGTGGAATTTGCCGCAAGGCGCTTTTCCGTTGTCACCTTCCGCGGTTGCCCGATGGTTTGCTCCGCGGCTCCGGTCATCGGCCCGGGCGTTTGATCAATGGTTATAAATCCTTCCTCTGCGAAATCCTTCCACGTGGACCGGTTGCCGGTCCGGATTTTTGCCACGCTGGTCGAGCTGGCCGCCGCGGCGGCCGAGGATGCCGCTACGGTTCTGATCGCGGCGATCGCCACCCGCGGCCGCGCCCGGGCGATCATTGCCACGGGCAACTCGCAGGACCTGTTCCTCGAGCGGTTGACGCAACGGGCCGGCATCGATTGGTCGAAGGTCGAGCTGTTTCACATGGACGAATATCTCGGGATGCCGATCACGCATCCCGCCTCGTTTCGCCGCTACCTCAAGCAGCGCGTCTTCGACCGCGTACACCCGGGCGCGGCCCACTACCTCGAAGGCGATGCGCTCGAGCCGCTCAAGGCCATGCGCGACTATGCGGCACAGCTCGCGATGGCGCCGGTCGATCTCTGCTGCCTGGGCATCGGCGAGAACGGGCACCTCGCGTTCAATGACCCGCCGGTGGCCGACTTTTCCGACCCGGAGACGATCAAGCTGGTGAAGCTCGACGAAAAATGCCGCCGGCAGCAGGTGGGCGAAGGCCATTTTCCCAACCTCGACGCCGTGCCCGCTTACGCGATCACGCTCACCATCCCCGCGCTCTGCCGCGTCGGTCGGATGATTGCGGTCGTGCCGGAGAAGCGCAAAGCCGAGGCGGTCAAGGCCTCGCTTGAGGGCCCGATCGCGACCGCGTGTCCCGGCAGTTTCCTGCGGCGGCAGGCGCATGCGGTGCTGTATCTTGACACCGACTCGGCGTCGTTGCTCGCGCGGTGAGCGACTTTCAACCGTTGAACCCGAACTTCACCAAATTGGCACCAACAAGAATTCAGTAGGCCGCCCGCTTGCGGGCGCTTCCCAGAGCGCGAGCAAGCTCGCTGCCTACGACCAACCGCATGACATCGGTCAAGCGCACATCTTCTTCCATGACCACCATCGACGCCATCGACGCCCGCACTGGTCGAGCCGTGCGATTGAGTTGCACGGAGGACAAAATCAAATCGATCGAGCCGTTGCCCAACGGTGCGCCGGATCTGCCGGTGTTGCTGCCGCCGCTGGTGGACATCCAGATCAACGGTTTTGCAGGCGTGGATTTTCAAAACGACACGTGCACCCGCGCGGACCTCGAGCGGGCGGCGACCGGGCTCGCGGCGGCGGCTTGCAGCCGGTTCTTGCTCACGCTGATCACCGACCGCTGGGATCGCATGCTCGCCCGGCTGAAGAACTATCGCTCGCTGCGCGCGTCGTCGCCGCAGCTGACGCGCCGCATCGCCGGCTGGCACATGGAGGGACCGTTCATGAGCCCGACGCCCGGGTTTCACGGCGCGCATCCGCCGGAGTTCATGGTGGCGCCGACACCCGCACGGCTGCGCGAACTGAAGGCGGTGACGGGCGATGACCCGGTGCTGATCACGCTCGCGCCGGAGTGGCCGGAGGCGTCCGAAGCCATCCGCTGCGCGCGCTCGCTCGGATTTCACGTGTGGCTTGGCCACACCGATGCCACGCCGGCCCAACTGGCCGCGGCCGTTGCAGCCGGAGCCGAGGGCTATACCCATCTGGGCAACGGCTGCCCGCCGGAGTGGCACCGGCACGACAACATCGCGTTTCGCGTGCTCGACGAGCCGGGCCTGCGCGTCAGCATCATCCCCGACCGCATTCACGTTTCCCCGATGCTTTTCCGGCTGTTTCACCGCGCGCTCGACGACGCGCGCATCTGCTACACGACCGACGCCATCTCGGCGGGAGGTGCGGGTCCGGGCGTCTTTCCGCTCGCGGGCATGAAGGTGGAGGTCGGCGCCGACGGAATCGTGCGGCAGCCAGGCAAGGCCAACTACGCCGGCTCCAGCCTCGTGCCGCTCGAGGGCGTCCGCCGCGCCGCGGAGATGCTGCGCCGTCCGCCGCAGAGCGTGTGGAAGTTCTTCTCCACCCAGCCGGCGTTGTTTGTCGGGCTCGCGCCCACGCTTGTCGCCGGCGCGCCCGCCGATTTTTGCCTGATGCATGAAGCCAAGTCAGGCGCGCGGATCGAAATTCATTTCGTCGGTAAACCGAAACGTGAAGTCCAGTGGAGCGCATGAAACCCAAGCCCCCCGCGCCATCGATGATCGGAGCCTACGGCGCGTGGGCCGCCTCGCTCGTGCCGGAGGCGCCGGGCCCGCTGTCGTTGCAGCAGTGTCCGCCGGGTGAATTCGCGTCGCGCCGTGCCGCCGGCCGCGCGCGGGTGGCCGCCTGCATGGCGCCGCCTCCATCACTCACCCCGCTCCTCAGGCGCAGGCC
>OCZT010001882.1_pt1 | contig 21768 bp, 19 predicted proteins | sample 1539031 | NCBI WGS metagenome assembly OCZT01 (sample SAMEA3539308, study PRJEB22396) | soil metagenome | biome: tundra; feature: field; material: soil | place: USA | collected 2010-05 | depth 0.15 m | reverse complement strand
TCAGCCAGGTGATGCAGGTGCGCAACGTACCCGGCCTCGATCTGCCCGGCATCGATTTTGTCAAGATCGCGGAAGGGATGGGATGCGACGCGGTGCGGGTGACAAGATCATCCGAACTGGCGGGCGCGCTGAAGCGCGGCCTTGCGCATGAGGGCACGAGCCTGGTCGAAGTGATCGTGGATTCGGCGGTGCCGCTGCTGTATGCGCCGAAGGGGTAGAGTCTGGCCCTCTCAGCGTCATTGCGAGGAGCGCCAGCGACGAAGCAATCCACTCTTGCTTTGCCGCGCCATGGATTGCTTCGCTTGCGCTCGCAATGACGGCTGAGAGCGTGGCGCGCTCTCGCCCCTTCGAAATAAGCCAATCAATCCAGAGATGGCATCCAGGCATCGGGACTTGCAATATTAATCCGTCGCAAACGCCTTGGGCCGCCACCGTGCATTTCACCTTGCGGATAGGTCAGTTCCCAAAACTCGCCGGTGTTGCGGTGCTGGTAGAGGATCGCCCAACCGCCATCGCCATCTGTCACCCGATCAAGATCGGCAAGCAGTGTCTCGATAGTCGCAAAGTCACCCTCGGCGACCATCTTTCCGTCCCGCATAACCCAAGTATCTCTCAGATCGGCTAAGCCTTGCATTTATGCCAACCTTGGGGATTTCCTTACTTCCCGTAAGCTTCCCGCATCTTGGCCTGGATCTTCGCCATGCCCGCGATCCAGCGATCGTAATTTTCCGTTTTCTTGCGCATGTAGCCGGCCACCTGCGGATGCGGCAAAATGACAAATGTTTCCTGCTCGATTCCCTGCAAGACGTCCTGCGCCACCTGCTCCGGCGAAAGATCGCCGTCGCCGGATTGCGGGCCCTTCGGGATCGAGCGGAGCATGTTGGTGTCGACGCCCTGCGGACACAGGATCGAAACGCGGATGCCGTCGGCCTTGTGCGAGATCGCAAGGTTCTCCGCAAATCCGACCGCGGCATGCTTGGTGGTCGAATAGGCCGGACTTCCGACCTGGGACAGCAGGCCGGCAGCGGAAATCGTGTTGAGAAAATAGCCGCCGCCGCGCGCCTTCATCCGCGGGATCAGATGCCGCGCGGCATAGACATGCGCCATGACATGAACAGCCCAGCTTTTCGCCCACGGCTCGTCGGAAGTGCCGCCGGCGTTCTCCGACAGCGGATCGAACCCGCCGCCGATGCCGGCATTGGAGCAGAACAGCGCGATCGGGCCGAACCGCCGCTCGGTTTCCTCGATGAGGTGACGGATATCCTGCTCCTGCCCGACATCGCATTTGAACGCCGCGCCATCGACCGAGGCCGCGACGGCCTCCGCACCGGCCAGATCGAGGTCGGCGACGACGACCTTGGCGGCACCGGCGCGATGAAAGGCTTCGCAGAGCGCCCGGCCGATGCCGTTGGCGCCGCCGGTGACAACCACGATTTTGCCAGTCACCTGCATGGCGCCATCCGCTTTTATGAAATTAAGGGCTCAGGCCAGGACGAGATCGAGCACGGCGGTGTAGTGGCAGGCCGCGCCCAGCAGCACGAAGGAATGCCAGATCGCGTTTTGAAAACGCAACCGCTGCCAGGCATGAAAGATCACCCCGAAACTATAGAGCAAACCGCCGGCCGCGATGAACCACAATGTCGGGGTCGGCAGCGACGCCACGACGGTGTCGTAGACCATGAAGCCGCTCCAGCCCATCGCCAGATAGAGGCCGACCGACAGCCGGTCGAAACGGCCCGGCAGCAACAGCTTCAGCACAATCCCGACAATCGCCACGCACCACACCCCGGTCAGCAGCGCGATGGCGAAGATGCTGTCCTTCATCTGTGTGATGAACGGCGTGTAGGTCGCCGCGATCAGCACATAGATCGCCGAGTGATCGAAGCGGCGCAGCACCCACTTGGCCCGCGAGATCGGCCACAGATTATAGGTCGCCGACAACACCAGCATGGCCAGCAGCCCGGCAACGTAGACCGAGACAACCGCCACTTCAAACGGCGTGGCGTAGACGGCCGTGAGCACGATCAGCACAGTGGCCGCGACCAATCCGCAGAACACGCCAATCGCATGCACGACGCCGTCGGCGATCAGTTCGGCCCGATCGAAATTCCAGCGGATGGCGCCTGCGGCGGCATGGGCGGAGGTCGAGGCGAGTTGCTTTAGTCTGAAGACGGTCATGGCGGCCCGGCAAGTTTCAACGGCGGAAGCGATAAATGATCCCAAACGGGAGGTCAACGACCCCCCCGGGGTCTTCTCGCCCCAAACTGCGTCGCAAGTATGAAACTTGATTTTGGCCCGTTAATCGCCACTTTCCGGTTAGCTTTCCCATCGATTACCTCCGTCAAATCGAGCTTTTCCCGCCCGCATGGCCCTCCGTTTTTCCGATATTGTCGAGGAAGCGCGCCTGTCGGCGCGGGCCCTGCTGGACTATGGCGACCACTTCTTCAATCCGACGGTTCGGCTCGGCGTCACCGGGCTGTCACGAGCCGGCAAGACCGTCTTTATCACCGCGCTGATTCACGGCCTCACCCGTGGCGGCCGCTTTCCGATTTTCGAGCCTTTCGCCACCGGGCGGATCGCCCGGGCGCGGCTTGAGCCGCAGCCCGACGACGCGGTGCCGCGCTTTGACTATGAAAACCACGTCCGCACCCTGATCGAGCAGCGGCGCTGGCCGCATTCGACGGTCGATATCAGCGAACTGCGGCTGGTCATCGATTATCAGCGGCAAAATGGCGCGGACCGCACCCTGACGCTCGATATCGTCGACTATCCCGGCGAATGGCTGCTCGATCTGCCGCTGCTCAACAAGAGTTATGAGCAATGGTCGGCTGAAAGCCTTGGCCTGTCGCGGCAGCGTCCCCGCGCGCGGCTCGCGGCGCAGTGGCACGGCCATCTTGCGGCCCTGAAGGCCGATGGCCGCGAAGACGAGCAGGCTGCGCTGTCGGCGGCGCGGCTGTTTACCGAATACTTGCGCGTCTGCCGCGACGAACGCTTCGCCATGAGCCTCTTGCCGCCGGGCCGCTTCCTGATGCCGGGCAACCTTGCGGGTTCGCCGGCGCTGACATTTGCGCCGCTCGATCTGCCGGATAACGGCGTCGCGCCCGAGGGCTCGCTGTGGGCCATGATGATCAGGCGCTACGAGGCCTATAAGGACGTGGTGGTGCGCCCGTTCTTCCGCGATCATTTCTCGCGGCTCGATCGCCAGGTGGTTCTGGTCGATGCGCTGGCGGCGTTCAACTCGGGACCCGAAGCGCTTGTTGACCTCGAGGCGGCGCTGGCGGGAATCCTGGATTGTTTCAGGATCGGGCGCAGCACGCTGCTGAGCAATTTGTTCCGGCCGCGGATCGACCGCATATTGTTCGCCGCGACCAAGGCCGATCACCTGCACCATTCGAGCCATGATCGCCTTGAGGCGGTGTTGCGGCGAACCGTAGCCAAGGCTGCGGCTCGCGCCGAGGATACCGGCGCTGTTATCGACGTCGTTGCGCTGGCCGCGGTGCGCGCCACCCGCGAGGCCCAGGTGCAGCGCGGTCGCGACAAATTGCCCTCCATCCTGGGCATACCTGCCCCCGGAGAGGTTGCCAACGGCGCGGCCTTCGACGGCGAGACCGAGGTCGCGACCTTTCCAGGCGATCTGCCCGCCGATCCGGAAGAACTTTTTGCGGGCGAAGCTGCGTTTCGCGGCCTCTCCAGCGCCACGGCCGAAAAAACCGATTTTCGCTTTCTTCGCTTTCGCCCCCCGCAGCTCGAACGCGCAGGCACCGACGAGCCCGCTCTGCCTCATATCCGCCTTGACCGCGCCCTCCAGTTCCTGATCGGAGACAAACTGCAATGAGCGAGCGCTCTCATCATCGGCGGCCGGCGACCTTCAAGCTCGACGACCCCGGCGTGATCGTGACGGACCCGGACGATGCAAGCCGCCCCTCCCGCGGCACGGTCCACATCACGCCGGAAGCCGACCCTGCGCTGCTGCCGGTCCCGGTCGAGGCGCCGATCATCCCCCCGCAGCGAGGTTTCCGCTGGGGCGCGGTGTTCTGGAGTGCCATCGGTGGATTGATCGTGCTCGGCCTCGGGCTCGGCGTGACCCGTCTGATCGAGGATCTGTTCGCGCGCAGCGAGGGCCTCGGCTTTCTCGGACTGGCTTTTGCATTCGCCGCCACGCTGGCGTTTGCAGTTGTTGTCGCCCGCGAAGCGTTCGGTCTTGCGCGTCTTGCGACCATCGAGAAACTGCATCTGCGCGCCGCCGCGGTGCTGCTGAGCGATGACCGCCAGGAAAGCCGGTTAATCGTGCGGGATCTCGTAAAACTGGCGCACCAGAACCCGCAGATGGCGCGGGCCCGCGCCACGCTGCAAGGCCATGCCGACGACATCATCGACGGCGCCGACCTGATCCGGCTGGCCGAACGTGAACTCATGACGCCGCTCGACCAGGAGGCGCGCCGCCTTGTCTCGTCGGCCGCCCAGCGGGTCTCGATCGTCACCGCCGTCAGTCCGCGCGCCCTGGTCGACGTGCTGTTCGTATTCGCAGCCTCGCTGCGTCTGATCCGGCAGCTGGCGCGGCTGTATGGCGGGCGGCCGGGCGCGCTCGGCATGATCCGGCTGATGCGTCACGTCATCGCGCATGTCGCTATCACCGGCGGCATGGCGGCGAGCGACAGCATGATCCAGCAGGTGCTCGGCCACGGCATCGCGGCGAAACTGTCGCAGCGGCTCGGCGAAGGCGTTCTCAACGGACTGCTCACGGCGCGGCTTGGCCTGGCCGCCATCGACGTGACCCGCCCGCTGCCGTTCACCGCATTGCCGCGGCCCGCACTTGGGGACCTCGCGAAGGACCTGCTGCGCAAGCGCGACAGCGAGGAGTGATGCTTCAGCCGGGCGCGACGATCCTGGTCCGCAGCGACATCAGTCCCTCGAACGAAATGACCATGTTGTCGCCGGGCTGCAAATAAAGCTCGGCCGCGTTCGGCTGTCCGACCGCGACGCCGCTGGGCGCGCCCATCGCGATCAGGTCGCCGGGCTCGAACACGACGTAACGTGAAAAATGCTCCAGCACGTCCGATATCTTGTACAGATAATCACCGGTGTTGGCGCGCAGCCGCCGCTTGCCGTTGACGTCGCAGGTGACCCACAGATCGTCGGTATCGGCGACTTCATCCATGGTCAGAATAAAGGGGCCGACCGGTGCGAAGCCGGGCATGTTCTTTGCGGTCCAGAACCGGCTGCCGGAGGCAACCTCGCGCTTCTGGATTTCGCGCGCGCTGACATCATTGGTGAGCGTGAAGCCCGAGATGTAATCCATCGCCTCGGCCTTCCCGACGCCATGGGCGCGTTTGCCGACGACATAGCAAAGCTCCGGCTCGTAATCGAGCGTGGTGATATCGCTTGGTTTGACGACCGCATCGCCATCGCCCGACATCGTAGAGACCAGCTTGATGAAACCGGTCGGCTCGTTCGGGACTTCAGTCAGCATCTTGTTGGCGGCCAGTTCTTCGCGATGCTTCTTGTTGTTCTTGCCGACGCAAAAGAATTTTGAGGGATCGGGAATTGGCGGCAAAAACTTCAAGCCGGCGATCGGACGAAGCAGGCTTGCGCGTTCGGCCGATGCCGCCAGCTCTTCCAGCGCCGCGATCGTCTGAGCGCCGCTCGTCAGCGCAATCTTGACCGTGGTCGCCGGGACCGCCCGATGCAGCGCGTTGGCAGCCGCAACGACGTCGACAATGTTTTCGCCGCGGACGATGCCGAAACGCACCCCATTATTCAGCGACGGATCGACAAAAGACGCCAAACGCATATTCACTTTCCTCCCGGCAATTGCACGTCGTTGTCTTTCACGAGCTTGCTCCATTTGGCAACGTCGGCGTTGATGTAGCGGCCGAACTCTTCGGGCGTTTGCGGTTTGGGTTCGGCGCCCAGCGTCGCCAGATGGTCGCGGAACTCCTGCGTATTCATCGCGGCGACAATGACCTCGTTGATCGCTTTGACGATTGCGGGCGGCGTATGTGGTGGCGCCAGCAGGCCGAACCAGCCCACCGATTCGTAACCGGCTACGCCGTCGGAGACGGTCGGGATGTCCGGATAGAATTTGGATCGCTTGGTGTCGGTCACGCCCAATGCTTTCAGCTGGCCCGACTGCACGAACTGCTGCACCACCGGTCCCGGCGCAAACATCATGTCGATGCGCCCACCCAGCAAATCGGTCACGGCGGGGCCGGTTCCCTTGTAGGGAATGTGCAGCAGCTTGATCCCGGTAGCGCTCGCGAACAGCAATCCGGAAAGATGCGACGCCGCGCCGACGCCCGCTGAGCCGAATGTCAAGCCGTCCGGCTTTTCCTTGGCATACCGGATCAGATCGGCGGTCGAGGCGACCGGCAATGTCGGACTGACAACGAGCAGATAGGGCGGCGCCGCGGCGACGGCGATCGGAGAAAGGACCTTGTTGACGTCAAACGGACCGTCTCCTTCGCCGCTGGCAGATACCGCCATCAGCGCGCCGGTCGATGCCATCAGCAATGTGTAGCCATCGGGCGGCGCCTTCATCACCGCGCGGGTACCGATCGCGCCCGATGCGCCCGGTTGATTTTCCACCACGACCGGCTGGCCCCATTTGCTGTTGAGGTTTTGCGCGATGATGCGCGCCAGCACGTCGGTACCGCCACCGGCGGCAAACGGGACGATCATTTTTATGGTGTGATCGGGATAATCCGCGGCCGAGACCGGCAGCGCGATCGCGCAAACCGAGACCACCAATGCGGCGATCCGAATAGACATTTTCATTTTCATGGTTCTCCCTGCAACGGTCGCGCGTCACGGCCATCAGCCAAAGCCGCAACGTCAAGATTGCCGTTGCCGCCGCGCAATGGCGGATGAAAGTCACCTGCCAGCACCCGCCAGCGATAGAGCGGCGAATCCGGCGGCGGCGAAAGCTCCGGCGTCCAGCCGGTCAGTTTTTCCAGCGCGTAGCTATCCGTCACGATGCCGCGCCAGCTGCGATCGACACGCTCAAGCGGCTCTCTGACCGCCGTCGTGGACGCCCACAACGGGCTGGCATTGTCGGGTTCGCGCCCGACGTAGAGCCCGGTGCGCCCTCTGATCAAACTCATGCCGGGGTCGCGAAAGCCCAAGAACCGGCCGCGCTCGTTGATCTGGATCACCGGCACGCGGCCGTTGAAATACCAGCGCAGCATGGCGTAGGTCCGGTAGTCCGTGGTTGCGATCCAGGTCGCGCCGATTTTCTGCAACTCGGCCTGCGCTTGGCCCACGACCTGCTCGTAACCCGCCTCGGCGCCGATCGGGTCGGCCCTGCCGATGAAATTCCAGGGGCTGACGACATAATACAGAAACACCAGAATGACGAAGGCGATACCGGAGACAATCGCCGCGTTGGCCCACGAGACCGTCGATTTGATCATCCATGCGGGAAAACCTTCCCGCGGCAGCATCGCGATGTTGATGGCCGCGGCGGCAAATCCAACCGGCCACATGAACATCGGCCAGGTATCGCCGACCCGCAGCGTCAGCGATTTCCAGAAAAAATAGCCGAAGGGAACGATCACGGAGGTCGACAGCAGAATGGCCACGGCGTCACCTCGGCGATATCCCCGCCACGCCGTCAACGCCACGCCCGACAACACCACCGGCAGCAGGATAAACCCGACCAGCCCGAACTGCAGGCCGATAAAATCCCCGACGGTGCGCCAAGACAATTCATGCGCCGCGGTGGCCCGCACGAACTGGAATCTGAACGATGCCCAGTCGTGCCCGGCATTCCAGATCAGGACCGGCAGGAACAACACCACGGCGATCAGTGCCGCGAGCCACGGATAAGGGCTGAGCAGCCAGCGCCGGCGCCAGTCCGGCACCAGCATGAATGCCAGCACCGCCGGAACCAGCATGACCGCGGTGAATTTCGACAACAGCGCCAGCCCGGCGAATACGCCTGCGGCCAGCCACCAGCGCGCATCGTCGCTTTCGCTGAGCCGGACCAGCGCCCACACCATCGCGACCGCAAACGGGATCAGCGCCACGTCGGGCGAGACCTTGGCCATCAGCAACCCGTAATAAAGTGCGGCTTCCGGCATCAGCACCGCGAGCACGACCGCGCGGACGTCATGCGTCACGCGGCGGACGATGTCGGCAAGCAGCAGTTGCGTTACCAGCATCGCGAGCACGCCGGCAAATCTGACGCCGAAATTGGTGTCGCCGAAGATCGCGGTGCCGAAACGGATGAACCACGCAATCATCGGCGGGTGGTCGAGAAAGGAGAGCACGTTCTCCTTCGACCAGGTCCAGTAATAGGCCTCATCGGTGCGCAGATCGATCACGCCAGCGTAGATCACCCGCAGCGCCGTCAGCGCGGCGATCAATACGGCAACGGCAAGCAATTGCCGAAAGGCAAAACCTTCCGGTTTGGTGCTGGCGCTATCAGGCGGGGCGATTGTCACGGCGCTTTCTCCCCGACTCCGATTGAGGTGTCAACGTGTAGTGCCCTCGGTCGTCGTCCCGGCGAAAGCCGGGCCCATAACCACCAATATTGCTTGGTGCAGAAGGTGTCTGCCACCATGCCAAAACGAGAGTTCACGGAGTATGGGTCCCGGCGTCCACCGGGACGACTCGGATAGAGTGGTCGCTGACGGAATTAAACTCTACTATTGTCGATCTATTGTCGATGAGCGTTCGATTGGATCGCATGGCCCGGTTTTCTCAAGAAAAGATCGCAAAATTCATCCGCGCCATCACCGCCCGGCAGGTCCGTCTCGCCTGCGGGCTGGTGCTGTTTGCCTATCTGGTCAGCCATTTCCTCAACCACGCGCTCGGCAACATTTCGATGGATGCGCTTGCCGCCGGCCTCTACTACCACACCGAGTTCTGGCAATTTCTCCCGGTCGCGATCGCATTTTATGCCGCGGCGCTGGTCCACGCCGGTCTGGGGATCTGGGCGCTGTACGAGCGCCGGCAGTTCCGCTGGAAAGCGGTCGAGCCGCTGCAGCTCGTGCTCGGCTTGAGTATCCCCGCGCTCATCATCACCCACCTTGCCGGCGTGCGCATCGGCCAGGCTCTCTTCGGACACGAAAAGCTCTATCCGCAGGTGCTTTATGCGTATTGGGTGGTATGGCCGTACAAGATGTGGCTGATGTTCGCTGTCATGACCGTTGCCTGGACTCACGGCTGCATCGGTCTTTATTTCTGGCTCCGGATGAAAGCGTTCTACAAACGCGCGGCGCCGTTTCTGCTCGCCGCCGCGGTGCTGATTCCGACGCTGGCCATGCTGGGGCTCTATCAGGGCGGACGAAGCGTCGTCGGGGACAGCGCGAGCGCCGAATGGAAAGCGGACAATCTTTCGCAACGCCAGGTCGGCACGCCTGCTGAGCAAGCCGTGCTGGACTCTATCGTGGATTATTTCCTGATCGGCTATCTCGGCCTGATCGGATTTGTCTTGGCGGCAAGGGGCGCGCGCGCCCTCAACGAGCGCCGGGGCGGCATGATCACCCTGTCGTATGGCAATGGCAGGACGGTTCGCGTGCCCAGAGGCCTGAGCGTACTTGAGGCGAGCCTGCGCAATAATGTCCCGCATGCCAGCGTCTGCGGCGGCCGCGCCCGCTGTTCCACCTGCCGCATTCGCGTGATCGGGGACTGCACGTCGCTGCCGGAGCCGTCCAAGCGGGAGGCGTTCGTGCTTAACCGCGTCGGGGCCGGCGCGGATCCGGCAATCCGCCTTGCCTGCCAGCTCAGGCCCGAGGCCGATCTCTCCTTTTTCCAGATCTTCCTGCCGCAAATCACGGCGGCCAGCTTGCGGACCTCAAGTCCCTCCCGCATCGGTGAGGAGCGCTATCTCGTCAGCATGTTCGTCGACATGCGGGGCTCGACCAGGCTCGCGGAAAAACGGTTGCCGTTCGATACCGTCTTCATCGTCAACCGTTTCCTCGGCGCGGTATCGCAGGCTGTGATCGAATGCGGCGGTCAACCGAACCAGTTCGTCGGCGACGGACAATTGGCGCTGTTCGGGCTCGCGGCCGATCCGCAAACCGCCTGCCGTCAGGCGCTCAAGGCGGCAGTCATGATTGCCGCCAATGTCGACGAGCTGAATCAATTCCTCAAGCATGATCTGCGCGAACCGATCCGCTTCGGCATCGGCATTCATGGCGGCGAAGTGATCATCGGCGACATCGGTTATCGCGACCACATGGTGTTCACCGCGCTCGGGGACGCGGTCAATGTCGCAGCAAGGCTGCAGGACATGACGAAAAGCCTCGAATGCGAAGCAATCCTTTCGGAGGAAGTTCGCGTCACCGCCGGCCTTCCGGCCGATGGTTTGCCGCAGCACGAAGTCGCGATTCGCGGACGCGCCGAGCCGATGATTGTCCGCTCCGTCACTGACGCAAAGACGTTGTCCGCGCTGGTTAACGACGTGAAAGTTGTCGCGGCTTGACAGCTGCGCGACGTCGACATGCGATGTTTCCCACACCTGAACATTCGTTCAGAAAATTGTCCTCGAACCAAATGCAATTTTCTCGAACCCCGCTTCGGAAGGGTGCGACTGATATGCGATGGGTAAGACTGAAACGATCAACCCGCGCCAAGGCGCACACTTAAGGAGAATGACCATGTTACGTAAACTCACTCTTGGACTTGTTGCCGCAGCTTCTCTCAGCGCCATGGCACTGGCTCCCACCGCCGCTTCCGCCGGTCCGTGGGGCGGTGGATGGGGCGGCGGCTGGCATCACCACTTCGGCCGCGGCTTCGGCATCGGCTTCGTCGGTGGCGGCTATGGCGACGATGGATGCTACGTGACGCGCCGCGTAATGACCCCGTTCGGCTATCGCCTGCGCACCGTCAACGTCTGCGAATATTGAGAGAAACTCGGTTCGCTCGATTCAAGAAGCCCCGGTCGCTTGGCGCGGCCGGGGTTTCCTGTTTTTGCCGTCCGATTTGGCGCGATCCGCCGCATTTCAAATGCGGTCCTCTGGATTGCTGCATCGCAAATGTCCGCCCCCGCTCCGAAAGCATGAATTGACTTGGCCCTTGCCGATGCGGGACTATCGCGCCACTGGGTCCGGTGGCGACCGGCCTCGACAAGAAGCTTCGGAGAAAGCGCTATGCTCGACAGACGACAGATCATGAAGCGCGCAGGATTAGCGGCGCTTGCGACAGGTTTCGGTTCATTCAGGGCGCTCGCTCTCGATACCGTGACATTACCCATCGGCAACGGCGAACGGCCGCTGGTGAAATATCCGCAGAAGCGGCCGATGATCGGCCTGACCAGCCGGCCGCCGCAGCTCGAGACGCCCTTTTCCGTCTTCAACGACGGTCCGATAACGCCGAACAATGCCTTCTTCGTCCGCTATCATCTGGCGGACGTGCCGCTCAACATCGATCCGGACAAATTCACGCTGGAGATCAAGGGCAAGGTCGATCATCCGCTCAAGCTGTCGCTTAAGGAAATAAGGAAGCTTCCCGCGGTCGAACTCCTCGCCGTCAATCAATGCTCGGGCAATAGCCGGGGATTTTCCGATCCCCGCGTGGCGGGCGGCCAATTGGCCAACGGCGCGATGGGCAATGCGCGCTGGCGCGGCGTGCCGCTCAAAACCGTGCTCGACAAGGCCGGCGTGCAGCAAGGGGCGAAGCAGGTCACGTTCGGCGGGATGGATGGACCGGTCAGCGACAAGACGCCGGATTTCGTCAAGGCGCTCGATCTCGACCACGCGCGCGACGGCGAGGTGATGCTGGCCTACGGCATGAACGGCGAGGATTTGCCGGTTCTCAACGGCTTTCCGCTTCGTCTGGTCGTGCCAGGTTACTACGGCACCTACTGGGTAAAGCACCTCAACGAAATCACCGTGATCGACAATGTGTTCGACGGTTTCTGGATGAAGACCGCCTATCGGATTCCGGACACGCCATGCGGATGCATCGAGCCGGGCACCGCGCCGAAGGCGACGATCCCGATCAACCGCTTCACCGTCCGCTCGTTCATCACCAATGTGACGGATGGCGCCAAATTGAAGCCGGGCGGAACGACGCTGAAGGGCATCGCCTTCGACGGCGGCAAGGGCATCAAGGAAGTCGCAGTCTCGATCGATGGCGGAAAGAGCTGGACACCGGCAAAACTCGGCAAGGATCTCGGAAAATATTCGTTCCGCGAATGGAAGCTGCCGGTGAAGCTCGCGGCGGGCAGCCACGAGCTCAAGGTTCGCGCGACCAACAATGCCGGCGACACGCAGCCGACCGAGCCGTTCTGGAATCCGGCGGGGTACTTACGCAACGTCGTCGAAACCGTTCGCGTCACCGCGGCGTGAGGAGAATTGTCATGACACGTTCGTTTCTCCTCGCCCTCGCCGCCGTCGCAGGCTTGAGTCTCGGTTCGGCGACCGCGGCTCCGGTCAACTACAAGCTGCCGGAGGAAACCGCCGCCTTCAAGCCAGGACCAAATCTCGACGTAGTGAAGAACAATTGCACCGCCTGTCACTCTGCGGACTACGTCAAGACCCAGCCGCAAGGACCAAAATTCAAGAAGGACTTCTGGCAGGCCGAAGTGACGAAGATGATCAAGGTCTATGGCGCGTCGATCGACGACGCGGACGTCGGCAAGATCGTCGAATATCTGGCCGCGACCTATTAGGGCGCGGACCTACTGGCGCGCAGCCAAAATCGGATTGATGCTCGGTGCGCTTCTTGCTTTTCGGCGAAGCGGCCATTGAGCGTTCGCTGCTTCCTGTCAGCACCACTCATGACCGACCTCGGAACGTCGTCCGGACGTGTTCGGGGTAAGAATCCGGACGCTGTAACCGTTCGTTAACCGGACTTCGTAACGGCACCTCCATTTGCGCAATGTACCCATGTCTCGTCTCTGTGTATGGCGAACATTCCGCTTTGGCGCCGGTCGAGGACCGAATGAAGGCTGACAGAATTTCCTTGTTCGATCTTAAATTGCCGGTTTCGGAAGGTCCGATCCGTTGGCTTGTGCTTTGCGGGGCGCTGCTGATCGCTGCAATCGCGATCGGGACCGCAGTCATGGTGGGCAATTTCCGTGAGCGGGCGCTGAACAGCAGCGAACGCGAGCTGGAAAACACCGTGTAGCTGCTCGCCCGCCACTTCGATCAAGAGCTCGAGGATTTCACGGTCATTCAGAAAGCGTTGTCGCTCAAATCCAGCTGGCCGGAATGGACTCGCCCGACAGTATGAGGGGGCGAGCGGCCACCCTGGAATGGCACGAGATGCTGAGGGCCAAGGTCGGAGGATATTCCGACGTCGCCGGCGTCAATGTGTTCGATTCAGAGGGAATGCTGATCAATTCGTCGGAAGCCTGGCCGGTCCCGGAAGTCAAGATCGCCGATCGAGCCTACTTCAAAGCCTTCAAATCGGGATCTGCGGCGGCACCGGTTTTGATCGAACTGGTGCAGAGCCGTTTCTCCCGCAGTTGGGCGACCGTGATCTCCTGTAAGGTGACCGGGCCGAACGGTGAGTTTCTGGGGCTCGTCACCAGAGCGATCACGCCGGCACATTTCGAGAAATTCTTCGCATCCGTGGCGCTTGGAGAGAACGCCAGTATTTCCATGTATCATAGCGATGGAACGCTGCTGGCTCGCTATCCTCATGTTGAAGAGATGATCGGGCGAAGTTTCAAAACCGGTCTGATCCATCAACGGTCTTGTCGAAGACGGATCACGGGACGAGGCGGCTGACCAGTCCCGTTGACGGCCGCGACCGCCTGGCTTCGGCTCGCGCCCTGAGAAATTTCCCGATTTCGATCATCGCGACGACAACGGTAGCGGCAGCCTTGGCCGATTGGCAGCAGCAAACACGATTTCTGACAGGCGTCGCCGCACTGTTCGTGCTCACAATCGTTGTGATGCTGTTCCTCATTGTTCGAAAGTTGTTGCAGCAACATCAATTGGAAAAGCAGCGCCTCGACACCGCAATCGACAACATGACGCAAGGCCTGCTGCTGTTCGACTCATCGCAGCGGCTGGTCGTCTGCAACCAGCGCTATATCGAGATGTTCGGCGTATCCACCGATGTGGTGAAGCCCGGCTGCACCATTCGCGAGCTCCTTCAGCATCGCAAGGAAACCGGATCGTTCACCGGCGACGTGGATGAATATTGCTCAACTCTGTTTCACAAAATGGCACAAGGAAAGATATTTCAAACGATTTTAGACACTGCAGATGGGGGCGCGATCCAGGTCTTGTACCGACCGCTGCCACATGGCGGATGGGTGACGACATTGGAAGATATCACGGAGCGCCGGCGCGCCGAGGAACGCATCACGCATCTCGCGCATTACGACGCGTTGACGGATTTGCCGAACCGGGCGCTGTTCCGCGAGCAACTCAAACGTGAGCTCGCGCGGATGCGGGAGGGCGAGCAATTGGCGGTGTTCTATATCGACATCGATGAGTTCAAAAGCGTCAACGATACATTGGGTCACCTCATCGGTGACGAGCTCCTGAAATCCTTGGCCGTGAGCCTCGGTAATTGTATCTCGGCGTCCGATTTCGTCGTTCGGCTGGGCGGCGACGAATTCGCCATCGTTCAAACCGCTATCAAGGACCGGGAGGATGTTGCCGACCTTGTGACGCGAATGTACCGGGCAATCCGCCAGCCCTATGAGTGTCTCGGCCATCAAGTCACTACCGATGCCAGCGTCGGCATTGCGCTGGCACCGCAGCATGGCGGCGATCTGGACCAGCTGCTGAAGAATGCGGATCTGGCGATGTATGCCGCCAAGGCCGCCGGACGCCGAACCTACCGCTTCTTCGAGCCAGAGATGGACGCGCGCGTGAAGGCGCGCCGCGTCCTGGAGATGGATCTGCGTCAGGCAATCGCCGACGGCGGGCTGGAGGTTTATTACCAGCCCTGCGTCAATCTTCAGGATAACAGAATCACCGGCTGCGAAGCCCTGCTGCGCTGGCGGCATGCCGAGCGCGGCATGATCTCGCCCGCCGAGTTCATTCCCATTGCCGAAGAGACCGGTCTGATCAACCAGCTTGGCGAATGGATGCTGACGACGGCCTGTGCAGAGGCCACGACATGGCCGGACGATATCAAGCTCGCGGTCAACGTCTCGCCGATCCAGTTCAAGGACGATACCTTTGCGCTCAAGGTCGTCGCGGCACTTGGGGCGTGCGGTCTTTCGGCCAGCCGGCTGGAACTGGAGATCACCGAGGCCGTTCTTATCCGCGACGATGAGGCCGCGCTCGCTATTCTGCATCAGCTTCGGGCGACAGGAGTGCGGATCGCGCTCGACGATTTCGGCACCGGCTATTCCTCGCTGAGCTATCTGCAGCGATTTCCGTTCGACAAGATCAAGATCGACCGTTGCTTCGTCGACGGCATCGCCGAATCATCATGCATCGTGCAGGCGGTGGTAAACATCGCCGCGGCGCGCAATATCGTGACAACCGCGGAAGGCGTGGAGACGGAACAGCAACGGGATTTGCTCCGCACGCTCGGCTGCACCGAAATGCAGGGTTATCTGTTCAGCGCCGCAAAGCCCGCCGCTGCCCTCAAGCAGCTGTTATTCTCGCACCGCGGGAGGCGCGAGGCGGCAGCAACCGGACCTCGCGCGCCGGTATCGGTGAGGCGGGCGCGGCGCGGGTTCCAAATTTAAATAAAACCGGAACGGCTGGTATTTTCGATCATTCGCTGCGTCAAATGATCGCGAAACAGGCAAAAACTGCAAATGCGCCGCGATAATGATCGATTTCCGCCAGAATCCCGATGTGGTTTAAGCTATCAAGCTTGGCCTATACCGCGTATCGTGTATCCCTCGGATGTGCCGGTTTGCGGGGACCGGCAGTCCGTTATTATTTTTGTTCCTGCGGAGACGACGCGATGGCTAAAGGTACTGTGAAGTGGTTCAACGCGACCAAGGGTTTTGGATTCATCCAGCCCTCTAGTGGCGGCAAAGACGTTTTCGTTCATATTTCGGCGGTCGAGAAAGCTGGCCTTTCCTCGCTCAACGAAGGACAGACGGTCGAATACGAAGAGGTTGCCAATCGCGGCAAGACCTCGGCCGAGAACCTCAAGGTTTGACGCGAGAGCGCGGCCAGTAACAGCGCACTCTCGGATACAATCCGGGAGTGGGGCTTCCAGGAAAATCTCAAGAGACCTAGTACATTCGGCAGGAGCGGCCACCGCTCTTGCGCGCATTCGAATCGGCGCAGAATGCGCTGGTTCGATCGCTCAATCTTCCGTGACCCATTTTTCAACCGTCATGACATCCGGTGGCTGCAGATAGCCGCGCGGCCACATGTCCACGACCCATTCGACCTTGGTCGCGCGCTCCACCAGCACCGCCGTGTTGTGCGGCGTCTGCAACACCAGCGCATTGCCGCGATAATGCGGATCGCCCACCACATGATATTTGAGCAGGCCCCATTGCTGCAGCACCAGCAGCAGGCTGGTGGTGTTGCGGGTGGTGTCCCAGCAATCATAATTGTGCTTGTCGTCGAAGTAGCGGAAATCCGCCCTGGCGACGCGTTTGTTGGTTCCGATCACCGGCCCCATGCGGCGATCGAACCAGATCACGGCTTTCTGCACCGCCGCCCGTTCGGCCGCGGCCGATGCGCGGCCCGCCGCGAGGATCTGCGACAGGGCGTTGCGGTCGCCGGGGCTGAAATCGAGGATCTCGCGGCGTCTGCAGACGAAGCCGTAGCAGACCGTCATGGATTTCGCCGAAGGCGGAAAAATCGACACCGTGCTGTACAGCGCCGCCTGCGGCGCGCTCAATTCGACCGCGACCGCCGGCAACGGAGCGGCAATCGGGATCAATCCCACAAAGGACATGGCAAAACCGCAAAACACCAAGGTTTTGCCTGCTCTGCCAGATCGCTCCCGCCTGTTCGCCAGCCCCATCCGTCGCCACATTTCAAGCCAAAAAACTCCAGCGAAAACTATCGCAGCGGTTTCACGATGCCAAGACCGGCTGCATGATGGCGCACGGAAACCATAGAGCGCGATCAGCAAAAGTGGAATCCGGTTTTGCGTCCGATCGCGCTCTAAACTATTGCAGAGCGCATGATCTTTACGCCAAACCGCTCACACCCCCGAGGCAAGCCCGAGGGCATGCTTTGGCGGATCATGCACCAGGACATGCCATGAAGTCCGATCCCTTACTCTTTCCGCCATTCATGGCGCCCTACGCGCCGGACGATTGCGTCATTGCGGCCCGGCTGCTCGAAACAGCTGACTTGCGCGCGCAGCAGGATCAGCGGATCGACCGCACGGCCACGCGCCTGATCGAGGCCATTCGCTCAGCCGACGACCGGCTGGGCGGCGTCGAGGACATGCTTCGCGAGTTCGCGCTCTCCACCAAGGAAGGCCTGGCGCTGATGGTGCTCGCGGAAGCCTTGCTGCGCGTGCCTGATACCCGCACCGCCGACCAATTCATCGAGGACAGGCTCGGCCAGGGCGACTTCGTGCACCACGAGACGAAATCCAGCGCATTCCTGGTCAATGCGTCGGCGTGGGCGCTGGGCATGTCGGCGCGGGTGATTGCGCCCGGCGAAACCCCGCAGGGCACGATCGGGCGGCTCGCAAAACGGCTCGGCGTTCCGGCGGTACGCGCCGCCACAAGGCAGGCGATGCGGCTGATGGGCAGCCATTTTGTTCTCGGCGAAACCATCGAGGCAGCGCTGGCGCGAGCACAGTCAGCGACTGCGCCGCGCTATTCCTTCGACATGCTCGGCGAAGGCGCGCGCACCGCCGCCGACACCGAGCGCTATTTCAAATCGTACGCAAGCGCGATCGAAGCCATCGGCCGCGCCGCCGATGATCGGCCGCTGCCCGATCGGCCCGGTATCTCGGTCAAACTCTCCGCATTGCATCCACGTTTCGAGGCGGTGAGCCAGCGGCGGGTGATGACGGAACTGGTTCCGCGGCTGACCGAGCTCGCGCGGCGGGCCAAGGCTTACGATCTGAATTTCACCGTGGATGCCGAGGAAGCGGATCGGCTGGAGCTGTCGTTAGAGGTGATCGCGGCCGCGCTCAGCGACGCTTCGCTTGAAGGCTGGGACGGTTTTGGGCTCGCGATCCAGGCCTATCAGAAACGCGCCGAGGCGGTGATCGACTACCTCGACGATATGGCGCGAACGCTGGATCGGCGGATGATGGTGCGCCTTGTCAAGGGCGCCTATTGGGACACCGAGATCAAGCGCGCGCAGGAGCGCGGCCTCGCCGACTATCCGGTGTTTACCCGCAAGGCGATGACCGACCTGAACTACCTCGCCTGCGCGCAAAAGCTGTTGGCGCTGCGGCCCCGCATCTTCCCGCAATTCGCGACCCACAACGCGCTGACGGTCGCGACCGTTCTCGAACTTGCCGATGGCAACGGCGGATTCGAGTTTCAGCGCCTGCACGGCATGGGTGAGGCGCTGTACGCGCAACTCAGCGAAGATCGCCCGACGCTGGCCTTTCGGACCTATGCGCCGGTCGGCAGTCACCGCGATCTGCTGGCCTATCTGGTGCGGCGCCTGCTGGAGAATGGCGCCAATTCGTCATTCGTGGCGCTCGCCGCCGACGATGCCGTGCCGGTTGCAACGCTGCTGCGGCGCCCGGCCGATATCATCGGCGCCGCCGCAAACGCACGGCATCCGAACATCCGCCTGCCGCGCGATCTCTATCAACCGCAACGCCAAAATTCGCGCGGCATCGAATTCGGCGAGCGGGCGGCGTTGAGCGAACTACTCTCGGCGATCGCGGCGGAAACCGCCCCTGTTGCGGCAGCCTCTGTCATCAACGGCAAGACAATGTCAGGCGCCGCGCGACAGGTCGTCAGCCCGATCGACCGGACAACCCTGGTCGGAAGCGTCATCGATTCGACGCCCGGGAATGCGAACGAGGCGATATCGGCCGCGCGCGAGGGGTTCAAAACCTGGAGCAGAACGCGAGCCGAGACGCGCGCGGAAATCCTGGAGAAAGCCGCTGACCTGCTGGAGCGACGGCGCGCGCATTTCATCGCGCTGTTGCAGCGCGAGGGCGGCAAAACGCTCGATGACGCGCTTTCGGAGGTCCGCGAAGCGGTTGATTTCTGCCGCTACTATGCCGCGGAGGGTCGCGAACTGTTCGGCACGGGCGAAACCATGCCGGGACCTACCGGCGAGAGCAATAGCTTGCGGCTGCGCGGCCGCGGCGTGTTCATCGCGATATCGCCGTGGAATTTTCCGCTGGCGATCTTCCTCGGTCAGGTTACGGCCGCCTTGATGGCGGGAAATGCGGTGGTGGCAAAACCCGCCGAACAAACGCCGTTGATCGCGGCGGAGGCGATACGGTTGCTGCAAGAGGCCGGCGTGCCGACATCGGCACTGCATCTGGTCCCGGGCGACGGCAATATCGGCGCGGCGCTAGTCGGGCATGCCGACGTCGCCGGCGTCGTCTTCACCGGCTCGACCGAGGTCGCGCGTGCGATCAACCGGACACTGGCCGCCAAGGACGGCCCGATTGGGCCGCTGATCGCGGAAACCGGCGGCATCAATGCGATGATCGTCGATGCGACGGCGCTGCCGGAGCAGGTCGCCGACGACGTCGTGACGTCGGCGTTCCGCTCCGCCGGCCAGCGCTGCTCGGCGCTGCGTTTGCTGTTCGTTCAGGACGACGTTGCCGACCGCATGATCGAGATGATATCCGGCGCTGCACGCGAACTGGGGATCGGTGACCCGCGCGACCCAGCCACTCATATCGGGCCGGTGATCGATGCCGAAGCAAAGCAGCGACTTGAGATGCATATCGCGCGCATGAAGAAGCAGGCTCGCGAGCATTTCGCGGGCACGGCTCCCGGCGGCAATTACGTCGCGCCGCACATTTTCGAATTGTCTGATGCCGACCAGCTGAGCGAGGAAGTATTCGGTCCGATCCTGCATGTGGTGCGCTATCCTGCCGACCGGCTCGATCGCGTGCTGCAGTCGATCGAGCAAAGCGGCTACGGGTTGACGCTCGGCATCCACTCGCGGATCGACGATACGATCGAGGAGGTGATCGACCGGCTTTCGGTCGGCAACGTCTATGTCAACCGCAACATGATCGGTGCTGTCGTCGGGGTGCAGCCGTTCGGCGGCCATGGACTGTCGGGCACGGGTCCAAAGGCCGGCGGGCCGCATTACCTGGCGCGCTTTGCGACCGAACAGACCGTGACGATCAATACGGCAGCCGCCGGCGGCAACGCAGCGCTGGTGACGGACGCGGACTAACGCGTCATCCTGAGGTGCGAGCTCTTGCGAGCCTCGAAGGACGACAATCTGCGGCCCATCCTTTCGAGACGCGGCCAAGAGGCCGCTGCTCAGCATGACGGCAATGCCCGAAACGCGCTACACTTTCCCCCGTTGCATCGCGTGGCCAACATCGGCCAAATACCTGAGAATCTACCTGTCGCAGACAAAAGCGATTCCATAACGCGGAATAAGACCAACAAAAGTCACGGGAGCGACCTCACCATGGAAGACGGCATCTTCGAAGGCCTCAAGGTTCTGGACTGCGCAAGTTTCATCGCAGCGCCCGCGGCCGCAACCGTGTTGTCGGATTTCGGCGCCAAGGTGATCAAGATCGAACCGCCCGGCCAAGGCGATCCCTACCGCAACCTGCCGCATTTGCCGGGATATCCAGTCAGTTCGCACAATTTCGCGTGGATGCTGGAATCCCGCAACAAGAAGAGCCTTGCGCTCGACCTCGGCAAGCCCGAGGGACAGGCGGTGCTGCATCGCCTGGTTGCCGAGGCCGATGTCTTCATCACGAATTTTCCGCCGGACGTGCGCAGCCGGCTCGGGATGACTTACGACGAACTTGCCCCGCTCAATGAGCGCCTGATCTACGCGTCGTTCACCGGCTACGGCGAGAAGGGCGAAGAAGCCAACAAGCCCGGTTTCGACAGCAATGCCTATTGGGCGCGCTCGGGTCTGATGGACCTGGTGCGCGCGGATGCCGACACCACACCGGCGCGCTCGGTCGCCGGCATGGGCGACCATCCCTGCGCGATGGCGCTGTACGGCGCGATCGTCACCGCGCTCTACAAGCGCGAGCGCACCGGCAAGGGTTCGCATGTCTCTTCGAACCTGATGGCCAACGGCATCTGGGCCAACGGCATACTCGCCCAGGCCAAATTATGCGGCGCGAAATTCGGGGAGCGGCGTCGGCGCGAGCACGCGCTGAACGCGGTGACCAATCACTACAAGTGCCGGGACGGACGCTGGATCATCCTCTCGCTGCTTAACGAGGACCGGCAATGGCCGGCACTCGCGCGCTGCATCGGACGGGAGGATTTCATCGCCGATCCCAGGTTTGCCACCAGGCCCGACCGCCACGCGCGGTCGCTGGAACTGATCAAGATCTTCGACGAGATCTTTGCCACCAGGGACCTCGCCGAATGGCGAAGGATACTCGACGGCAACGGCCTGGTGTTCGGCGTGGTCGGCATCCTCGACGATATTCCCAGCGACAGGCAAATGCTCGAGAACGAAGTGCTGGTGCCATACGAGGGCGGCACCATGCTCACCATCAACAGCCCGATCTGGGTCGACGGCAGCAAGAAGGTCCAGCCGCGGCATGCGCCCGGCATCGGCGAGCACAGCGACGAGATTCTTCGCGAAGCGGGCTATGACGAGGCGTCGATCCGGCAATTGCGGGCGTCAGGCGCGGTGGCCTGAATCGGCTGGTGAACAAGATCTGACGTTTGATACCCACTCCGACGCGCGAATTGGATCAGACATGAACCTCGGGCCTGAGCCCAGGAGCGTCGGATCGAGACCGTCGGTGAGAAGTCCGGGTTACTCCCAACTCCGG
>OCZT010001881.1_pt1 | contig 21771 bp, 19 predicted proteins | sample 1539031 | NCBI WGS metagenome assembly OCZT01 (sample SAMEA3539308, study PRJEB22396) | soil metagenome | biome: tundra; feature: field; material: soil | place: USA | collected 2010-05 | depth 0.15 m | reverse complement strand
CGCCGCCTTCGCCGGTGTTCGACTTGGCGCCGAGCCGGTTCATGGCGATGGCGAGTGCTTCGTGCGCCTCCTTCGAGATCGAGCCGTAGCTCATGGCGCCCGTCTTGAAGCGCTTGACGATCGACTCTACTGGCTCGACCTCGTCCAGTTCGAGCGGGTGGCGATGGTTCGGCTTGAACTCCATCAGGCCGCGCAGCGTGCACAGCCCCTCCGACTGATCGTCGATGAGCTTGGAGTATTCCTTGAACGCCGCGTAATCGCCGCTCCGTGTCGCGTGCTGCAACTGGGCGATGGAAAGCGGGTTGAACAGATGCCGCTCCCCGTCGAAGCGCCACTGGATGCTGCCGCCGACGCCGAGCTGCTTGTGGTAGATCGGCCGCTTGGGCGGGTACGCGCGGTCCTGACGCATCTCCACTTCGCGGGCGACCACGTCGATGCCGATGCCGCCGATGCGAGTCGGCGTCGACGTGAAGTACTCGTCCACGAAGTCCTGGCTGAGCCCGAGAGCCTCGAAGATCTGGGCGCCGTGGTAGCTCTGGACGGTGCTGATGCCCATCTTCGAGATGACCTTGACGATGCCCTTGGCGATCGCCTTGCGGTACTTCTTCTCGGCCAGCTCGGCCGAGCCGCTGAGCGTGCCCAGGCGGACCTGATCGTGAACGGTTTCGAAGGCGAGGTACGGGTTTACCGCGCTCGCGCCGTAGCCAATGAGCAGGGCGAAGTGGTGGACCTCGCGGGGCTCGCCGGACTCCAGGACGAGCCCGACCTGGGTGCGGGTGCCGGCGCGGACGAGGTGGTGGTGGACCGCCGAAACGGCGAGCAGGGCCGGGATAGGCGCCTCGGTCTCGTTGTGGCCGCGGTCCGACAGGATGATGATGTTGTGACCTTCGTCGATGGCTTCGCTGCAGCGCTCGCGGACCTGTTCGATCGCCTTGCGCAGACCCGCGCCGCCGTCGGCGACACGGAACAGGATCGGCAGAGTGATGGTCCGGAAGCCGTGCTGGTCGCCCGTGGAGAGGCTGCGGATCTTCTCGAGCTCCTCGTTCGAGAGGACTGGCGACGGCATCTCGAGCTGGTGGGCCGCCCGCGGGCTGGGCTCCAGAAGGTTCCCCTCGGGGCCGATGGCCATCTCTGTGGCGGTGATGATCTCCTCGCGGATGGCGTCGATGGGCGGGTTCGTAACCTGGGCGAAGAGTTGCTTGAAGTACGAATACAGGAGCTGCGGGCGCTCCGACAAAACGGCCAGGGCCTGGTCGTTGCCCATCGCCCCCACCGGATCCGTGCCGGTTGTGGCCATGGAGTTGATGACCAGGCGCACGTCCTCGGCCGTGTAGCCGAAGACTTCCTGACGCCGCAGAACCGTCTCGTGGTCAGGCTCGATGACACGCGGCGGCGGCGGAAGCTCGGTCAGCTTCACCAACCAGTCGCGAACCCAGTCCGTGTACGGGTGCTCGGTCGTGATTCGCCGCTTGAGGTCTTCGTCCGAGACGATACGCTGCTCCGCGGTGTCGACGAGAAACATGCGGCCGGGCTGTAGGCGGCCCTTGGCCACGATCTGGTCGGGCGGAATGTCGAGGACGCCCGCCTCCGAGGCCATGATCACGCGGCCGTCGGCGGTGACGTAGTAACGAGCGGGGCGGAGGCCGTTGCGGTCCAGCGTGGCGCCGACGCGGATACCGTCGGTGAACGCGATCGAGGCGGGGCCGTCCCACGGTTCCATCAGACACGAGTGGAATTCGTAGAACGCGCGCTTCTCCGGGGCCATCGACTCGTGGTGCTGCCAGGGCTCCGGCACCATCATCATCAAGGCGTGGGCGAGGGACCGGCCGGACAGGTACAGCAACTCCAGGACGTTGTCGAAGATGGCCGAGTCGGAGCCTTCGGCGTCGATGACCGGCAGCGTCTTCGTCAGGTCGTCGCCGAACAGGCTCGAGCTGAACAGCGCCTGGCGAGCATGCATCCAGTTGACGTTGCCGCGCAGCGTGTTTATCTCGCCGTTGTGGGACAGGTAACGGTATGGATGCGCCCGCGGCCAGGAGGGGAAGGTGTTCGTAGAGAAGCGCGAATGGACCATCGCGATGGCGCTCTCGACGCGCTCGTCGGCGAGGTCCGGATAGAAGACCTGCAGCTGCGAGGCGTTGAGCATGCCCTTGTAGACGATGGTGCGGCAACTCAGCGACGGGACGTAGAAGTCGCCGCGGCTTGGAATAGCCGAGCGCGAGATGGCCTTCTCGACGAGCCGGCGGACGATGTATAGCTTCCGCTCGAAGGCGAGGTCCTCGACCAAACGCTCCGGCCGGTCGATGAAGACCTGGCGGATCAGCGGCTGGGCCGCCTTGGCGCTCGTGCCCAGGCTCGAATTGTCGGTCGGAACGTCGCGCCAACCCAGGAACCGCAGGCCTTCATCGGCGACGACTTGCTCGAAGAGGCGGAAGCACTCGACGCGACCGGTTCTGTCCTGGGGCAGGAAGACCATGCCGACGCCATATCCGCCCTTGCCGCGCAGCCTGACGCCGGACTTCTCCGCCACGTCGGCCAGGAAGCGGTGGGGAATCTGGATCGTGAGGCCGGCGCCGTCGCCGGTGTTCGTCTCGGAGCCGGTGGCGCCGCGGTGCTCGAGGTTGACGAGGACGGTCAGCGCGTCTCGGACGATCTTGTGCGACGGGCGGCCGGCGATGTCCACGACGAAGCCGAACCCGCATCCGTCGTGCTCGAATGCCGGGTCATACAGACCCTGAGCTGGTGGACCGCCAGTCTGCCCCAATTTCCGTTCCATTCCTCACATACCGTTGCGAGACGCCGACAGGGGTTCCTGCTCCGTGCGCAGGAGCCCTCTACCCGTTGCGGAACCCCGAGTCTCTCCCGAGAGGGCACTTCCGGTCAAGTTGGAGAAGGTTGCGAATCGGTACGGTTTTGCGGATTGGGACGCAATAGGCCTTCAGCCACCGTGACCCGCGGCCCCGACGATCGCGATAGACTTCGCCACGCCTCTCCGTCGTGGGTCGGCGGGATGTAGGGTCGAGGCTTCTGTCAGGAGGTTCCCAATTGTCGCCACAGACGCGCCGTGGCCGCGCTACTCCGACCGGTAACCGTCGATCTTCTACGCGCCAGAGACTCGATGCCCAGCGCAGGGCGCCAAGACCCGAGGAGCCCCTGGAGGAGAACGGCGGTTCGTCCGAAGACTCGGAGTACGAGGCTCCTCATCGAGGGATCCGCGATCGCGCTCGGCGAAGCACCATGCTTCGTTCGTTCTATGCATATACACGTGTCTACATCCCGTTCGTGCTGGTCTTCCTGGTTCTGCTCAGCGGCCTATTCGTCTACAAGCAGATCAATCCGGATCTGACGCTGGCTCAACATTGGGAGAAGATCCAGCAGAAATGGGAGCCGCCGCAGACCGCCGCGTTGAACGCGATCAGCGACGACGCCACTGACTTCGCCAAGAGCGTCGTCGACTATGGGAACCTCAAGACGGCGACCGAGGGCTGGCTGAACGACGTCGGGGCCGCCAAAGACTGGGGGCCGGCCACCGTGGACGTCCAGACGTTCATCACCGACACCACGGGCTACGTCCAACGGGCGACTCAGGCGGCCTCCGCGGCGTCATCGACGGATATCGACAGCGTTTCTGCGGCTCTCGAAACGGATAGTCAAACCTTTGCGTCGAACGTCGTCCTCGTGAGGATCGCTCTTGGACTGAAGGCGATTGCCAGCCAGTCGCCCTCATTGGGAGCTTCCGGCGCGAGCCAGAGTGCAACTCCCTCTGGGTCCGCGTCGGTCGGCGCCAGCGGTTCCGCCACAGCGAGCGGATCTTCGGCGGCAAGCGGATCTTCGTCCCCGAGCGCTTCAGCCTCGCCGACGGCATCTTCGAGTGCGAGCCCGACTCCTTCCCAGACCTGAGCGGGGCTCGCCTGGGCCCAATTCGGGAGCGGGACCCCGTACCGGTTGGGGGTCGTCGCGTGGTACCGGTGGCTGTACTCAAAAGTACGGCTTGTTGGGGTTGGGTGCGGTCTGTACGGTTCGCATCGCACCAGGCCGGTTGATAGCGTGACTCGCTCAGGGCACGTGAGACCGGCTAGCTTCCACGCAAAGGGAAACCATGGCTGCCATGGCCGTCAACGATCTAGGGCCGATGCTCACCGCGAGTGAAGTCGCCGAGATGCTGCATCTCCACGTGAACACCGTGAAGCGGCTGGGCGATCGCGGAGAGCTCCCGTTCTATCGGGTTTGCAAGCGCGGCGACCGCCGGTTCCGCGTCGAAGACATCAGGAGCTTCCTCGACAGGAATCGCTGAGCTTCGACCGAGGCGCCGTTACCGACGAGTTGTGTGGTCGTGCCTTCCGGACCCCCGATCAGCCGAACGAGATAGACGCCCGCGGCAACCGCCGCGGGCGTAACTGATTCGGGCGACGCGGGCGACGCGGGCGGCGCGGGGCAGCCGGCGCGGGCGACGCGACGCTCGCTAATTCCGCGGGAGGCTGCTCAGCGCGGACCGGAAGATGTCCAAGCCTTGGGCGATCTCTTCGGAGGTAACGTCGATCGGGGGCAGGAAGCGCACCACGTTGTGATGCGTGCCGCAGTTGAGCACCAGCAGCCCAAGATCGGCGCATGCCTGGAGAAGAGCCTCGCAGGTCTCGCCGTCCGGGTCGCGTGTGGCCGCGTCCGTCACGAACTCCGCTCCAACCATGAGGCCCCGGCCGCGGATGTCGCCAATGCGTGGGTCGTCCGCCATGATGGCCCGGAGGCCTGCGATCAGTTCCTCGCCGCGAGCCGCTGCGTTGGCCACGAGCCCCTGCTCGGCGATGGTCGTCAGAACGGCGACGCCGGCGGCACAGGACACCGGATTGCCTCCGAACGTTGTCCCGTGGGCGCCGACACCCCAGGCTTCCTGGAGCTCTCGCCGGCTGACGATGGCCCCGAGAGGAAGTCCGTTGGCGAGCGCCTTGGCCACGCAGACCACGTCCGGGACGATGCCGGCGTCCTCGAAGGCCCACATCCGCCCGGTACGCGCTATGCCCGTCTGGACCTCGTCGGCGATGAGCAAGATGCCGTGCTGGTCGCACAGGGCTCGCAGCTGGCGCAGGAACGAGGCCGGCGCAGGGTTGAATCCGCCCTCGCCCTGGATCGGCTCGATGATGATCCCCGCCACCGATGACGGCGGGATCTCGTGGCCCAGGAGCGTCTGAAGGGCTGCCATGGCTCCTGCGGTCGCCGCCTCCTCGTCGTCGCCGAAGTAGCGGTAAACGTTGGGGAACGGCGTCAGGTAGACCGACGGCAGAAGCGGCTCATAGCCGAGCCGGTAGTTGATGCTCGAGCTCGTTACCGACGCAGCGCCGAATGTTCGGCCGTGAAAGGCGCCCCGGAATGCGATCAGACCGGGCCGCCCGGTTACGCGCCGGGCGAGCTTCAGTGCGGCCTCGATCGCCTCCGCGCCGGAGTTGCAGAAGAAGACCGTGTCGAGCGGATCCGGACAGGCGTCGGCCAGCATCGCCGAGAGCTGGCCCACCGGCTCGAGATAGCCGAGCGCGTTGCAGATGTGGAGAAGCTTGTCGGCTTGATCCTTGATAGCAGCCGTGACCGCCGGGTGATGGTGGCCCAGGGAGGTCGTGGCGATGCCGCAGGCGAAGTCGAGGAAGCCCCGGCCCGCCGTGTCGTAGAGGACGTGCCCCTCGCCGTGGCTCCAGCTGCGCTCGAAGTAGCGACCCAGGATGGGGGAGAGGTGCGGCTTGGAAAGAGCTGCGAAATCGCCTTTCGGGACCAGCGCGCTGGACCCCGCCGTGCTAATGCCGCCGGCCGGGACGCCGGCCGGTGAGGCGGCGGAGGCGGGGGCGGCTTGTTCCTTGGCGGTGGGATCCATGGCGTGGGCTCCTCAGAAGAGACGGATCGCCATACAAGGGCGACGTTTGGGGTCTCCCGAGTATATGCCGGCAACGACCTTGCCGCGATCCAGCCGGTCCAGCCAATTCGCGACCGTTTGCTCCGGCGCGATTCGTCGCGGCGTGTGGTTCGCTGGCGCACCGACGCACCGGAAGATTGCCCCTGAAGCCCAATTCGCTCAAAGTACTACTCAGCTGCGCCAAAGGTCCCACCCGACCTTCGAAACAAGGTAGGCTAAAGGCGGCCGGGTTGACGCCCGGGGCATTTCTGGCGGGCCGTGCCAAATGCGGCTCGGCAGGATGCGGGACCTCACTCTGCCTAGAGCGAACTCGACCGGCGGGCACGGGCTCCGGACGGGGACGCCAAGCTGGACAAGCGAGGAGACATCGTGGAGACGATGAAGACGGCGGGGGAGGACCTGCTCGAGGTCAACGTCGACGGGAAGACCGTGAGGGTCGTTTCGCGACCGGCCGACGACGATCGCCGGGGACGGCTCTTCGAGCTCGACCTCAGCGTGGCGGAGACGAATGACGCGCCTCTATCGGACGCCGACGTCGCGGCAGTGGTTCGCGGCCTGATCGACGACGCCACCAAGCTCGGGCAGACTCCGTCGGTGGTCGGCGTTTCGCCGGGCGCCGCTCTGGCCTTCCCGGACGATCCGCGGATCTCGATTCGTCCTGTGCAGCCCGTTTCGTTCTCTCTCCCCAGTTCGCCTGCGGGCCTGATCCTCCAGATGGACGAACGCGGTGACGGCCACCTCTGGGCACTCGCGACCGGCCGCGTACGGCTCGGGTCGGAGGGCATGTGGTGGATCGTCACGCGGCTCATCGAAGCCCTCGAGTCGCCTGATGTCGTCTCGCTGTGGCCCCGTTTCCTGACCGTCGGCGGCGCGCTCGGTGGCTCCGCGACCCAGGCGAGCATGGAGATCGGCGATCGGGGCGAGCTTCGTCTCGTGTGGCGCCAGCTGGACAGCGGCGTCGTCGGCGAGGTCCTGGCAGCACACGAACTCTCTCCCCAGCGCGTGGAGGGCTGGCTCAGCATCCTGGTCCCCATACGCGATCAGCTCGAGCGCCAGCGGGTCCACCGCCAGCGTATGCGTGCGGCCAAGACGGCGGAAAAGTGGGCCCGAGTACTAGAGCGCTGGAGTAATTAGCCGCCGGTCAGCCGGCACATCGCGTCGTTGGCTCCTGCGCTCCTCGCTCACACACCTTCAAGTGCGCTCGCTGCGGTGCTCGTCGCCGCCGAGCGCTGCACTCGGCGGACCGGCGGCTTGCTGGCAGGTCGGTCTAGCGCTTCGTCGTCGTCTGCGCTCCTCGCTTACGGACTACCCGGTCTGACGGCAAGTGGACCCTAATCGCCGTCGCGGACTATCACTGCGCGTGCAGAAATACATGTCCGACGTGCCTGGGGATTGGCACGACCGAGGCACGTCGAAGCTGCGCGTCGTGGGATGCAGAAACGCCCATGGTGGGCTTGGAGAGGACTCGGGGCGTTCAAGCTGCGCGTCGGCAGATGCAGAGTCGACCTGAACGAAAGCCGCGCCGGGTCTTGATGTCCAACATGTATCTCCCGACGCGCACCGAGTCCGACTCTTGGGGCGCCGGGTTGAGACTGCACTCCCCGATGCACAGAAACGATCAACCGGCAGCGCCAGACGGGGATCTCGTTCACAGGCTGAGTCCACTCGCTCCGGGCTCGGCTTCGCCGGCACCCTGCACGCACCGGGCGCCGGCGGCTCCCGTGCCTTGGCTAAGCGGCGCCCGCCAGGGGGGTTACCTCGCCTGTGGGCTGCACGAGGAAGACCCACACGTCCCAGGCGCTGTGGCTGACGATGAGCGCACCCATCGGGACGCCCACCGCGTACAGGAAGCACCAGTGCGCACCCGCCACGCCGGCCGCGCCCATCAGCGTGAAGTTGCCCGTCGTCGCGTGGACCGACGAGTAGACGACCGCGGCCAGGGCGGCGCCGCGCCATCGTCCGTAACGGCGCATCAGTGCCTCCTGGACGAGGCCGCGCCAGAAGAGCTCCTCGGCCGGGCCGATGAGGGCCACGAGCCGCAGGGCCGTCTCGTCTCGCGGCCGGAGCTCTCGCAGGCCGTAGATCTGGCGAATCTGTCGATCGCCGCCGGGAACGTAGCGGCGGGCGAAGCGGTCGCCTAGCTTGAACGTGCCGTACAGGACCGCGGCCGAAACCAGGCCGACGGCGATATCACGCCGTCCGATCCGAGTACGCAGCAGCGACGGGTTGGCGGCGAGCGCCAGCGCCCCGAGGCCGAGCCCGGTCGAAGTCATGCGATTCCAGAACCGAGCGCGCGGTCCCCGGAAAGTGGCGGCAAAGGCGGGCACGGCCGCGACCAGGCCGATTGCGGTGCCGACGTCTCCCAACCGTGATCGTCCCGTGCCTCGCCTCGTGTTCATGCTGTCACCCCACCGGATAGAAGCAGCCCCGCCACCAGAAGCAGGCCGAAAGCCAGGTGGAGGTGAGCCGTTTCGAGGTCGATCTTCGCTATTGCGCGAGCTTGGCCGTTGGCGCCCAGCTCGGCCGACTGGACGACCTGCGCCAGGTACGGCACCGACAGCATGACCAGCCCAGTGGTAGGCGGCAGCCAGCGCACGGCGACGGCCAGACCCAAAGTGGCGTACGCGCCGAGAACGAGTCCCAGATACGAGTAGTGCGCCCATCGTCGCCCGATCTTGCTGGAGAGCGTGACGATCCCCGCTCGGGTGTCGTCCCCGATGTCGCGCCAGTCGTTGCCGTGCACGATCGCGGCTACCAGCAGCCCTACGGGCAACGAAAGAACCAGCGCGTGCGGGTCCCAGGTTCCGCTCACGGCGAAGTAGGAGCCGACCACGGTCAGCGGGCCCATCAGTATGAAGATCATCGGTACGCCGAGGCCCTTGTACTTGTACTGGAACGGCGGCGCAGTGTACGTGTAGCCGCCCACCAGGCCGAAGATCCCGAGGGCCAGCATTGCTGGGCCGCGCAGAACCACGAGATATACGCCGATGGCCGCTCCTACGAGGAAGAGACCGATCGAGAAGGCGCGAGCCCCGCCCTCGGAGAATCTGCCTTTGATCACCGCTTGACTGGCACGCGGCGAAGTGATGGTGTCGATGCCTTTTCGGACGTCGTAGACCTCGTTGATGACGTTGGTGCCCGACTGGACCAGCATCGCGGCGGCGAGGGCGGCAAGGAACGGCGCCCAGGAGAAATGGCCGTCGACTGCCGCAAGCGAGCCTCCGGCGAGGACCGGGATGACCGTGACCGTGTAGGCGAACGGCCGAACGATCTCCCATGCGGCTGCCACGCGACGGCGAACACGTTCGAGCGGGCCGAGGCGGTGGTCTCCCTGGAGCTGGTGGCTGCCGAGCGGCGACGCTCCGGCCGGCAGGCTCGAACCGGTGGCGACGGCTGCCGCCATGGGGACACGCTCGTCGGCTGAAGCAGCATCTGGCAAAGACGCATAGAGCCGGGCCGCCTCGACGATCTCGCGTACGTGGCGATCCTCCTGGAGCACCGGCTGGAGCAGCGGCATGTCGAGGCCCGCCTTCAAGTGGAATGCGAGCGCCTTTTCTGCCACGTCCTCGCGCGTGCCGCAGAGCATGAACGCGTCGAGCAGGTCGTCCGGGACCAGCTTGCCGGCCTCGTGGAGTTCGTCGGCTCGCCAGGCCGCCGCGATCCGGTCCCGCAACTCCGGTTCGAACCCGGCGCGGTGCAGCGCCACATTTCCGAGGATCGACATCATGTAGATCACGAACGGCTCGCGCTTCGCCCGGTTAAGAGCCTCGGCCCGAGTCTTGTCGACGAGAGTGAGCAGGTAGCCCGCGGTTTCGATGTCCCGCGGGTCGCGGCCGGCAGCCGTGGCAGAGGCACCGAGCCGGTCGAGTATCCCGGCCAGCGACGGGATCGATTCGCACGGTCGGGCGAGATAGCCGTCGGCCTTCTGGCCCGCGAGCTCCACGAACTCCTTCCGGTACGCGGCGATGAACAGCGGAATCCGATGGACGGGCGGGAACATCGGCTGGATTGCCGGCAGTCCCGGAGTGGCCGAGGGCAGCCGCTCGCCTGCCCATAGGGCTCTGAGCTCGTCGAGTGTCTTACTCACCCGAACCAGCGCATCTGGCAGAGAGTAGGGGATGCCCAGCTGCGCGAGGCGGAGCGGAAGGCCGCTGCCGATGCCCATGACGATTCGCTCAGGAAGCATCTCGTCGAGCGCCGAGCCCGTCATCGCGAGCACAATCGGATGCCGCGTGTAGGGGTTGACCGCTCCGAGGGCTACACGGAAGGGGCTGGTCCCGTCCTCGCCGAGCGCGCTCGCAATGGCAGATCCGTAGGTGACGGCGTCGCGCTCGTACATTGAGTCGTGGATCCAGATCGAGTCGAGACCGCTGTCGCGCGCGAGTCTCGCCCACTCGATGGCATCCGAGACTTCGCCACGCCCCCCGATGCCCAGACCTACTCGGCGGCCAAGCGACGGCATCTCACTCCTGTCAGTTCGTGGCTTCGATAGAGCCGGACGTGATCGGGTGTGACGGCCCGGCCGTCACGATGTTAACCGCTTGCAATTGCCAGGCCGCAACGGATTCGCCGCCCGTTGCATCCGCCGGCGCTCGGAAACGCGCCAGGACGCAACCCGGCCCGGCGCACAAAGGCGTAGTCTCTTTGCGTGACCCTATCTCCCGAGAAGGCCGGCGCGGAACTCGGGCGGGCCGCTGGGGAGGGGGCCAGTCCCGCCGTTGCAGCATGGCGCGCTGTCCTTCGCTGGCTCGTCGTCATCGCGTTCGTCTTTCGGGGCGTCCTCAGCTTGCTGGAAGCGGTGTCGATGGCATCTGGTGCATCCGTGCCGCTTGCGCCCGTCGCTTCGGAGGGCCTCGCTTCCTACTCTCCGTTCTGGCCGGCGACGTGGGGCGCCCTGTCTGTGCTGACGGCCGTCACCCTTGCCGCTCGGATTCGGACGGGTTGGTTGGTGGGCGTCGCCGTGACCGTTGCCTACCTCGTGGCCGGAATCACCAACGCTTCGACGCAGGCTGGCCTCTTCGGGGCTGACGCCGGCTCGACGTTCTTCGTACTCGTGGTCGGTCTGATGGTCCCGCTGGTGGTGCTCAGCGGCCTGTCGTCCATCAAGGTCTGGTACCTGCCATCGAGTCGACCGCTCACGCGCCTGGGACGTGCCCGCCTCGAGCGTACGACGCCGCCCACGCTTGACCGGTGGCGCCGCCGCAATTGATCGCCTGAGCCGATCGGCATGCCGCTGCTGGACCCGTCCGCCCCGTGGCTGGGGCTGGATTCGGAGACCCTGCGCTTCCTGGAGATCCATCGCGCTCGGGCCATGGCTGTTCCCGGTCGGGCGTGGCGGGACCTCGGGGATGCGGTGATGCTGTTTTCAGCGGCCGAGACCGAATCGTTCTTCAACCGCCTGGCCGCGGTCCGCTGGCCTTCCGAACCCGAGGCATTCGACGCTCGTCTCGAGATGGCGAAGGAGCTCTTCGCGGCGGTCGAGCGGCGGCCTTGCCTGTGGGTCGTACCGGGCTTGAGCACGCCCCTCGACATCGTCGCCCGACTCGAGGCCCACGGATTCGCCGACCAGGGCGGCGGGTACGACCTGGTGCTCGTTCGAAGCCCGTACGTGCCGGTCGATCCGCGGATCTCGGAACAATTCACCCTGGAGCGCTGGCATCGGCCGCCGGAGAGCGAGATAGAGCCCCGGGCCGAGGCCATGGCACTCGTGGTCGGCGAGGCGTTCGACATCCCGTTGTCGCGCCGCGGGAATATCGTGAGAGAGATCGGCCTGACCCTCGGCACTCCCGGGTTCCACGCAAACGTGGTCACGATCGACGGTGAGCCTGTTGCGGCGGGAGGACGGTATACGTTCGACGGCGCGAGCTACCTGTCGTCGATAGGCACGAGGCCAGCCTGGCAGGGTCGAGGCCTGGGAGCGATGGTCACTCGGTCGTTGGCTCAAGACTCCGTCGCTGCCGGAGTGGGGATCGTCTATTTGAGCGTCCACGCCGACAACGACGCCGCCATCCGGCTCTACCGGAATCTGGGGTTTGCCGTGACCGGGCCGAAATCGGCCGACATGCTTCTCGGCTGAGCGGCGCGCGAAGATCGTTCGAGCGAATGGGCGGTCCGTCATCCGCGGGACGGACGTTCGTAGCGCGCGACCTTGGCTAGACTCAGCGCAAGAAGTCGAAGCCAGGGAGTCAGATGGCACAGAGCGGCGAACCGGTAATTCGCGTCACCGACCTGCGGAAGTTCTATGGCGACGTAAAGGCCGTCGACGGGGTGAGCTTCGAGGTCGGCAAGGGCGAGGTCTTCGGCATGCTCGGCCCCAATGGAGCCGGCAAGACGACCACAATCGAAACCCTGGAGGGGTTGCGTGATCCGGACTCGGGTAAGGTCGAAGTCCTGGGCATGGACATCGCGCGTCAAGCGCCGGCGATCAAGCAGCGGATAGGGGTGCAGCTGCAATCGGTGTCCCTCTACCCCAGGCTCACCGTCACGGAGCTGCTGGACCTGTTCGGGAGCTTCTTCGAGCATCATCTCCCGACCAAGCAGCTCATCGATGCAGTCGATCTTGGCGAGCGAGCCCGGGCGCGATCGATCGATCTCTCGGGCGGTCAGCAGCAGCGCCTTTCGATCGCGCTTGCGTTGGTGAACGACCCTGAGCTCATCTTCCTCGACGAGCCGACGACCGGCCTCGATCCTCAGGCGCGCCGGTCTCTGTGGGATCTAGTCAAGGGACTTCAGGCCCGGGGCAAGTCGGTGATGCTGACGACGCACTACATGGAAGAGGCCGCCGAGCTCTGCGACCGCGTCGCGATCATGGACCACGGCCACATCCTGGAGATGGGCACCGTTCCGGAGTTGATCGGACGCCGCTTCAAGGAGCGTGCCGTCTTCTTCGACACGTCGCCTAAGCTCGCGGCCGAGAAGCTGGCCACGCTCGAAGGCGTGACGCGCGCCTCCCAGGAGGACGGCCAGACCGTGCTCTACTCGATGGACGTGGCCGGCACGATCGGGGAGCTGCTCGCGCTGACGGACAGCCTCGCCGTCGAGCCGCGCAATCTCGGCATCCGCCAGGCCACTCTCGAAGACGTCTTCCTCGACCTGACCGGTCGAGCGCTGCGCGACTAGGAGCCCATCGATGCAAACACTCCTCGGCCTCACGGTCGCCAACATCAAGAGTCTGGTTCGGGACCGGGCGGCTCTCTTCTGGACGATCTTCTTTCCGGTGATGTTCGTCTTTCTGTTCGGCTGGATCTTCGGCGGCAGCGGCGACACCAAGATCTCGGTCGGGTTCGTAGATCAGGACGGAACGACGACTTCCGCGCAAGTGCGGCAGGCATTCGACGCGGTGCCTGTGCTGCACCTGCAGAGCGGCTCTCTCGAGGACGAGAAGGCCGCGATGCAGCGTGGCGACGTCTCGGCCGTCATCGTCCTGCCGAAGGGTCTTCAGGCCGGAGTGGGTCAAAAGGCTCCGGTGGCGATCCAGCTGTGGGCCGATCCTTCGAAGACTCAGACGACCCAGGTTGTCCAGGGTGCCGTGGCTCAGATCGCCAACGGCTTCAATCTCCAGCTGGCCGGCGGATCCCAGATCCTGACCGTGAACCAGTTGACCCTGCAGTCGACGAACATCGGCGCCGTCTCGTACCTCGTGCCGAGCATCCTGGCCATGGCCCTGATGCAGCTCGGCGTGTTCGCGGCGATACCTCTGGTCCAGCAACGCGAGAAGGGCATCCTCAAGCGCATTGGGGCCACGCCCCTGCCGCGCTGGAAGCTGGTTGGAAGCAACGTTCTGCTGCGCCTGTTGGTCGCCATCGTGGACGCGGTCGTCATCCTCGGGATCGGTTTCCTGGTCTTCGGCGTCCAGATCGTCGGGAACGTGCTGGCCATGGTCGGCCTCGTCCTGTTGGGGGCAAGCGCCTTCCTCGCCCTCGGGTTCATGCTCGCCTCCTTCCTCAAGACCGAGGAGCAGGCCACGGGAGTCGTTCAGGTGGTCCAGATGCCGATGATGTTCCTCTCGGGCATCTTCTTCTCCTTCGACTCCATGCCCAGCTTCCTGAAGACGGTGGGCATGGCTATGCCGCTGACGTATCTCGGCGACGGGCTCCGGCAGGTCATGGTCAACGGCACCCAGCTCGTGCCACTCGGCGTGGACGTGGCGATCCTCACCGGTTGGCTCGTCGTCTGTCTCGGGATAGCCGCGCGCTCGTTCCGCTGGGAGTAGCGGTTCCGCCAGAACTCTCGCCCTCTCTATCGGCGTCGGCCGCTCCGGGGCACGGGGGCGGCCGCGCTGTTCAGGACGGGTCCGCGGCTACCAGCGCTCGGTGTGAAGGATGGCCTCCAGCGGCTTGCGGCCGCCGGCGCGCTTGGCCCAAGTGAGGGCTTCGGGCTTTTCGGGATAGCCGAACGAGAGCAGGAACTCGCACCAGCGGTCGGCGGGGTAGCCGAGCAGCTCGCGGGCGAGGGGCTGGTCGTAGACCGTGGCCGGCGCGCTGCCGATGCCGAGCTCCCATGCGGCGAGAGTCATGTTCTGGGCCGCGCGGCCGAGGTCCCACATGATCGAGTACGGGGCGGCACTGGCGGCGGGGTCGGGCACGACGAGGGCGACGGCCACGGCCGCTCCGGCGAGATGCTGCGCGTACGGCCCCACGGCCGCCAGCTGAGCCAGATGGTCGCGGTCGGTGCAGACGACGAAGTCCCAGCTCTGCTGGTTCTTGGAGCTGCCGGAGCGGCGACCGGCGTCAAGGATGCGGCGCAGATGTTCGGGTTCGAGTGGGCGCCCGTCGAACTTGCGGATTGCCCGCGTCGTATCTATCGCTTGCCAGGTGTCCATCTATATCTCCAATGTTCGGCTCACGCGGGGCCCGCGGGCATGGCTCCGAACCCGTAGGTTGGGTTGGCGGGCCGCTCGACGACGCAGGCTGCGGCCCGTTCGCCGGCCACTTCCGGAGCAACCGGACCGGCGAGAGCTGTGGCGAAGAATGCGGCGACGGTCCGGCGAGCTTCGGCAGCCTCGTAGAGCCACCGGTGGCCGAAGTCCGGGAGCACCAGCGTTTCGACCGTCGCGTCGCCGGGCCCTCTCGTCGAACGCGCCGCTTCGGCGATGAGTTCCACGTGGGCCACGGGAACCGCGCGGTCCTGGGCTCCGTGAAGGATGAGAAGCGGTCCGCGGTAGAGCGCCGCGGCCGCGGTTGCGCTGGCGCCTTCCATGGAGTCGCCGCGCGGCCAGAGCAAGACGCGCGCCGTCAACCAGGCGAGGGGAGTGGCTATGACCGCCGGGACTCGCATCTCCGCTATCTCGAAGGTTCGGCGCGTCATGCGCACGATGTCGGCCGGCGCCGAGACGCTCACCACCGCACCGATGCGCTGCTCCGCGGCCCCGGCGACGATCGCACCCGCCCCTCCCATCGAGTGGCCGAGCACGCCCACGGCCGATACGTCGGCTCGCTCCAGCAGCCAGCGGGCGGCCGCGGCGGTGTCCGCGCCGAACTCGGGAACGCTGATGGGGAGGTGCTCCTCGGGGTTGTCGCCGTGGCCCCTGACGTCGAATACCAGGCAATGGAAGCCCGCGGCATGCAGGTAGCGGACGTGCGCAAACGTTCGGCCGCGATTGGACTCCCAGCCGTGGACGATCGCGACTGCCGGGCCGCGGGTCCGGCGGGCGCTTCGACTGTCGTCGATGCGGGCCGGGTCGGCTGGTACGAACCACCCCGCCAGCGTGAGGTCGCCCGAGGGAATTCCGACTTCCTCGAATGCGAGATCGAAGTCGGACGGACTCGCCTCGACGGGGCTGCGACGCGGCAAGCCCGCTCGGGCGCGGTAATGCAGCGCGAATCGGTATGCCGCCGCGAGGGCGACGCCCGATGCTCCGAGTGCGACGAGTAAGGCGCTTCGACGAGTCGATCGGCGAGTGAGTCTGGATCCCATGAGCAAAGGGGACGGCACGGGCGGTCGGATGTCAAGCGCGGTGGGTTCGAGCCCAGCCGGTAGACTGTGGGGATGCCACAACGAAACCCGTTCGCTGTCCTCGGGCTGCCCGTCGACGCCACGGCCGAAGCCATAAAGACCGCCTGGCGGCGCCTCGCACGCCAGCATCATCCCGACGTTGCGAGCGGCGACAAGACCGTGCAGCAGGGCGCGACGAGGACGATGGCGGTGATCAACGCCGCCTACCAGGAGCTGCGCGATCCCGAGAAGCGGAGGCTGCACCGCGAGGCCGCCGGGCGAGAGTCCCGAGGCGGCACGGGGGCGGACGGACCGTTCAGCGCCTACACCCGCCCTTACCCGGACCCCGACCGGCCGACGTGGGGGGCGAGACCGCGCCCCGCGCGGCCGGTTACGGCGCGGATCGACACCAGCTCGCTGCTGCGCCCGCGCAACTCGACTCTTCGGCCGCTCGCACGAAGCCCGCTCCCCGGGTTGCCGCCTCGTCCCAGGGCGCTGGTAGGTCACGAGCCGCCTCGAGCGTCCGATCCCACGGGGCCGATGCGCCGCCATCGTGGGCCGGTCATGGAAGGCGACTTGCCGACGTTGGCCGAGGCGCTCGACACGTCCCTGCGCTTCGGGAAGTTCCAGGGGCTCACGCTGGGCGACGTCGCCAGCATCGAACCAACATACGTGGACTGGATCGTTAGGACGATCGGCCGCGACCCCGAAGTGCTGCTGGCCGCTCGGGTCGTGTTGCGTTACCTGGAGCGTTCAGGGGCAGTGAGGCGCCCGAGGCTCGACACCGTATTTCCTCGCGGCTGAGTTGGTGGCCGCCGACCGAAGGGCCTCGTTGGCCGGCATTCCGTCGTTGCTCGGGTCGTGGTCGGGGCTTGCTACCTCCTGTTACGAACGCCGGCTCGTCTCCAGTGTGGCGGTCGCTTGAGCCCCGGCCCGTGTCCGACGCCCCAGGCACCTTCGTGTCTGTCCATCGGCGGCCACCAGCCACGCTAAGCCAGCGGTGACGGTTGGCAATAGGCCTGCCGGTGCCGCCCGACGACCGGAAAGTAAGGCGCGCCGACGCACCGGCCGAAAGGTTAGACGGAGGGCGATACCATGTGCGCATGTACCTCGACGGCATGTCGTTCCTGGAAGAAGAGCGCGAAGCCTGGCGGCCCTTCGAGGCGCTGCTGGAGTTGACCGACGCGGATCTCGAGCGCCCCGTCGCGGGTGCCCACGGCTGGTCGGGTCGCGACTTGATGGGGCACCTCACCGTCTGGCTCGAGTGGTGGCTGGCGATTGCCACCGAACTCGCCATCGGTCCGGCGAGCCCGTCGTTCGATAGGATCCGGGCGGTTTCGAGGACGTGGGATGCGGATGGCGACGCCCTGAACGCGGGCTACCAGGCCGAGTGGCGGGATCTGCCCATGGCCGAAGTGCGCCGCCGTTTCGCCGCAACCCCGGGTGAGTTGCGTGGCTATCTGACCGTCGTCCCAGAGTCGCGCTGGCTCAAGGACGCGGCTCACGTCGAGTCCCTTCTCGGCAACACCAGCGAGCACTACGCCGAGCACGAGGCCGATCTGCGAGCCATTCTGGCCGCGGCAGGCCGCTGAGGGTTCGGCCGATGACCGACGAGCGCGACCCGAACGGCGAGGCTCCCAAGGAGAGTCCGGCGGACGCGATGGACCGACTGGCCGCTGAGCTCGATGGCGTTCAGCGGCGCCAGGTTGGGAAGGCGATCGAGTACGCCATGGCCGGCGTCGTGTTCGCAGCCAGAGATGCCGACCTGCTGAGCTTCCGCCTCCGGGTGGAAGTTGTGAGCGCGGCCTTGGGGACGGCCGACACTGCGCCTTCGACGCGCGGTGCGGATTGGATCTCGCTGGCGCCGGCCACGGCGGATCAGTTCACTGTGGACCGGGCCGCGGCGTGGTTTGAGAGCGCGTGGCGACTCGCGGGCCCAGGACCCGAACACGCTTAGCCACATCGAGTGTGGATCGGCCCCGCGCCGGAACCGGCTTAAAACACGACCCCGGCCTGAGGGGAGGCCGGGGTCGCCTTGTACGGGGCCTGAGGGGGGAGGCCCCGTTTTGGAGTATTCGAAATGAGGTCCGAACGCTGGCGGCTTACGTCGCCTTGGTAATAGCGTACTGCGAAAGTCCGAAATACGCTTCGAACTGCTCGGCCGGACGGGCACCGAATTGGGCCATGGGAGGCATGCCGGGCCGGAAGAAAGCGATGGTCGGCATCGTCATGATGCCGAGAGCCTGCGAGACGCCAGGGTTCGCATCGACGTCCAGCGACACGAAATCGATCGCGCCGTCGTATTTCTCCGCGAGGTGCTCGATGACCGGGGCAACCAGCTTGCACGGTGCGCACCAGGTCGCCCAGAAATCTACTATGACCGGCCGTTCTGCCTTGAGAACGACATCCTCGAATGTCTCGTCTGTGACTGGTGTGACTTTGGCCATCTAGCTGATGGTCCTTTCTCCGTGTTGGCTTTGCCGGGTGGAGCTTTGGCGCCTTAGCCGGCGATTGACTGGATCAATCGGCACGCGTCCATGATCCGCGAGTCGGCAAGCCGATAGTAGATCGCGTTCCCGTCTCTGCGGGTCAGGACTAATCCAGAGTTGCGCAAGACAGCGAGATGCTGGCTCATGTTCGGTACGTGGCAGCCGACGCGATCGGACAACTCTCGTACCGATAGCTCTCCCTCGGCGAGACTCTGGAGCACGCACAATCGCTTGGGGTCGGCCAAGGCTCTGGCCACGACCGCCGAGCGTTGCCGCGTGACTTCGAGTTCGCTTGCGTCGAGCATGTGGCCATTCTACAGCAATTGCGCAAGGACGCAAGTAGGAGGCCGTTGACCCAATCCGCGGGGAAGCTGACGATTGTGCCGCCACGTATCATGCGGCTCAGGCTGGCTGGCCGGTGTTGCTTGGGAGGACGGCGATGAGAGGGCGGCTCGCAATTGTTGGCGTCATAACCATGGCGGTGGCTGCATGCGTGGCGGGATCTAGCGCTCCGAGTACCGGGCAGGCCAGCGTGGGTTCGAGCCAACCCCCGACGCCGCATGTTACGAATGCTACGGCGAAGCCAGACGTGGCGACGACGGTGCCCTGGTCACCCGCAACCGCGGCGCCGTCTCCGGCCTCGACGGAGGCGAGCTGGCCAAATGGCCCGGCCTGCCAATCCGATCAATTCGGCACGTCCGCCTCGCTCGACTCCGGCGGCGCGGGCCTCGGCAGCTACACCATCTGGAACGAGTCGGCAGCCCCGTGCTCGGTCGGGCAAGGTGTGTCGGTCTCGATCATCGATGCGAGCGGGCACGCGCTGTCAGTCTCGACGACGATCGCTTCGTTTCCTCCGATGTGCGGAGGCACCGGCGGCCAGTGCCCGCCTCTCGGGCCAACCGCGCCGCCCTGGGTCTTCATGCCGCCATCGGCCGCGAACGCCCAGGACGGTGGCGTCGAAGCGAACCTGACGTGGACCAACTGGTGCGGCCCGCAGCCGGCTCAGCCTCTTACGCTGCTGATCAAGCTCGGGGCCGACATGGTCGTGCGTACGACGGGCATGTCGGCCAAAGTGCCCGCCTGTACGAACGCTTCGAAGCCTTCCGCGCTCGTGGTGGCGCCGGTCAACATCAGCGGCGCGTGGCCGACCGATCCGCCTGCGATCCCGCCGAACAGCCTCAGCGCTCGCCTGGAACTAGCCGGGTCGGCTGTCCCAGGCCAGCCGTTCCATTACGTCGTCGTGCTTACCAACCCGACGGACTCGGCCATCATGCTCACACCCTGTCCAACCTATCAAGAGCGCCTGAACACGAGGAGCGATCCGGTGGTCGAGGAGCACGTGCTGAACTGTGCGGGGGTTGGCGCAATCGCATCCGGACAGAGCGTGCGCTTCGCGATGGTCATCGAGGTTCCGGCGTCGCTGCCCGCTTCGACCGATAGCGCTTTGGTCTGGGTACTCGATCCAAACTACAGCCAGGGATTCCCTCCACCGCTGGGCGCACCTGCCGGAAAGGTTCCCGTGGCCGTTGTCATTCGGTAACAGGAGGGGCCTTGCTGCTGCCGCGCGGGGCGCCCGAAACGGGTCCGTTCTCGGTACGATGGTCGGCATGGATGACGGCGGCAACGAGGGCGGCGACGCCCGAGATCTGCGCAGGGTCAGTGGGCCGGCCGATCTGGCTGGGCTGGCCGGCATGCTCGGGATTCCGGAGCAGCGACGCGACGCTCGCGATCCTCGCGGCGCCCTCGGCCTCGGCGGCCGCGACTCGCGAGACGTGCGTGAGCAGGGCGGCCGCGATATGGCCCGACGCACCGCTCCAGCGGCGAAGCTCGAAGTCATCACGATGCAGGGCGAGGCGCGTTTGGCCGGGCCGGGGACTACGCCGGCACCCGCCACCGTCACTCTCGACGAAACCGGCCTGATCCTGGATGTCGGCGGCGAGCGGCCGATCCGCGCTGCGTACCGAGACCTCAGCCTGATCGGGATCCAACAGTCCACCGCCCTTCTCGTGCTCGGCGACGGACCGGACGCTATGCGCTGGATGCTCGGGAAGTTCGGGGATCGGCTGGGTCCGTTGGTGAGGGAGCTGCGGGAACGCCGCCTCAAGCAGCGTCTCACCGATGGACTGGTGGAGGTGCCCGACGATCCGGCCGAGCTGGTCGAATTCGACTGGCGGCCGACTACTCAGGGCATCGGCCCCGGTCCGGACGGGCCGGCGACGGCGGCTGCGGGCGTGGGCCAGCTGGTCGAGTATCCCTGGGGTCTCGTGGTCGTCCCGATCGACGAGCGCGTGAGCTGGATCCGCTACCGGCGGGCAGCCATCGCGCGGGTCACGTTGCCGTCCCCGGGGGACGTGGTGGTTGAGGGCGGTCCGGGGCAGCTCACTCTGCGTGGCCTGGGGGCGGGCGCGACGCGCTTCCACGACCGTATCCAGAAGCTGCGCGACGGCGCTTACGCGGATGCGGCCGCGTTCGTGGAACAGCTCCTGCCCGATGCCCCGTTCGGCGTGCGGCAAAAGGCGTCGGCGCTGCTCGTGGACGGGCGCCCGACGCGGCCCGACGAATTCGGGGACGCGGGCTGGCCGATCGTCGAGACCGCCGTCCTGGGCGAGCCGACCTTCGCGGATAGCTACAGGTCGTTGTGCTCGACGGCGGGCGCTGCCGCACCTCCTTGGGTCGCGATGTCGCCGGTGGATCCGGGCGGAACGGAGCCCAAGGTATGGTTCCTGATCGCGATGCCGGGCAATCTCGTCGCCCTGGAGCTGGTCACGGCCGGGGCGCACGCCACCTACTTCTACCGCGTCATGTCGCGCGCCCAATACAAGGGCGAGCCGCCCGAGCGGCTCGGGCTGGCCGCCGAGCAGGCGGTCCGGGACATCAGCGAGGCACTGGTCGATTGCCGCTTCCTGCGCGAACCGATGGCTCTACCAGCCGACCAGCTGCGCCTGCCGAAGTACCTGCGATATCGCCTCGCTCTTGCCGTGCTTCCCACGCTGGCCTGGGCCCGGGCGCGGTTCGTGGCTCGAGTGGTTCACAAGGATCCGGCGAACTGGTCGGCCGCGGTCGCGGACCTGATCGTCTGGCACGCGACGGTGAAGGACGAGGCGGTCGAGTGGCCGGGACGGTCGGCTCAGGAGGCTCAGGTTTCGGCGGCAGGCGGCGATGCCGGGGCAGACGACGGGTCTGGCGAGACGGAAGCGGTCGGCGATCCGAGCGCGACCGCGAACGATCCAAAGCCTTCGGGCGCAGCAGGCTGACAGGAGCGGACCATGCCCAGTTACAAGCACCCGTGCCCGTACTGCGACAAGTTCATCGACAGGGCGGCGGCCGCGTGCCCATTCTGCGGGCAGGCCGATCCATTCGCCCCCAAGCGTTGCCAGAATTGCCGCAAGATCGTCGAGGATCCGGGTTGGGTGGTGTGCCCGTCTTGCGGCGCCTCGCTGATCGCCCCGCCGC
>OCZT010001880.1_pt1 | contig 21781 bp, 14 predicted proteins | sample 1539031 | NCBI WGS metagenome assembly OCZT01 (sample SAMEA3539308, study PRJEB22396) | soil metagenome | biome: tundra; feature: field; material: soil | place: USA | collected 2010-05 | depth 0.15 m | reverse complement strand
AAAGTCAGTCAGATTGCGGACGCGGCCGGGGACGCGCGAGCCGATGGGATATCGTTCGTCGACACGGTCCCAGGGATTTTCCTGGAACTGTTTCATCCCGAGGCTAATACGCTTTTCAACTGTATCGACGCCGAGCACCTGGACCTCTACATCCTGTCCCTTATGAAAAGTTCGCTTCGGGCTTTGGGCCCGTCTCGCCCATGAAATTTCGGACACGTGAACGAGACCTTCGACACCGGGTTCTAGTTCAACGAAAACACCGTAATCGGTGACCGAGGAAACCTTGCCGATCAGCTTGCTGTCGACCGGATACATCTCAACAACCGTCGACCACGGATCAGGCAACAGCTGTTTGTAACCAAGCGAAACCTTTTCCTTTTCGCGGTCAAGCTTGAGTATCTTGACCTGGATGTGTTCCGCGACCTTAAACTGGTCAGCCGGATGATGGATCCGCCCCCACGACATATCGGTAACGTGAAGCAGCCCGTCGATGCCGCCTATATCGACGAAGGCACCGTATTCCGTCAAGTTCTTGATCGTTCCCTCAACGACATAACCGACGTCGATGCGGCTGAGGGTTTCGGCCTTTTGAGCATTGACCAACTCGTCGGTGATAACCTTACGCGACAGGACAACATTGTTTCGGCGGCGGCTGAATTTGATCACCCGGGCCTCTATATCCTGACCTATATACGAATCCAGGGTGCGGATGGGCCGCGAATCTATCTGCGAACCGGGAAGAAAGGCCTCGATCCCGTTGACATCAACATGCAGACCGCCTTTTGTCTTGTCGACGATCTTGCCCGTGACCGGAACTCCGGACTGGTAAGCCTTTTCGAGTTCATCCCAAACCTTGCGTGAAAGTGCGTCGATCCTGGACAACAAGGGAGCCGAGTCACCCGAATGGATGTTTCGAATGACAACCTCGACGGGTTCACCGACGCTGACGGTTAGTTGGCCGTCGGGCGACGTAAATTCTTCGAGCGGTACAAAACCTTCGGATTTATAACCAAAATCGACAAGCACACCCCGATCCGTAACACCAACTACCTTGCCCTCAACCAACTCGCCAGCATGATAGATGGTCTGTTCCTGCTCGAATTGCTCGAGGATCGCACCAAAATCGATCTCAGTCGAAACCGGTGACTCTTCGGGTTCAACCTGAAGCTTAGGTGCCGGTTGTTTAGGGGCTGGTATAGATCGGATCGTCGTTGTATGCGTCGGCGCAGGCTGTGACGAAGCCGCCTCGGGCTCGGCGGGCGAGACCTGCTGCTCTGTCGTAGACGCCGGCGAAGGCTGCGAATCAGAAGCCTGCTGCTCCACGGGGGCCGTCTGATCTGGCTGCGCATCTACAGCATGCTGTTCCACCGGAGCTGACTCGGAGGGCTGCTCCTGTATAGCCTGGGGTTCCACTGCTGACGTCCGAGCTGGCTCAGAGATCTCAGCCGGCTGCGATTGACTCGGTCCTTCCTCCGGTTGGGTTGCGTCGCTCGCGGACAGTTCGGGAACCGGGTTGGTTTCCTGCTGCGATGGTCCCTCGGAAGCATCTTCCGCGACAAACGCGGGTTCAGCTACGGCTTCAGACAAAGCTGCATCTTCAATTTGCTCTGCCGGTTGAACGTCGGCCGCGGGAGCGTTGGCCGCCAAAGGTTGTGTTGTTGGTTCTGTTGTTTCTTCCGCTGTTTTCTCGATCGTTGCCGATTCTTCAGCGTCCTGGGTTGCCTCGTTGATCATTTACGCCTTTCTAAACTTCCTTTAATTATTGTCCTACATCAATTTCACCAATCGGGAGCGAACACCGTTTATCAGACTTTTTTGACAGCGTGCACCAAAAAACCGGAATCGACCGACGAGATCGTAAGCGCAAAAACAGCGGATACGATTCGGCCAGACGATGATTCCGCTCGTCGTGGTAAAACTAAAATCTACACGTCCAAGTGCTTTAATGTCAAGGATTCGTGACCGAAAGCTCTTGAAAAATAAACATTTGAGCGTTTTCCACACCTGTCCGGCAGGCGGTCGAAAAACACTGCGATCAATTGTTTCTCAGGTCCTTGTTATAAAGTCACTTAGGCTGCCGACACCGCTCGATTGTTCCATTTCTTCCTTGGCCATCGAGGTCGTGTTTTGGATACCCGCGAGCCTGAGGCGGAATTCGTCCGGATTGGTCGAACCACGAAGCGCTTCATCGAGGGTGATGAGGCCGGACTGGTACAGGTAAAACAGCGACTGGTCAAATGTTTGCATGCCATACTGCGAAGTTCCGGCCGAAATGGCATCACGGATCGAGCCTGTCTTTTCCTCGTGCAAAATATAATCACGAATAAGGGGCGTCGACATAAGTATTTCGACCGCCGGTATCCGGCTGTTGCCCTTCGCGGATTTCATTAGCCGCTGCGATACAACGGCTTTGAGCAATCCAGCGAGCTGTATGCGAATAGATTTCTGCTGATACGGAGGAAATGAAGAAATAATTCGCGTCAGCGTTTCGGGTGCGTCGATCGTATGCAGTGTTGAGAGCACAAGGTGTCCCGTTTCGGCAGCTACAAGCGCCGTTTCGATAGTTTCAAGATCGCGCATTTCACCGACAAGTATCACATCCGGATCCTGCCGCAGGCTGCCTCGCAGAGCTTCGGCGAATGACCGCGTATCGACATCGACTTCACGTTGAGTAACGAATGATTCCTTGTCCTTGTGAAGAAATTCGATCGGGTCCTCGATCGTTACGATATGGCAATTTCGCTTTTGATTGATGTAATCGACTATTGCGGATAGCGTCGTCGATTTTCCGGACCCGGTGGTGCCTGTCACCAATACCAAGCCGCGAAGTTCATCCGCGATCGTATTAAGAATGGGCGGCAGCCCGAGCTCGCCAAAGGATTTTACCGTATCCGAAATTACGCGGGCGACGATACCGATGGAATTTCGCTGTTGAAAGATATTTACACGGAACCTGCCCAAGCCGGCGACCCCGTAACCGATATCGACTTCAAAGGCTTCCTTAAAGTGCTGCTTTTGACGATTGGACATCATCGAAAATGCCATCTCGAGGGTCTCGTCCTGGGAGAGACGGCTAACGCCGGAGAGCGGCTTTAATTCACCAGTTGCACGTATCACGGGGTATGAACCGGCACGCAGGTGCAGATCGGATGCGCCAAAGCTCATCGCCATTCGAAGGAGATCGTCAATTCGGGTAGCCATAAACGAGGAAATCTGAGGAGTTTCGACGGCGACATTTTGAAATGCAAATTAGCCCGGATAGTCGCCCAGATCAGTCTCATTAAGTTTAACGTCTATAAACGCCGTCGGTCAATGAAATTATGACAGCCGGAAAAAACAAGATGAGCTTGTCAAGGGTGACATTCGTCACATATGGTCTCGCCCATATGGAATATACCAAACATAGGATGCGGTCTTTACCGGCCGTCTTCCTGTCGGAGCGAGGTCATTTTGTGCTGTGGGAGACGCTTAATGGCCTCGTTTCGCTTTGTCCACGCGCTATTTCTTTAAAAAACCGTTATGCTTTGCGAGAAGGTCAGGGAGGGCTTTTCCGATCGGCGCATAACAAACAACGGTTCGACACGTCCTAGCCGTAAAGCGTAAAATCTAATCCTCGCATGACCAGTAAACCCAAGATAATATTGGTGACGCCGACGTATGCCATTCCGGGCGGTGAGATCTCGATAGAGTGCGCCCGGTTTCGGTTGGGTCGTGACGTCGAAAGCCGTGTCTTGATCGGTGGGGAAAGCTGCCGGGTCGTTGCAGCATCTTCAAAGCACATCATGGCGATCGTGCCGCAAACCGAATCTGACGGCAACACTCAAGTCCAGTTGGAATGCGGCGGCAGCAAGAGTGAGCTCTTTCCTTTAGTGGTCGGAAAGCTACTGATCGACGACATGCACATAGTCGCCAATCCCGCTGTCGATCCCACGGACGACGCTATCATCCTTACGCGTTCCGGTTCGCGCGGGCAACACTTACCGGCCACGATATTCAGACTCGAACCCGACGGCTACCTCGATGAACTGCCGGAACCGATTTTGAACCCGACTGGCATAGCTTTTGATCGCGAAGGTCAGATGTTTGTAACCAACCGAGCACAGGGCGAGGTATACTCCGTCGGCCGCGAAGGGACGAGTTCCGTTTATGCGACAAGTCTCGGCATCGCAACCGGTATCGCGTTTGGTCCGGACGGCATGATGTACGTCGGCGACCGATCTGGTACGATCTTTCGGGTGCGCGATCTAGGCGAGGTCGAGACGTTTACGGTCATGGAACCTTCGGTGGCGGCATATCATATGGCGTTCGGACCGGACGAGCGACTTTATCTGACGGCACCAGGGCTGGCAAGCCACGATTCGGTTCATGTGATCGATAAGGAGGGATTTGACGAAAGGTTTTTCCGCGGCTTTGGGCGTCCGCAGGGTCTTGCGTTCGACAAGGAGGGCAATCTATACGTTGCCGCTTGTTACCGCGGGCACCATGGCGTCGTTCGGATATCAGCCGATGGCCAATCAGCCGAACCATTCGTTGCCGGCAACAACGTCGTGGGACTATGTTTTACGCGAGCCGGCGAAATGATCGTCGCAACAAACGAAAGCGTGTACTCGGTCCCGTGCGGCATCGAGGGGACACTGCTAGAGTAAGTGCTAAAGCCGAGACCGTAGTGGAGCGTGCTATTTTCGTTTTACACCCGGGTCTCAACACACGACCCACTAGCATTAGGTCATGAATCGTCTCTCAACAACTTTACTCTTTACACCGTTACTTTTCGCTTATTTTGGGGCCGGCCGCCAGAACGTTAACGCTCAATCAACGCCATCGCCCGTTAGTTACTCGGACTCGGAACCATATTCTTCTCGCGTCTTTGATCCCACAAGCAACAAGACTACGGACAAGAAGAAAGCACCAAAAAAGGAACCCGAGGTCGGGCCAGCATCCACGCCTTCAACTGGAATGTCCGTGCCGAATGACACGCTCGTAATCCCTGTCGCGGTTTATAACAACACCGGCATTTATGTAAGGGGACTGTCGGCCGCGCGGTTCAAAGCGTTTATCAATGACAAGCAAGCGGAGATCGTTTCGGTCGAGTCGAAAAATGAATTCATAAATATTGTGTTGTTGTTGGATACGAGCCCTTCTACCGATGCACAAACGGAAACGATCAGAAATCTCGCTCTAAGGATCATTGAACGGCTACTGCCGGAGGACAGGATAACAGTCGTCGCCTTTAATCAATCGATGAAGATCGTTTCAGGTCCGGGCGCCGATCGTGAATTAGCTACTAAGGCTCTTAAGAAATTGCGGATGGGGGATGGGACATCGCTTTACGATGCCGTTTGGGAACTGTTTGAGAAAAAGCTGGGAAACATTTCGGGCCCGACTGCCAAGATCATTATGACTGATGGTGTTGACACAACGTCGAGGAGAGTATCGTATCAAACATCGCTTATCGCGGCTGAGAAGAGTAGTATTCCCATTTTTCCTGTTTATTTCGACACGTTCAAAACAAATGCACCGGTAAATGTGCCTTCTACCCTTTCTTCCGTTAATTTTAAGTTGCCGGGTGACTCCGCTGCAGAATACGAGTTGGGAAAGCTTATTTGACAGATCTATTGAAACTTTCCGGTGGCCGTCCGGTTCTGGCTTCCGACGTGTTGGCCGAGAAGGATGCTTTCACAGGTATCCCATCAGAAGTAAGCGCTCGCTATCGGATCAAGATCCGTTTGCCCCAAGGTAGCAAAGCGGGAGCGCGGCATCAGATCAAGATCAGGGTCGATCAACCAAACCTTATCATCCTTGCAAAGGGAAGTTATATCGAACCTTAGACAAAGCGGGCAGAAACCAGAAGAGTAAACGAGCGTGCAACCTTCCCGAAAGGAGCACGCTCGTTCACACTCGCGTTTCTGCCCGAAGTTATTTATCCATTGGCATTGATTGACCGCCTGTTCTTGGCGATACGGGCATCGGCAGACGTCCGTCCGCATCTTTCGTCAGAGCCAGAAAGTCCTTGTCCGCACGCAATGAATCGAACACAGCGTCAACGCGGGCCTCCATCATCTTTTTGGAACGGACCTGATCGTAGCGTTCGTACTCGTAGAAGTGCCGCTTGAGCATCTCCAGGGCTTTATCTTTTTGGCCATTCAAAGCAAATACCGCCGCGAGGTTATAAGACGCAGGCAACAAGTTAATGTTGTCCATCGCTATCTTCAACGCTTCGTCCTTTTTACCTGAGGCAGCCATAAAGACAGCCGCAAAAACGAGGTTGTAAGGATCCGTCGGGTCGAGGGCGAGAGCCTTTTGTGTATAGTCGTTGGCGACCGCAAACTCGTGTTCGGAATTCCAATAAACCGCAAGATTCCGGTATGTCAGAGCGAGCGGGTATTCGCCGATCGACTGCTCCATCATGTGGAGGCCTTTCTTGAACTCGCCGTCGTGGATGGTTATCTTGCCGAGCCCATGTAATGCGACGGCCCGCGACAGCGGATCGGCAGGCATGTCTAGTATCTGTTTGAATGCGGCGCGCGCTTTTATCCAGTTGCCGGTGTCATGACGGTACAGTTCGCCCAGATAACGCAGCGGTGTCGGATCGGCGGGATCAATGACATGCGCACGGCTGTAATACTGGTCGGCAAGAGTGTACTTACCGTCATTTTCCGCAATCAATCCCTTTTTCATTATCCGGACGATGGTTTCGGTCACGCTCGGATCGAAATTGGGACTATCCAAATACTCACCGATGTTTTCGGCCCCGAGTTTTTTCGGCGCACTTCCCGCCTCTTTCGCTTTCTTAGGGAACATGCACTTTTCCGCGGCCACCGTTTGGTAGATCTTTATTGCGGACGCGTTATCACCCGCCGCCGCCTTGGCTTTTGCGTCCTTCAAACTCGTGTCAATAGCAGATTCCCGGGTCTTTATCTCGCCGCCGACAAGCTTTTCGATATCGACAACGTTGAGTTTGCCGTTCTTGTTCTCGAGTTTGCTTGTCGTTGTCCCGTCCGGCTTGGCAAGAACGGCGACCGGCAACGTTGATTCGCCAACTAGTTTGGCCGCATCAGGCGTTCGCGCATCGGCGAGATACATCGAGACGCATTGACCGGCATAAAGCGACAGATCTCGTGATTCGCGTAAACTCGATCTTTTAAGTTCATCCACTGACGCAGGGAACCAGTAAAGAACGATCCCCTCGGCCGCGGGTCTCTGATTCTCGGTCAATGGCATTTTCCACGGAACGTGATAAACGGCCGGGTCCGAACCTCCACCTGATCCGCTGTTCGCCATACCGCCGCCGCCGCCGCCGCCACCGCCGCCGCAGGTCGCCCAAACCGGCGATGAGACCATTACCAAAACCAAAACGAAAGAGACGACTTGTGCAAAAAGTTTGTTCATAAGCTCATTTCCTGACCGGTCCCACGGAAACGCGTCCGGCAAATCCCTTGCCTCAATGCCGTATCAAAATTTAGACTTGATACTAGCTAATCTATGTTGAAAATCGGAAATACTTTTTTACTGATGCTGCTAGTTTCACTTTCGTTTGCTTGTATGCGGATAGATGAAATTCCGACGGAATTTCCCACTCCCGAGCCGCCGCCTAAAGCGACCCCGCTTCCCAAGATAAAACTTCGGCCTGAACGCGAGTTGGAAAAACAAATAGAAACGATCGCTCAGCAGGAAAAAGGATTTGTCGGTGTCGCCGCTGTTTTGTTAGAGACGGGTGACTCTGCATCGTTGAACGGCGACCAGCAGTTTCCGATGCAAAGCGTCTACAAGATGCCGATAGCGATGGCCGTCTTGTATCAAGAGACGCGCGGCAGGCTCTCGGTGGATGAAAAGATCGGTGTCAAACCTTCGGATTTCGTCCGCCGCGGTGTTCGCAGCCCGCTAAGGGACGAGTTTCCGCAGGGCGGCGAGTTTTCGATCAGCGAATTGATCGGTTTGTCGATGTCGAAAAGTGATGGTACGGCGAGCGACGTTTTGATGGATCAGGTCGGCGGTCCAACCGAGGTCGAGGACTATCTGAAACAGATCGGAGTCACTGGTATGCAGGTGGCAAATAGCGAAAAACAGATCTTCGAGGATTGGGAGACACAATACAAAAACTCATCAACGCCAATGGCCGCTATCGAGTTGCTAAGAGCGCTTCATGAGGGAGGCGGTCTAACACCCGATACCCGAGAGCTCCTGCTTTATTTTATGAAGAAATCGGACCCGGGCAGCCGACGCCTTAAGCGTCTGTTACCCAAGGAAACCGTCGTCGCTCACAAAACCGGTACCGGCGGTAACAAGGATAACGTCAACAGTGCGACGAATGACATCGGTTTGATCGATCTGCCAAACGGCCGGCATATTGCTATTGCCGTATATATTGCCAATTCCACAGACGATATGTGGATCCGCGAAAAGACGATCGCCGAGATCGCAAAAGCAGTTTGGGACGAATGGAATAAATGACCACTTGCCTCGCTAATATGTGTTTCTCGCATTGTTCGATTTGACCCTCAAATCGATTTGTCTATAATTCGGCTGAAATATCAAAAAACACTAACTTTGAGGAGAGGGACAGATGAGCACCAGGCGAATCATAGTTCTGACGGCGATTGCCGTAGTTTCAATCACTTTTCAACCGTTACGGGCTGTGACGGCAATCACGGCGGATAAGGTAAATACCGCGTATCTTTTTGTTGAGATCGAAACTACGGTCCATGTTACCGGCGTGCCGACAAGCAGCGAACATCCGAACGAGCGACGCTGGTACATGTCGAATGTGATCGTGCAGCCCGAGGATTTTCCGTCGTACTCGCTGGTCACAAAAAAGTTTATGCCGTACTTCAGCCGAAACGTGATGGATCCCGCCGAAAAGCGCGGCATTCTGATCGACTATGGAGAACAGGACGTTAGAGTAAATGGCGAAGTGTCAGCCGCTAATTACGCTACGCGCGCCGAGGCCGAAGAACAGCGAAATAAGGAGATCGAGTATCGCAAAGGTCAGAGCGGCAATATCTATTCATTCGAAATGGATTTCAATTCACCGAAGGGCGAAGAGACAAGCAAGCCGAAATTGACATGTCGCGATAAGTGGCAACCTTAACTACGAAAAGGCTAAGTAGTTGCTTCCGCTCGATCAGATGACATGTTCCGAGGAGGGAACCGAGAATGAAACAGCAAACTATACTTACGCTTATCGTGGTCCTTTGTTTGGCGGCCGTTATTTTTATATTTTTTGATTCGGGCAAAGCCATTAACGCCCAAACAACTGACGTACCAAAGATGCCCGAGGTCATTACGCTCGGTAAAGACGCAAAACTCGGCACCATAACATTTAATCATGTAAAGCATAACGGCGGGGCCTATAACCTTGATAAGGACCGGCCGATCCAATGCATTTCCTGTCATCACACGGCCCAACCCGCAAGTGAACTTGTGAAACTACCGCCGCTGAAGACTGCCTGGCCGGCAGACCGTACGACGACCTTGACCGCTGATCTCTTTGCCAAGGACCCGAAGGGGGCCGGCGTTGCGGCATGTCGTGATTGTCATGCCCGGGAGGGACAAAAACCGGTACTGATCCCCGCGATCCCCGAGATAAAACATGAATCGAGCACGGCATTGATCTCAGTGACCAATATGACTGCTTTTCATCGCACATGCGCGGGGTGTCACGCAGAGGTCAGGAAAACATTTCCTGCCTCGAAAGGGCCAATCCAAACGCAATGCATGATGTGTCATAAAAAGACCGCCTGAAAGCACACCGCGGGGGTAAGGCCGATATCCGACCGTCGCCCCCGCAGTTGTACCGGCGATCAAATTAAGACGCGTTTTGTCCCAAAACCCAAGGTTTGCGCAAATGGTCGAGTTCATCGACCATATGGGTACCGTGTATCATGTTGTGGAGTATTAACTTGTTGATTTACGTTGGCTTATGCGTTTGGCACGGCCATTGCCACAGAGAGGGCGGAGGTGTTCCGTAACGATATGAATACAACAATTAAGAACATAATAAAGAGTTTCGCTCTCGTGGCTATGATGGGTTTTGGCCTCGTGTTGGTCTCGTCAACAAGCGTGAGCGCGCAGGATCGCGATGATCAATATGGCAATCGTACATACCAAAACGATCGCAATAACGATGATCGCTATAATAGCCGCAATCGGGTTAATCAACAGGCGCTGCGGAAAGCAAATCAGCGTGGTTACCAGGAAGGTTTGAAGCAAGGTAGGACCGACGCACGTAATCGGAACCAAAATCGTGGGTACGGAAACAATGGAGCTTACGGCAATAACGGTGGCTATGGTAACTATGGTGGTTACCAAAATGGCCGTGGAAACAATGCCGCTCTGAGCCAGGCATACCAGCAAGGCTTTCAGCGTGGTTACCAGGAAGCGCTAAATCGTTATGGGAACAACAATAGAAGCAGAATTTGGCCCTTCTAGAAACGAGCCGACCAGAAATGAAAAAGCCCGGGATCAACGTCCGGGCTTTTTATTTGATCAGCAGATCTTTATTATTTGCTGCCCTTAAGATCGGCGACACGCTTTTCGAGAGCGCTCGTATCGGCCTTTTCGGCTTTTCCACGTGCGATCGCCTTGTCGGCGGCAGTGAATCCCTCATCTTTTCGTCCCATCTCGAGCAGAATATTGGCCCTTGCCGCCAGGTTGCCGTAAGTTTCCTTGGTCGCGATCGACTGTTCGACGATCTGAAGGGCGTCCGTCAGAAGCTTCATCCCTTCGTCGGTGAGCTTGTTGTCAACCGCATAACTGCCAACGCTGTATCTAATGCGCCAGTCATCCGGTTTCGCGGCGGCGATCAGAGGCCGGGCTTTTGCCATCGCTACCCCGACAGCGTCGACGGTTACGGTAAAGGGCACTTGTATCTTTTCCCAACGTATATTTACCGTTGCCGTGTTATCCGAGACCGGATCGAAGCTATACATCAGCAGTTCCTGGTTATCCTTGACCCATTGGGGTTTTGTCTTCACCCGAAGCACATCTTTTGCCGGAACATAGCTAAAACTGCCCCACTGTCCGGCATCGCTATTAAAGATGATCGTCCATTCGTCCTTACCAGGGATGGTGTGCAGGCTATATTTGCCTGCGGCGAGCTTTTGGCCGTTGATCATTACATCGTCGGTGACGATAAATTGCGTTGCCTCGTTGGCACCGGTACGCCAAACGTGGCCATTCGGGGCGATCGGCATTCCTTCCGGCCGCTTGTATTGATTATCAAGCGTCGCCGCACCCTTAGCGTATGTATCCGCCGGCGGGTCGCCCCAGATCTTGCGGCCCTTGACGGCCGGACGACTGTAAATGATTGTGATGTCGGTAAGCCCGATGCGTTGCATTACGCTTGCCGCCTGGCTCGGCCGCGGCAGCATAAGCTGTTGCGCCATCGCTAGCTCAGCGCAGAAAATGACCAATGTGGCGAGTGCCACATACGAAATGAGATGTCGTTTCATATTAACCCCCAAAGATCTTTGATCCAGAAAAAGAGTCGCCGCCGAATTAACGCGGATGAACGCAGATACGGTAAAAAGAAAGGAAATGTTTCTTATCACGCGTTATCTGCGTTCCATCTGCGGCAAAGACTTATTTATTCTTCCTCATCATGGGCACGAACGCGTCCGGACGCAACCGCGTCATCGATCACCTTTTGAGCAAGGTTTCCGGGCAGCGGATCGTAATGCGAAAACTGCATATGATACGAGCCTCGCGCCTGCGTGACGGAATTTAGCTTTGACTGGTAATCGAGCATCTCCGATAACGGCACCTTCGCCTTGATCACCTGTTGAAGCCCCCGCATTTCCATACCGGCGACGCGGCCTCGGCGCGAATTGAGATCGCCCATGATGTCGCCAGCTACCTCCTGTGGGGTAAATACTTCGACATCCATTATCGGCTCGAGCAGTGTCGGTCGTGCCTTTTCCATCGCCGCACGAAAGGCCTTTCGGCCGGCGGCACGGAAACTGTGCTCATCGGAATCGACAGTGTGATAACTGCCGTCGATCAATGTAACTCTAAAATCGACAAGCGGGTACCCGGCGACGGCCCCGCTTTGGGCAGCCTCAATGATCCCCTTCTCGACAGCGGGTCTGAAGTTTTGCGGAATGGAGCCGCCGAATATCTTATCGACCCATTCAAATCCGGCACCGCGGTCCAAAGGCTCGAACACACATTTGCAGTCGCCAAACTGTCCGCGTCCGCCCGATTGTTTTTTGTGGCGGCCCTGAACTTCGGCCGATTGTGTGATCGTTTCCTTGTACGGGACCTTCGGCGGGTGAAGCGTAACCTCGACATGATAACGATTCAAAAGTTTATCGACAACCGTTTCAATGTGCAGCTGACCTGAGCCCGATAGAATGAATTCCTTTGTCTGGGCGTCACGATCGAAATGCAGGCTCGGATCTTCTTCAAGGATCTTATGCAAAGCCGCCGAGATCTTTTCCTCGTCGGCACGTGACTTGGGTTCGATAGCAAATGAGATCGCGGCCTCGGGGTATTCTACCTTTGGGTAGACGATCGGATGGGCTTTGTCGCAAAGCGTATCGCCGATCTGTGTATCCTTAAGTTTAACGATAGCGATAATATCACCCGTAGATGCCTCGTTGACCTTGTCGAGAGTTTTACCCGAGATCACATGGAGGGCACCGAGGCGTTCCATCGTGTCGCGAGTTGAGTTGTAGACTGTCGCATCCGATCCGACTTTGCCAGAGACGACCTTCATCACGTTGATCCGGCCGGCGAATGGATCCGCGATCGTCCTAAAGACATATGCCGAAAACGGTTCGTCCGCCGAGTACTTTCGGGATATGTGATCGCCAGTCATGTCATTGTCCTTATAGCCGTATTCCGCTTCGTGCGTCGCCGGGTTCGGAGCGAACTCGACAAGGTGGTCAAGCAGGATCTGCAATCCGGCGGCTGTCGTCGATGAGACGGCGTAAACCGGGCAGAGCTTACTCTTCGAGATCGCCGTGGCGAGGTTTGGATAAATATCTTCCTCAGGCAGCGTCCCATCCTCAAAATACTTTTCCATCAACGCGTCGTCCGATTCGGCAACGATCTCGATCAGGCGCTCGCGCGTCCGTTGAAAGATGTCGCGGCCTTCCTCGGGCATGGGAATCTCTTTCGCCTTTCCCTCCGAGTCAAATTCGTATGCCTTTTGATGGACGACATCGACGACACCTCTAAAGTTCGCTTCGGTGCCGATAGGCAATGTGAAAGGAACTATCGATCGGGCAAAACTCGTAGTCGCCGATTCAAGCGCGTGGCCAAAATCCGAGTGCTCTTTATCAAGTTTATTAATGACCATGAATCGCGGGAGCAGAAATTCATTTGCATATTGCCACGTCTTTTCGGTCTGGACTTCGATGCCATGAACACCGTCAACGACAACAAGTGCACAATCCGCAACGCGAAGCGCGGGCCGTGCATGTGAAACAAAGGCCGCATAACCTGGCGTGTCTATCAGATTGATCTTTGTGTCTTTGTATTCGAGGGGGGCGAAGTTGTTGTTGAGCGAGACCTTTCTTTCAATAGCATCTTCGTCAAAATCAGTTGTGGTCGTCCCTTCGTCGACCTTTCCCCAGCGATGTGATGTTCCGGCGACGTGGAGCAGGGAACTGACGAGCTGGGTTTTACCCGCGTCGCCGTGTCCAACGACAGCCAGATTTCTTATATTTTCTGTTGCGAATGCTTTCATATTCGGCAAACTCTCCTTTTGTTAATTTCGGCATCGGAGTTCGTGAGGCTTGGTGTAATTTTGACCCGTAATGCAATGTTGTGATCCGAATCCGTTAAATTTGTGTTGGTAACATTCAAATCTATATTAGCGCGTCGAAAAGGGCAAGAAAGCCCGCCAGGTGCGTTTCGACTTCAATGTTTGTAGTTAAAATCGAGCAATTTACTGCTATTATTTCTTAGCTTTTTGGCCCCGGTAACCAGCTGCTCGTTTTGGTCAACGCCAACGGCAAATTAGTGCATCATATTGGGCGGCAACCTTAGAGGTTCCGGGTGTAGAATTGATCTCTCCTTATTATCTATATGAAAAACACAAAGCTTTTTCGACGTTCTATGACCGCGACGGTCCTGGTTTCGTCTGTTTGGTTCTCTAACCTTTCTATCATGGCGCAGGATCTGGTCGCGGTGAGCAGCCTCACAGGCGGAACAAGTGTTTTTGTCTTTCGCAGCATTCGGACGGTCAGGCGCGTGGTTCCCCAGGCAAAGCCTACGCGTACGAAAGCTCAGCGGCTGGAAAGCGCTGTCAAGATCAAGAAACAATACGAAACAACAGAGGCAAGAACGGGCCGGACAAAAGCAATTGAACCTGACAAGCTGCCTGCAAATGCATCACGCACGCTTCCCGCGCCCCAGGCATCGAAGCTTTTCGCCGGTGTCGGCGAATATTATCTCGCCAAGAAAGATTTCGATGATTCATTCAATTTCTTTCGCGATGCGATAAACCTCGATCCTACCAACGAAGCCGCGAAGAATGGTTACAGTGAAGCCCTTGCAATAAAAGGGAACGAGCTTCTGGTAAATGAGAAGGGTGACGACGCCCAGGCGCTGTTTATGGAAGCGATCAAGAATAATCCGAAGAACGCGGCCGCGTATTTCGGCCTCGGCGAGGTTTATTCCGAGAAACCGGATACCCAGAAAGACGCTATAGCGAACTACGAAAAATCGCTCGAAAACGATAAGGGCTTAACCGAGATCTATGTCCCGCTAGGAATCCTTTACTTTCAAAGTGGTGAGATCGCCAAAGCGGATGACCTTTTGACAAAAGCGCTTGCCAGCTCGCAGGATAGTGCCGAAACGCAGTTCTTCCTTGGCCTTATTCGGTTATCGCAAAATCGGGTTGAGGATGCACTCGCGGGCTTTCAAAAGGCAAAGACGATCGATCCTAACTACGCGGAAGCTTTTTACAACTCAGGCGAAGCTCTGACTAAGCTAAAACGTCAGGCGGAGGCCATTCCCGATTATCAAAAGGCCGTGAGTCTAAAACCAAACTATTTTGAGGCTTGGGTCGGACTTGGCGAAGTTCTTTCCGTGACGGGGAACTACGGCGAAGCGATAAATGCATACAAGTCGGCGGCCAAGCTGAAAAATGACAGTTGGGAGGTGTATGCAGGCCTTGCCGAGGCTTTACGCCAGTCGAAAGAACCGAACCATTTTAACGACGCCGCGGCAAACTACAATCTAGCGGTCCTTTTCCTGACCCGCAATCCGAACTTTGCCAAGGACACGGCTGCTGATCTTTACAGCAAGACCGGATTTGTCATTGGGCAGCAGTGTGATATCAACATGCAAAAGGTACCGCCCGTGGCATGTAATTGGCCGGCTGCGATCAGCGCGCTGCAAAAGGCAGCGGACCTTTCAAATGATCCGATCGATTACATCAACCTCGGTTGGGCTTACTTCAGGGTCGGGCACGCGGCCGCGGAAAATCACGATCCCGCAACGGCAAAACCAAACCTCGATTCCGCCAAGGCCGCGCTTGATAAAGCTCTTGCGACCGCCAAACCGCCGGTCATTGATTATGCGCTGCAGAATCTCGCGGCTGTTCAGATCGATCTCGGCGACCGGACGGGGGCGATCTCGACATTGACCCAGATGCTTGACAAGCATCCGGAAGAGAATTCGATGCGCTACCAACTCGGCGTCGCCTATTTCAAAGACAACGATTATGCCGACGCTGAAAAGTGGTTTAGAGCGGCGCTCGATAAGGACCCGAATTATGTGTTTGCCATGACCGGTCTCGGCGAAACGCTGCTTGCCCGAAAGAACGGGAAAGAGCTGAAGAAGTTGATCGACCGGCTGAGACCGCTTGATGCCGATGCCGCCGCAAGACTCGAGACCAAGATGAAGATCTTAAGAATGTAAGTATTGCAGGGATAATGCTTCTCATTTTGGCAAGGAAAAAAGCACCGCGTATTGAGCGGTGGTAATTGACTTACCATAAAATGCTTCAACTACGGTGTTACTATCTTCACGGTTTTCTCTTCATCAGTAAAAACCTTTATCTTAGTACCTTCTTTAATCTCCGCGTTTTTTCCCTTCTTTAGAAAACCAAGTGGACCGAAAAGTACGACAAGAGCAACTGTAGCTCCAGTTTTGTTGTCTCCGGCTTTGCCTTTTGATGCGCGAACTTTTATTTTTTGATTATCAACGGTCTGGGTAGACTCGACCCGCACGTTAAGTTCACCGCCTCTTCCAAAAAAGCCACTTTTCTTGGCGTTCGTGACGACACCTTTTATAATCGTACCTTTTGCAATCACAACATCACCGTTGAACAAAACATCCTCGTCCACCTTAAAGGTAATCGGATCGTCGTCATTAGCGGTCTTGCTGCTGATCGTCTCAATGGTGACTGCACTGATTTCAGTGCCGTCCGGAACGATAACCGTTTTATCATAGGTAAGTACGGGATTTCCTAATGTAAACATAGACGCGTAAGTAGCCAAACACATAATCCCGAATGCGCTGATAAATTTCTTCATAATTAAATCTCCTTCTGGGGGCTTAGTAGTGGGATCCACACCAGTCGCTGGAAAGACTTGTCAATAGAGCTTGCGATTGCTATGGAGTCGAAGCCATCCTAACATGAACAACCGCGGGTTCAAAGATGAGCTCAATATGTCGCTTTATGAGAAAAGAGCGCTCGGGGCGCTCTTTTTAATGGTCGGGTTGAACGGTCTCTCTACGGTTTACCTATTGCCGCTTTGAACTGCGTTTCGAGGAAGTTTACAAAGCCCATGATATTTCCCTGGTCCTTGAATTTCGCCTTCATCATATCAAAGGCTTCTTGTCCTCGCGGATCGGCGATCATTATTAAAGCTCGTGTCGTATTCTGGATGCCCTGAAAATCGGTTGCGGCCAACGCCTTCTTAAAGGCCTCAAAGATCATCGGGAAGGCCCGCGGATCGCCTTTACCCGATGCCCCGACAACGGCCAGCGCGGTCGTTCGAACACGCATCGGCAGCGAGGCGTCATTGGCAAACTTTAGCCCGATGTCCAGTGCGCGTTTATCTTTGAGTTCGGCGAGCCCGTTCAAGCCGGCCATTTGAATACGGCCCTTCCAAGACGGGGTCGACGTCAGTTTTAGGAGCGCATCGTATGCCCGGGGATCGCCTGTGTTCGCAAGTGCTGCCGCCGATACATCGATAACCGCATAGCTTTGATCATTTAGGCCTTCCAGGTACCGGCCCGCAAATTTGGGGTCCTTTGTCATACCCAGCAGCTGCAGAGCATCGGCCCTGATAAGCGATTGCTTGTCGTTTGTTAATCGAACGACAGCCTCGTCGACGTTGGCGTCGAGTTTGACAACGGGGCGTTCCTGTCCACGCGGCGGATTTGGCGAATAGATCGTCGTAATAGCGGAAAGTGCCGCCCGGCGAAGACGCCAATAAGGATCTTTTTCCGCTGACGTTATAAACGCGGCGACCAGCGGGGCCTTGTCTGTGGCAGCCGTTGCCTTTTTCCCAAGCTCTTCCAACGCCCAGCGCCGTCCGAGAACGTCCTTATCGTTCGCCATCTGATAAAGCAGGTCGTCGACCGACTTATCAAACTTCATTTCCTTCAGCAGCGAGCCTTTATAATCAAAATTAACGATCTTTGGCTTTGTCACCGCGTCGAAAGTAAACACGTTTTCGGCCTGTGGCTTAAGCCAAACGCGCTCGACATGGTTATCGATCTCGACCTCGACCCAGGTTTGGAAATAGTCGACCTGCGGAAAATCATTGTTCAGATCAACCTTTTGTGTTTGCTTCACATTGAGCGTCAATTTCTTGCCCGCGTCGTCATAATTTTGCGTGATCTCAAAGACGGGGTGGCCCATCTTGTAAAGCCACTCGTCAAAAAACCAATCCATCGATTGCCCGGTGCTTTCCTCAAAAGCGATCCGCAGATCTTCGGTTGAGACCGGTTGGTGAGCGTTCGTTGCCAGGTAATTGTTTAGCGCTTTGAAAAACAGTTTGTCGCCAACCTGCTTGCGAAGCATGTGAAGCACCGATCCACCTCCCGGGTACGCGTAGGTATCGAACATCGCGTCCTTGTTGGCATAGTATTTGGTTACGATCGGGCGCCGGTTACCCGCATTAAACGTTTGGATCGTTTGCTGTTGGTTGTTGCGAACATCGGAATAGAGAAACTCATCTTCACCTTTCAATTTCTCGTCCCACATCGCCTGCATATAGGTCGCAAAACTTTCATTGAGCCAGATCTGTCCCCAATCGCGGCATGTAACGTAATCGCCAAACCACTGGTGTCCGAGTTCGTGCGATTGCAGCGATTCACTATCTGTGTCGAGTAGCTCACGCTGATCATGTATCATTTCCTCGATCTGGGTCGTGGCCGATATGTTCTCCATTCCGCCGCCGAAATCCTCGACAAATGCCTGGGAATACTTCGGGTAAGGATACTTAACACCGGTTATCTGCGAGAAGAAGTTTATCGTCGCGGGCAGGTTCTTTACGGTCGCGGCCACCTCTTTTGTTTCATTTGGATAGCCATAGTTGTAAACCGGTGTGCCATCGGCCTCCTGAACGACGGGTGTCGTTTCGCTGACGACGATCGAGGTCAGATAGTTGGAATACGGCTGGTCCATTTTCCAGTAAAACGTACGTGTGCCGTCCGCGTTTTCTTTTGTCTCGACCAGTTTGCCGTTCGAAACGACAGAGAAAGGTTTTGCGACCGTTACATGGATGTCGGTCGTGCGAAAATCATTTGGGCTGTCGTACGAAGGGAACCAGTACCGGTTAAATTCGGTTTCGCCCTGTGACCATATCTGTCGCGGTTTATTGGGATTGTCAGGCGTTGGTTTGATAAACCGAAGTCCGCGGCCAAATGATCCGATCGCGGTGTCGCCATCGGCGGAATTTACATAATTCGTCTTGTAATCTATCTTGACCCGAATGTCCTCGCCGCCGTTGTGCACGCGGTCGAGCACGATCTGCAGGTTATCGTCACCGCTCTTGCCGTCGTAGTTAAACTTCAGAGGACCGCCGCCGACCAGCGTGACCGAATCGATGGTCATCTGGGCCGCGTCGAGAGAAAAGTGATCGGTATCGTTAAATGGTGCAAAGGTCACGATCTCAGACCCGATCGCCTGTTCCTTGTCCCAATCGAAGCTGAGGCTGATGTCTAGGTTCTTGACATCGATGTTGCGGCTGCGGATCCAATTTACAGGCGGAAGCGGCTTTTTCTGATCCTGCTGGAAAAACAGATTATCGGGTAGGGGCCGCGCCCCGACGAAAGTGGCAAAGGCAAGGCCCAAGGTCATTGCCGCCGCGACGAAGCGGAGCGAGACGTTCTTAGCGATCATAGTTACTCCTAATGAAAAATGAGACTTTTGCGCAAGTATATTGCGATATTAATATGTTGTGATACTTACGCCGCCTGTCGGAGGATTGTTTCAGCGATTTACTTTGATAAGTGCCGCGTGATTTGGTCGTAAATCCGAAAGAGAGGCCGACTATCATCCTAATAGACGGCGGTCGCCTCGTCCGCAAACTACCTTAATGAGCATAAGGAATAAAATAATCCTCGCCCTCGCCTTTCTTTTAACGGCGATCACTATCGTTGCGCTCGGCATCTGGTATCTACGTCCACCTTTGGAGCAACAGCCTTACCGTTTTGTTTCGACGATTGCCGGGATAAACGGCGAATTTGGCGAGCCGTTTGGCATTGCGGCCAGTGGCGGCGACATTTATGTCTCGGATGGCCTAAATGGGCGTATCCTGCGGCTGCGGTCCGGCGCCGTCGAAGTCTTTGCAAGCGGGCTCGATACGCCTTCAGGAATAACATTCGATAAAGCTGGGAATTTGATCGTCGCCGATTCGGGCTCCGACACGGTCAAATCGATAAGTGCGTCGGGAACGATAACAAACATCGCCGGTACCGAAGGAAAATCAGGTTTTGCCGACGGTGATGGATCGACCGCCTTGTTTAATGCCCCGATAGGCGTTGCTATCGGCGAGGACGGCCGCATTTTTGTTGCGGACACTTATAACGACCGCATCCGCGTTATCGATAATGGAAAGGTCTCGACCATCGCGGGCGGGGCATGGGGATATGCCGATGGCTCGGGCGCGGAAGCCAAATTCTTTTCGCCAGGCGGCATCGCCTTTTTTCAAGACAAGCTGCTGGTCGCCGACACGGGGAACCGGCGGATCAGGGTTGTGGAACCGGAAGGAAAGGTTTGGACGTTAGCCGGGGACGGAAGCGATAGTTTGCGCGATGGCACGCTTCTTTCCGCATCATTTGTTCAGCCATCGGCTATCGCCGTGAACGGAAACCGCATATTTGTCGTGGACGGAAATGCGGTTCGTCTTATCGCGGGTGACGTATTTCCGCTTGTATCAACCGTTTCGGGTAGTTCCCGTGGGCTGCATGACGGCGAACCTCGCAAAGCGCGTTTCAACCGGCTCTCAGGTTTGGCGATCGACGGCTCCGGCGATCTGATCATTGCCGATAGCGACAACAAACTCGTCAGATCGGTATCGGCAAAGAGTACGGGTGCAGAGATCACGGCCGGCCAGATCGAAGCTCTCCGCGAAAAGCCCGAGGATTTCCGTAAACTGCAGCCGCCGCGTTGGCCGTATGATCCCCCTGACGCAAAACGCGAGGTTGCTGGGACCCTCGGCGAGCTACGCGGCGAGATAAAGCCGGGTGACAACGAGATCTGGTTTCATAACGGCCTCGATATAGCCGGAGGCTATGGCGAGACAGCCCGATTTGTCCGCGATGAAAAGGTTCTGCGACCGAATCCTGTCGACAACTTCGGCAATCTTCGCGAATCGTTAAGGATGCCGAGCATGGGTTATATCCATATCCGGCTCGGACGCGACGCGAGCGGCAAAGCATTTGCGGACAAGCGGTTCCAATTCGTGCTTGGTGCGGTTGGCAAGATGATCGGCGTGCGCATTCCGCGGGGAGCAAAATTCAAGGCCGGCGAGCCGATCGGAACCCTCAACCCGATGAACCATGTCCATCTGATAGCCGGACGAAGCGGCTACGAGATGAACGCTCTCGATGCGCTTATCTTTCCGGGCATATCTGATTCCCGACCGCCGACGATCGAAAAGGTAACGCTTGCGGATGAAAACTGGCGTCCGCTTGAAAATAAGGGCCCGGGCAATAGAATTCAGCTTACCGGTAAAACACGGGTCTTGGTTCGTTCCTTTGATCAGGTAGATGGGAACGCCGATCGCCGCCGTCTCGGGCTTTATAAACTGGGATACCAGATCTTACACTCCGACGGTACACCCGTTGGTGACACACAGTGGACGATAAAATTTGCGCGTCTGCCAAATGCTGCCTCTGTTCGTCTGGTTTACGCCGAAGGCAGCAGATCGGGAGCGACCGGAGAAACGATCTTTAACTACATCGTCACCAACCGCGTCGATGGCGACGAATATAAAGAAGATTTCATAGACGCGACTACACTTCCGGCCGGGTCATACATGTTGCGAGCCTTTGCCGCGGATTACTTCGGCAACACGACACATGTGGACACGGCGATCGAGGTCATGGAAAGTGAAAGAGTGAAAAAGTAAGGAGAGGATCGTTCCCTTATTTACGCCGAGCTTTTCTTTTTTTCCGAACGCCAGCAAAATGAATCCTTAACAATGCCGCGAAACACACAAACCCGGGCTAAGGTGGATAGCTCCAGCCACGATCCGACATTACCGCTGGTAATAGTCAATCCCAAGTCCGCCGCCGGCTCGACCCGTGAGAAATGGTCTGAGCTTGTCAGCGACCTCCGTGCGCATTTCGGTCCGTTCTCGGTAAAATT